>Ga0209488_10004435_pt1 | contig 10975 bp, 11 predicted proteins | sample Rivendell_Oct201_8_FD_188349 | JGI IMG/M metagenome (GOLD analysis project Ga0209488, IMG submission 188349) | Vadose zone soil microbial communities from the Eel River Critical Zone Observatory, Northern California, USA -... | ecosystem: Environmental > Terrestrial > Soil > Vadose zone >... | reverse complement strand
GAAACTGTCAGCGCTGGCAGCGCTGGCAGTGCTAGCGGCGGCCCGTGCCAGCCACACCAGCACAGCCAGCCAGCCAGTCACATGTCATCTTGCTGATGAATGGAGGCTAGCAGACGCAAGAAAATTCTGCCATTTCGAAACCTGAATCACGTCCAAATCTTGACTTGAAAGTTGCACAGCAGAGATCCACAAGGCCCGATAAATGACCCGTCCGATTGAGGTCAAATCCAGGGTGAACAATTGAGAGAATGGGGTGTGACGGGTCACAGCAGTTGGGCATAGCAAGAACTCGACATCAGCTAAGTGAGGAGTCCTTCAGTCAATGGGCTCGTCTTCAGCGTGCTAATTGGGTTTGGCCGTTTGAGGGTACAATGGAGGTCGAGGCGGCGGGACTCGGAGGGTTGAGAGTAAGAGTATGAGAGGACACAAGGCATGGATGACAAATCGCAGGTTGCATTGCTTCCAGTGGCTTGTCGTCGCGGCATGAATGGCATGATACGGTGTTTCCTAACCAAAAGCCCGGGATCGAGGGCTCGGGCTCGGCTTGGGCTTCAACATCCCGAGCTGAGCCCGAAACCTGTCGGAGCCGTATACGGGCCCAGCTCGGCTTGGGCTTCGAGTGCTCGGCAGCCCGGGCTCGAGGGCTTTGAATTTTGGAGCGGTTTCGAGTCCCCAACTTGAACTTGAACTTACTGTGCTCTACGCCTCAAACTCTCAGTCCGCCTTAGGGTTCACACAGACAACTTGAAGGATATAACCAGTCAACCCACGATGTTTATATTCATTTTTTTCCGTGGGGTTGGCAGCAGCGACGCGTCCTGACCATCAAAGGCAAGACACCCGGTTCTAAACCTCGGGACCTTTCTTTTGGTTGGGCTTTTTATGCCTCTTGCGTCCTCGAGGGGTACGAGTGCCAGTCCCCCAGCGACTCGTCAGAACTCCCCGGGCATCTGGACACGTCGCTGCCAGCCCTATCTACTATACTACTATAGTATGTACGCTCAAACTTTTTCCAACCCACTTCGACACTGATCTCCCGCGACTGGCATGCGTCGCATGGGTCGACGAGAGGGTGACCGAGGTGGGGATGTGAGTACAGTACGCGAATCTCTTTCCAACTCCCCTTGACACTGGTCCCCCGCGACGTGCACATATTTACTGCGTCGACGAGGGAGTGACGAGGGGAGGACGCGAACCAAAGCAAGTCAGTACATACAGCGAGGCACCCTTTCCAACTGTCCTTGACGCAGCACCCCCCAACAAGCGGTCCACGTTCGGCGAGGGAGGGTCGAGGGTCGGAGGGGAGGTGCACGCCATCGCTCTCCCAAGAACGACGTCACCGTGTGACCTGCGCGCAGCTGCAGTACAAGACTGACTACTACCCGGATCCACGACGGAAGACGCAGCTCGAAGGGAGGAGGCGATCTGGATAGAATGGGAGAGATGTCCCATCTTATATACACTTCCGGGAGCCCCTAATAGCCACGATCGCAGTCTCGGCTGACAGTCTCGCAAGTGGCGGTCAAACTGGAATCCATGTAATGGAATCTGTTACGATTATGTGTTCTCTTGACGGAACGACTCCGGGGGAGGTAGCCTATCAACCAGGGTGAAGGAAGTTACTAGTACTCGCAGTTCTTACAGGGCGTTATTCTCTTGAAGAAACAGGGCAGAACGTCCACTTCTCGCAAAAATCAGTGGCATTCCAGTTGACATCGCGAACGTGACGCCCGGTGGACATTGATTATTGGATTCCTGACGATCTGACGATGGAAGTCAAACCTCTCGGACGGAGGGTAGAATCAAGATGGCATGCGGCATGCGTTCCCAAGTTGAGTGTCTAGTACGCGATCTTCACTTCCTTCTTTTCGTCGCTGGCGTAATAGCTCGTTTCGTCTTGGAAGGAGCTCTAGGATCGCGTGGTCGGGTATGGTTCGTGGGCGGGGAAAAGCTCGGACAACTACCGATTTCAGGCCCGGGGTAAACTGCATAGTAGCCGCCAACGTAGGAATGAATTCCAACGCGGGTTGCCGAAAAAAGGAAATGACTCCCACCCCGAGCAGGTACACCATGTCCAGAAGATGTGCACCAGCCCAGAGATCGTCACGGAAGCAGCGGCCCGCCAGTTCTGCGATGGGAATCTGCGCTGCGGCTGCACCGGCCCGGAAAACTGCGTGTTTGTTTGCCAAATATCCGGGCCATCTTCGGATCGGGGCAACAACACTGTCATAGGATGTCTCATCTCACACATCCCACACATGTCCTTCGGTCAGCTGAAGCAACAGTTCAAGGCGCACAGAATCATGATACCTTACGCTGGAGGTACGCTCTCTTCGATTTTGAGTAACCACTGCCCAATCACGTGACATAGCACACCTATCCACATACTTGACGATGATTCGCTTCTCAACGTATTTTTTCTCTCTCGCCCGGCTCTCCTAGAGGAGACAGAGATGGACGATCACCGCATTTTAAGTGGTGGAGAATGGAGTCGCGAACGCTGGTGGTACAAGCTCGTGCAGGTTTGCCAACGGTGGCGGTATCTCATCCTCGGGTCAGCATCCTATCTTCAAGTTTGCCTTCTCTGTACATTTGGGACACCGATAGTGGACATGCTGGAACACTCACCTCCCCTTCCCCTCATTCTCGACTATCTCGATGGTAACAATCATGACATCAATACAAAAGTTGAAGACGGAATTATCTTTGCACTACAACACCGTAATCGAGTGCGCCGCATCCGCCTTCTGATGCCTATGCAAAATTTGCGGAAACTTATCCCGGTCATCGATAACGAATTCCCAATGCTAGAATTCCTGAATGTCGAAGCTTCGACGAAGGACGATGATGGGAACTTGATGGTTCCTAGTACGTTCCGAGCACCACATTTACGCCACCTCATGATCATCAACTTCGATTTCCCACTCGGATCTCCATTACTCACGACCTCCATTGCCATTGTCACACTCTCACTTCAAAAGATCGACGTATCAGCCTCCTTCAGCCCGAACGATTTGCTCCAACGTCTTTCACTCATGCCCCAACTGGAGACACTCGGGATCCTCTTTCATTACCATGCCTTGGATATCATCGAAAGGGGACTAATGGATATGCCGATCACATCATATGTCACACTTCCTTACCTTCGCTGGTTTGGGTTCGGCGGCCCGAGCGCTTACCTCGAAGTGTTTCTTTCTTGCATCACGACTCCTACCCTGGAGAAGCTGCAAATTATGTTCTCCAACCAGACCACGTTTTCTGTATCAAACCTCCTCCAACTAATGGCCACAACTAAGACTCTCAGGTTGGGCAGTGCCAAGATCGACTTCGATGATACGGGCGTCGCCGTGGCCGTTTATCCACATGCGGGAAGCAAGACGTATGCCTTCCACATGGATGTTGCCTGCGGAGGTCTCCGCAGGCAGGCATTTTCCTTGGCAGAAATACTTACTGTTCTCAGCCCAGGTTTCTCTGCGGTTGAGCGCGTCGCTCTTGCATATGCGCATGATGGATGGATATCAACGAGAGACATCATCCAAGTCACGGCCGAATTCGACCGCCCACAGTGGCGCGAACTTCTCGGATCGTTTAAGAACCTGAAGACGCTTCTCGTCGAGGATAAGCTCGTCTCGGTCATCTCTCATTGTCTGCAATTGGGCGAAGGAGAACACCCTCTCGATCTTTTACCTGAGCTGCAGGAGCTCTCGTATTCTGCGGAAGGTAATACTGGGGATGGGTTCGCTAAATTCATTGATGCCCGCCGGGCTGCAGGTCACCCTGTAGCCCTAATCCGTCATTAATGTTGTGTTTACACTCATGAGTCACGGTTGTGGTGCGACTCGAGGAAGCGTCTGTTCAACGCTCCGACCAACCCGGCGCGCCCGCGCGAGCTCTGACTCCCCCAATCCCACGGTTCTGATAATCTCATAGAATTTTACCCTCCATAAAATGTATACCAGCTTGAGTCGTCCCGTCGTCATGTACCTCGTAATTAACAACTTTTCCCCCTCCGTCTGGATATCTTCGATTGTATCTTTAATACTATCCTTTAACACCATTTTACTGTACTCACATCTCCTCATCTGTGGTCAAATCTATTCTGACTCTGTCTGGTGAACAGTGATACTGTATTTATATCTACAAATGCAATTCCGTTTTGTGACGGAACCTGCTGTAGCGTCACAGTGATACTGAATCAACCAACGAACAACAAAAGGTGAGACTGGTCATGGTCAAGCCCACGCCTCTCTGCTGAGAAGAGCAAGAGACGCACCGTGGTCCGTTCCACCCACGATATTCGCTAACAGCCAAACTTGGAGCCCCTCCATACGCGGTCACCAAGACGTTTCCAAGTAGAACGCTCTTTTCCCGCAATCAATAATGGAATCGTATCTGAAGTCGCGTTAGGATTAAACCAAATATCAATGTACATGGGACAGTAACAGAACATTCGGACCCGGATGAAAGCGATGTAAGTCAAGCTACAACGAACGTGATATCACCTATAATTGCAATCGAAGAAGTCCAGACCAAGGGGAAAGGGGATGAAAAAAATAAATACGAGGTATGTAGTGTTTGGTGTCTCATTTATGTTAGGTATATTTCCATCCCACCGGTCCTCTAAATGACTGAGACAGTCGTAGTCGTGGGGCGGACCAGAGCTCGCGTGGTTGCGGGGGCAGCAGACTTGGCGGATAAACCGACAGCGCGATGAATCATATACAAGTGGAGTGTTACTCGGACCGTGGCTGGCCGGCGCTGCGTACCACAGCCCACGACTATAAAAGCACGAAGGGGCTTTGAAGACGGACGAGGTGAACGGGGTGACCTGCAACCTGCCGGGCATTGACGAATCCCGCGAATGCACCGCCTTTCCCAGCATAGGAGAGTTCCCTCAGCTCAGGTAACAGCTCCAGAGGAAGTTCACCATCCTCCGATCGCAGACAACGAGAGACTTCTTCGACGAGCTCACCGCCGACGAGGAGCGACTTCACGTTCCCAAATGACTTGAGAAGTTTGCGCCACTGTGTCTCGTCGACTTCATTCTGTCCTTCTAGCAGAACGGGGCTCATCGCACTGAGAGTGAGATGCTCCACCGCAGAGAATGCTGGGCTGAGGACGTCGAAAAGTTGCGCCACGGAAGGCACCTGCGAGTTGAGGTGTCGGCAGATAACCTTCAACTCCAGGGCATACATCTTGGCCCCTTCATGAGGATAAACAAAGACGGAAAGCCCCCAGCCATTGAATTCGAACCTGGCACTGGTCAGCCTGAGGTTCTTGGCTGTGCTCATAAATTGGAGGAGACGTGGTACGGAGAATGTGGACTCGTTGGAGAAACGGAGTTGGAACTTCTCGAGGAGAGGGGTGGTCATCCGAGAAAGGAATACTTCCAGGTAAGCGGTCGCACCGCCGAACCCAAACCAGCGGAGGTTAGGAAGCGTGGCATGTGTGATCGGCATATCCAACAGTAACCTCTCGACATTGCTGTTGGGAAGAGGGGGGTGAAAATGAATCCCGAGCGTCTCTAACTGAGGCATGAGTGCAAGACGCTGGAGCAAATCGTTTGGGCGGAAGGCGGATGATGGTTGGATCTTTTGGAGTGAGAGTGTGATCAAGGCAACAGGAGTAGTGAGTAATGGAGAATTTAGTTCGACATTGAAGTTTATCAGTACGAGGTGGCGTAGATGTGGTGCTCGAAATGATCCAGGAAGTATCAAGTCCCTGTTGTCCTTCGTCGGGGCCTCGAGATAAAGGAATTCCAGCACCGGGAATTTGTCATCGATGTCTGTGATAACCTTCCGCAAAACTTGAATACGCATGAGAAGGCGGATGCGCCGCACACGATCACGCTGCCCAAGAGCGAGCATTATTCTTTTTTCCTCTTCTGCAGTGATGACGCGATTTTCGTCGATGTAATCGAGAACGAGGGGGAGGGAAGGTGAATGAGCTAGCATTTCTGCTACCGGCGTGCCATAGGTACAAGGAAGACAAAGTTGGAGATAGGACGCTGACCCGAGGATGAGATATCGCCATCTTTGGCAGACCTGCGCGAGCTTGTACCACCAGCGTTCGCGATCCCATATACCCCCTTGTAAATTCCGGTCGTTTCTAACCTCATCTTTATCTAAAAGGACTGGCCGATAGAGATGGAAAATGTTGAGAAGCGAATCATCGTCGAGAACGTGGATAGATGTAATATGTGGTCCGAGTCTGTTTCTCGTTGAATCACCATCTGACGAGAGAGTAAGAGCAGCGTACCTCGAGTTTGGGAAAGTGGGTGTGCTGCGACCGAGCCTCGCGACTAACGGAAGACGGAAGGCGGTAGGGAAGCAATGACTTGGAGCCATGTGGGGTATTGACGACTCTGTGGACGTGCCTGGAGACAATTGGCGAGAGCTGTGTGTCATATGTTCCACGTGAGCAGTGAATGGTGCCTCTACGCAGAATACCAACGACCTTTCCTCATCTCATACGGGTCTGGGCTCCCTGCGGTTAAGTACATCCGCAACTACATATATTATATCCTCCGGCTTTGAGTCGTCGCAAGTCGTTCGTGACTTGGTATGCACTGGTGGCTTGGGGAACCGACCACCCGGGCCGTTCTTCCCGCGTCCGGGCGCTCGGTTATCTCGGACTGCGTGTCCGCACTCGGCGCAGGCTCACTAGTTTCTTCTGAATGCCCGCGGATCGAAACGACTCAGGCACAATTTACAGCATACATCAACCCTTGCTCCCAGTACTACATACAACTAGTCTCTTGGATAATAGTAGCAGAACCGTATTCTTAAACGTATCAGGATGAAATATCAGCGGGAATCAAACCATATAGCATGAGTATGATAAATAATGGACAAGGTGTTGGACGTGCATGGGTGGGCAATATAGAATCGTAAGCTTAGTGTTCAGTAGGAGACCAATGAGTCAACGAAGTCGACGTGCGGGGCTGAGGAGAAGGCCAGCAAATATGAGGTTTGTGGGCCTGCAAGCAGGTATAGGTCCGGAAGGCTTGGTTCATCCGGAGTATCGTATGTTGAAAGTTGAAACCGCAACGGTTGTGGGTGAAGGTGAGTCCCACACCATCTCCCAAGTATTCAGATCGTGCGCCGATTGAACTTAATCGTTATCGTTCTGCGCATTTCAGCTCCACCTCCAAGAAAGGGGTAATTCGCGACGGGCGAGAGTTATTGGATGGCCTGCTTTCCGACGGGCCTTGACAAATGGCATCAATTTATCACCTGCGCCGCGACTTCCAGAGTACGAGAGCTTCCTCAACTGGGGTAACACATCCATCAGCGATTCTCCATTTGCCGCTTGTAGCGAACGTGACACCTCCCCGATGAGACCATTCGGCACATGGAGGGTATTCACATTCTCAAACGACCCAAGGATCTCCCGCCACTGTGTCCTGTCGGCTTGATTGTGAGACTCTGACGGTGCAGAGTCACTCTCGTACTCAAGAATAAGATTGACGTTGGAAGACAAAGCTGGGCGGAGTGCATTGAGTAGTTGTGCTGTGCGATATGCGACCAGCCAGTCCAGCAAGCCGGGATTTCTACGGGAAAAACTCACGCGCCAGGTATACATCCTGGCCCCATCGTGGGGGTATGCACACACTACGACCCCCTTAGTATAGAACCCCAACTGAACATGGCTAGACCTGAGGTTATTATTTGCGTTTATAAACCGAGCGAGGTATGGAGCGGGAGGCATGAAGTTGTCGAAGAAATAAACTTCGAACTTCTCGAGGAGAGGGATGGTCATCCAATGAAGGAGTGCTGCAAGGTAAGCACTAACGCCTTCGAATCCGAACCAGCGAAGGTTTGGAAGTGTGACATGGGTTGTGATTGGCATGCGCAACAGTTGCCCTTCGACATCATGGTCGGGAACACCGCCGGAGTGAAACCCGATCCCGAGCGTTTCCATTTGAGGCATAAATGAAAGCCATCGAAGCAATTCATCCGGGCGGAAGTACATGGATAATGGGATATCTTGGAGCGAGAGGGTGACTAGGCCCGCTGCGGTGACAAGTAGCGGAGATCCCAATGGAAGGGCGAAGTTCACCAACACGAGGTGGCGTATATTCGGTGCTTGGAATGATTCAGGAAGGGTCACGCCGTTGTCGTTTGTGGTCAGAGGTTTGATATACAAATGTTCCAAGTTCGGAAATTCCTCGTTTAAAGCCAGGAGTTTGCACGAATTTGAGGTACGCATTGAAAAGCGAATGCGGCGCACACGGTCGCGGTGCTGGAGTGCAAGCGTGATAACTCTTTTGTCTTCTGCAGTGATGTTGCGATCTTCGTCAATATAATCAAGAATGAGGGGCAGGGGGTGTGAATGTGCCAGCATGTCCGCTATCGGGGTGCCATAGGTACAAAGGAGGGAGAGACCGAGGTAGGATTCCGATCTAAATATGAGACATCGCCATCTTTTGCAAGCTTGCACGAGCTTGTACCACCAGCGTTCGCGATCCCAATTTCCCCCTTGCAAGATTCGCCGATCGTCGTCTTCCTCTTCATCCAGAAGAATAGGGCGACAGAAATAAAATACGTGTAGAAGCGAATCGTCGTCGAGGACGTGGATAGATGTACGATGTTGTCTATGAGCAGTTAGCCGTGTTTACTCAGAAACTGATAAAACCATGGAGCGTACCTTGAGTGTCTGGAATCATGGCTGCTGGGTGCTCGGAGTTTTCTTCGGTGCCTTCCAAGGAATGGAAGGCGGATGAGTGCCGACAAGAAGTGGGGCATCGCAAGGGATACCGATAGTATCAATGGGGATGTGGTTGGGGATATAGATGTCGTGGGAACGGTTCAGAATCAGGGGGCGCTAAACCAAGCCAACGAACGTGCAATGATCAAGTGCGGCCCTCCGAGTCACACTGCGCTCATGGCAGATCGGACTTCTTCCACTCTCTCCAGTCTATCATGAATAAAACCATGACAGTGTGAACAAGATGTTATCCCTGGTATGCTGCTCGTGAGATTCAAGGGTTCATCTGATCTAAAAGAAAGTCTAACAACTTCGAGACGTGATGCACGTGCCAGTCGATGATATTGGTGGTGGTAGTGGGCCACCAACCGGGCCGGGGCATCTCCCCAGAGCAGATCTCGAAGTATATTGGCCGCAGCTTTCTCAACTTCTCCAATATTATTGTCTTCCGAGCCCGGTGGCCGATCTTGTCATCATTCTGATTATCGCCCATCAACCAGCTGCTGCGGTCAAAGCGGCCGACGGCAAGTTCCGTTACCACATGTCACGCCACACATAACTGCGCATCCGCATGCGGGGGCCACGGCTTCTACCCACCACGACTCTCGTACTCTACCCGCAGTCCATTTACATACCTCACCGAAAACAGTTTATTTCATGATGAGTGGTGAGTTCACTTGTTGTGGACCCCAATGGGCTTGCTTCTCACGAATGCTCGATTCGACCCACAGCCGGACGACCCTCTGCATTCAGTTTCGCTTCCACTAGCACTCTTATCGTCGTCTTGCTATCCAGTTTTCTACCAGCTGTCAGGGCAGATTGCTGGGTCAACGAGTACGTCTGTCGTCACACCCGTCCTTTCACCTCTTTCTCACCAAAGCGTCCTCCTCTTCTGCGAACCTCAGGAGGACCCAAGTTGAGACCTGTGACGGGCTTAGCGACACAGCGCGCATAGGGATCGGCATCGCACTCTGTAATAATCCCTTCTTTCCTTTAATTATTGGCCAAAACCCTGCTGACTTGTTCCCCTCGCTTTACTCCAGTCTTCGCCTTCCTTTTCGTAATCAGCGCGCTCGTCTACTATCGCAGGCGGCGTGCCGCCCAGGCCAACATGGTCTATGCCCAGCACAATCAACAGGGCGGTGGTGGCTTCTACCATCAAGGCCACCCGCCGTTCGCGCCGCAATACCCACCCCAGGCCTACAACGGTGCCGGTTATGACCCCAGCACTGGCTTTGCACAGGTATGCTTCTGGGCTGTCTTCTCTCGCATGCCTTCCTGACGCTTTTCTGTCATAGCCCACCTCTCCGCCACAGTACTATCCTCCGCCGCCCGGCGTGCCCCCCGTCCAACCATACCAGAAGTGAAAGTGGAACGATGTCTGTGAGAGTGGAACGATGCCTGTGAGAAATGTGCCAGTGATTTGGAGGTGTAGTGGAACCTCCTCAGTCTCAGGACTCCCTATGCCCCCCTTGTGCTTCTTTGAAGCTACAGGCTGTTGTATTTGATGCCGATCTTGTATCCCGCTTAGTAACGTTCAATCTTGCGCAACGCTATCATTGTTACATTCCTGTGTGCACACCAGTGGGCCCATGCCACGGACACTTGTTTGGCGAGCTCACAAGGCACATTATCCTTCAAGGGGACGTGCGAGATGTCTCCGCCAACGTTGCGTGGCACTGTAGGAAAGTAATATGTGGGAGCGTGTCCAAGTGCCTGGTTCAGTATCTCTGTCATGTTATCCCATGGCGGCGCAGTCCAGTTTGACAGTATCTCGAGTCTGGGCGTAGTATCAGACATGGTCCTTCTTAAACTGAGACTTTACTTTGTCCATCGAATTCTCAACAGGCTAAATCGATATGAACGCCAGAAACGAGGTGTGTGCGTCATGAGTGTTAAACGGAATGTCCGCGTGTATACACCCAACCTCGTCAAGACCACCGCGATTTGAGCCGCCCAAGCTCCGAGCGATGTGGTCCATGCTTTAAATCCGTTTTCTCAATCAATCTTGCGATTGGGAGCGCGTTGCCCCACCCCCCTCGGTCAGACTGATGCCGCGCTGTTGCCGACGGCATCAAGAAGCGCCTTGACATTTCTATCCCCATATGGGTGTTAATACATCTATCACCTCCTCTACTATAATTTCCACCGTTGGAGACAGCCCCACGGACTACTTTGGCCTCGGGAAGCCCGCCGTTGCATGTGGAGTGTTTCCGGAGTTTCACAGAACTCAGGGGGGCGGATATGAAGCGATGGGCTTCGGAGG
>Ga0209488_10004434_pt1 | contig 10982 bp, 7 predicted proteins | sample Rivendell_Oct201_8_FD_188349 | JGI IMG/M metagenome (GOLD analysis project Ga0209488, IMG submission 188349) | Vadose zone soil microbial communities from the Eel River Critical Zone Observatory, Northern California, USA -... | ecosystem: Environmental > Terrestrial > Soil > Vadose zone >... | reverse complement strand
CGACGTCCTACAGGTCGCGCGCGATGACTGCACCGCTGCCAGCACCGAAGCCGCGCTTCTTCGACAAGCGCTTCTGGACCGGAGGCGCGGTGGGCTGCCTCCTGCCGGTGATTCTCATGGTTGCGCTCTCGGTGTGGGTCAGCCACTACACGGAGGCGATGAAGGGGGAGCTGCAGGACTCGGTGGTGCCGAACGCGACGAAGGTCTCCTACGATTGGGAACTCGTCGCGCTCGACGGCACCAAGGTTGCCGTCGACGAGCTGAAGGGAAAGGTCCTGTTCGTCAACACCTGGGCGACATGGTGTCCGCCGTGCGTCGCCGAACTGCCATCGATCGCCGAGCTCATCGGCAAGCTGTCTGCGAACAAGGACATCGTCTGCCTGTGCGTGAGCGAGGAGGAGTCGTCGATCCTGCAGGAGTTCGCCCGGCGTGATGGGGCGCCACGCGTGCCGATCTTCCGCGCGACTGCCGGCATTCCGTCGGAGCTGAAGACGCTGGCGATTCCCGCGACCTTCATCATCGACAAGCGCGGCCGGATCCGCATGCAGCACATGGGCGGCAACAACTGGGGCACGGAGAAGTGCGTGAACTTCCTGCAGCAGCTGGCGCAGGAGGATGCCTGACGTGTCGCTGCTGCCGACAACCAACCTGGTCACCCTGCTTGCAGACGCAGGCGCGCAGCGCTGAGCTGCGCACCGGAAGTTGGCGCCCGTCACGTTGGCGAATGCGTGACGTGGGTCGTCGTTCGCGCGTTCAGTGCGCCATGGCGGCGGCGTTCACCGGCAGCCGCGCAGCCCGGAGCGCGGCATAGACCGCAACCACTTCGTCGATATGGGCGCCGAAGCCTGCCGGCGCCTGGATCGCGTGCTGCATGCGGCCGAGCAGGCTGCGGTCGGCGTGGAATGCGGCGAGACAGTGCGCCAGCTCCGCGGCAGAGCCGGGCGTGAACAACATGCCGGTCACGCCCTCGACGAGGAAGTCGGGGATGCCGCCGATGCGGCTGGCGATCACCGGTGCGCGCGCGGCGAGCGCTTCGGCGACGACCAGCGGCGCGCAGTCTTCCCACACCGACGGCACGACGACGATGTCGATCCTGGCCAGCATCTCGGGCAGGTGTTGCTGCGCGTAGGCACCGCAGAAGCCGAGCGCCTGCCGCGCATCGAGCTGTTGCAGGAACGGCAGGTAGTCGCGCTGCACGTCGCCGATCGCGACCGCCTCGATGGTGCCGGGCGGCAACTGCTGCAGCGCGGCGACGAGCACGTGCACGCCCTTGTGTGGCATCACCGAACCGAGGAAAGCGACGCGCAGCGGGCGGTCGAGGTGCGGCACCAGTGCGCGCCGGCTGCCGGTGCGGCGCCAGAGTTCGCCGGTGCTCGGCGGTTGCTGCAGCAGCACGCGGATGCGCGCCGGATCGGCGCCGTTGTGCAGGTAGAGATCGCGCACGCGGTGTGAAGTCGCGAGGTGCACGTCGATCTGTTCGTTCAGCAGCGCGAGCGCGGCATGCCGGCGCGCCGCGTGTCCCCTGGCGGTGCCGGTCTGGCCGAGGCACGCCTCGCACTTCCGGCCGTCGTCGCTCGGGCCGCTGCACAGCTGCAGCCGTTCGCTCGCCAGGTAGAGCCGCGGACAGATCGGCCAGTAGTTGTTCGAGCTCAGCACCGTCGGCAGGCCGCGCGCCTTGCACAGCCCCGGCAGCGACATGCCGAGGTTGTGCAGGTTGTAGAAGTGCACGACGTCGGGCGAAAGTTCGTCGAGCAGCGCTGCGAACACCGCGCGCACGCGTGGATCGTCGATCTCGCGCTCCGGCGCGTGCAGGTCCATGAACAGCGCCGGGCGGTTGCACAGGCCATGCAGCTCGACGCCTTCCTCGTGGGCGTGCAGCAGGCCATAGGCCGGAAGCTCCGGCTGCGGCCGGGCCGCGGCGTAGAACACCGACACGCGGTGTCCGCGCGCGGCGAGCTCCTTCGCCACCTGGCGCGGCAGCATCGTGCCGCCGCCGCTGTCGGCCCAGCCGTACATGACCAGCAGCACGTGCGGCGGCGTGGCCGTCACGAGCGGCGGCGACGACGGCAGCACGCACGCGCGTTCGGCCGCGACCGGCACGCCGTTCGGCCCGTCGAACACGTCCCAGGGCAGCTGCTCGCGTTCGTCCGACCAGCGCAGGCCACCGGCGGGGTCGATCGACAAGCCGCGCGTCCGCCGGCTGGCGGCGACGACCGCATGCGGCAGCTCGACGAACGCGAAGTCGCGCAACCGCGGCCGCTCGCCGCGCGCCGCCGCAGCCTGCGCGGCGCGCGCGTTCTGCGCGGCTTCGGGCAGGTCGCCGCCGAGCTGCCACGCCCGTGCCGCCGCATCCACCTCGGCGGCGCCGGCGAACACGCAGGCGGTGTTGTTGGCGAACGCCGCGCGCACGCGGGCGCCGTCGACTTCGTCGAGCGGCACTTCGACGGCCCGGCGGTAGCAGTCGAGGGCGAGCCGGCCGTCGGTGTAGGGACCGAGCGCGCACAGGTTGCCGAGCTCGAACAACGCGGCGGCACGCGCGAGCGGGTCGCCGCCGCAGGCGCGCAGGCCCGGGAACAGATCTTCGAGTGGCATGGCGGTGCGGTACTTGCGCAGCACGGCCAGCACGTCGTCGAGCGTCTGCTGCCGGTGGTCGGCGCCGCTGACGCTGTCGCGGCGCTGCAGGAACAGCCCGAGCGTCTCGCGCAGGTGCACGGCGCCGTGCCGCCAGGCGATGCGCAGGAACATGTCCTGGTCGTTGGCGCGCGGATGGCCGGGATCCCACCGGCCGGCGCGCGCATGCGCCGAGCGCCGCCACAGCGGTTGCGCGCCGAACAGGCAGCACGACAGCGCAGTCGTGTGCGTGTAGTCCGGCCAGGCGTAGCGCCGGCGCGCGCTGTGGTGCGCGAACGTCTCGTTGTCGCGCCGCGTGATCAGCGAATCGGCGTAGACCAGGCCGAACTCCGGATGGCGGTCGAGCACTTCGGCCATGCGCGCGCAGAAGTCGGGCCGATGCCGGTCGTCGGTGTTCGCGGTCGTCAGGTAGCGGCCGCGCGCCAGCTCTGCGCCGCGGTTGAACACCAGCGAACTGTTCTCGCGTGTCGCGGTGCGCAGGTAGCGGATGTTGCCGTGCCGCTGCTGGTACTCGCGCACGATCGCCGCCTCGTTCTCCGGCGAGCAGGCGTCGATCACCAGGATCTCGAGGGCCGGGCCGATGGTCTGCGCCAGCAGGTCGTCGAGGCAGCCGCGCAGGTAGCGCTCGGCGGACCAGGTCGAGACGATCGCGGTGACCAGCGGCTCGGTCATCGCTGCCTGCCCGCGCGCGCGGCTGCCGTCACGCCGGACGCGGCGCCAGCCGGATGCACGCCTTCGAACTGCATCGCCTGAGCTCGCACTTGCCGTTGGTATCGGAGCTACCGCGGCAGGGCCTTGAGCGGGGACGCTCGCGGGGGGGGCCGGTTGCTGTCCGGCGTGCGTGGATCTCATCGATCGAGCAACGGGCGCACGATCGCCGTGCCGCCGCGTGCATCCGGCCACCGCTTGTCGATTGCCGCGAGCGCACGCAGCAACTTGCGGGTGACCGTTGGACCGAGCGCGCCGAAGCGCTTCGCCGTGCGCCGCAGATCCTCGGGTCGATCCTCGGCCAGGACTTCCAGCAATACCGCGGCCTGGTGCAGATCCTTCGCGCTCTTGGTCTGTTGCACCACCGAGCGTGATTGGCTCACCAGCAACTTGTGCAGCGCGAATCGCGCCGGGCTTGGAACCGCGACCAGCGTGGCGCCGCCGTCCACAGCTGCCGCCGGTTGCGCCTCGTCCATCAGCAGCGAGAGGAACTTGATCGGCGCCGCAGCAGCCTTGAAGCGGGGGATGAAGATCGGACCCGTGTCCTTGTCGGCGCCTGGAGTGATGAGATCGAGACGCAGTTGGTTGCCACGGACCTTGAAGGACGTCGACGGGTGGCGCGGATCGAGCTGTGGCACCGGCACGAACCCCATCTGCAGACTGTCGAGCGCCTTGGGCACGTCGGCCTCCAGCGCCGGAGTCGCGAGCTGCAGGTGGCCGGCGACATCGACGTCTTGGGTGCGCCAGGCCGCAGCCGGCCAGCGCACGCCGATCGTGTTGCCGATGGCCGCGAACGCGTAGGAGCCGACCAGTACTCCACCCAGCCGGAACACACCGGCGTCCGACAGCGCCCGCACCACCCGGGCCACGGCGTGCGGGAAAGTGGCGATGCCCGCCGGCTGCAACAGCTGCGCGAGACGGTCGATCGGCAGGGTTTCGCCGACGTGCTGTTCGCGGCCCTCCTGGTAGGTCGCGATGGCGGCATCGACTGCCTTGGTGCGCGGACCGATGGAGAACTGACGCTTCCTGCCGCCCGGATCGGAGTACTGGAAGTAGACGTATTCTCCGCCGGCGATGCTCTTGAACGTGAACGTGCCGGCGAGGTGCGACCATTGCCGCTGGTTCTCGCGCGCGAGCAGCAGCATCAGCAGCTCGGCGTAGAGGGTCTGCGCGTCCTCGGCAAGGCGATCGAACATCGTTATACGCAGTGTATCAGCACTCTGCGTATAAACGCACGAGAAGCCCTGGATGCCCTATGTCCGCGGCGTGATCGCCTTCGCTGCCACGTGCGGCGCCGCATGGTCGCGCGGCAACGGCTGCGCCCGCATGCGTTCGATTTCGACCACGGTCTCCGGACCGAACGTGGCGGCTACCATCTCGCGGTAGGCTGGCCGTTCGAAGTACTCCTGGAACGCCGCGTCGCGGAAGCGCAGCACCTCGGCGCCGCTGATGTGCCGGGTCGGCAGCGGCAGGCAGGACCTGCTGTGCTGCGAGTAACCGTCCCAGCCGGCCGGCAATTGCCAGCCGCGCGCCACCGCGTCGCGGTACAGCTGCGAACCGGGGTAGGCCATCGCCGAGAAGAAGTTGGCGAACGGCGTGTTGAGTTCCTTGGCGAAGTCGAGCGTCTGCCGCATCGTCGCGTGGTCGTCCTCGGGCAGGCCGAAGATGTAGTTGCCCATCACGTGGATGCCGGCATCGCGCACCAGCCCGATCGCCTGCTGGATCGCTTCGGGCTTGTAGCCTTTGTCGACGTCGGCGCGCACGTGCTCGCTCGCCGACTCGATGCCGATCGCGAGCCAGCGGATGCCGGCTGCGCGCATGTGCAGCAGCAGCTCGGGGTCGCGGCAGGTGTCGACGCGAGCATAGGCCCAGATGTTGAGGTCGGCGCCGAGCCGCAGCAGGCCGTCGCAGATCGTACGCACGTGGTCCTTGCGCAGCAGGAACAGCTCGTCGGCGATCTTGATGTTGGAGATGCCGTGCTGCTCGACCAGCATCTCGATCTGTGCCAGCACGTGCTGCGGATCGAACGTGCGGTAGCTGTTGCGCGCCGGGTCGAGACCGGCGGCGGCTTCGCCCGACTTGAACGGCGCCTGGATGCAGCAGAACGAACAGGTGAACGGGCAGCCGAGCGAGGTGTACAGCGCCGCGTACGGCTCGCGCGGCCGGCCTCCGAAGCAGTGCCAGTTGTGCGCGCGGTAGCGCGCCATCGGCAGCAGATCCCAGGCCATGCCCGGCATCTCGGTCGCCAGCGCGGTGACGATCGGCGCCGGCGCGTTCTGCACCAGCTGCGCGCCGTCGCGCCACCACAGGCCGCGTACCTTGTGCAGCTCCGGTGCCCTCTGGTCGGCGCGTAACGCCTGCACCAGTTCGTACAGCGTGACCGCGCCCTCGCCGCCGCAGACATAGTCGGCCTGCTCCTCGCGCAGCGTGCGTTCGGGCAGGGCGGCGATGTGACCGCCGAGCAGCATGACCTTGCCGGCCGGATCCTGGCGCTCGAGCTCGTCGACGATGTCGGAAGCACCCGGCATCGCGAACGTCGAGGCGTTGGGGTTGTGGCCGTAGACCAGGACCACCGTCAGCAACGGCTGCTGTTCGATCGCGCGCGCGGCGGCCGCGGCCGGCGCCAGATCGAACGCGTTGGCGTCGAGGATCTCGACCGACAGTCCCTTCAGCCGCGCGTAGGACGCCAGCAGGCCGCCCCAGATCGGCGGCTCCTTGGCCGCCAGCTCGGTGCTGAGGTTCTGGTAGATGCGCTGGTGGCCGCCGGGATTGACGATCAGCAGGTCGAGCTTGCGTGCCGTGTCCATGGGGTCCTCAGCTGACGAGCGTCTCGCCGACGGGCGCGCCGGCGATCATGCGCTGCATCACCGCACCGATGCGTTCGGGCGTCGGGTAGTAGGCGCGCTCGAGCGGGCCGCTCGCTGGCATGCCGCGGTCGGGGAAGCACAGCCGCTGCGGCGGCAGCCGCAGCCGATCGAGCGCGCGCTCGGCGACCAGGGCGCAGACTTCGGCGGCGAACCCGCCGAACGGGAAGTCGTAGTCGACGACCAAGAGGCGGCCGGTGCGGCCGACCGACTCGAGGATCAGTTCGCTGTCGAGCGGCTTCAGCGTGCGCGGGTCGATCAGGTCGACGTCGAGCTGCTGGCTGTCGCAGGCCACGAGCGCGTGGATCGCCGCCAGCGACGTCGCCACGACGGTCAGACTGCTGCCCTGATGCAGCCGCTGCCCCTTGCCGAGCGGGATCGTGTACATCGCCTCGGGCACGCTGCCGGTGTTCTTGTAGAGCCAGCGGTGTTCGAGGAACACCACCGGCGAGTCGTCCTTGATCGCCGACAGCAGCAGGCCCTTGGCGTCGTACGGCGTCGCCGGCATCACCACCTTGAGCCCAGGAACCTGTGCGAACAGGCCGTGCAGCGACTGCGAGTGCTGCGCGCCGCAGCCCCAGCCGCGGCCGATGATCGAGCGGATCACCAGCGGCACGCGTACCTGGCGGTCGTACATGTCCTCCCACTTGGCGACGTAGTTGACGATCTGGTCCATCGCCACCAGCAGGAAGTCGTTGCGCAGGTGCACGTGGATCGGCCGCAGGCCGCACAGCGCCGCGCCGAGGGCGACGCCGGTCATCGCGTTCTCCGAGATCGGCGTGCCGAGCACGCGCTCGGGATGCGACAGCGACAGCATCGAGCCGAACACCCCGAACTTGTCGTCGGCATCGAGGCCGAGCGCGAACACGCGCGGGTCGAGACCCATCGCCTGGTCGATCGCTTCGCGGATCGCGGCGACGAACGTCAGGTCGCGGTCGCCGGCCGGGGCTTCGTAGTTGCTGTCGAACCTGCTCCAGGGCATGTCAGACCTCCGCCAAGGGTGGCACCGGGAACGGCGAGCGCTCGGCGAACGCGATCGCGGCGTCGATCTGCCGTTCGACGTCGGCCTGGATCTGCGCCAGTTCGGCGGCCTTGCACAGCCGGCTGCGCCGCAGCAACGCCTCGAGCTTGTGGATCGGACAGTCGCGCTGCCGGTCGATCGGGTCGCCGAGGTCGCAGGCCTCGGGCCCCTGGTGCTTCATCCAGCGCCTGGTCTTGCAGTGCAGGAACTGCGGGCCCTCGCCATTGCGCAGCCGCTGCACCGCGACGCCGGCCTGCTGATGCACCGACAGCACGTCGGTGCCGTCGGCCAGCAGCGTCGGCATGAACTGCGCAGCGACGCTGGTGATGTCGTGGCAGCTGTGCGCGCTCTTTCGCATCACGTTCGACAGGCCGTTGTCCTCGCACAGGAACAGCACCGGCAGGGCCCGCAGTACGGCGAAGTTCATGCTCTCGTAGAACACGCCGGCGTTGGTGGCGGCGTCGCCGAAGTACGACACGGCGATGAACGGCGCGCCGGAGAGCTTTGCCGCCAGGGCGGCGCCGACGCCGAGCGCGATGCTGCCGCCGACGATCGCCGACGAGCCCGGCAGGCCGTGCGCGAGGTCGAGCAGGTGCATCGAGCCGCCGTAACTGTGCGAGCAGCCGGTCGTGCGGCCGTACAGTTCGGCCATCAGCTGCTCCAGCGGCAGCCCCTTGGCCAGCGCCGGGCCGTGGGTGCGGTGGCCGAGGAACAGCTTGTCGTCGTCGTGCAGGTGCCGGCACAGGCCGACCGGCACGGCTTCCTGGCCGATGCACAGGTGCACCGGCGTCTCCATGACGTTGCTCGGATACAGCGCGGCGATGCGTTCGCTGGCGTGACGGATCAGCCGCATGCGGGCCAGCAGCCACAGGCCGTCGGCGCGTTTGAGCGTGGGCTTGGCCATCGTTCAGCTCTTCGGCTCCAGCTCGCCTGGGACCTGTGGCGCCGCATCGCGGCTCGGCGCCGGAATCGTCCAGCTGTCGCGCGCGGCGTCGGCGCCTGGTTCGAGTTCGCGGAACGCGCGGATCGGCCGGCCGGCGCGCGCGGCTTCGGCCGCCGCGAAGTCCTCCTCGCGGTCATAGAAGATGATCTGGCTGCCCGAGGCCTCGAAGCGGAACGGCACGTGCACCAGCTCCGGCAGCGCGTCGGCGACCGCCTGCTGCCGCGCCGGTGGCACGAACAGCAGCAGGAAGCCACCGCCGCCGGCACCGGTGATCTTGCCGCCGATCGCGCCGGCCGCCTGGGCGCGTGCGTACAGCGCGTCGACTTCGCCGGTCGAGATGCCATTCCCGATGCTGCGCTTCACGCTCCACGCCTCGTCGAGCAGTTCGCCGAAGCCGTCGATCGGCCGGCCGCTGGCCAGCAGCTCGATGCTCTCGTCGACCAGGTCGCGCAGGATGCGCAGCTGCCGGCGCTTGCCCTGGATGTCGCTGACGTAGGTCGCCGCCACCGCCGACGCCGTGCGCACGATGCCGGTGTAGAACAGCATCAGGTGGGCATCGAGATCTTCGCTGCGTCCGGCCGGCAGCAGCACCGGACTGACGAGGATCTGCCCGCTCGGCGCGAAGGTGATCTTGTTGAAACCGCCGAACGCCGCCGACGCCTGGTCCTGCGAGCCGACGGTCTCGTGCAGCAGTTCCTGTTCGGTGTGGATCGCTTCGGTCATCAACTGCTGCTTGCCGACCATGCGGCCGCGCAGCGCGTGCAGCCCGTGCAGCAGTCCGACCGTGAACGCCGAGCTCGAGCCCATGCCGCTGCGCGCCGGCAGGTCGCCGACGTGATGGATCTCGACGCCGCGCTCGATGCCGAGGTGGGTCAGCAGGCAGCGCACGACCGGGTGCTCGATGTCGGCGGCCTGTTTCTTGTTCTCGACCTTCGACCAGACCACGCGGTAGCGGTAGTCGAAGAACGGCGGCAGGAAGCGGCAGCTGAGGTAGCAGTACTTGTCGATCGTCGTCGACAGCACCGCGCCGCCGTGGTTGCGGTACCACTCCGGGTAGTCGGTGCCGCCGCCGAAGAACGAGATGCGGAACGGCGTGCGGCTGATGATCATGCGCCGATCTCCTGCAGCGCCAGCTGGTCGAGGCCGTCGGCGATCAGGTCGGGGGTGCAGCCGCCGGCGCGTTCGGTGTCGCGGCCATAGCCGGTGCGCACCAGCGCCGTGCGCGCGCCGGCGCGTTGGCCGAGGTCGATGTCGCTGGCCTTGTCGCCGACGACGAGGCATTCGGAAGCCGCATAGCCGAGCGTGCGCAGCGCCGCCTCGAGCAGCCCCGGCTGCGGCTTGCGGCAGGCACAGCCGTCTTCGGGCCGGTGCGGGCAATGCCAGATGCCGTGCACCGGGATGCCGGCGCGCCGCAGCTGCGCCAGCAGTTCGGCGTGCACCGCGGCCAGCGCCAGCTCGTCGAACAGGCCGCGGCCGATGCCCGACTGGTTGGTGACGATGGCGAGCTCGTAGCCGCGGGCGCGGAAGCGCCGCAGCCCGTCGACGACGCCGGGCAGCAGTTCGACGCCGGCCGGGTCGGCGAGGTAGTGCCGTTCGGCGATCAGCGTGCCGTCGCGGTCGAGCACCAGCAGGCCCCGGCGTTCGCCGCCGCCGCGTTGCGCGCGGCTGGCGAAGAACGACTGTGCCGCGGTGAACGACTCCGGCGTGCCGATGTCGAGGAAACTGGCTTCGGTGCGCCACGCGAGCAGCCCGGAGATCGCCAGCATCGGCAGCACGTCGCGTTCGAGCGACAGCGGCGTGTGGGGACCGAGCCGTTCGAGCACGCGGCGGTGGAAGCAGTAGATGCCGGCGTTGATCAGGCCGCTGCCGCGGCCTTCGATCTTCTCCTCGAACGAGGCGACGCGCGTGTCGTCGGCGAGGCGCAGCGCGCCGAAGCGTCCGGTGTCCGCAACCTCGACGGCGACCAGGGCCGCTGGCGCCGCGTTGGTCCGTGCCCACTCGAGGAACTGCGCGAGCCGCACGTCGCAGAACGAATCGCCGTTCAGCACCAGGACGTACTCGCCAGCGACGAACGGCAGCGCGGCGCGCAGCGCCCCCGCAGTGCCGAGCGGCTTGCTCTCGCGTGAGTACACCAGCTCCATGCCACCGTAGTCGCCGCCGTACTCGCGCTCGATCTGTTCGCCGAGGTGGCCGGTGCACGGCACCACGCGCGTGATGCCGGCCGCGCGCAGCTGTTCGAGCAGGTAGTCGAGGAACGGCCGGCCATCGACTTCGGCCAGCGCCTTCGGCCGGTCCGACACGCACGGCAGCAGGCGCGTGCCGGCGCCGCCGGCGAGCACCAGGGCCGTCGCCACGGGTGCTGGGCTCATCGCGGAGTACTCCACGCGTCACCTGGGGGGACGGCTCGCATCGATTCCTTCGGTTCCCGGACGGCAGCGCTCGGGGTGTCGATCGCTGCGCTGCCACCGGTGCTATCGGAGCCGTGCGCGTGCCGACTTGAACGGCGGCACGGTCTGGCGGCGCCGATCAGACGCGGGCAGGCATCGGGTCAGCAAGGAACCGAGAGCGCCAGACGCGTCGGTTGCAGCGGCAAGTCAAGGCGGCGCGCCGGCAGCCTGCTTTGGCGAATGAATGCCAAGGACGTGGGGCGGGCACGACACGTCACCGGCAGCGCCATTCACCCGGCTTCCTGCCGCGCCCGCGCCAGCAGATCAGCGACCTGGACTTCGGCTGCCCAACGATCGAGGTAGGGCAGGTCGAGGTTGCCCTGTTGGATGCGCAGCAAGCTCAAGGTGTCCGTCCAATGGCGTTCGCG
>Ga0209488_10004432_pt1 | contig 10987 bp, 10 predicted proteins | sample Rivendell_Oct201_8_FD_188349 | JGI IMG/M metagenome (GOLD analysis project Ga0209488, IMG submission 188349) | Vadose zone soil microbial communities from the Eel River Critical Zone Observatory, Northern California, USA -... | ecosystem: Environmental > Terrestrial > Soil > Vadose zone >... | reverse complement strand
GCTCCTAGTCCAATACAACGCCGTTCGAGACGAAAGGGGAAACATCGTTCGTTGGTACGCGACGGCAACCGATATCGAGGATCGCAAGCAGGCCGAAGAGAGAACGCGCAATGAAAACATCGCTCTGCGCGAAGAGATCGACCGTTTTTCGATGTACGAAGCCATCGTTGGATCGTCGAAGGCGCTCCGCAGGGTACTTTCGGAAGTCAGCAAAGTGGCCCCAACCGATTCGACGGTGCTGATTTCGGGTGAGACGGGAACGGGGAAGGAATTGATTGCCAGTGCCATCCACAAGCGGTCTAAGCGCTCAGAGAGGGCATTCATCCGAGTCAATTGTGCGGCGATTCCACCTTCTTTGATTGCTTCCGAACTGTTTGGCCACGAGAAAGGTGCCTTTACCGGGGCAACTCAAAGACGAACTGGTCGTTTCGAATCGGCCGATGGTGGAACGATTTTTCTGGACGAGGTCGGCGAACTCTCGCCTGAGGTGCAGGTTGCTCTATTGCGAGTGCTCCAGGAACGAGAATTCGAGCGAGTCGGGAGCAACCAACCGATTTCCATCGACGTGCGAGTGCTTGCTGCAACGAATCGCGACTTGGAAGCTGCCGTTGCTGCCGGTACGTTCCGCCAGGACCTTTTTTATCGGCTTAACGTTTTCCCCATACGCGTACCATCCCTCCGCGAGAGGAAGGATGACATTGCTCTGCTGGTGGAGTACCTGGTCGAACGGTACGCCAAGAGAGCGGGGAAGAAAATCAGCCATATAAAGAAGAAGACGCTGGATCTGTTTCAAGCCTACGATTGGCCAGGGAACATCCGCGAACTACAGAATGTAGTAGAGCGTGCGGTGATCTTGTGCGATGGAGAAACGTTCTCAGTCGACGAGACCTGGCTGCCGCGAAAATCGAACCAACTGTCGGGGCGACAGGTTTCTGGTGCCGGCATCCTCGCAGACGACAAGAAAGAGTTCGCCGAGCGCGAACGAAAAACAATCGAGGCCGCGTTGGCAGAATGCCAGGGTCGAGTTTCAGGGCTGCATGGCGCGGCCGCAAAGCTCGGAATTCCCCACCAAACACTTGCGTCAAAGATCGCGAGCCTCGGGATAGACAAGCGTCGGTTTAAAGTCTGGCCTTCGAATCGCCGATCGGCCTAACGCAACTCCCCGCATCGACGCCGTTTCGCGTTCCATACGCACGACTCTACACAAGCGAATGGCAACGACATCCTCCTTATGTTTTCCTGAACCGTCAGAATTTCTGAAAGCTCGGCAATTTCTTGCGCGGTATCATCACGCCGATTCAGTGAATTGCGTTGGCACACCAGTTGCAGTCTTCTGTGAAGGTTGAAGTAGAGTGTAGCCCAAGCAAGGCAAGCTGGCACAAACCGCGGGCGGCGCATGGATCACAATCGATGGCCTGAAGAGGAATTATGCCGGAAATAAAACTCATCCTTTGCCCCATTGATTTCTCAGAGTTCTCGGTAAGAGCGTATCAACATGCGCTATCGCTGGCCGAACACTATCGAGCCAAGTTGGTCGCGCAGCATGTCGTAGAGCTATGGCGATATCCTTACGCCGACTATGCCGCCTCTCTGGCAGACTATGAGAGGTTCGGCCAGGCGCTTCGCGAGGGTGGCCAGGAGCAGCTGGAAGAATTCGTTAAGAACCACACCCACGATGAAATTCAGCCGGAACTCGTGGTCCACCAGGGAATGGCCCCCGACTCGATTCTATCGTTCGCGCAAGCGGAGAAAACGGACGTGATCGTCATGGGAACGCACGGCCGGCGAGGGTTTGACCGTTTAATGCTCGGGTCTGTGACCGACCGGGTGATGCGCAGAGCTTCCTGCCCAGTGCTGGCGGTAGGTAAGGCGATACACGACTCTACGGCCCCAGGTGAAGAGCGGCACCACCCCCGCCACTTGAGTCGAATCCTTTTCTGTACGGATTTCTCTGAAAATTCTGAGCGGGCTTTGAACTATGCCCTCTCTGCCAGAGCGGAGTACGACGCTGAACTCATCCTGCTGCACGTGCTGGAGGAGGTCTCGCCTCCGGCTAAGAAGAAAGAGGCCATAGCGGCAGCGACGGAGAAACTCGAAAAACTGATTCCATCCGAGGGTCGCAAGACCCTTAAGATTAGAACAGCGGTGCGCATCGGAAAGCCATACGAGCAAATCATTCAACTCGCCGTGGAAGCACAAATCGACATGGTGACTATGGCAGTACGTGGTCGCGGGGCCTTGGATCTTGCCGTGTTTGGTTCGACAACCTATCGGGTGCTGCAACTGGGACCCTGCCCCGTTCTCGCCGTCCACGTTTGAACCGTTAGACCTCGGTGATTCGATACACAAGATAAAACATCGTCACCATTGAACCTCGGAAATTCCCCCTATTGAGTTGCTTCTGCGAACGACCTGACTAGTGCCATTGCATTTTCTGAACCGTCAGGATTTCTGAAAGCTCGGCAATTTCCTGCACGGTAAAGCTGCGCAGATTCAATGAATTATGTTGGCACACCAGTTGCATTAACCCCATCCGGAAACCGTTGTAACGGGCCTTATGTCGCACGAACGACCTCGGCTTACAAAAGCTGATGCGCGTGAAAAGACTGAAAGGAAAAATAAGGAGAATAACAATGACAGCGAAATCAATGCAGACTAAACCAAGCATCGTGTTCTGCCACGGGATCTGGGCCGACGGCTCGTGCTTCAATAAGGTGATTCCCACGCTTCAGGCGGATGGGCACCAAGTGATCGCCGCCCAGTACGGCCTCGACACGCTTGCGGGTGACGTCGCCACTGTAAAACGCACGCTGGGGCGGGTCAGCAGCCCTGCCATCCTCGTCGGACACTCGTATGGGGGAAGTGTGATCACAGCTGCGGGAACAGATGACCGCGTCGCCGGGCTGGTCTACATCGCCGCGCTCGCCCCGGATGCTGATGAGACATCGCAGAGCCAGGTGGAGAAGTTCCCCGTCACAGACGTTTTCTCGCATATCGAAGTCGACGACGGTCGCGTATGGATGCTGCCGAAAGGAGTCGAGTGCTTCGCAGGAGACCTATCCGAGCAGGAGCAGAAGGTCGTCTGGGCAACTCACTTTGCCCCCGCTGCGGACCTCTTCACTCAGAAACTCGATGGCGTAGCCTGGAGATCGAAGCCGAGTTCGTACATCGTGGCCACCAAGGATCGGACCGTCCAACCCGAGTTGCAACGCTTCGTGGCGAAGCGCATGGGCGCCACCACAACGGAGGTCGCCAGCAGTCACGTCGCTATGCTCTCGCACCCCGACTTGGTGATCAATGTCATCCGTGCCGCCGCAAATGCGGTTCAAAGAGCCAGGGCGGTAGCGTAAGTTTTCTCCGAATCGAATCGCATGCCAGAGGCTGGCGGGAGCGCTCTGGCTTTCGGCGCGCGCGGTCAAATCGTAATTTAACCACGGCGAAGGTCAATGCATAGCCGGGCGCGTCTTTTTAAGGGAGAGAGGCGAGTGGACCTTGAAGATTGAAAGGGATTCGCAAGGTGGAAAGACAACGATTCGTCTGATTGGTCACTTTCAATCGGAGCACGTTGGGGAATTGAAAAAACAACTCCAGCATAACGGATCCCTGTTCATTTTGGACTTGAAGGAAGTAACGGTCGTGGATGTGGAGGTGGTTCGCTTCTTGGCAGAGTGTAAGGCCGACGGAGTGAAGATCGTACATTGCTCGCAATACATACGAAAGTGGATGGCTCGGGAACGAAGACCCTAAGACGGAGCGAGGCGCCGCCGACACGCAGGAGGGTTCGGTGACAGCGAAGGATGTGCCGAGTCTCAGCGACTCAACCCACGAAAGATTGTTCCGGCTGGCACAAAGGCGGGCCTTCTCGAGGTTTCACTTTATGCGACCGAATGGTCGCATAAACCGGTCCAGCCCCGAGATAAATGAAACCGATCGGTCTCATCGTACATCGAACGTGAAGTGGAGCGAGACGGGGGCCGAAGGGTGGACGATGAGAATTGTCTCACGAGTTTTTCGATGCGGTAGCCGCCGGGGTCGAAAGCGTCTTGGTGGTGTTGCCTCTCGCGCAAGTGCAGGCCGTCAATGGCATTTCATGTGGATTGGCGTAAGAGCACGCTGACGGGGAAGATAATGACCAAGCTTTTGAAATACAAACTCTGGATAGGCGGGGCGATTTGTTTGCTCGCCTTCGGTCTGATTGTTGGAGCGATAAACCCAAAGCATGTATCGGGAGCGCAGGCGGGCCCTCCGCAGGACGTCGAAGTCGTGTTGGTTGAGCAGAAAGATGTTCCGATTTTTGGCGAGTGGATCGGCACGCTCGACGGGCTCACAAATGCGGACGTCAGGGCACAGGTCACCGGCTACCTACTTCGGCAGGGTTATCAGGAAGGCGCATTCGTCAAGAAGGGCCAGTTGCTTTTCGAGATCGACCCGCGGCCCTTTCAGGCGGCTCTCGACCAGGCTCAAGGACAGTTAGCACAGGCCAAGGCGCAGCTTGCTAACGCCGAAGCTGTTCAAGGCAGAACGCGCCTTGATGTAGAGCGGTACACCCCGCTGGCTAAAGCGCAAGCAGCGAGCCAGCAAGATCTGGACAACGCCATTCAGAACAACTTAGCGGCGAAAGCAATGGTGGCTACAGCCGAAGGCCAAATTAAGACAGCCGGGGCAGCCGTCGAAACAGCCAAGATCAACCTCAATTTCACGCGTCTCGTAGCACCGATAGACGGCATCGCTGGACAGGCTCAGCTTCAGGTGGGCGCCCTGGTGAATTTAAGCAGCGGACCGGTAACATCCGTCTCAACCGTTGACCCCATCAAGGTTTATTTCACCGTCGGGGAACCCCAATACCTCGCGTGGAGAAAGCGCTTCCCGACTGAGACTAGTGGGTTAGCGGCTTACAAGAATCTGCGTCTCGAACTGATTTTGGCGGACGGCTCAACCTATGCGCAGGAGGGTAAGTTCTACTTCGCGGACCGCCAGGTGAATGAGAGTACCGGGGCGATTCGGATCGCCGGGCTATTTCCGAATCCTGGAAACGTTCTGCGTCCGGGCGGGTACGGCAAGGTGCGAGCGGCCGTGCGACTCCAGCACGACGCGTTGCTCGTGCCGCAGCGTGCCGTTTCGGAGTTGCAAGGCAGCTATCAAGTCGCGGCGGTGGATGACAAGAACCAAGTGAGCATCCGCACGGTCAAAGTCGGCGACCGCGTCGGCAGCCAGTGGATTATTGCGGACGGACTTAAGCCGGGCGAGAGGTTGATTGCCGAAGGTGTGCAGAAGGTGCGTCCGGGCATGCAGGTGATCCCCAAGCCTTTTGGTGTGGAAACTAAGGGAAGGTAATCGATGTCAAAGTTCTTTATCCACCGTCCCATTGTCGCCATGGTGATCTCCATCGTCCTGGTGCTGGTTGGCACACTCACCATCCTGAATTTGCCTGTCGCGCTGTTTCCCAGCATCGCTCCGCCCGAGATTCAAATTTTGGCCACGTATGTCGGGGCGGACGCGCAAACCCTGGAGCAGGCTGTTGCCACCCCCATCGAACAGCAGATGAGCGGGGTGGACAACATGAACTACATGTATTCGCTGAATGCAAACAGCAACTCGATCACCAGCCTGATCGTGGACTTCGACGCAAAAACCGATCCGAACAACGATTACATTCTTGCGCAAAGCCGTGAAACGCAGGCTGCTTCTCAGCTTCCCGTGGACGTTACTAATTACGGGGTTACGGTTCGAAAGTCCGTTACTGCTCCCCTCACGTTGACCGCGGTGTACTCGCCACATGGAACGTACGATGCCAAGTTTTTGGCGAACTATGCGTACATCAATCTCACTGATCCCATTCTGCGTTCCCCGGGCATCGGCAACGTTCAGGTATTCGGCGCCGGCCAATACGCGATGCGATTGTGGGTAAAACCCGACACGTTGGCCAAACTCGGCATCACCGTCCCTGAAATCGTCAGCGCAATTCAAGCGCAAAACACCGTTAACCCGGCCGGTAAGGCGGGGGGCGAACCGGCGCCGAAGGGGCAGGAATTCACTTATTCGGTTCTTGCGCAAGGCCGTCTTGCGTCGCCGGAAGAATTTGGACAGATCGTCGTGCGCGAGACGCCCGACGGCGGGACCGTCCGGGTCCGCGATGTCGCTCGAATCGAGCTAGGTGCCCAGGACTATAGCGTTGCCGGCCGCTTTAATGGAAAGCCGAGCGCCATCATTGCCACCTACCAACTGCCGGGATCGAACGCGGTCAATGCAGCCGCCGGCGTAAATAAGCTGATGGCGAAGATGAAGGAGCGCTTCCCGGAGGACATGGATTACGTCGTAGCGCTGGATACGACGCGCGCGGTTACGGAAGGCATGAAGGAAATCGTCGTCACGCTTTTGATTGCCCTCGCGCTCGTGATCCTTGTGGTCTACCTCTTCCTGCAAAGCTGGCGCGCCACGCTGATTCCGCTGCTTGCGGTGCCGGTCTCGCTGGTCGGCACGTTCGTCGTTTTCCCGGTGTTTGGTTTTTCCATCAATACGCTTTCTCTCTTTGGTCTAGTGCTCGCGATCGGTTTGGTGGTGGACGACGCCATCGTTGTAGTCGAAGGGGTTGAACGCCACATCGAGGAGGGTCTGACGCCGAAGGCCGCGGCGTTGAAAGCCATGGAAGAACTGTCCGGCCCAGTTGTTGGCATTGCTCTGGTTCTCTCCGCTGTCTTTGTGCCCACCGCCTTCATTCCCGGAATCACTGGCAAGCTGTACCAGCAATTCGCTGTCACGATTGCCATTTCCGTTCTGCTTTCCGCGTTCAATGCGCTCACGCTCAGCCCGGCGCTTGCGGCATTACTGCTCAAGCGACGGACGCCGAGTCGAGGACTCTTGAGGAGATTTTTCGATTGGTTTAACCGCGTATTTGAAGGAGCCACCGAGGGCTATGTGCGTTGGAGCGGAGTATTGGTCCAAAAGACGATGGTCGTAGTCGTGTTGCTTGCGGTCTTTTGCGCGGCCGGTTTCTTTTTCGCCAACCGAATACCGTCGAGCTTCCTTCCCGACGAAGATCAAGGTTATGCCTACGTCAATGTGCAGTTACCGAATGGGGCCTCGCTGGAACGCACGACGGCCGTCACCGCTGATGTGGAAAAAATCCTGCTGAATACGCCGGGGGTCGAACACGTTTCCTGCTTCGTCGGTTTCAGTTTGCTCAGTTTTGTTCGCACCAGTTACAATTCGACCTTTTTTGTGACCTTCAAGCCTTGGAGTGAGCGCAAGACGAGAGCCGAGCAATTTCAATCGCTCAAGGCACATCTGAACCAGCAGTTGAGCAAGTTGCCCACAGCTGTTGCCTTCGGTTTTTCCCCACCCGCCATTCCGGGAGTCGGCACAGCGGGCGGATTTACGTTCATGCTCGAAGACCGTTCGGGCAGCGATGTTCAGTTCCTCGCCAAAAACCTGACCGCTTTTCTTGAAGCTGCCCGAAAGCGCCCGGAAATCGGCAACCTCAGCACCACTTTTTTGGCGAGCGTCCCGCAGGAATTTGTCGAAGTAGACCGCGACAAAGTGTTGAAGCAAGGTGTGAATCTCAACGAAGTGTACCGTACGATTCAAGCCTTCATGGGAGGCTATTTCATCAACTATTTCAACCGCTTTGGCCGTCAGTGGCAGGTCTATATCGAAGCGGAAAGTGAGGACCGCGCCAAGGCGGAAAACGTTGGGCAGTTCTACGTCCGTAACAACAAGGGAGAGAGTGTCCCCCTTTCCACACTTACCACCGTGAAGCCTCGCCTCGGCCCGGAATTCATCTTGCGCTTCAACGAATATCGTTCGGCACAGATCAACGGAAGCGCCGCGCCGGGCTACAGCGCAGACCAAGCCACCGCCGCCCTTGAAGACGTTTTTAAACAAACGATGCCGCGCGAGATGGGCTTCGACTATTCGGGCATGTCGTTTCAGGAGCAGAAAGCGCGGCAAGGAGTGCCCCCTGCGGCGATCTTCGGACTCTCTCTGCTATTCGTCTTCCTTATTCTGGCGGCTTTGTATGAAAGCTGGTCGCTGCCGTTCAGCGTGCTGCTGAGCACGCCCGTCGCGATCTTCGGAGCCTTTGGAATCCTTTGGTTGCGTCGCTTGCTGCTGGGCGTTTTCCTGCCGCCCTACCTGGTCCAGATCGAGAGCGATGTCTACTCGCAAATCGGACTGGTCATGCTGATCGGCTTGGCAGCCAAGAACGCGATTTTGATCGTCGAGTTTGCCAAGGACGAATACGAAAACGGAAAGCCTCTGGCGGATGCTGCCCTCGAAGGCGCCAGGCTTCGTCTGCGGCCAATTTTGATGACCTCTTTCGCATTCATACTCGGTTGCGTGCCGCTGTGGACGGCCACCGGCGCCGGGTCGGTTGCCCGCCAAATCATGGGCACTACCGTGATCGGTGGGATGCTGGCCGCCAGCGTAATCGGGATCTTTTTCGTGCCGGCGATCTTCTACCTAGTGGAGAAATGGTCAGGCGCGGGCAACGAACGGGTCCCTACCGCATTGCCAGGAGCGCCCGCGCCGGCGGAAGGCGACTGAAATGGTCCACTGCCGTATGGACAAGCGGGACGAGTTGCGGAGATAGTCATGAAAAATTTGGCGGTAGTGATGTCCGCGATCTTTGTTGCGATTTTGGCTTCGCTGTTGATGGCCGGGTGCAAGGTCGGCCCGAATTACCACCGGCCCGTTGTTCAGACTCCAGGCGTGTATCGTGATTTGAGCGAACACCCACCGGCCGAAGTCCAAGCGGCGTCTTTCGCAGATCTTCCCTGGTGGCAAGTCTTCCAGGATCCGCAACTGCAGGAACTCATCCGCATAGCCCTGAAGGAGAATTACGACCTGCAACTGGCCACGGAGCGCATCACCGCTGCGCGCGCCCAGGTCACCGTCACCCGCTCTAATCTGTTTCCGCAGGTGCGAGGGAACGGCAATTTCAGCGGCGGAAAGGACGCAGGCACTCAGTCTAAGTTCAACATTCTGGGCCTGACTGCTGATGCCGCGTTCCAGCTGGACTTGTTTGGTCGCCTGCGGCGCGCGACGGAGGCCTCGCGGGCTGAGCTCCTGGCTACCGAGGATGCGCAGCAGACCGTCATACTCACCCTTGTCAGCGACGTGGCGAGTGACTACTTCACGCTCCTGCAGCTCGATCTCGAACTTCAAATCACGCGCGACACGTGAAGACTCAGGAAGATTCCGTCAAGCTGACGCGGTTGCGGCTCGACCACGGCGTTGCCACCAAACTGGATGTGCTGCAAGCCCAGCAGGTTCTGGATACCGCAAATGCGCAGATCCCTGATCTGGAGAGGCAAATCGGCCAGGAGGAGGATGCGATCAGTATTCTCCTTGGCCACTATCCCGAGAGTGTGCGACGCGGCCGCCCGTTGGCCGAGCAACCGTTTCCTCCGGAAGTGCCGCCGGGCATGCCGTCATCGTTGCTCGAACGCCGGCCGGACATTCGCCAGGTCGAGCAAGACCTGATCGCTTCTAATGCCGAGATCGGCGTTGCCAGAGCTGCGTTTTTTCCCCAGATTGCTCTTACCGGCTCCGGCGGAGGCGCATTCGGTCGAAGCACGCTCTTCTCTGGCCTTATGAGTTCACACACTGGAATCTGGTCGTACGGCGCCCAAGTCAGTCAACCCATTTTTACGGGTGGCGCCCTGCGTGGGAATCTAAGACTGGCTGAATCGCAGCATCGCCAGGAACTGATTGCTTATAGGCAGGTCATCCAGTTGGCGTTCCGCGATGTCTCCGATGCTCTGATCGGTTATCAGAAACTTCATCAAGTTCGAGTTGCTCAGGAGACAACAGTGAAGGACCTGCAGGATACTGTCGGCACCTCTCTCGTACGCTATCGGGGAGGCATTACCACATACCTCGAGGTCCTCGATGGGCAGCGATCGCTCTTTAACGCCGAGCTTGCTCTTGCGCAGGCCCGAGGCAACGAGTACCAAAGCCTGGTGCAACTTTATAAGGCACTTGGCGGAGGCTGGCAGGGGGCTCTTCAGTTACCCAATGGCCTTCCACTTCATTCACGGAACCAATCTTCATCCTCAGGTCCTGACGGCCTTGAATGAGAGGAGAGGAATACATAAATGAGTTGGAAGGAGAAATTGCACTCATTACCGGTGGCAATCGCGGCATGGCCATGGTAACGGCAAAAGCATTTGTGAACTGAAGGCGCATATGTTTTCATCACAGGCCGACGGAGACGGAGTTGGCTGCGGCGGTGAAGGAGATTGCTTTATTGGCCCTTTTCTCAATAGTTTGCGCAGTTGTTGCTTTGCTTTACGGTCGCGGATTGTGAGATTAGGGGCAGACAAATCGCACCGCCGCGCATATTGGGTCTAGCTCAGGAACCCGTGTTGAGGAGGTGCGGTTGTTGCCAATAAAGAGGGATGGCCAACAAAAAAGGGCTGCGCGATTTTTATGGAGAGGGCCAACATTGAACGAATTTCCAAAGCGTTAGCCAACGAAACGCGGCTTGTCATCTTCGAGGCTGTCGCCAGTAACAAGGAAATCAGCGCGAGCGCGATTGTAACGTTGGGCGGCGTATCGCCGGCGACGGTTTCACATCATCTTAAGGTTCTGTCCGAAGCCGGACTCATCCAGTGCCGCAGACGCGGGCAATTCGTACACAGCCGCGTGCTACCAGAGGCGATCGAAAACTATGCCTGTGCGCTGTACAGGCTCTCAAGAAACAGGAGGTAGTAGCGATATCTCGCGGAACGGAATTGTGTGGGCCACCTTTTCTCGGCTTCCCGCCGAGCAAGCCGCTTTATCGAGCTAAACCGAGCCGTATTCACAACCGCTGGTTCTGGACTCACAGCGTCGATGTTGCGAGAGAGATGCCATACCCGAACAACGCGAGTTGAACCTTGTACTGAATCCCTAAGAAAGAGAGTTTCAAGATGACATCCCAGCAATTATCCGTGAAAGTGGCAATCAATTCCTGGCGACTTGTCCTGGAAAGAGCCGACAAGAAATT
>Ga0209488_10004431_pt1 | contig 10987 bp, 11 predicted proteins | sample Rivendell_Oct201_8_FD_188349 | JGI IMG/M metagenome (GOLD analysis project Ga0209488, IMG submission 188349) | Vadose zone soil microbial communities from the Eel River Critical Zone Observatory, Northern California, USA -... | ecosystem: Environmental > Terrestrial > Soil > Vadose zone >... | reverse complement strand
TTGGATGAAACGCGGATTGATAGCTATACAAGCCGATATTACGACGCTGCACGTCGATGCGATCGTCAATGCCGCCAATCGGTCATTGCTGGGCGGCGGCGGGGTCGATGGCGCCATACATCGCGCCGCCGGTCCGGATTTGTTGTCGGAGTGTCGCGCGCTCGGCGGGTGCGAAACCGGCGCAGCAAAACTCACGTTGGGCTATCGATTGCCTGCGAAGTTCGTCATTCACACCGTGGGCCCGGTGTGGTCGGGCGGCCAACACGGCGAGTCGGAATTGCTGGCGTCCTGCTATCGCAATTCGTTACGCCTGGCGCGCGAGCATGAACTCAACTCGATAGCGTTTCCGAGCATCAGCACGGGCGTTTACGGGTATCCAAAAAGCGAGGCAGCACAGATCGCAATCGCCACGGTGCGCGAGCAGGCGTCAACGATCGCGGCAATCACATTTTGCTGCTTTTCCGCGGCGGATTTGGAAATTTATCGCGACTTACTGGCTGCTTCCCACGCCGCATAAAACGGCGGCATCTGCGAGGCTTTGCTAGTGAAGTCAGGCGATCGCTTCGCTAAAAACGACTCTACGCCTTCCTTGCCGTCGGCAATGCTCGTGTAAAACATGGCGAGCGATTCGATGCGATGCGCCTCGACTGGATGCGGCTGCGCGCTGTTGCGGTAGAGCATTTGGCGAGCGAGCGCAACGGCGACCGGCGAGCGGTTCGCAGCGAACTTTCTTGCGAGCTTCTGCGCCTCGGCGAGCAGTTGCTCCGCCGGATAGATCGCCCTCACCAGACCGCCGCGTTCGGCTTCCGCCGCGTCGAAAATATCGGCACTGTAAATCCACTCGAGCGCTTGCTGCATTCCCACGATGCGCGGCAAAAACCAACTCGAACACCCTTCCGGAACGATTCCGATTTTGCCGAACACAAAACCGATCCGTGCTTTATCCGACGCCAGGCGGATATCCATTGCCAGCGTCATCGTAGCGCCGATGCCGACCGCAGCGCCATTGATCGCCGCAATCACCGGCTTTTTGCAGTTGAAGATAGCGAGCGTCACGCGGCCGCCGGTGTCACGGACACCGGCAACGATCTGCGGATCGTCGAAGCGAGCGTTCAGGTCGTCGAGCGTCGGCCGCAACGAGTTGTCGAGTCCGAAGACATTTCCCGGCGCCGACAGATCCATGCCGGCGCAAAAGGCGCGGCCGGAACCGGTGACAACCATTGCGCCGACGTCATCGTCTTCGCTCGCTCGATTGAATACAGCGATGAGTTCATCGGCCATCGTAACCGTGAACGCATTCAGTTGTTCCGGGCGATTGAGGGTGAGCGTGAGGACGCGGTCGGCGACCTCATATTTTAGGGTGGTGTAGTTCATGATCAGGGTAACGAGCAGAGAAGGGCGGCAACAATTGGCAATAATAGCAATCCGCCATGGGTGCGACACAACTCCTCTCGCGCCGTCAGCATGCCGCTCGCGACGCTGATGGGCGATTCGTCGGACTTCTCTACACCCATCGCATCCTGTCGTAAGCTTGTCGACATGACAGAGAGCATTGCCGCCGGCCATCATCGTTCGCACTTTAGCCATCCGCTCGATGCGATGCCGTGGTTTCGAAGTTTCCGTCAAACTCCACTGCGCGACTTGCTGTACACCTTGCTTTTAAGTGTCGTGACCACTGCCGTTATCGTGGTCGTCTACCAGCTGACAACGCCCGGTGCGAATTGGCTGCGGACGTTGATCCGCGCCGGAACGGTTTCGCTGTGCATCGGCTTTGCAATGCATTTGCTGTCGCTAATCGTGGGCCGCGCGCTCTGGCGGTGGATTCCGGACATGTCGCCCAGCACACGCGCAACTTTGGGCGTCCTGACCGCGATGATCGGTGTTGCGCTTGGCTATTGGTTGGGCGCGACGCTTACCGGCTTGGAGTTTCAGCTCTGGTCGCGCTCGGTGTTGATTTCCGTATGGTGGGGTGCATTGTTCACCGCGGTCGCCGTAACGCAGCGACATTTCATGCTGAATCGTATTGCGTTGGAGCGCGAACACTCCGCACGTTTGGAAGCGGAACGCTTGATGACTCTGTCTCGTTTGCAGATGCTGCAGGCGCAGATCGAACCGCATTTTCTCTTCAACACGCTGGCGAACGTGTCGAGCTTGATCGAGGTCGAGCCGCAGCAAGCGCGCAAGATGCTCGATCAATTCACGCTGTTCCTGCGCGCCTCGCTCGATCAAACTCGCAAGGCGACCACCAGCCTCGGCGCTGAATTGCAGGTGATCGAAGCGTATTTGTCGGTACTGAAGGCGCGCATGGGCGAGCGCCTCACGTATCGAATCGATGCCCCGCAGAATTTGCTGAAGCTGCAAGTCCCCGCCATGTTGCTACAACCGATCGTCGAGAATGCCGTGAAGCACGGCATCGAGCCGCGCTTGAAGGGCGGCACTGTGCAGGTCGATGTGAAAGAAGAGAATGGCGCTCTCAAATTCGTGGTAGCGGACGACGGCGTGGGATTTGTCTCAACCAACAAGGAGAATGTCGGCCTTGGCGCGGTGCGTGAGCGCTTGACGGTACAGTTTGGCGCCGCCGCCAGCTTGACGATGGAGCGGACACCGGAGAGTCTTACGCGCGTGATCATTCAAATTCCGATGCCGAAATGAAAGCAACCGCACTCATCGCCGAGGACGAGGCGCCGCTCGCGCGCGATCTTGCCGCGCGCTTGACCGCGGCATGGCCCGAGTTGCAGATCCTTGCCACGGCGACTAACGGTGTCGAAGCGCTGGAACGAATTAACGAACTGCGGCCGGACATCGTTTTTCTAGACATCAACATGCCCGGCATGACGGGGTTGCAGGTTGCCCAGCAACTCGAGCGCAGACCTCACATCGTGTTTGTCACTGCTTATGGCGAACATGCGATTGAAGCCTTCGAACGCGAAGCGGTGGACTACTTGCTCAAGCCCGTGCAAGACGAGCGTCTTCGTCAGACGATCGAGCGGCTCAAGCAGCGCCTCAGCGCAAAGGAACCCGCAGCCGACTTGGAAAGCGTCTTGAGCGGGTTGCTGCAGCGCCTGCCGAATCAAAGCCGCTATCTGCAATGGATTCGCGCCGGCGTCGGCAACACGATTCACAACATCTCCGTGGACGACGTGCTCTACTTCGAAGCCGAAGACAAGTACACGCGCGTGATTACGCGCAACGTGGAATCGCTCGTCCGTGTCGCGATCAGCGAGCTCGAAGAGCAGCTCGATCCGCAGCTCTTCCAGCGCGTGCATCGCGCCACCATCGTCAATCTGCGCGCGATCAAATCCATTCACAAGAATGAACTCGGCAATCTCGAACTTGTCATCGACGGCCGGCCCGAGAAATTGGCGGTGAGCCGCGCACACGCCGGCGCCTTTCGGCAAATGTAGGCGCTTGAACCGTCCGCACGGTTGTGCGGAAACGCTGTAAAGAACTGTAAATTCCCGACTCCCGGTCTCGCCAGGCGCCACTCGCGCCCTTCTAAAACCGCTCATCACAAAGTGACCGAAGGTCGTCGAGCGGCTCCTAATTCTGCGCACGGGTTCAAATTTGGAACCCGGTTCAAATTGGTTTGGGAGACGATCATGCGTTACGAGAAGTTTGAAAATGCGGCTGTAATCGCGATCGCCATTGCGTTCGCAATCGTGCAGGTGCATCTGGTACTGGCCGCAACGCGCGGCGCAGTGGGAGCCGTGGAATCGCGGGGCGCGGAGTCTTCCGTGACACAAAGCACACCGGCCGCGCAGCTTAAGCTTTCAAGCGACCAAGGCTAGGGTCGGCGTTCAGTCGCGACCTACGAAGTCTGCGAAGCCCGGGCTGCAAACATTCCTTTGTGCGGTCGCTCGCAACCGTGGCAGTATGGACGCTAAGCGCATGCAAAAGCGCTGCGCTCCGCAAAACACGATTGGCGACAGGCAAGGGGAACTCCATGAAAAGGTGGCTCGCTGGGTTCATCTCTCTCGCGTTGAGCGCGGCCGCTCTGGCCCAAGTTTCTCGACAAGTCTCGCAACCGGGTCCGCAAATCAAAGCGCCGGGATATAAAGTCGAACAACTCGTCAAGCCGTCCGCATTTCATGGCGTGCACGGATTAACGTTCGATGCGAACGGCAATCTCTATGCGGGCAGTGTCGTCGGCGAGAGTATTTATCGCGTCGATATCGCCACCGGTAAAACCGAAACGGTGGTCGGGCCGCCCGAAGGCATGGCGGATGATTTGGTGTTCATGCCGGACGGCACGCTCGTTTGGACTTCGATCAATCAGAGCGTCGTGCGCGCACGCAAGGGTAACGGGCCGATCCGTGTTATCGGCGACAAACTCCCCGGCGCGAATTCGATCAACTATCGGAAGTCCGATGGGCGCTTGTACATGGGACAGGTGTTTGCCGGCGACGGATTGTGGGAATTGGATCCGACCGGTGCAAAACCGCCGCGCAATATTCTTAAAGACATCGGCGGCTTGAACGGCTTCGAAATCGGCTCCGACGGTTGGATATATGGACCGCTGTGGTTCAAAAAGCAGGTTGTCAAAATCAATCCCGACACCGGTGAATTAAAAGTCATTGCGGATGGCTTCGGCACGCCGGCCGCCGCCAACTTCGATTCGAAGGGAAACCTCTATGTGGACGACACGGCGCGCGGCGAACTGGTGCGTGTCGACGTCAAGACCGGAACGAAGACCGTGGTCGCAAAACTCAAGACGTCGCTCGATAACCTAGCGATCGACTCGCATGATCGCATCTTCGTCTCCAACATGGCCGACAACGGCATTCAAGAGGTGAATGTACAAACGGGTAAGTCGCGGCAAGTCGTGAAGGGCAGTCTTGCGATTCCAGTCGGACTCGCGGCGGCGGCCGACGGCAACCACGACCGAATTTATGTCGCCGATATTTTTGCGATTCGAGCGGTGGACGGCAATACGGGCCAAGTCACGGACATCGAGCGGTCGCATGCTGCCGGTGCGCACATCGAGTACCCGATCGGCGTGAGCGCCAACGATAAACATGTGTTGGTGATCAGCGGTGGGGAAGTGCAGGAGTTCGGACGCAGCGATCAAAAATTTATCAAGGAGTGGAAAGGCGTCGGTGCGTCGGGCGCGGTCGAACTCGACAATGGCGATTTGCTTGTCGTACAAGGGACTGCGCTAATACGCGTCGACAGCAAAGGCGACAAAAAGCAAATCGCTAAAGATTTAGGGCAGATTCAAGGCGTCGCTGTGAAAGGCAACGACGTCTACGTAGCCGACTTGGTTGGTGGACAAATTGTGCGTGTCAAACTCGACAGCGGCGAAAAGAAAACCATCGCAACCGGCCTGAAACTGCCGATGAATATCGCGCTGACGAGTGAAGGCCGCATCCTGACGATCGAATTCGGCAAGCGGGTGTTGGTCAGCGTCGATCCGCAGAGCGGCAGCGTTGCCGACCTTGCTTCCAATCTGCCGATCGGTTTGCACGGCGTTGCGCGTCCCGATTTGCCGGTCGGACTCGCGATCGGACCGAGCGGTGCGATCTACATCGCTTCCGATATCGAGAATTCGATTTATAAATTGACGAAGCAGTGAGAGAGAAGCGGATCGCGGTTAGCGGATCGTTAATCACTTGCGCTTCGAAGCAGCCGGCGGATACCTGCTTTGCCATCCGCTATCCGCTAGTCCCGAATCTTTTCAGATTTGACCAGGCCTTGTTTGCACTGTGGGGGTCCACTGACAATTGATAGGACCGGTGACCGACTGCCGCGCCAAGGGTCTCATTGCAAGCTCTGCCGCAACCGCCTTCATAGGTGGCGCTTGCGTCGAAATCGATCGAAGCAAGTCATCACCAAGGAGTTTCCAATGCTGTACTACGCCTTAGTGTTTTTCGTCGTCGCCCTGGTCGCGGCGCTCTTCGGTTTCGGCGGCCTCGCCGCGGGAGCTGCGGGTATTGCGAAGATTCTGTTCATGCTGTTTTTGGCGATCGCGCTCGTCTCACTGATCATGGGTCTGATGCGGCGGCGTGTGTGAGCGACACGTTTAAATAGACCATGCTGAGTTGGCATGATCCATTCGTTCTTGAAATTCGCGGAGCCACTATGACCACAGGCGCGCACGGCGACGGCAACGAAATCAGAGGACGGCGCAGCGGCGCCATACCGACTCTCAGCGATATCGCGGAACTGCGACAGCGTGCGCGCGAAGGCTTGGACGAGGGCGCCGTAACGCCGAGTTACGGCGCCGACAAGGAAGTCGTGCTGCGCTTGCTCAATGAGGCGCTGGCGACCGAGCTCTTATGCATCCTTCGTTATCGCTACCACTATTTTATCGCCACCGGCCTGCCGGCGGAATCGATCAAGACGGAATTCTTAAAGCACGCTCAGGAGGAGCAAACACACGCCGATCAGATTGCCGAGCGCATCGTGCAGCTAGGCGGCGATCCGAATTTCAATCCGCAGGACCTGGCCGAGCGCAGCCATGCCGAATTTGGCCAAGGCGGATCGCTGAGCGATCTGATTCGCGACGATCTCGTTGCGGAGCGCGTGGCCATTGAATCGTACAAGGAAATGATCGCTTATGTGGACGGTAAAGATCCCACGACGCGGCGCATGCTGGAGAGCATTCTCGCTGTCGAGGAAGAACACGCCGAGGAATTTGCCAGCATGCTAAACAACATGCGAGTGGCGGCGAAGTAGCCTGTATTTACAAAAGACCAGCGCGGGAAGCACACCCGCCACGGTGTTCCGTTGTCGCTGATGCTGTTTGGCTAGTGCGGTTCGTCTGCGCCGCGCAAACCGCCCATGCGTGGACTTCTCTCGTAAGTTGCCGATCAATCGACCTGCTGCCGCAGAGGCGGTGGCGAGTGCAAAGATCTGCGAAAATCCCGTGACTGTGCAAGCGGCAGGCCTACACTTCGCGCTCGCTATGCAAATACAGTAAATTCGAGGGGGCAATGATGAAGAGCACTCACTTCTCGCGCTTCGCGGCAATTCGAAATATGCACGGGGCGTCGTTACTGGCTTTCGCCATCGCGTTGACTGCGTTCAGCACGGCGGTCCAATCCGACTCGTCGCAGACGCAACCCATCACCCAGGGACAGAAGTACGTGATGGCGACTCATTCCTTCAATGTGTTTATCGGCCCGACGCGTTCGCGCGATCCGAACGCCGAAGTAAAACCGGGCCCGCTGGCGGCGCTCGCCGCGGAACGCGGCAAGGTCGGGCACGAAAATCTTGCCGTGCAAATGATCGGCGGCTCGACGCCGATGCAACACTGGAACCAAGGCGACGGCGACGATTCCAAAAACATCGCCAAGGTTGCGTTGCATCGCGGCGGCGTCGACGTGTTCACCATGTCGCCCAATGCGCGGATGCCCGAGGAAGGCATCGATCTCTTCGGCGATCTCGTGATCAAGACCAATCCCAATGCGCGCATCATGGTGCAGAACTCCTGGTTGTCCTGGGACGGTACTGCGACGACGCCGAGCGTCGGCGGCAGCGGCAGCACGACTTTCAATGCCGAGGACCACAACAAGGCCGACATCGCGATGCTTGACGGTTGGCTGAAAACGGGCGAGGAAAAAGGCGGTTACTTGCCGCGCATGCGCGCGCAATTGGCGGGAATCAATAAACGCGCCGGTCACACGATGGCCTACGTCGTTCCTTCGGCAGTGTCGGTCTACGCGTTGCGCAAGGAAATTATCAAAGGCAACGTGCCCGGCCTTACGTTGCAGTCGGACATTTTCCGCGACGGCATCGGGCATCCGAAAACGCCGCTTGCGAACGTCGTTACTTACACTTGGTATGCAGCGATGTATCGCGAAAGCCCGGTTGGACTCAAGGCGCTGATTGACGCGAGCGATCCAACCTCGGCGGCGCGCGAGAAGATGCTGCAAGAGATTGCATGGAATGCAGTCGTGAGCGAACCGATGAGCGGTGTGAAAGGCAAGCCGGTCAAGCTGGATCCGCGCGGCTGAATTTGTTTTCGTGGATGAAGTAAGCCGCGTGCGATCGTCTCGCGCGCGGCTTTTTAATTTTGATACCTAAAGATTAAGGGGATTTTATGATTCGCTTGCAATCCATCAAGCGTTGCGTTGCGTTGGCAACGATGACGTTCGGCATCTTCGGCGCCGGCTCGGCGCTTGCTCAAACTGCGCACCTGCTACTCGGAATAGATTGCGCCGCACCGCCGGCGTATCACTGTCCCGACACGGATTGTCCCGGAGCCGTGGTTACGCAGCCTGGCAACACCGTCGAACTGAAAACTCGCCGGACTTTCTTTCTGGATTGTCCGTCCGATTACAAGGCAGGCGACAAGGTAAACGTCGTGTTGAACCTACATGGCTTCGGTTCATTCGCCAATTGGGAGCGCAATTATTTTCCAGCGCTAGATGTAAAAAATAAGTACAACCTGGTTGTGCTTACTCCTGGATCCCCCACGCGCTTCTGGAGTGAGGCGGATGACGACTACTTGCACAACATTGTCGATCTCGTCGTGGCCACGCTCGGAAAGGAAAACGTGCAACATTTTATTCTCGTTGGGCACAGTCAGGGCGGTTTGACCTCAAGCCGCATCGTTTGCACGGATTATTTCAAGGACAAAGTAGACGTCCGGATTAGTTTGTCCGGTGGACGGGTCGGCGCTAGCACACCTGCGGGTCGCGGGTTTGTCGGTGGAACGCCGGTCTACAAGACCACGGATGCGGCAGCAGCTCCTGCTCAGCAGGCGCCGCGAATTCCGCCCGCTGTATCAGGGCCGCAGGCGGTGCCTGCGACTACTCGTTTATTTTTTCGAACGGAGAATATGAATCGATTCCAGCCGACTCGTCGCCGCTCGCCGAAAAATTCGGCTGCGGTGCGCGCGTACAGTTACCCGACGTGATCGATCCGAAGCCGGGCTACGTCTGGGACGCGACGCGACAGGATCCCGGAACCGACGGTTGGGGTCACTATCCCAAGTCCGGCCGGGCGTTGGTCTATCAGTTTCCGAACTGCAAGGACGGGCGAGTCGTCGCCGATGTAGTCAAGAAGCAAAAAGGACACACGGAAGGTTACGAGCCGAACATCACCGACAAGATCATCGAGTTGGCGGTGTCGGCTAAGGGTGGGAAGATTGCGAAGGGCTCATGGACACCGCCGCCACCACCGCCGCCGGCGCGCGGACCGTTCGGTTAAACCAAAACGCCTGTCCCTCGGACGTCGATTAAAACCGATGAGATGCCGCGTGCGATCACTTTGCACGCGGCTTTATTTTGGCTTCTTGCGTTGCGCCACTGCATAATCGAATCGATTTGCGACCATCGTTACCGTCGACGAAAGCGTTTCCCCAATGAACCATTCCGACAATCCTGACGCGTTGCTGGTCCGCGGCCTTGGCGTGCGCCAGCTATCCGCAACGATCTTCAATTACACCGTCGGCAGCGGCATCTTCGCGTTGCCTGCAACTGCCGTCGCGATGCTGGGCGGCGCCGCGCCGCTCGCCTATCTCGTCTGTATGGTCATCATGGCGCTGGTGTTGCTCTGCTTTGCCGAAGCGGGAAGCCGCGTGTCAGTGACGGGTGGGCCTTATGCCTACGTGGAAACCGCGCTGGGACCGTTCGTGGGTTTCATCGGGGGCGTGATGTTGTTGCTGACGGGCACATCAGCCGGCGCGGCAGTGTTCGTGCTGTTCGCCAAATCCGCGACCGCCCTCATTCCGTCGGCACCGGGGTGGCTGTCTGGCGCGATCATTGTCGTGACGCTTACTCTTCTGGTTGTCGTGAATGTGCGCGGCGTGCGCAACAGTGCGCGCGTCATCGAAACGATCACGATCGTAAAAATAGTGCCGCTGATCGGCTTTGTGCTGCTCGGCGTATTCTTCATCCACGCCGACAATTTTGTGTGGCATGAGGCGCCGACGTTTTCTAAAGTCCTTGGTGCTTCCGCCATCGTGATATTCGCATTCTCCGGAATCGAATCCGCGCTGACACCGAGCGGTGAGATCAAGAACCCCTCTCGAACGGTGCCGCTTGCTTCATTTATCGCACTGGGTGCGGCAACACTGCTGTATCTACTCATTCAAGGAGTGGCGCTCGGCATCGAAGGACTTGCGCTAGGCAACGAGGAAGTCACGCCGCTCGCGAATGCGGCGCAGACTTTTGCCGGGCCGATCGGCAAAACCGTGCTCATCGTCGGGGCGACGATTTCGATGCTGGGCTACTTAGGTTCGAATATCCTGGCGGTGCCGCGTTGTTGGTTTGCGTTCGGCCGCGATCGTTTTTTGCCGTCGGCGCTCAGCGCCGTGCATCCTAAGTTTCACTCTCCGCATATCGCCATCGTCGTTCACGGCGTATTGATCGGCGCATTGGCTCTCTCCGGAACCTTCGAAGGTTTGGCGATCTTTGCGAACCTCACCGCATTCGTTCTCTATTTCCTCTGTGCGATTGCAGTGTGGGTATTGCGCAAGCGCGACGTGCGCGGCGACGGCACTCCATTTATCGTTCCCGGCGGTCCGCTGATTCCGATTGCGACGGCTCTGGTCAATCTCGGAATGATTCTCTGGATTATTTCTAAGCCAGGCGACTGGAGCGATCTGATCGGCTTGGCGGTCGCGGTCGCGATTGCACTGGCGCTCTACGCCATCCGGCAGTATCGATTTCGCGCCGCCTAATTTACGGCTTGGCAGTGTGATCTTCGATCAACTCGATTGCGATCTGGTCGGGGCCCTCGACGAACGCGAACTTAAGTTGTCCATTCGCCAAGCTGCGCGGTTCCGCCGTCACTTTTACTCCGTCCTTGCGCATTCGCTCGAGCGTCTGCTCCAGATTCGCGACGCTGAAACCAAGGTGATCGATCGTTCTCCCGCGCGGCGACACCAATTGGGATTGAGTGGGAGACCACTGGGCGGCATACGCCTTTTTCGAGTATTCCACCGGATAGATGATGATGTTGACATGATCGGCCAGCAACGACATCGACGGACCGATCTGTAGGTCGTTGCGAAAGCGCGGTTCGCGTGACGGCGGCGCGG
>Ga0209488_10004429_pt1 | contig 10990 bp, 7 predicted proteins | sample Rivendell_Oct201_8_FD_188349 | JGI IMG/M metagenome (GOLD analysis project Ga0209488, IMG submission 188349) | Vadose zone soil microbial communities from the Eel River Critical Zone Observatory, Northern California, USA -... | ecosystem: Environmental > Terrestrial > Soil > Vadose zone >... | reverse complement strand
GGCCAACAAGCAGGCAGAGGAACTGCGGGCGTTGCTGCCGGCGCTCGCCGGCGAACACGGTCGCCAGGCCGCCGCCGAGCTGTGGCGCGCCGGCGCGGCAGCGGTGCCGCTGCTCGCCGCAGCACTCGGCAAGCCCGACGCCTGGAAGGACGGCGACGCCCAGGCTGCGCGCGGCCTGGGCGTGGAGATCCTGTGGCATCTCGGCCCCGACGCCGCTGCCGGCATCGATGCGCTGCTCGACCATCTCGACGACCCGGCGTCGGCACCGCAGCGCCAGCGCGTGCTCGAAGCGATCGGCCGCATCGCCCCCTACCACCACGACCGCTGCGACGAAGTCGAGAAGCACCTCGGCGACCACTGCGACAAGGGCGGCTACTTCGGCACCACGGGGTTCTTCGAAACGCTGTCGCGGCTGAAGTTCGACGCCGGCGCCACGCTGCCGGAGCTGCTGCGCGGGCTCGAGCACGACAATCCGTTCGTGCGCGAACTGGCGGCCGAGGCCGTGGCGCGCGCGCTGGCGCGCACGCCGCCTGGCGACAAACAGCGGGCCGAGGTCCTCGCCGCGTTGACCGCCGCACTCGCCGCCGAGGTGCCGACGCAGTTCAAGCTCGACTGGAAGTGGAACGGCAACACCGCCAGCACCAGCGGCGGGGCCGCCAACGGCGAGCGGCTGCGGCTCGCGATCGGCGCGGCGATCGCCGTGCTGACGCCCGACGACCCGGCGGCGATCCCCGGCATCGGCGCGCGCCTGCAGCACCTCGATCCGCGGGTCCGCGCCGAGGCTGCGCGGCAGCTCGGCACGTTCGGCGCCGACGCGGCGGCGCAGGTGCCGGCGCTGACCGGGCTGCTGACCGACGACTTGCTGGTCGCGCGCGAAGCCGCGACCACGCTCGGCATGATCGGCAAGGACGCCGCGGCCGCGCTGCCCGCGCTCGAACAGGCCGCCGCGAGCACGGACCGGCAGCTGCAGCAGCGGGCCCGGGCCGCGCTGCGGCAGATCAAGCCCGAGTGAACCGGTCCGGGCGGCGGGCGATTGCCGCGGGCGAATCCGGAAGACCGCCGCCGGCCGCTACGATCTGCTGCCAGCCATGCAGTTCTCGCGTGCCTTCATGCTCGAGCGCGGTGCCGCCCGCGACGCCCGCTACGACGGACGCTTCCTGGTGTGCGTGCGCAGCACCGGCATCTACTGCCGGCCGTCGTGCAAGGCGAAGTCGCCGAAGCCGGAGAACGTGGTGCACTGCCAGACGCCGGCGCAGGCCGAGGCGATGGGGTTCCGCGCCTGCCGCCGCTGCCGCCCCGACGATTTCCATGCCGGCCGCGATCGCGACCGCGATGCCTTGCTGGCGGCGACCGCGGCCCTGCGCGCGGCACCGGGCGAGTGCAGCGGCGCCACCGCGTTCGCGGCCCGGGTCGGCTGCGGCGCCACCAAGCTGACCGACCTGTGCCGGCGACACTTCCACGCCACGCCCGCCGATGTCGTGGTCGCTGCCCGCCTCGCGTTCGCCCGCGACCGGCTGGCGACCACGCGCAGTTCGGTGCTCGATGTCGGCCTCGACGCCGGCTTCGCCAGCAGTTCGGCGTTCCACGACAACTTCCGCGCGCACAGCGGCACGACGCCGCGCGAGTACCGCCGCCTGCTGCAGAACCGTTCGTTCGCGCTGACCCTGCCGGCCGGCTTCCCGGTCGCCGACTGCCTGCACTGGCTGAGCCGCACACCGGACAGCGCCTGCGAACGGCGCATCGGCGACACGCTGCACCTGGCGCTGCTGCTCGACGGCCGGCCGGCGGTGCTGTCGCTGCAGTTCACCGCGGCTCTGCTGCGCTGCCGCGTGCAGACGGTACGCGCGCCGTCGCCGCTGGCGATGCGCAGCGCGCACGCGACGGTCGTGCGCCTGCTGAACCTCGCGGGCGACCCGCGACCGGCGCGCGCGGTGTTGGCGGCCGACGCGCGGCTGTTGCCGCTGCTGCGCCGGCGTCCTGGCCTGCGGGTGTTCCAGCACCAGAGCCCGTTCGCCTGCCTGTTGTGGGCGATCCTCGGCCAGCAGGTGCACCTGCGCCTCGCCGCCGCCCTGCGCGCCGCGGTCGTGCGCGCTGCCGGCCAGCCGATCGGCGATCTGATCGCGCACCCGGACGCCGCCGCGGTCGCGGCGCTCGACGCTGCCGAGCTGCGGGCGATGCACTGTTCCAGGCAGAAGACCGACTGCCTGCTCGCGGCCGCGGCGGCCGTTGCCGACGGCACGCTCGACTTCACCACCCTGGCCGCTGGCAGTGCCGCGAGCGCCGCGAGCCGGCTGCAGGCCCTGCCCGGCATCGGCCCGTGGTCGAGCCAGTACGTGCTGCTGCGCGGGCTCGGCTTCGCCGACGCGCTGCCGGCCGGCGATGCCGCGCTGGCGCTGGCGATGCAGCAGCTGTTCGCCCTGCCGCAGCGGCCGGATGCCGCCGTGCAGCAGCGGCTGGCGGCACCGTTCGCGCCGCACCGCGGCCTGTTCACCTTCCACCTGTGGCACGCGCTCGCCGACACCGCGGTGCCGGATTCCGGCGCCAGGATCCGGAAGAACGCGCGCCCGCGCGCGACGACGATCATCGCATCATGACGCACTTCACCACCATCGTGCCGGCACCGTTCGGCGAGCTGCGGATCGTCGTCGACGACCGCGGTCGCCTGTGCCGCATCGACTTCCCCGGCCACCACGGCCCGATCACCGCCACCCGGCCGTCGGCGGCGAAATGCGCGCACGTCGCCGCGCAGCTGCGCGGGTACTTCGCCGGCGAGCGCCGCCATTTCGAGCTCGAACTGGCGCCGCAGGGCACGGAGTTCCAGCTGGCCGCCTGGCGCGCACTGCAGCGGATCCCGTTCGGCAGCACCGCCAGCTACGCGCAGCAGGCGGCGAAGCTCGGCCGCCCGCAGGCGGTGCGCGCGATCGGCCAGGCCAACGGCAGGAACCCGATCCCGATCGTCGTCCCCTGCCATCGCGTGATCGGCAAGGACGGTTCGCTGACCGGCTTCGGCGGCGGATTGTCGACCAAGCAGTGGCTGCTCGAACACGAGCAGCGCGTGCTGCGCGGTCGCGACCACGCGGTGGCCGGCGACGGTGACGCGACCGCGGCAGTCCGCCCGGGCCGCAGCCGCGGCCGGGCCTGAGTCGCGAGCGGCGCCTTGCGACCGCACGCGACCATCGCTAACTGTGCGGCATGCTCGCCGCCGCCCCGTCGCCGTTCGCTGCCCACTGGGATCTCGACCCCGAGGTCGTGTTCCTCAACCACGGCAGCTTCGGCGCCTGCCCGCGCGTCGTGCTGCAGCACCAGCGTGAACTGCAGCGGCGGCTCGAGCGCGAGCCGGTGCTGTTCCTGCACCGCCAGCTCGAGTCGCTGCTCGACCCGGCGCGCGCGGCGCTGGCCGCGCTGATCGGCGCCGATCCCGACGATCTCGCGTTCGTGCCGAACGCCACGACCGGCGTCAACACCGTGCTGCGCTCGCTGCAGTTCGCGCCCGGCGACGAGCTGCTGCTGACCGACCACGAGTACAACGCCTGCCGCAACGCCGTCGACCTGGTCGCCGGGCGCAGCGGTGCCAGCGTGCGCGTGGCGCCGGTGCCGTTCCCGCTGCGCGATCCGCAGCAGGTGGTCGACGCGGTGCTGGCGGCGGTGACGCCGCGCACCAGGCTGCTGCTGATCGACCACGTCACCAGCCCGACCGGGCTGGTGCTGCCGCTCGAACGGATCGTGCCGGTACTCGCGAGCCAGGGCATCGACACGCTGGTCGACGGCGCGCACGCGCCCGGCATGCTGCCACTCGATCTACGGGCGCTCGGCGTCGCCTACTACACCGGCAACTGCCACAAGTGGCTGTGCACGCCCAAGGGCTCGGCGCTGCTGTACGTACGCCGCGACCGGCAACCGCTGATCCGCCCGCTGACGATCAGTCACGGCGCCAACTCGCCGCGCACCGACCGCTCGCGCTTCCGACTCGAGTTCGACTTCACCGGCACCGGCGATCCGACGCCGTTCCTGTGCATCCCGACCGCGCTGCGGTTCCTCGGCTCGCTGTTGCCCGGCGGCATCCCGTCGCTGCAACAGCACAACCACGCGCTGGCGCTGCAGGGCCGCGACATCCTGTGCCGCGCGCTGGCGGTGCCGGCGCCGGCGCCCGAGTCGATGATCGGCTCGCTGGCCTCGGTGCCGCTGCCGCTCAGCGATGCCGCCGGCATAGGTCCGCACGCGATCGACCCGTTGCAGGCGGCGCTGTGGGACAACTGGCACATCGAAGTGCCGGTCATGCGCTGGCCGGCGCCGAAGCTGCGGCTGTTGCGCATCTCGCCGCAGATCTACAACGCCGCCGGTCAGTACGAACTGCTCGCCAAAGCAGTGCGGGCGGAGTCGGTGCCAGCGCGGTGAGTACTCGCGCTGGGAAGCTGGCAGGGAGCGTGGCGAACCGCGACTTCAGCGAACCGTTTGCCACCTTCAACGCCCATGACGTGCGGTTCCTGGTCGTTGGCGCCCACGCGGTGACCTTCCCCTCTGCACCTGAGGGCCGATGCCCGACGTCGTGGTGATCGGCGCCGGCGTCGTCGGTCTGACGACTGCGGTGCAGCTGCTCGAGCACGGCTGCAAGGTCGAGGTCTGGACACGCGACGATCCGCTGGCGACCACTTCGGCGGTGGCGGCGGCGATCTGGTACCCGTACCTGGCCGAGCCGCGCGCGCGGGTGCTGCAGTGGAGCGCGGTCACGTTCCGCCGGCTCGCACAGCTGGCCGCTGATGCGCGCACCGGCGTGGTGATGCAGCGTACCGTCGAGCTGTTCGCGGTGCCGGACCCGGACCTGTGGTGGGCGCCGGCCGTGCACGCCATCGAACGGCTGCCGGCTGCCGAGGTGCCGCCCGGATACGCGGCGGCGATCGCCGTGCAGGTGCCGGTGTGCGACACGACGCGCTATCTGCCTTGGCTGGTCGCCGCCATCGGCGAACGCGGCGGCACGATCGTGCGACGCACGGTGCGCGACTTCGACGCCGCGTTCGCCCGCGCCCCGGCAGTGGTCCATTGCGCGGGGCTCGGCGCCCGCGAGCTGTGCGGCGATCGGGCGCTGCGGCCGGTGCGCGGTCAGGTGGTCGTGGCGGCGGCGACACCGCTGCCGCATGCGTTGCTCGACGACACCGGGACGCGCCCGGTCTACGTGGTGCCGCGGCACGACGACGTGATCCTCGGCGGCACCGCGCAACCCGGCGACGACCGCACCGCACCGGACACCGACGACACCAGCGCGATCGTCGCCGCCTGCATTGCGCGCGTGCCGCAGCTCGCGGGCGTCGCGCTGCGCGCGGTCAAGGTCGGACTGCGGCCGTACCGCAGCACCGTGCGGCTCGAACTCGAGCGTCCGGCGCCGGGGCGGCAGCTGGTGCACTCGTACGGCCACGGCGGCTCGGGGTTCACCTTGTCCTGGGGCTGTGCCGCCGAAGTGGCGCTGCTGCTCGGAGTCGACGGCGCGCGACCCTGAAGGCCTCGGGCCGCGGCGAGGTGCGCTGCCGCCGAGCGCTCACCGCGTCCCGGTCACCGGCGCCGTCACGGCACCACCACCTCTGCCACCGGCAGGAACGTCCGATCGCAGCGCTCGACGAATTCGCGCAGCAGCACCGCGGCGTCGGCGGTGGGCTTGTGCTTGTAGGTCTTGCCGGCCCAGCGCACCTCGACGCTGCCGTCCTTGCCGAGCATCTCGCGCAGCAGCAGCAGGCGGAACTTGCGCACGCCGGCCGCTTCCACGCTGAACCGGCCGGACTCCGTCATCGTCACCTTGAGCCGGCCGGTGTGTTCGACCATGTGCGCGTGCACGTACTCGCGCTGCTTCTGCTCGTCCATCGCGCTCCACAGCGCCGGGCTCACCTGCGGCACGAAGCCGAGCACCACCTTGTCGTCGGTGGCGAGGATCTCGGCCCAGAAGGTGCGGGCCTCGCGCAGGTCCGCCGCCATGCGCACCACCACCTTCGGCACCGGCGTGCGCACCGTCCTGGCGAACCACGCGTCGAAGTCGACGGCGCCGAGGTCGAAGTCGTGGCCGAGGTCCTTGAACTCGATCAGCTGCGCGTCGGCAGCGCCGAGTTTCTTCAGCTGCGCGAACGCCAGCCGCAGGTCGCCAACCATCCGCGGATGGTCCTGCGCACCCTGCAGATCGCGGATCGGCAGTGCCGTCACGTTCTCGAGGTAGCGCAGGTTGTTGTTGCCGTCGTTCCACTGCAGCCATGGCCCGCCGATGCACGGCACGGCGGCGGCGAACAGATCGGGCCAGCGCAGCACCAGGTCCCAGGTCAGGTGGCCGCCGCGGGAGATGCCGGTGACGAACACGCGGTTGTCGTCGACGTTGGCGGTCCGCCGCGCCCAGCGCAGCGCCGCCAGCGCTGCCGCCCGCTCGCGTGCCGCGTGGTGGTAGCCGCTGTTGTCGCCGGCTTCGCTCGGCGCCAGCACCAGCATCGACAGCTGATCGGCGACGGTCTGCCAGCGCAGGAACTCGCGCGCGCCGTCGCCGCCGGTGCCGTGCAGCGCCAGCAGCAGTGGCGCCGGTTTGCCGGCGTCGTAGTGGGGTGGCACGTACAGACACAGCTCGGTGCGTTCGACCGCGTCCAGCACCTGCAGGTCGACCTGCTGCCGGTCCGGGCCGGGCGCCAGCGCCGCGAACTCGCCGAAGTGGGCGCAGGCCTGCAACCACTGCTCGACGCCGACACCAGGCACCTTCGCCAGCGCCTCGGCGGCGGCCCGGCGCAGTGCCGGCGTCGCGGCAGCGACCGCCTTGCCGAGTTCAGCCACTGGCGCGCCGGATTGCCCGGACTGCGCCGGCGTTGCCGCCATGCCGCTGCAGCAGGCGAGTGCGGCGAGCAAGCGCATGTCAATCCGTGACCACCGCGTCGACCTCGATCTCGACCAGCATGTCGGGATCGACGAAGCCGCTGACCTGCACCAGCGTCGCCACCGGTCGGATGTCACGGAACACGGTGCCGTGCGCCAGTCCGACTGCCTCCCAGCGGGTGATGTCGGTGACGAACATGCGCGTGCGCACCACATGCCGCAGCTCGGCACCGACGCCGCGCAGCGCCTGTTCGAGGTTCTTGAAGATCTGCACCGCCTGCGCGCCCGGATCGCCGCGGCCGACGATCTTGCCGTGCGCGTCGGTGGCCGTGGTGCCCGACACGAACACCTGGTTGCCGACGCGGACCGCGCGCGAGTAGCCGACCTTCGGTTCCCACGGTGTCCCGCTCTGGTAGAGACGTCGGTGAGGGTCCATGCTGGCCGCGAAGGATAGCCAATGGCGGTCGTCGCGTGGCCGGTCGGCACGCCGGCGACACGCGCCGGGCCGCACCGCGCAGCGCCGGGCGAGATGCCCTGAGCAGAACGCCGTGCCGGCGGTATGGTCCCCGCCATGCGGCTCCGAGTCTCGCCGTGGCCATCGTTCCTGTTCCTGCTCACCATCGCCACGGCACAGCAGCAGCCGCCGAACGGGCCGAAGCTCGCCGATCCAGGCTGGCATGCGCTGGTCGGCGCCGATGTCGTGGTGCGACCCGGCGAGCGGCTGGCGAACGCCACCGTGGTGGTGCGCAACGGCCGCATCGTCGAGCTGGCCGCCGGCGGCAAACCGCCGGACGGCGCGCGGGTGTGGGACTGCAAGGGCCTGGTGCTCTACCCCGGCCTGATCGAGTGCTGCCTGCCGGTCGACGCACCGGCGCCCGATGCCGCCGCCCCCGCTACGCACTGGAACCCGATGGTCCTGCCGCAGCGCAGCGCGCTGGCCGGCGCCGGCGTCGGCAAGGACGAGCGCGCGATCCTGCGCGAACTCGGGTTCGCCGCCGCGGCGATCACGCCGACCGGCGGCGTGTTCAAGGGCACCGCGGCGGTCGTGCTGCTCGACGAGCCGCGTGAAGGCGAGAGGGCCCCGGTCGTGCGCGAGCGCGCCTACGAGCTGGTGAGCTTCCAGACCAAACCCGACGGTTACCCCGACTCCGGCATGGGGGCGATCGCGTTGCTGCGGCAGACGCTGTTCGACGCCGACTGGTACGAGCGCTGCTTCGCCACCTGCAAGGCGCAACCGACGCTGCAGCCGCCGCCGGTCAACGCGGCGCTGGCGGCCCTGGTGGCCGACCGCGCGCTGCCGCTCGGCTTCGACGTCGACGACGAACTCGAAGTGCTGCGCGCCGCCAAGGTGGCGACCGAGACCAACCGCAGCGCGTTCGTGCTCGGCAGCGGCATGGAGTTCCGCCGGCTGCAGGCGGTGGCGAAGACCGGGTTGCCGCTGGTCGTGCCGCTGCAGTTCCCCAAGGCGCCGGAGGTGACGACGATCGCCAAGGCGGAGAAGGTGTCGCTGCGGCAGCTGCTGTCGTGGGAGCAGGCGCCGACCAACAGCAAGCGCCTGCTCGACGCCGGCGTGCGCCTGGCGTGGACCACGCTGCGCATGCAGGACAAGAAGGAGTTCCGCGCCCGCGTGCGCGAGGCGATGGCCTGCGGCCTCACCGCCGACCAGGCGCTGGCGGCGCTGACCACGGTGCCGGCCGAGCTGCTCGGCGTCAGCGAGGTCCTCGGCACGCTGCAGCCGGGCAAGATCGCCAACCTGGTGGTGGTCGCCGGCGAACTGTTCGACAGCAAGAGCGAGATCCGGCAGGTGTGGGTCGGCGGCCGGCCGTTGCCGGTGCTGCCGAAGCCCGACGCCGGCCTCGACGGCAAGTGGAACGCAGCGCTGCAGCTCGGCGCCGGCCTGCAGGGCGTGCTGACGATCGACGCCGCCAAGGTCACGCTGCAGCTCGGCGATCAGCACAAGGACGGCAGCAAGGTGGCGCGTGAGCCGCAGCGGGTCGACTTCTGCCTGCCCGGCGAACTGCTCGGCAGCGACGGCACCGCCACGCTGCACGCCAGCCTGTTCGGCGAGCAGCTGCTCGGCGACGGCCGGATCGCCGACGGCAGCATGTTCCGCTGGTCGGCGACCCGCGCCGGGCCGGTGGTCGCCAGCACCAAGGACGAGAAGGTCAAACCGCCGCCGGCATTGATCCCCCTGCCGCTGCCGCTCGGCAACTTCGGTCTGCTGCAGCCGCCGGCAGCGCGCGACGTCGCGATCATCGGCGCCACGCTGTGGACCGGCGACGAGCGCGGCATCCTCGAGCGCGGCGCGCTGCTGGTGCACGACGGCAAGATCGCCTTCGCCGGACCGGCCGAGAACCTGCCGGAGCTGCCGGCCGGTGCGGCGGTGATCGAGGCCACCGGCAAGCACGTGACGCCCGGCATCATGGACTGCCACTCGCACACCGGCATCTCGCGCGGCGTCAACGAAGCCGGCAAGGCCACGAGCGCCGAGGTGCGCATCCAGGACGTGGTGAACCCCGACGACGTCGGCTGGTACCGTGAACTCGCCGGCGGGGTCACCGCGGTCAACCAGCTGCACGGCTCGGCCAACGCGATCGGCGGTCAGAGCTGGACCGTCAAGCTGCGCTGGGGCTGCGTCCACCCCGACGACATGACGTTCGCCGGCGCGCCGGCCGGCATCAAGTTCGCGCTCGGCGAGAATCCGCGCCGCGCCAACGGCGACGGCAGCAACACCCGCTACCCGAACACCCGCATGGGCGTCGAGGCGCTGATCCGCGATCGTCTGCTCGCCGCCGCCGAGTACCGCCGCGTGCTGCAGGAGTACGAAGCGATGCCGGCGCGCTACCGCGCCAGCGTGCTGCCGCCGCGCCGCGACCTCGAACTCGAGGCGATCGCCGAGATCCTCGCCGGCACACGGCGGATCCACTGCCACAGCTACCGCCAGGACGAGATCTTCATGCTGTGCGGACTGGCGCGCGAATTCGGCTGCAGGATCGGCACGTTCCAGCACGTGCTCGAGGGCTACAAGGTCGCCGAAGCGATCAGGCAGAACGCGATCGGTGCGTCGTCGTTCTCCGACTGGTGGGCCTACAAGCTCGAAGTGCAGGACGCGATCCCGGAGAACGGCGCCATCATGCGCGAGGCCGGCGTCATCGTGACCTTCAACAGCGACAGCAACGAGCTGGCACGGCGGCTCAACACCGAGGCCGGCAAGGCGGTCAAGTACGGCGGCGTACCGCCGGCCGAGGCGCTGAAGTTCGTCACCCTCAACACCGCGATCCAGCTCGGCGTCGCCGACCGGGTCGGCTCGCTGCAGCAGGGCAAGGACGCCGACTTCGCGATCTGGTCCGGCGATCCGCTGGCCTACACCAGCCGCTGCGAGCAGACCTGGGTCGACGGCCGGCCGATGTTCACGCTCGAGCAGGACCAGCAGCTGCGGGCGCAGATGCAAACGGAGCGCGCCCGGCTGCTGCAGAAAGCGCTGGCCGAACGCGAGGAGGGCGGCGGCAAGGACCAGCAGGACAAACCGGACAAGCCCGGGCTCGATGCCTACTGGCGGGCCGAGGATCTGCGCCAGAACTACTGCTGCGGCGATGCCGAAGGCGGTGGCCGATGAATCGCGCCCCGCTGCTGCTGGCCGTCCTGCTGCTGGCCGCGAGCGCCCGCGGCCAGGATCTCGGCGTCAAGGCGCCGCCGCCGGGCCAGCCCGTGCTGCTGCGCAACGCGGTGATCCACACGATCACCAAGGGCACGATCATCGGCGGCACGCTGTGGTTCCAGGATGGTGTGATCCGCGGCGTGCACCCTGCCGACGAGCAGCCACGCCTGCCGGCGGGCGTGGTCCCGATCGAACGCGACCTGCAGAACCAGCACGTCTATCCCGGCCTGATCGCCGCCCACACGTCGCTCGGTCTGCAGGACCACGGCATGGTCCGGCAGAGCAGCGACCTCGCCGAGATCAACGAACTCGCACCCGAGGCGATGGCGATGGTCGCGGTCAACCCCGACTCGGTGCTGCTGCCGGTGACGCGCAGCAACGGCGTGCTGGCGGCGGCGGTGTTCCCGCAGGGCGGTCTGCTGCCGGGCCGGGTGGCGGTGATCCAGCTCGACGGTTGGACCAATGCCGACCTCGCGGTGCGGGCCGACGCCGGTGCCCTGG
>Ga0209488_10004425_pt1 | contig 11000 bp, 10 predicted proteins | sample Rivendell_Oct201_8_FD_188349 | JGI IMG/M metagenome (GOLD analysis project Ga0209488, IMG submission 188349) | Vadose zone soil microbial communities from the Eel River Critical Zone Observatory, Northern California, USA -... | ecosystem: Environmental > Terrestrial > Soil > Vadose zone >... | reverse complement strand
GGGAATCTGCTATAGTAGTACATACGTTATTACTGCCTCAACTTCTTATACAGTATGGTAGGAGGCCCAGTCGCGGCTAGCGGTCCAACGACTCCCTCCATGAATTTATTTTCTCCTCCAGCCCTTTGCGCTCTCTTGCCGCCACCATCTCTGCACACCCTTTCAGGTATGACCTCACTTTGTCTGGTTCCATCGCTTGAAACCGATACATCATGACCACATCACAGGGGTCAATGGCACCATGTATGCCGCGCCTCCTGTCACGCCTGTCGTAGCATTTCTGTCGAGCTGTCTTACTAGAGTTCTCTTTATCGGCATCGGCTTGATCACGTCGGCGTCTGTCATCCACGTGCACTGCCGTCGTAGGCCCACCAGGGTAAAACATGTCCTCCCACTTCTTCAAGACAGCCACCAATGCAAAACCAAAGTGATGCACCACCGCGCTAGCGTAAATGGCATCGAAGAGTGCAGAAGTAGGCCAAATGGATGTATCAGAAGGGACGCGGACTGCTGAGCCAGAGGGACCCGCTTGCCGCTCCAAGGACTGGTCAAAGACATGGCTCGTAAACCTTTCTTGCGCCCTGTCTGCATTCGGACCGACATCTGTCGTGTCCATAGCAAAGTTCGGGGTCTGCCCAGAAAAGCTGTCAACTTTAAACCACGTGCAGCATCAGATCGGACAGACACCTTCAAGAATGCAAGATGTTGACCCATCACAGAATGTAAGGCCTTATTGAGGAACAGACCATTACGAACATCATCGATGTCTTGTATGATGATGTTGCCGTCACTGGAATATCGACGTCGGTGTGTGGAGAATGTCTCAATATACTATCACGGATGAGATCGTAAGTGAGAATAATCTCAATACAGGAGTCTCATACCGTGTCGCCCTTGCTGTGGGGAAGAAGGTGTGCAGCGTCGCAAATGTACGCAGGATCTCCTGTCACCACACAACTCCTATCCCGGCCCTCCACACTCTCGCGGAAGTCTTCCCGACGCGTGCTCGTCCGACTGGAGGTTACAGTCCTTGTGTCGCCAAGCCTTGGATCTATTGGAAACATCCGGCGCTTCTCTCGGTCGGTGGTATGGTAGAACAAGTCGATGGATACCGCAGAGAGCTCAGAGTTGTAATCTATGGGGGTGGGATTGGGTGAGTTGCGTTCTATGCAAAGTTCTCCTTGGGCTCCAATGACCACTCCTGTAGCATAGCGAATCCATTTGTATGGCTTCAACGAAAACCGCAGGTCGTTGAGTCTGCTGACAGGGAAAGCGAGAAATTTCTTCCACTCCCAATTGGTCGGATTGAGATCGTGCTCGGTATTCGGCATGACATTTTTTGGGAACTGGGCATGGACAGAAATAATAGCTGCGAGTTTTGCCATGACAGGGGGACAGTAGGGACGTCAATAGGTGGGGCAGTAGCAGTAAAAAGTTGTTTCGTTTGAGGAAAGGGGCGAAAGCAGCACAGGCGCCACGCGGCTCACTCCCAACGGACCGTTCCTCCGGGTTGGAAATGTTGTCACGTGCCAAGCTCAATCGTTTCAGTTTCAGCAAGTAATTTATGCCATGGTGCTCGTGGGTGAGGGCCCCAAGCTCCCCTCAGTCCGAGCATCTCGAAGAACACCAGAATCGCATTTCGGGATGGAGTGCATTGGATACAAAAGACTAACTTATAACTTAGTCGATTCTCAGGGTCGAGCGAGATGATCGATTAAAACGTCATCCTGGGGAAAGGTGTGCCAGTGTGACGTCAATTTTGGGTTGGAAACCTCGTTAAAGACCAAATCTATCAGGGGGAGACACCTGAAAGTTGCCACAGACTGTAATCGTGGGCGTGACGCAGTCTCGTTGTTAGATGCGAAATGGGTGTTATCCCTAAACGAGAGGGGATCACGTGCCACTGGAGCCTGAGGCGGACGTGATCAGGGTGTGTTGTTGTCAGGACACGACAAAGCATTTGCTGTCGAGAATGCGCTGCAGAAATTTGAGTCCAGTGCGTCATTTTCTCTTTCTTAAAGCTCTACTATGATAGGAGCTACTATCCGCGACGAGATGGTGAACTCTCATCCAATTACAGCATCTACAATCAAAGTGATGGTATAGTACACACCAGCAACATAGCTTCGAATATGAATCGCAACGCATAATCCTCAAGAAAGACTATTCTCCTCCAGCTCGATCTCCCGGCGTTCCTGCGTGAGCGCGCACGGGCGGCAGCACCATGAGGTGAAGCAATCACCAACCGCACTTCCACGAATCCCATAGCGCTCACGCTCTTCGGCGCGTGGGTGAATCTGAGTACGGCTGAGTCAGATGTGCCGCGCACCTTGTCAACGTTACAACATACCTGCATGATCCAACCATAGCCAAGGAGGGTTAGTCCGCCGTGAATGAAGCAGTGGTCATCGCAAGTCTCGTCACCATCAGGAAGCGGTGTGCCTTGATACTGCAAACTGCGCAGGCGCTGTCTGTTCTTGCTGTATACGATGCATGGGCACCAGGTGGCAAGGCAGCCTGCAGGGGAAAGGGGAGGAACAGATATTGAGCACACGGAAGAGACTCGAGTTCCTTTTCACATACAAAGGCCGCATGCGGAGAAACAGCCAAATAGACCATAGCTCCAGTCGCGCTTCCCATCTGGTCCAAACTGACAGTTTAGAGTGTTCTTGTTGCCACCGACTGCCATAGGAGCAGTGCCCTGCGAAGAAAACAACGTGATGAATGTCCCGTCCAAAGAAGTTCTAGTTGAGCACGCACCTTGGGCTGGGCACTGATAAGATCATGCTTGATATCGGATGACATGTCGAAAAGGGGCTGAGGGTGACTGAAAGTAGGTTTGAAAGCGATGTCCTTTTTATGTATTTTCTAGATCAGCGCCCAGCGGGTATGGCAGAACCCCTGTGACATGTGAAGGAGCCAGGTGGCAACAATGAGGGCTGTAAACGGTTTACGGTCATGGGAGCCACTTTACTAGGAGGTGTGAAAGTGGGCGATTCGCCCGACTTTACGAATTTTCAGGGACAGACCGCAGTTAAGGTCCAGCGGTCCAACGCCAGTGCGGCACTTTTCCACTTGCAGACGTTTGGTCTTCAAGCTCCTGCTCCGCATGGTGTATGGTGCGCGTCAATTGCTCCACGACGGCCTGAGGCCCGGGATGAGGTGCCGGTGATAGGAGAGCCATTTCCGGGTGCCACTTCAAGCGTTGGTGAGAGTCATTGATGTGCCCTCTGCAATATATGGGCCGATGTTAATGTAGTCCCAGTCCCGAGACATCAACATCGCTAACCCAACCAGCAAGTGCACAGATGCTGGCCAGCCTTTTTGCTTAGTCAGGGCACTTATGTAATCAATGCACAGCTCTGACGGAGTTGGATGTTCGCGCATTGGCGCCTCTCTGTTCCACCACGAAGGTTCGTCGTGTCGCCGTGTCGCACACAACCTTAACTGAGGGGGTTGGAGTCCGGTTCTGTGTTTTTGGGACCCATCGTCTCAGATTAGGCCGAATCGGGGTTTTATGTCTTTAATTTGGTCCGAACGTAAAACAAATTCCAGAAAAATCGAAAGAAATTACAGTGCATTGTAGCATTTATCTATCGAGGGGCTGTAGATGTCAAGCTAGTCATCGGTATCGTGGACGTTTGTATTTGTTTCGACTTCGGATCCACGCTTTGAACTCAATACAAGGATTATAGATTTGAGACCTGATGACGCCCAGCGATATAAAAGGCTTAAATGACATAAGAGCAATTAGGAAGGCACAAGGAATGAAACACATAAAGGTAGAGCAGGATGATGGCAAATTAAATGACATCCGGGGGAACGTGCGTAACGTCAAGTTTCGGTTGGAAACCTCGGGGAGACACCTTAAAGTTGCCACAGACTATGATCGCGGGCGTGATGCAGTGTAGTTGTTAGACGCGAATGCATGGGTGTCATCCCTAGCAGCCTCATCAGAACTCACTGGCAGGAGAATTTAATCACTAGTAGTAACGACTGCCAGTGGGGAGCGGCAGCTGCCAGTAAATGACAGCAAGTCACGTGCCACTGGAGCCGGTGTCGGTGTTAAACAGTCCCACACGTCTTTCTTTCTTAAAGCTCCACTAGGGACCACTATTGTCGATGAGATGCAGAAACTTTCATCCAATTATGGCATCCACAACAATCCAACTACCGTGATGATAGTACATACGTAGATTCGAATACCAATCGCAACGTAAGGTAGAACGACTGAAAGGTATAGAATATCCTTCACTGGCAAGCGCGCTGTAGTCAACCAAAAATCCTCAAGAGAGACTGTTCTCCTCCAACTCGATCTCCCGGCGTTCCTGCGTGAGCGCGCACCCGTGGCAGCACCACGAGACGAAGCAATCACCAGCCATGCTGCCACGAATTCCATAGCGCTCACGCTCTTCAGCGCGTTGACGGATCTGAGCACCGGCTTTTGTCAGATGTGTGGAGCATCTTGTCAACATCCCAACATACCTGCAAGACCCAACCATAGCCGAGGCAAGTCAGCCCGCCGTGAAGGAAGCACTGGTCATCGTAAGTCTCGCCACCACCAGGAAGTGGAGTGCCTTGATTCTGCAAACTGCGCAGGCGCTGTCTGTTCTTGCTGTATACGACGCAGGGGCACCAGGAGGCCCAGCAGCCTGCAGGGGAAAGGGGAGGGGGGTTGGTGGAGTAGAAATTAGTGAGCACACGAGTGACGACTTTTTTTTTTCACGTACAAAGGCCGCATGCGGAGAAAAAGTCAAATAGACCATGACTCCATTCGCGCTGCCCATCTGGTCCAATCGGACAGTTTAGAGAGTTCTTGTTGCCACCGGCTGCCATAGGAGCAGTACCCTGCGAGGAATACAGAACACACGCGTAATGAACGTCCCCTCCAAAGAAGTTCTAAGTAAGCACGCACCTTGGGCTGGGTGCTGATAGGGTCTTGCTTGATATCAGATGACATGTCAAAAAGAGCCAGAGGGTGACTGGAAGTAGGTTTGTTACCGAAGCGATGTTCCTTTTATGCACTTTCACGGTCAGCGCCCAGCGGGCACTTGGCCCGTGGCAGAACCCTGTGACATGTGACAGGAGCCAAAGGTTTGAGTTTTGTAAACGGTTTACGGTGTAGTCACTGGCTAAGCGGAGTTTGGACAACGACCCGGCGTGCATTGTGCATTTTCATGGACAGACTGGAGTTAAGGACCGGTGGTCCACGCGCAATAAACCCGCCAAAGAGTCAGAAGCCAGTGTAAGTCGATATGGCACCTTTTCACTTGTTCACGTTTCACAGATATGGGTGGAGCAGGGGCAACTCTGCGGTCTACCATAAACAGTATAGATGCCGTTGCGAAACTTTAATCCTGTCCCTGAACGGAAAGTGGCAAACAACTGCGGATCTGCGACTCAAGGAACGAGTATAGGAGGCGGCGATGTTTTGAGGCCGGCCTTACAGCCCTGTTCCAAGAGGTGTAAAGAATGAAAGACGCTGCCCTTTTTTGCCTTTGCCACTTCGTCAATTTCCAGGATATAGAAACTCCGATTCGGCATGGGCCCGCAGGCGTGACAGACCCTGCTTTCTTTCCTTTCGCCCCAGGCAGGTTTTTTTTGTCAGATTGAGTGAGGAAATCGAGGTGTCGGAACGAGGGGCCGTCCGAAGTTTGGGTCACCAGATTGCTGTCTATCACGGGCGGCGGCGCCCACCCAAGCGAACAACAATAACTGGTGAAGATTGTAACTGGATGAGTCACATCCCGCACCATCCATACAATCCTGGCTAGTCCAAGTCCGATCAGATCCTCCAATGTTTCAACATGCAACTCTTACATTGGTCTTCAAGTTCTTGCTCCGCATGGTGAATATTGCCGGATTCCACGCGTCATTGGGGGTGATGGGGTGATAGGAGAGCCCGCTCGCGCCAAGATGTCACGGTATCTAAGCGGAACTCCATCCGACGGCGTCACGGTGCCAGTGGCCGTGAGGCCTCCGACTCGGAGTCTGGTCTCGGTTGTGCAGCTACAGTTAGCACCCAGCATGGTATTTTTTCTCTGCATCATTCCGTCCCTCATACCACAGTATGTCCAGAGTCCTGAAGTTCTCCTTCCTCTCTTTGTTCATCTTTGTCCATGTTCTAGGACTCGGACACTGGCATCCGATATTGCACTACCGCGACCATGCCATCGTATGTAGGATCCTCATAAGGCGCTGCATATTCGAACTCCTGATTTGAATTCTAATTTGGGTCCTTTTCAATTTCGCTTCTCGGGTGTTTGCCACTTGTCAGAGGCAGCCCGCCCCGTTCTGTCCAGTTAGCCCAAGCGGTATTAACGAGACTATTCTTTACCTACGAACGATTACAAAACGCGCCCAAGGTGGGGTGCAGGGATTGAGCTACGGAAACCTACGGTAGTGGCGGACGACCCGTGATCCTTGATGTTTGGTTGATTGTATGAGCGCTGGATCGGAATTGAATCAAGTGCCCTGCAATGGGCTTATCTTTGGTCCGCTTTGGAGCTCATATTTCATTATCCACACGTGTGTCCAATCACGAAGGAACGTGCATGTGGATTCACTCTGCGAAGCACTTGGGCGCTAGTAGAATGAATGGAGCGCAGGCAGAAAATGGCATTGACCAGGTCAGGGTCAGGAACAACAACAAACACGTTTTGGTCGTGCAGTGAACCTTGACTGCACATGTGCCGATCATCCTCGGCTCCCGGTTGCGGGGGACTGAAAGTGTCAAGACTGACACTGAGCACAAACACTCTCACTGGCACCCGGGCCCACCATCCACATAATTCTCTACGAACCCCTCGTCGAGTCCGCCTGCGCTAGTCTCACGTCATGTGCTGAGGAAAGCAGACGCTAAACACCCTAGTATCACCCACGCGACTCGGATATGATCCATTTGAATTGCTGCCTCCATTCTCCTGCTCAGCGCCATCACCACAACTGAAGTCACCCGACGCTTCCGGGCCGGTTCCATAGCATGTGGATTCACTACTGCACTCGCGTGTTCGCTGGATGCGACAACGATAAAAAGAGTTTCGTGATCGCCACATCATGGGGTAAAGATGCTGGGATGTGACAGCGTTGCTCACAAAAAGTGAAGGCGTTCACGTAGCTAGTGTGCACTACCAAGGCCCAGCCGCACTCTGGAGGGCCCGCTTTTAGCGGGCCGCAGCACGTGCAACATGTCGTGGCGTGGCGGGCGGTGGCGCATTCTGCGTGAGGATTTGTTTTTCTCGATCTCTCCATTCTTTTCTTCGTATTCGTTTTGCGGAGTGCGATGTTATCGCCCGCGCCGCGCCTTCGCAAATTCGGTGATGGGTGATGCCATCGTACGAGAGGACGATCGGATAAATAATATGAGGGAAGGGAAGAGATCTACTAGTAGAGAGGGATCCCAATCTGTATTCTTCCGTTGATCAAATGGTCGTATAGATCAGAGCCGCTGCGGATGCAGATACCTCATCTTCGATGCTTTGTTCAAGAACGACTTATCTTATTTGCCGTGCTCTTCGAGCAGTGCGCGGACGCCGCGTTGCAACTGTTCCGTCAACTTGAATCTTGATTACAGAGCTCCACGGATGTACATTCACACAGCCTTCAGCCCCTAATCTCCCACGGCGGTGAGCCCCATCCATTCGAACAACTCAACAGACCCGCAGCACAAATAAGAGATTCTAGAGTAGGATCAATCCTCATGGCTTTATGGATTTCCCGAATGTTGGATCGTTGTGGTGGGGTTGAAAGATCAGTCCATCGTCCTCAATGTGGACGACATGCTCCGATCGTATTAAGAGAAAGGATTCCCAGTGATCCAGACTCTGGATCGCTCGGATCCTTCCTCTTAATATAATCGGAGCTGGGAGTCCCTCGCAAATTGAATAGCAAGAGTCCCCTGCTATGGCAGAGAACAGCTTCAGTTGCCGCACAGGCATTCGCAGATTTGTGGTTCGGGTTCGGAGACCGTGAAAGAGGCTCGCATGTGCATTTCAACGACAGGGATGTCCTCAGAAGGGGGGATGGGACATTAATAAGTTCTAGAGGGAATCCTGTAGACATCTTTTGTCACATGTGGCCCGCGATGAGGGATATCGTGAGTGTGTACCATGAACGCGCCCTCTTGGTCTTACAGATTTGGAGATGCCTTGTTTCAAGGCACATGTGTCTTACCGTATCGTATCAGATAAGCACTGAAATGATCGAGTAGTGCGAAATGCAACTCAAGAGAGCGTTGTGCTGGCTGTTGGTACTCAAACATTTGGTGGCATCTTGCCGCATGTTGATCCGTGAGGCCACATGCCAGTGATGTCTAAGTATACGAGAAATATTCATTTCATTCAGTCATCGCCAACTCGGCAACAGGCTTCATTCCACAAGCAACAACGGACAATATGACCGGACAGAATAGACATGGTTGAAGACACGAGACTGTATACAATTCACTAAGAGTTCCAAAGCACAGTAGCCTCATGCCCGGTGCCCAGTCTCGAGCACTGGCACGGTCAGCGCCGCCGTCCTTCTCCTCTGAAGTCCCCTCCAAGTCGCCGCGCTCGTCTCATCGCCCAAGTCCGGTCCACCGGTCTCCTTCAGATCGAATGCACCATGAGGCCGAAGCGATCGGTCCAGCAATGCTTGGTAGTGCGGCTTCAGATCGTCATCAAGCAGCTTGAACGTGTTTTGCGATAGTCCTGCACACCAAATATCGAACGCAGTGAACGGATCAGCCCGACGACGTTCGCGCTCGCGAGGTGTGGGAAACAGTACGCCCATCTCGTCAGAGGCGAGCGCAAACACAAGCCGAATCACGGGCCGCGGTAACTGTCCCGTGTCATCAGAGAACAGGCCTACTCGGAATGGGTCCATGGCGTCAAACGAGCACTTGTTGATCCCGCATTTGTAGCTGTTCACATTTTTGACCTGGATGAGAATCGCTGTCACGGAGTCCCTCGAAAGCTTCTCTTCCGTGACACAAGCGGGCAAGACGATGTCAACCCCATGTTGGCCGTTCCGACACAGCACCATCGCGCCTCGCGTGATAAATTTCCAAAGAGAGTCCGCGTTAAGCATGTTACCGTCCTCGACCCTGATGACATGGTTGAACCACATGCCGTAGTCCCTGAACGTCTTGCCAAATGGGATGTTCTCCCGTTCGCGCCAGAATGTTGGCGTGGATTCTTGAAGCTCCTCAAACGCAGGCGATGGAAGGAGAGCCTCCATAAAGTCACTAACCGACACCCATCTTCTTTTATTTGCTGACGCAGACGCATCACGAGCCCGCATGACGATAAGTGCGGCAACCAGCTCGCCACGCCGTCCACAATCGATGCAAGACAAGTCAGGGTGGTTTGCCAGGTGAACCACTGGATCCACCCGGCTGTCACTCAGAAGCTCAAAGGCAGCCTCGGCTAGTAGCGGTTCTGATCCGGCGAGGGTGACCAATTGCTTCGATTTGGCAGTTGCAGCGACACGCAGTCGCAGGTTACGCTCGGTCTGTGTACGGGCTACGGCGAGAGAGATTGGATCGTCATAAAACTCCAGAGAAAAGCGCACGGAGAGGCAGGCGAGGGACTCGGCTCTATACCCGCTCACGAGCGTGGGCTTGCCATCCAGTAGCTTCTGCTTTGCAAAGAGTAAAATTTCGCTCTCGTTTCCATTGCTCGCAAGCTGATCATAGATAGAGCCGAATCTATTCGAGGTGAGAAGTAAGCGGCTTTCGAAAGAAGATGGGAAATGGAGATACAATGGACGGCCGAGATGGGATATCCAATCCAATTGTACGACTCGATCCAAGGTAACAGTATTTTCCTTTGCGGGGAACGCGAGGTCGTCGAAATTCATTTCCGAGATAGGATCCAAGAAAGTGAAGTCGTCAATTGGGTTCAGAAAATTCCCCACTCTCGAGAGGAACAACGAGAATATGGGGAGTTTATCGATCCTCCGGAGAGTAAAACACATCCGCGCGAACATACTCCACGCTGCGTCATCCAGGTTATCCACAAGGAGATGAGAGTCGTCAAAAGCAAGAATGAAAAGTGGCCACCGTGTCCCGGTTGAACGCGGCCACAACACCTCATGTGGGTCAAGAAATTGACAAAGTCTTTCTCCTTCCTGATCGATTCTCAGCAGGCCGTCAGGTAGGCTACCATTTTGTTTCCTAGGATCTTGTGCGTCATTCATGCCGAACTTAAAACATTTGTTATACACAGAGAACAGCTTAATGAATGGAAACCCACCTCGGCGGTCAACTTGATTACCTCTAGGTAAAAACTTCGCCGATAGGCATTCGAACATGATCCCTGACCTCTCGTCATCTGGTCACGGAAGGCAAGTGCTAGCATTTCTTGTCGCCGTTTCACAAGTTCCAAGTCTGCGTGCATATCCCGCTTACCCCCATCCCATGACGCCGGGAATGTTGGGATATCTGCAACGTAATCGGCACGCAATCGTTACAGTACAAGGTTCTTACCATGGAGCTCAGACTCAATGTCCCGTAGCTTGCGGAAAGTCACATTTAGAAGTGAACACATGAAACCATATACCCTCCGATCAAATATATCTCCGCTTGATTTCCGAATTGAGATAAACCAGCCACGCAAAGCAATATCAGTAGGAGGGAACCCTATTAGAACGACGTTATAAGCACGCCGAAAACCAGAACAAAGGGAAGGTGATACCTGGGCTTGCTTCGTCACATGGGTACCGTGATGATTTTCTTTGCGAGTTCATCCACCATGCGAGACTTCCCAGTCCCACATGAGTTCATAATACTTGTCTGTCGAGAATGCGCCACACTGTCCGTGGTGAGGTAGCTTGAGATGGTCGCGAGAAGTACATTTGCAGCGTTTCCCCGGAAAGTAGAACCCCATGCGCGTATGGTAGCTATATCACAACCACAGTAAGTAAACGACACCCATGGCGGCTTTGTGATATCTTATTACGCACCATTTACCGAGGCCGCGGAGAGGTTGTATTCAGGGATTGGCTTTAGAAACACATCT
>Ga0209488_10004423_pt1 | contig 11003 bp, 9 predicted proteins | sample Rivendell_Oct201_8_FD_188349 | JGI IMG/M metagenome (GOLD analysis project Ga0209488, IMG submission 188349) | Vadose zone soil microbial communities from the Eel River Critical Zone Observatory, Northern California, USA -... | ecosystem: Environmental > Terrestrial > Soil > Vadose zone >... | reverse complement strand
TCGGTCGATGGGGCTGAATTAGGAGCGGTTCGCCGCAGAACGTTTATCTGCTGCCGCAACGTCAGAATTTCCGCCTCGAGCGCTGCCCACGACCGAAACAGATCGGCGATGGTCCAATGAGCCTGACAAGATCTCTCATCCCGCAACAGGATCGCCCGATTCTCGATCAACTGCTAGTCAGATTGAGTTTGCGACAGGGACAGGCACCTTGATCGTAAAGGCCGCCGCCGCATCGCCGATGTCCCAATCCCAGACGCCCGTGGCTTTTCCTCGTCGCCACTATTACCGTTGAAACATTTCGTACGAGGCAGCGTCGCATCATCCAAAAAGCCTATCCGCGCATGCACTTGCAGCTCTGCTGGCTGAGCAGGGCCATTACAGCGAGGCTGAGGAGGTCTGTTGCGACGATTTGGGATTGAGCGGTCGAATTCAACGGCGTGCATAGCACCCGTATAATGTTTGGGCGCTCCACGGTTTGGCGGAATGTCTGCAGCAGCGTGACGAGGTCGAAGAGTTGGGAGTCGTGCAAAGAAAGCTTGTGCGCGCGCAGGATCGCTGGCCAACTGTCCCGCCGGAATCGATGCTGTAGCTGACGCCGAGCAAAGTGTTGACGCCATTTTCGTCACGATCGATCCCGGCCGACTCGCACTCGCGGCTGCCGAGGATGCGGCGCTTGAAGTGCAGTTGAGAGCGCTCGCAGGCTACGACAGACCCTTCTCGATCTTGCCTGCACCCTGGCATCGGAGAGCGCAAACGGACATACGAACGGGCCGTTTTCTGGAACGAGGTTGCGAGCGGTTTCATTGCCGGATTGGTTGCCCGTCATACCTTAGAGTTCGAACGCCGGACGCGAGGCGTGTTGGGCAAAGACGTGCTCACGCGGCTTAGAGATTACGTGATTGCTCACATCGATGAGCCCAACGAAGTCTCCACGCTCGCCAAGATAGTGGGGCGCAGCCCGCTCCATTTCACCCGGTTGTTCACCCGATTCGTTGGCGTCAGTCCGCACCGCTACGTCGTGCATTTGCGATGGCAACGAGCGGTCGAGCTTGTTCGTCATGTCCGATCCGGCTTGGCCGATGTCGCGGTGCGCACAGGCTTTGCCGACCAAAGCCATCTCACGCGTTGGGTCCGGCGCGTTCACGGCGTTTCCCTGACGGAACTGGTCGCCCGAGCCCAAAGAGCAGGAATCTTCAAGATCAGCGGCTCCCTTTTTCCTAAATCGCGGTCCAGGGGCGCGGAACTACCGCGTTCGCGCCGCCAGACCAGGAAGAACAACATGACGGATCTGATCGAGCGAAGGTTCCATCGGCTCGGCACGCAATTGTCCGGCCTCTCGCGGATTGCAGTTATGATGACCCCTCGCTACGCAAATGGTCATCAAATACCTGGAAGATAACAATGTCCCGACGAAATCTGCGTCAAACAGGACAGAGTTCAATCGCCATTTTGCGGGGACGCCTCCTAGCCTGATAATCCTTGGATCTGCGGCTCGGTCAGGATGATGGGCTGGATCTTCTGCGGGTAAGGTATCGCCATGGCGAATGACGAGATTCACCCCGTGTCAATTTATGGTTCTGCGCGGTCCGTAGCAGCCATGCGGACGCCGGATCACATGCTGACCAAGGTCGAGTCCAACCGCATCGTGGCCACCGACTGCAGTTCTGGCCCTGTCCTTGTCGTGGATGACGATCCGGCGGTCCGGCACCTGATCTCGGATTATTTCGGGCAGCACGGCATACAGACCGTCTCGGCGACGGGCCGCTCGGCGGTGGCCCGTCAATTAGCTGGCGGGGACACAAGCGCGATCATTCTCGACCTGCACCTCGGCCAGGACGATGGGTTCGATCTGCTCCGGGAGATTCGTTCCAGTTCGGACGTCCCGGTCATTATTCTGACAGGTCGTGCCCGCGATGAAGTTGACTGTGTGGTGGGACTCGAACTCGGTGCCGACGACTACCTCACCAAGCCGTTCGGTATTCGCGAATTGTATGCCCGGTTCCGCGCCGTGCTGCGGCGCCGTGTGAGCGGATCGTCCTTGCGCACCCGCGACGTCGAGCGGGGCGGATACAAGTTCGGCGGATGGCGGCTTGATAGTCGCAGCCGGCGCCTCATCGATCCGCAGGAACGGCCGATTGCCCTGAGCAAAGGCGAGTACGCCCTGCTGCTGGCCTTCCTCGATGCGCCGGAGCGGCCGCTTTCGCGCGAGTATCTGTTGCAGGCAACCCGGCTCCACGAAGACATCTTCGATCGCAGCATCGATGTTCAGGTGCTGCGGCTGCGGCGCAAACTGGAGGCAGACCCGAAGGTGCCGCGTGTCATCAAGACCGAACGCGGCGTCGGCTATGTCTTTGCAATTCCTGTCGAACAAAGCCGTTTGGCGGATTAGCACAGGGTCCCGCAAAATCGCTCATGGTCAGGGCAAGCCGCTTCACGCTTGCGTCCGGACCCGGCGCTTCGAACTACTCCGTCATAACCTTGGGTCTGGTCGGCCAGCGGATCCGTGCACCTCGTGTAAGTTCGCAAGCAGCTCGGTGGCGACGGCCGAATCGTTGAATTTATCGAACGGATGGCTTTCCCACCATAGCGACGCGGCATCATGGGAGGAAAGGCAGTTCGGGAACAACCGAGTTTTCTCATCTCCTTTAGGGTGGCCGCGGCAAGCTATGTTTCGGCCGGGCGCTCCGAGAATGTACATCAGGCCATTGCGCAAGCTTCAATTCGATCCAAACATGCGCGTTTTCCAATCTCAAGGATCGCCTCATGCAACTTCGACAAGAATATTTCGTGGACGCCTAGCGCAAGGCGGGGTTGTAGGAGTAGTCGCCACGTTTGATCCGGGGTGACGTCCCTGGCCCCTGCCAACGAGAAGATCGAGTAGATTTGCTTCGGATACTGATGAGCTACCCGATCGAACTCCGGCGCGATTTTATCCATGGCGACGCACTAACTTTCACCGTGAACTCACTGACTGTCGTTCTTCGCGAATTCCGTTGTCAGTCCCCAGTTGGGTAAGGGAGACGCCATGAACACGCCGCATCCAGCGTGTTAGGTGACTCTGATCAGCGAAACCGGTATAAAGTGCGACTTCGGCCAAACCATATTGGCCATTGCGTATAAGCTCAATCGCACGTTGCAGTCGGAGATGAACAATGTAACGGTGCGGAGTGATGCCCACAGTTCGGGCGAACATGCGAGTGAAGTAGAACGGACTGCGCCCCGCTATACTTGCGAGCGAAGCAACGTCGATAGCCTGTTCGAGATGAGACATGACGTACTCCCGGATACGCCCAAGCACGTCTTTGCCCAGCACGCCACGGATCGTGCCTTTCAATGGCGAACTGTGACGGGCCACCAAACTGTCCATGAAGCCGCTCGCAACCTCATTCCAGAACAGCGGTCCATTCGAGTACTCCCTCGCGCTCTCCAATGCTAAGGTGCGCGCAAGATCGAATAGCGCGTGGTCATATCCCAATAGGAACTCGCTCAGTTGCGCTCCAGGTGCTGATGCCTCGGCAGCTACCAGCGCGAGCTGGCCGGGCTCGATCGCAACGAGAATGAGGTCGGCATTTCCCACGGCGTCACCACTGCTGTCGCTTCCTGCGGGAGTAATAGCCAGCGTTCCCGCCGGTGGCACGTGGTCTACAGCTTGACCAGCCATCCGGCATTCATAACGCACCTGCGGCGATGTCGGGAACCAAATCAGGTGCTTTTTGGGGGCTGCGCTGAAGGACAAGCCGCGTTGGCACCGCACCCTGAAAACGGCGACGCCGCTCTCGCCCGGCGGCTTGCCTGCGGCAAATGTTCTTGGCAAGCCGCCATCTTGCTGGGCCATCTGTAGACCATCGGGTCCTATCATATTTCCAGTTCCTCGTGAGTTTGCGAGCCGCTCGACCGGGCGCACCTCGCATCTATCTCAGGCGCCCCTTTTTCGCACTAAGATCACCCGCGCTTCACGCAAAGTTTAGGATTTGATCCGCACCGGCAGCGCCTCTTAGCCCCTGAGGAAGCTCGAGTAGACGCGCTTCGGCTCGCCGACCACTTCGATCTGTCGAATCGCTTCAGTCCTTTAAGGGCATCGCGCAGGTCGGGACCACGCTGAAGCCTGTCCTCATATCCCCAAGCGTGATGTCTATTCCGGCCTTAGGCCAGCTGGCTGGGCGCCAGAGACCAAAATTACCTTTCACCTGGGATTTTGACGTGTTCGCCTTACCAGGAGCACCGCAAGAACCTTCTATCATTCGCGCCCTTCCACGCTCAAACTAGGGGCAAGGCGGCGATCTGTGAAGCTCGCCGGTCGGTTGTCGGCACGACGTCACACACTAGGATCGCTCTCATGCAGAAGCTAAATCGAGATGATGTTGCCCTCTACTTTAAGGATGAAGGCAGTGGGACTGCGCCCCCGATGTTATTTGTCCACGGCTGGGGATGCGATCATACGTTTTTCGCGCCCCAGCAGGCGCACTTCTCTCACTTCCAGCGGACGATAGCGGTGGACCTGCGCGGCCACGGTGCCAGCAGCGCACCGATCCAAGACTATACAGTCGAAGGCTTCGTCGATGACTTGGCTCACCTATGTCGAGAGCTAACTCTTCCTAAGTCTATTGTCGTGGGCCATAGCATGGGAGGAACCATCGCGCTACAGTTTGTGGCTCGGCATCCTGAACACGTTGCGGCAACTGTGATGATCGACAGCGTGCTGTTCCCATCTCCCGCCTTTATCGACAATCTGCGTCCGATCTCAGATGCGCTATTCAGACCGGATTACTTGGTTGCGCTCGCGTCGTTGCAGCCACTGTTGTTCCTTCCCACTGATGACTCAACTCTGAGATGGCACATCGGCCAGGTGATCAGTCGCACGCCACAGCATGTCCTGGCGCCGGCATTAGTCGATCACATCATCCGTTATGATGCGACATCCGCCGCTGGTGCAGTCGGGACACCAATTGCGTACATCGCTTCGGAAAACGTAATCGCAAACGTGCATCGATTTCAAGAACTATGCCCGGAGCTTAAAATTGGTCAAGCTCTGGGCGTCGGTCACTTCTCGACACTACTTGCCCCAGCTCAAATCAATTCCATGCTGGAGGCATTTTATCGCACCCAGGTGCCATAGTTCCGTAGCTGCATTATTCACAGGCGAACTTGAAAGTTGTGGCGAGCATGAATCGAGGGCAACAGGCTGGCTATAGGTAGTCGGTAGTAGCTCATCTGCCAACTTCGGTTGGCGTGGCCGTTTCAGAATCCGTTTGCCGTTCAGCCCGGTAGTGTCCCTCTCTCCCCGTCAACTATGTGGAGGAAAATATGTGGCTTCAATCGCCGTTTCTTGAACAACCCGCAGTTCCTTGGCACTACCTTCAGAACAACGGCCCACGCCCCCTACCGCTGCCGCTCGTAGGGATGACAACAGCTCTAAGGATGACCTGACCAAAATAGGCCATGTCCTGATCGTCGACGATGATCCGGCGTTGCGGCAGATGATGACTGAGTACTTCGTCAATCCCGATCACTCTGCCAGCTTAGGCGATTCCTCCAGCTTATCACCGTGGATAAGGTTTTCGATACACACAGGCATGGACCAAGTACTTTAAGAAGGGAGATGGCACCATTTTCCGATCCGAAGTGCAGCTCATTGGGCTCTCGCGAGTTTGCTGCGCCTTCACCGGACCTCCTTCAACGACCGCGGCTCAGGAATAGTAGGCGGGCTAGTGGCAACCTGCGCAATTCCAACGTTGGTGTGCATCCGCCGGCCGCGCCTTCGGCGGGCATCGGCAACGCCTCGGTCACGATCATTCCGGCTTCGATCGCGTGGTTTTTGATTGATTTGACGGGCGCACCGCAGCGCGCCCTCAGGCCAACTCAGCGATCGACCAATGCACGCGCATGGCGCCAACGCGACGTACCGAGACGTGTCCCCGGATTTCCGGCGGCTCGCCGCTCAGTTGAAGCGGGGGAATGCGTGCCGTGAGCGCGGCAAGTCCTTCCTCTAGCTCCGTCTTGGCAAGCGCCTCACCGAGGCATCGATGGGCGCCACCGCCGAACACCAGATGCCAGCGCTGTCGATCGGTTCTAAAAATGTCGAAGGTGTCCGGTGCCTCGAAAACCTTCTCATCGCGCATCGCCGCCATGGTCGAAAGCGTCATGAAATGGCCGGCGTTGAGAACGTAGCCATCGAGTTCGATGTCCTCGAGCACGAAGCGCGATACAGATGCCAGGCTCGGTTCGAAACGCAAGGCTTCCGCCACGGCGCCCGGCACCAGACGGGAAACGCGACACACTGCTTCCCACTGCTCTCGGTGCTGGAGCAACTGAGCCGTCTGGACGGCGAGAGCGCCACGGGTCGTATCACTGCCGGCGACGATGACGAACAAAAATTGAATCAAGATCTCAAGTGGCGAATCTCGCCGGCCTGATCGGCCGCCACGAGATAAGTACTCAGGAAATCGTCGCGCGGGGCCGCGCGCCGGGCGCTGGCAAGCCGTTCGGTATAATCCATTAGCTGGCTTGCCGAGCTTTCAATTTCAGGGATCTCTTCGGCGGTGAATCTAAAACTAAAGACTCGGGTCGTTGAGTACACGAGCTCGGTGAAAAAAGGGATATTCTCGAGGCATACCGAGAATATGACCAATCAAGCACGCCGGAAGTTGTGAGGCGTAGCGACTGAGAAAGTCGATCTCTCTTTCCGCGTAAAAGCTGTCGATCAGCTCATCCGCGACCTTGCGTATGTACAGTCGCAGATCGGTCATCGCGCAAAAGGCGAACGCCGTTGAGAACGCCGACCGGCGCCGACGATGGTCAGATCCATTCGAGGTGACCATTGAATATTTGAACAAATCGAACAGGGTGCCTCCTGAATACCGCGAAGTTCGAACAATTCGTTCTCGGACTGCCGCGTGCGAGGATCGGTAAAGAGCTGCTGGACATCACTGTTGCGAAGCACTAGTGCGGTGCCGTCGGCTCGCTTGATGAAAGGGAACTGCCTTCTGTAGCGCCGGAAAACGCCGTGAGGATCGCGCTCGAGTTCGTCGATCGTCACGTTGGCCGGTTCGGGTTTCTTGGGGTAGGTCGGCGACGGGACGTCCGCCTCGGATCACCGGCCGGTTTTTTGATCGAACTCGCTGATTGATAATTGCGGTTCAGAACAGGCCCGGCAGAAGCATTGCCACGCGGGCGCGATAGTGGCGATACTGGTCGCCAAACGTCGCGATGAGGTCGCGTTCCTCCAGTGCAATGCCGATAAAGATATAGATCGTAGTGGCGGCAGCGAACAGCAGGTGCCCGAACGTCATGACGGGCGCAGCCCAGAATGCGATCAGAAAGCCGAGATAGATCGGATGCCGGACGACGCGATAGAGACCGGGCGTCTTGAAGCCGATGCCGGGGATGGCGCGGCCGACCGCGTTGAGCACTACCTGCTTCACGCCGAATAGTTCGAAGTGGCTGATCAGGAAGGTGCTGTAGAGCACGATAAGCCAGCCGAATGCGGACAATGAATACACGAGCGCGGCAGCCTTGGCGTTGCCGATCCGCCATGCGACCTGCGGCAGCGGCTGCCAAAGCGCGAACAGCAGGATGAGGGCCACGCTGGCGCAAAGCACGTAGGTGCTGCGCTCGATCACGGGCGGCACAACCTTCGTCAGGATATGCTTGAAGCCGCGGCGCGCCATGCCGCTGTGCTGGATCGCGAAAATGGCGAGCAGTACGAGATTGACGGCTAGCGCATGCATCGGCGGTGGCGGCGTTATCTCTCGAACGGTGTCGACGGTTTTTGGCACGGCGAAACCGCCGACGAAGCCGACGGCGTAGAGAAACGTGAAGAGGAAGATGATGTACGAGATGGCGCCGTAGGCGAGGCTCAGGAATCGCCCAAGCGGGCCGAACCGGCCCGCTGACGCGTGTGATTCGGGAACGTTGGCTTTAGTCATGGTATTCTCCTTCTGGTGTAATTGCGACAACGTGGTTGAACGTACATGGGTGCGCAACAGCGACGTGTCCGCTCTGCTGGCTTGTGACAGGGATACTCGACGTTGCTCCACAGACTAGCCACTTTGACGGCTATCTGAGATCTCACCGCGCTGCCATTCTCCGCACTTGATCGAACGGGTTTTGGGCGGACTCCAAGGGAGCCGTGGCGGCGCTTCGCGCCTAGCCCCGCCAAGACGACGTCTCGCTTGCTCAACTTCATGTTCAATGTTCTGCCAGGCGGCCGACGAGGCGCAGTTTCGGAAAATATCGGAATGGCATTCAACGGCATTCAACTGCTTTTTTGGTATTCAGAAAAAGACGCTACAGATGCATTGCATCACCATCGTCAGGGTAGTGCCTTCAGTAGCGCGCGCACGAGCAGGACAGAATTCGCCGCTGCGAGGTCCTTGAAGTCGTCGAATGAACTAAGGCCGGGCTCACCGCCTGCAAGGTCCGACAAGCTTCGGACGGCAACAAAGGGAATTTTGTTTGCATAGGCAACATGGGCTATTGCCGCACTCTCTTGATCTACAGCGTCGGCATGGAATGCTTTGTACACGTAATCCCGAAAAACACTATTATCGACAAAGGCCTGACCTGAGACGCCATTGCCCCCAATGATAATCCTAGGTTGACGGTCCACGCATTTTCGATCGGTTGTGCATCTGTTCAGTTGAACCCTGCTGGAGACCGTCTTGACCAGAGACATGAGTTTTGGATCGACGGGAAACCAAACGCGGTCCTCCGGATCAAAGGGAGCTTGGGCAATTTCTACGGGTTGCGGGAAAATCATGCCGAAATTTTCGTTCTGAGCCGGTTTGGCAAACTTGGGAAGACTGTAGTCGGATCCGACATTGCGAGCGAAAACAGCTTCGAGGTATTCGCTCCAATATTCCGGCACGACTACATCTGCGATTTCGAGGTCCGGATTTAGGCCACCGGCAACGCCGGAGAAGATAATCCGACTGACCCTAAAATGGTCGAACGCAAACTGAGTTGTCATCGCAGCATTGACCATGCTGATGCCGCTCAACAACAGCAGAACGGGTTGGCCCTCGGTTTCGCCTGTGACGTATTCGACGCCGTTAACGATCCGACTTTTGCGATTTTTCAGGGCGGCTCTAAGTTCTGTCCACTCCGGCTTGAACCCGGATATCACTGCCGTACGGCTGGTGGTATCGATCTTGTCGTCCGCAAGAGACAGGCTGATGGTGCTCAATAGCGTCCCGCCGAATGCGACGGTAAAACCTACGATCAAACCAAGCCTGTACCTCAAAGCGGCCTCCCCTCGTGATGATCGCCTATCATGGCGTGAGCCCGACTTCCGTTATGTTTCAGTTCGCAAGTTTTATCTTACGATTGTAAGAATGCGCGGAGATGGACGGCGGTCGAATATTTGACTACGCGACCACCTTGCCAGCGAGGCGCAGCAAGTGATTGTTTCATCAACTCGAGCAATCGGATGCGCCCCCAGGGGCCGCCGCATCAAGGCTAACCACGCGCGGATGCTTCCGCTGCCGGCAGCAGCGCGGCATTGTGGGGACGAAGCGGCTGTAGGTTGTGTGCAAAAAAAGAGCCTCCCCTGATAACCGCGGATAGACAAACATCGCGAATAACAAGACTGTGCCAGAGGATTCCGCGGATCGAATGTTATGTAATATTCGGCGTTATCCCCGCCGCCAGCTTTGGAGTTCTGTTTGGTCATGGCGTCACCACACAGCACCGGGAAGCACATCGAGCGGGATTTTGAGATAGCTCCGGCCGTTGTCCTCCGGGGTCGGGAGCCGCCCGCCGCGAATATTGACTTGCAGTGCCGGCAAAATGAGCTTCGGCATCGGCAAGGTCCGGTCGCGCTCCTGGCGGAGATCGACGAACCTATCCTCCGTCTTGTCAGCGATGTGCGTGTTCGAGCGTTTCTGTTCGGCTACAGTGCTTTCCCAGCGCGGATGGCGGCCGCCCGGCTGGTAATCGTGCCCGGTGAACACGCGCGTCTCATCTGGCAATGCAAGGATGACCTGGATGCTCTTCCAGAGCTGCTTGGCGTCACCGCCCGGAAAATCCGTGCGGGCCGTACCGCTATCCGGCATGAACAACGTGTCATGCACGAAAGCAGCATCACCGATCAGATAGGTGATCGAGGCGAGCGTATGGCCTGGCGAGAACACGACCTGCGCAGCGAGCGAGCCGATCTCGAAACGCTCGCCATCCGCGAACAGGTGGTCCCAGAACGGCCCCTCGCTCGATACCGACGGCCAGTTGTAGATCGTGGCCCAAAGCTGCTGCACATCGCGCACGTGATCGCCAATCGCCATCGGCGCCCCGGTCTTCCGCTGGAGGTAAGGCGCCGCCGAGAAATGGTCGGCATGGATGTGTGTGTCGAGAATCCACTCGACGGTCAATTGCTGCTTGGCGACATAAGCCAGAATGGCATCAGCGCTCCACGTCGCCGTCCCACCCGACCTCTCATTGAAATCGAGTACCGGGTCGATGATCGCGCATTTCGCCGTGGCGGGATCGGAGACGACATACTGGACGCTGGACGTCCGGGGATCGAAGAAGCCCTTGACGGTTGGCCGTTGCTTCCCGCGCCGGGCAATCCACTGTTCGGCCACAGTGAGGTCGAAACCGAATCTTTCCCCGAACGGGCGAATGTCCTCGGGGTTCATCCGTCTGTCGAGCACTTCACCGATCGCGTAAAGTGTCAACGAACGCGTGCCGCTCCCGCAGTGGGCCAGTACAGGTCCGGGCGCATCGGCGACGGCTTTCTGAAAAGCCCGCACATCGGCTTCTGTGATTTGAGGAGAAGTAACAGGGATGAAGCGGTAGCCGAGGCCAGCGTCTTCTGCTGCGCACTTTTCGGCAGCAGATCCCGGTTGATGCGGCTCCTCTCCGTTGGGATGATTGTTGATGACGGCCGTGAAACCGTCCTCCTTGAACTGCCGGAATGCCCCGGGCGAAGGTTGCTCGGCAACAGCAAGTTTTTCCGAAATCCGAACCAGGCTCATTCCGGGCTCCTTTCACAATAACGATATCCTGAG
>Ga0209488_10004422_pt1 | contig 11003 bp, 10 predicted proteins | sample Rivendell_Oct201_8_FD_188349 | JGI IMG/M metagenome (GOLD analysis project Ga0209488, IMG submission 188349) | Vadose zone soil microbial communities from the Eel River Critical Zone Observatory, Northern California, USA -... | ecosystem: Environmental > Terrestrial > Soil > Vadose zone >... | reverse complement strand
CCGGGATCATCGGCAGCTATTCGGCAGCGCCAGCGAAAACCGCCGCTAAATATTTGCCATCAAAGCTCATCTGGCTCTCGGCTGTCCTGATTGTCGCATCGGGCGCATGGTTGGTGCTGTCCGGGTCTGCCAGCAACACGACAGCAACTGTACAGCCCGAGCCCGTCCGCTTTGCGACGGCCTCCACCAGCGAGCCGGTACAATCACCCGCCACGGACACGGTGCAGGACGGATCCTCCCTCACTCCGCAGGTCACACCCGAGGAGGCGATCGCGCCCGTGGAGACCTCGCCGGTCGATGGGCTCAAGATATCGTCACAGTCCTGGCGAAGGGGAGGGCTCGGGTCGAAAGCCCTGGTCACATTGACGCTCCGCAACGCCAATGAGTACGCGGTTAAGGATATCGAGATTTTCTGTTCTTTCGCCCGCAGGGACGGCAGCCATTTGACCGACCGTAAACGTGTGATCCACGACACCGTCAGCATGAGGAGCCAGAAAACCTTTGCCCGCATGCATGTCGGTTTCGTCAACGTCAACGCCAATCAAGCGAAATGCTCGCTGGTCGCAGCCAGCCCTGTCTAGCCCCGGACCTGCCCGGCGGCGGTAACGCAGCGATAACATCGCCGTTATATCGGTCGGGCGGCCCTAGGAACCATCAGAGCCATCCCCAGTTGTGTTAGAGTGATCCACGAGGGGCGTGGGCGGAGCCTACTGAAATGCTTCTGGCGCGGTATTTTTTGTCGGTTGGCGGCGTGTTGCTCGCGCTGCTGTTCATTGCCGATGCAGTCGCGCCGAAGGTGCCCGCTGCCGCTACGGACAGCAACGATTTAGGCATCGATAAAGCCGTGATCAGGATCCATACCGATCGGAAGTGGCCGGAGCCCGTCGTTTTCGATACCAACATCCCGACGACGATCGTCCCCGCGCAAACCATCAAGGCCGAGGCCGTTGTACCACCCCCGGCGCCGGTCGCCGACGTCTCGGCAAAGACCCGCGTGCGGGAGTCCTTTGCGCAGTTCGTGGCGCCTGAGCCAAAGAAGCCGGAAGCGAAGCCGCAACGAAAACGCAAGATTGCAAGAAGCCGTGTTGCCCCGCCGATGATCCAGGTCGCGCAACAACCGCGATTTGGATTTTTCAACACCTGGTAAGCTGCGGCCGCTCCTCAGGCTTGGCATCGCAGACGTTCAAGGCGACTTTACCGCAGCCCTTTGTGTTCGATCGCCGATCACCGCTGATTACGACAGCGAAGGTCTCGGTTTAACAAGCCGTGCGCAAACACCAAGGCTGTTGTGTTCAAAATGCAGTTCAGCATTTAGCCCATTCGCCAGCGCTCGCATGAGTTGAAAGCCCAGCCCTCCGTCTGCGGACGGATCGAAACTCTCGGGGAAACCGACGCCGTCATCCGTCACTTCCACCGTGAATGAGCCGTCGTCCTTCGTCTCGCAGCGTATATTGACCTTCACAGCTAGGCCCGTCGGATGCGCATACTTGGCGGCATTCGTCAGGAGCTCGGCGGTGATAAGCCCGGCATGAAGTGCATGACGTGGGTCCACGGAGCCATCGCAAGAATTATCGACGGTGAGGTCCATCCTCGCTTCCGGGCCGAGCGTGCCGATCATCTCGCCAATTTCTTGCAGAAAATCCCCGAGGTTTACCCCCTTGCCATTGTTGGAGAGCGCCAAGGACTTGTGGAGTTTCGCCGTGACCTCGATGCGTGCGCTGATGTCGTCGAGCAACACGCAAACCTGTCCCGCCGTAAAGGTCTTGCCGCTCTTGGAAATTGCGTTGCGCTGGAGGCGAATAACGCCGCTGAGGCTGGCCAGGTTATTCGCTATCCGATGGTCCGCCTCAGCCAGTCCGACGACCCCGTGTTCGATCAAAATTGACATTTTGCGCTTCCCTCTGTGGGGAAAAGGTGCGCTTTAGGAAGCCGAAAATCAAGAAAACAATAATAAGTTCAATGAGTTGGTGGCACATTCGACGCTCTTGTCGCTCTAGTTGTCTAACCCCCAAGGGGAGTTTAATGAGTAGAAGCCGTAAGGAACTCATTATGGGGTTATTACGTTGAAGGGGTGAGTGGTTCACGGGGAGTGCCAGATGGGCGAACTCAGTCGAGGTGAGCGGCTCCAGATCATGCTGACGCATGAGGAACTGCGGATCATTGATACTTGGCGGTTTGCAAAGCGGATGCCGAGCAGGGCAGCTGCAATACGCGAGTTGCTCAAGCGCGGCCTTGCTGCCGAGGGATTTGGAGAGGTGCGGGACGGCCAGAAATCCAAGGACTTCTCGGTTCTCTCCGGCAAGGCAGCGGAATAGCTCGCGGGCGAGATTCAAGTCTTGGTGCGAGGGCCGCGGCGGATCGTTTGTCGCGGCTGATCGTTGCCCGCGATGGCTCGCCGATTGCTGGCCTCCGCCCAATCATCTCAATGTTTGCGTTCAGCGCGGCGGATCGCAATCGCCAACCCGCTGCGCTACCAGCGTTTCTTTGGTCGGTATCTTTCCAATGCTGCCCTGATGGATCTCCGTGTAGGCGCTGTCCCCTTTCACACTGATCTCGGTCTTGATCGGCGCAGCGTCTCCACAGACCTTCTGAAAAACATAACCATCATCTGTCTTCCGAAGGTCCTTGGTGCTGCAGCCTCCTGTCTTGAGCGGGGTGAATTCCGCCCTCAGCTCCAGCGTCGGGTTGACACAGCGGGTCATCTGTCGGGCAATTGGCAAACCGCTGGTTTGCAGCCGATCATTCGCCTTGCCGTCGGTTTCAAGTGTCCGCTCGAACTTCCACAGCCCGCTGCGAAAAGTCGGGCCGTCATAGGCGAAGCTTTCGGAGCTTGTCGCCAACAGCGCACAAGCCGCAGCGATGGCCAGCAACATGCGGCGGGGGACCGGGCTGGATTCATCTTCACGGGGAACGATTGCGGTCATTGCACTCTCCAGGAGTGAATTTCTCGACCAACAGGTAATAGCCGCGGTCCCGTTTTCAGGAGCTTGAATTTAATTTTAAGTTTACCTCGCGGGTGCGAATGCAACTGCGGCGATCGTACCAGGAATTTTGAGAAGCTGCTGGCCTCCGAGCCGCCGCCGGAACCCTTTTTGGATACATTCACCGGCCATCCAGCCATGACCTCGGCCTGCAAGGCTTGGCCACGCAGAAGGCAGGTCGTGTTGGGCACGGATTGGCACGGCATGCGGGATCGACGGCTCCTTGACGGCTTCGCAATGGGCGGTTCTATTTTTGTTCTCGAACGTTGTCAGGGTTGTCCGGAAGATCGCGTGCAGCCGCTGCGCAAGTCCGTCTTCGTTCGAGCACGAAAAAAAATCGGTAAAACAGGCCGATCCAGAAAATTCGAAATCCAGGAAACGAACAGGGTCCGGGCTGCGAGAGTGATGAGTGATGCCGGGCTCTAACGTCATGCTGCAACCTTCGCAGCGTCGGGCACGCTGGATTTGAGGGATCCGCTCTTCAAAACAATAACGTCTCGTTCACCATGAGCGACAAATCCGCAATTCCTTTTGGCAAACTCGTTCGACCCTCATGTTGGCTTATACTTTTGCTGATTAATGATCTTTAGAAGGAGCTGTACCCACATACAGTTCAAGCGCCCAAGTGTGGATAGTAAAAGCGTATGAATACCGCACGCATTGTCGTCCTGACCATCGCTCTCCTTGCCGGCGGCGTTGCCGCATATCTCGCGAGTGGATTGGGCAACAGGCCTCCCCCCACCGAAACGGTCACGCTGCAGACCGTGGACGTTCTCGTTGCGAAGTCTGACATCGGTCTTGGTCAGACCGTGACCGCAGAGGCCGTGCAATGGCAAACGTGGCCGGCGGCGACCGCGAGCAACAGCTTTATCCGCCGTAACGATCGTCCTGATGCAACGACTCAGGTTGCCGGCTCGATCGCACGCGCACCGTTCATCGCCGGTGAGCCGATTCGCGAGCCGAAGCTGGTTAAGGCGAATGGCTCGGGCTTCATGGCCGCCATTCTGCCCGCCGGCATGCGCGCCGTCTCCACCGAAATTTCGCCGGAGACCGGCGCCGGCGGCTTTATTCTGCCTAACGACCGGGTCGATGTCATCCTTTCGAAGCGCGAGAAGAATCCGGACCGCGGCAGCTCGGCCGATATCGTCAACTCCGAGGTCATCCTCAGCAACGTGCGTGTTCTCGCTATCGATCAGGCGCCAAAAGAAAAAGACGGCCAGACCAGCGTGGTCGGCAAAACCGTGACGCTTGAACTGAAGCCGGAACAAGCGGAGACGCTGGCGCGCGCGCGCCAGAGCGGCACCATGTCGCTGGCGCTTCGCAGCATCGCGGACGTCAACGCGACCGAGACCGGGTCTGAGGACCAGGCCGCAAAGCGTGGCGAGACCATCAAGGTGGTTCGCTACGGCGTTTCAAGCCCGACGACGATACAGAAGTGATCGAAGGGCGCCCGATATGAAAAGCAGGGTAAATCGGCGATCGCTCTGGACAATGCTGGTCCGCGCTCTGTCGTTTTCGGCCGTCACAGCATTGACGCTCAATTCGGCTTTGGCCCCGGTTGTGGCCAGCGACTATGCGGCAACGCCGATGGTCGGCGGCGGACAAATAAAGGCGCGCTTTCTTGCGCTCGGCGTCGGCAAATCCGTCGTGGTCGATCTGCCGCGCGACATCAAGGATGTGCTGGTCGCCGACCCGAAGATCGCAAATGCGGTGATACCCTCGACCCAGCGCGCCTACATCATCGGTGCCGCGGTTGGTCAGACCAACATCGTGTTCTTCGATTCCGCAGGCGTGCAGATGGCGGCCTACGACATCGCGGTCAAGCGCGATCTCAACGGTGTGCGCGCGGCGTTGAGGCAAGCGCTGCCCTACGCCGGAGTCCAGATCGAAGGCGTCGGCGAGGGCGTCATATTGACCGGCTCGGTATCCAGTCCGATCGAGGCGCAGCAGGCGGGCGACCTCGCCGCACGGTTGGTAGGCAGTCCGGAAAAGGTCGTCAACTCGATCGCGATCCGGGGCCGCGATCAGGTGATGTTGAAGGTTACCGTCGCGGAAGTGCGGCGGGAAATCATCAAACAGATGGGCGTCGATCTCAGCGCCAGCATGAATTATGGAACCGCGGTCGTAAACTTCAACAACAGCAATCCGTTCACCGCGCTTGGCCGTTCGCTTGTCAGCGACAACCTCGCGAGCGTCTCGGCCTTGACCAAGGGTCTGCCCTCAGTCAACGCCACCCTGCGCGCGATGGAAAGCGCCGGCGTGATGCGCACGCTGGCCGAGCCCAATCTCACGGCGATCTCGGGCGAGTCTGCGACGTTTATCGCGGGCGGCGAGTTTCCGGTTCCGGCTGGCTATTCCTGCGATCCGGTCACGCATGTCTGTACCACCCAGATCAGCTTCAAGAAATTCGGTATTTCGCTTAACTTTACGCCGGTCGTGCTGAGCGAGGGTCGTATCAGCCTGCGGGTGATGACCGAGGTCTCCGAACTGTCGAACGACAACTCCATTACCTTGAACCAGTCCGGCAGTTCGCTGACCGTTCCTTCAATCAAGACCCGTCGTGCCGAAACGACGCTGGAAATACCCTCCGGCGGCTCCATGGCGATGGCCGGCTTGATCCAGGAGCAGACCAAGCAGGCTGTCAACGGTTTGCCCGGCGTGGACCAGTTGCCCGTTCTTGGACAGCTCTTCAGGAGCCAGGATTACGTCAATAACCAGACCGAATTGATGGTGCTGGTGACGCCCTATGTCGTTCGGGCGGTTGCGCAGCAGGAGTTGTCGCGTCCCGATGATGGGTTTGCCTCAGCGTCAGATCCGCAATCGTTGTTTTTGGGCAGAATCAATCGGATCTATGGCGTTCCCGGCCGCGGCGAGCCGGTTGGAAGCTATCGGGGCACTTATGGCTTTATCACCGACTGAGAGGGACCTGCCCGGCCAGTGCGGCGAGGATGAGGGGACGATGACAAATAAAACTCCCGCCAACCAATTCCGGACCCTGCGCCTTTGCGGTGCCTTCATAGGCCTCGCACTCGCGCTGGGTGCATGCACAGCTGGGGCAGACCTGACGGCAAGCGTTCCCGACGATTACCGCCTGCGTCACCCCATTGCGATTCATGAAGGCGACCGGTCGGTCGTCGTCTTCGTTGGCCATGGGCGCGGCGGCCTGTCCGCTTCACAGCGCGCCGATGTGATGGGGCTGGCGCAAACCTGGCTGCGTGAAGGAACCGGAACGATTATTGCCGATGTGCCGGTTGGCACGCCCAATGCGCGGGCGGCGGCGGACGCATTGCGGCAAGTTCGGTCGTTGCTCGCGGCGGCCGGCATGCCGCCCCGCGGGATTGTTGTCCGCCGCTATCAACCGGACGACCTGCGAACTTTCGCGACTATCCGCCTGAGCTATCCCAAAATCTCGGCAATCGCCGGCCCCTGCGGCCTGTGGCCGGAGGACCTCGGACCCTCGATAAGGAATCCGAGCTACTTCGATAACAAGCAGTATTACAATTTCGGCTGCGCCTATCAGCGCAACCTGGCGGCAATGGTCGAAAACCCCTCTGACCTCGTGCAGCCGCGGTCCGAAACCCCCGCCTATACGATGCGGCGCACGGCGGCTTTCGAGAAGTATCGCAAGGGTATCGCGACCTCGACCACCTATCCCGACGCCGACAAGGCCAAACTCAGCGACACCGGCAAATGATCAGCTACGCGCGCAAGAATCCGGACGAGCAGCCGAGCGGCACGCCGTCGCCGGCGGACGATCACATCGCCCCGGCGCCGCGGGTGTCGGTGCAGGCGTTTTGCGAGAGGGCGGAAACCGCAGCCGCCGTGCAATCGGCCGCCGAAGACCGCCGCCTCGGCAAGGCCCATCTCAGGGTTGAAATGGGCGGCATGGCGGCCGCCATCGAGGCCTACCATACGTCTCCTACTCCGAACGTCATCATCCTGGAAACCGAAGGCCGCGGCGATATCCTTGGAGGCCTCGATCACCTTGCGACGGTTTGCGATTCCGGAACCCGCGTTGTCGTCATCGGCGACGTCAACGACGTCACGCTATATCGCGAACTGGTACGCCGCGGGGTCAGCGACTACGTGATCGGGCCGGTTGATGCCCTTGATGTAGTGCGCTCGATTTGCGGTCTGTATTCGGCGCTGGAGGCAAAGGCCATCGGCCGGATCGTCGCAATCGTCGGCGCAAAAGGCGGCGTCGGCGCATCCACTGTCGCGCACAACGTCGCCTGGGCGATCGCGCGCGATGTGGGGCTGGATTCCGTCGTCGCCGATCTCGATCTCGCATTCGGTACCGCCGGTCTCGACTACAACCAGGATCCCTCGCAGGGAATCGCCAATGCGGTGTTCTCGCCCGATCGTGTCGATACGGCGTTCGTCGATCGTCTGCTGTCGAAATGTACCGACCATCTCAGCCTGCTGGCGGCGCCGGCGACGCTGGAACGGGTCTACGACTTTGGCGACGAAGCCTTCGATACGATCTTCGATGCGTTACGCATCACGACGCCCTGTATCGTGCTCGACATACCCCATCAATGGTCGGGATGGACCAAGCGCGCATTGATCGGCGCGGATGATATTCTGGTTGTCGCCGAGCCTGACCTGGCCAATCTACGCAATACCAAGAATATCCTGAGCATGCTGGCAGCGTCGCGGCCCAACGATCGGGCGCCGCTGTATTGTCTCAATCAGGTCGGTTTGCCAAAGCGCCCGGAAATCAGGGTAAGCGAATTCGCCAAGGCGGTCGAAAGCCAGCCGATCGCGGCGATACCTTTCGATTCGCAGCTGTTCGGCTCGGCGGCCAACAAGGGCCAGATGATCGCGGAAATCGCCGCGCGCCATCGTACCACCGAGATGTTTCTGCAGATCGCGCAGCGGCTGACCGGCCGTGGCGTGACGAAGACGCGACGGGACTCGTTCCTGTCGCCGCTGATGAAGAAGCTGCGGACGAAATAAGCCGGCGGCGTGCAGGTCGTCGTATTCGGCAATGGCGACGAACTGCGGCCGGGAAACACGCGGCCAGTACGCTAGAGGTCAATCGAGACGCTTGGCCGACGCCGGCAAGTTATCTGCGCGGGCATTCTGTTTTCCATGCAATAATTGCTTCAGATATGCGACATTCGCCGCGGCCTCCTCGGCCGGTTGATCGGCTCTCGCAATGCTTTCAGCCTCGGCAAAGCGGCCCTGCAGGCCGACCACCAACGCCAAATTCTGGCGCACACGCGTATCAGCACCAGCGCTGCCGTAAGCGCGACGCAAAGTCTCCTCCGCTTTCGGCAGATCTTTTGAAAGCGCATACGAAAGGCCGAGGTTCGACAGCACTGAAGGCTCGCCGGGGACGATCTTCAGCGCACTCGCATAGTATTGTCGTGCCTCGTCGTTTCGGCCAAGCTGATCGAGCACCGTTCCCTGGACCGAGAGGATGCGCCAATCGGGATCGTCGGGGGTGTGGGCGCGGGTGAGGACGTCGAATGCTTTTTGGAAATTGCCATTGTCCGCCAGCGCTCGCCCATAACCAGCAAGAAGCGCCTTGTTGCCGGAGTGAGCAATCGTGGCCTGCTCGAGCACCGCGACCGCCTGGGACCGCTGCCCCGCAGCCCGCAGCGCCTGTCCATACTGCAACGCCGCGTCGGCGTCCTTGGGGTTGGCACGAAAGCGATCGCGATAGAGCTCTACGGCGCGGCGGGCATCGGCAACACGGTTTGGCTCGGCTTTATCGCCGAGCGACCCCGTGACATCCGGAGCGCCGGCGGTTTGGCAGCCACAAAGCCCCAACGTCAAAAACAGCGGCAATACCGCGAACCCTAGACGTCTCGTGGAGCGACAGCGCTGGAGCAATGGCGGCAACATGTACTTTGACCTGGGGTCGGGCGACCAGGCAGAAATGCTCACAGTTTAACCCTAAGTTCTGGTTAAGCAGGCGATGCGGTGCGATTGCCGGGAGCGAACAAAGCGTTAGCCCCATCTAGGGATTCCGCGGCCTGATCGATTTGGCGTGCTGCTTCTCGTCTGCGCGTTCGCCTCCGGCTCCAGCGCAGGCCAGTGGCTTCCGGCGCATGAGATAGTGGCGAACAATCCCCTAAAATCCCGCGTCATTAGCTCAAATCTCAACGGAATTTTAAGCTTCGGGTTCACCTCCCGTTGCACGATTGGTGTGTAATCGATCGGAGTGGCGGCGGCTGCATCGTGGCAAGCATCTTCCGCTTTCTCACATAAACCGCGTCGTCCTGATCTGGCGGCGCGGTTTATTCCTTGCCCTCCTGATGCTCGTCGGCTTGGGCAGGTCGGAACTTCTGCAAGTCATGCGGCCGAACGATGCGATCGCGGAAATCGCCTGAAGTTTGATCGACGCCTAAAGGAAAACCACCCCGATGTGCTTTTCACGGCGCCAAACCACGCTGCAGAGACGCTGGCCTTTGCCCATCCCGATAACCAGGGTGAATCGATCCGGAATCCCGAAATGCGACCAGACTTCAAGGGTTGCCCCCGTCAACGACAAGTTGGGAATAGTGCACGTTATCGTGGTGACACCAAAGCTGATCGATCCGATCCGTGACACCCGGCGACGATTGGATGTGCGAGCTTCGTCCATGTGTGGCCAATATCAGTAGTTGTGGATATTCAATATCCCGAGAAGACCAATAATTTCCCTACTTAAATCGGGCTATTTGTACCAATCTCATCAAAATGGAAGCAACGAAGCTCAAGCCGGGACCTGCCGCGGTCTTGCTCAGCTTGCTACCTCGCTTCCGGCGCCATCCGCTGATGGCGGTTACTTTGCCCCGTGGCGCATGATTGGGCGCCGGGCGACCGGTTCGATCAGGCCGCGATCAATGCATCCTGGCCGGTCACAGCGGCGGCTTCAACCGCGAGAGGTTCATCGCCAAGCGCGCGCGCTTCCTCGCGCGCCGACTCGGCCGCGAAGCGCCGCAACAGGGTTAGCAGCGGCCCGGCAGTTTCCTCGTCGGTCTCGCAGCGGGTCAGCACGCGCTCGACCAGGGTGCGGCGCAATCGCGCCGCCTCGTCGACCGTTCCAACGAACCCGACTTCATGGCTGGCTTCCAGCGCCGCGCGAAACGCCGGAAATGTCGACGGCGGCAGGCCGGCCCGGGTCAGCAGGGCGTTGAGACTGGCACCGCCGCGGTCGTGGAGCAGGGCGGAAACCCGGGCTTGCGGCAGCCCCGACAGCTCCACGAGCGCACAATCGAACAGCTCGAGATTTGCCGACAGCAGCGCACGCAGGATCAATCCGGCAGTGAGCTGTCCGGTGGCGCGGAGATGCCGCACCAGTCCGCGCATGTCGTCGCCGCGCGACTGTGCCGCGATATTCACGGTCGAGCGGGCGCGAGTCTCTCTCGCGACGCGGCCGGCGCGATCGGCGCTGAGCCAATTGCGTCCGACCACAAACTGCGTCAGCGTATCCGACAGCTTTGCAACCAGCGCAAGCCGGATCGCGGACGGCAAATCTTCCATCATCAGCATCTTTTCGCGGATTGCCGGGAGATGGCCGTGCCGCTCGGCAATGCGGCTGTACGAAATCGGCTCAAGTTTGGCGGATGCGTTTGCGATCAGCTCGAGCGCAGCGGCGGCGGTACCGACTTCGGCGATCGCTGCGCAGACCGATGCGGGAAGCTTGGTGCGCCGCGCGATGGCGCATTGCACCTCGGAATTGCCCGTGGCGACGATGTCAACCAGATCAGCGTCGATCAGAAGCGGAGAATATTCGAGAACGGGTCGCGCGACCGAGGCCTGGTCGACCGCCAGCGCCTGTACAATGACGGCCGGCGCGTGGGCGCTGCTTGCGAACACATCGGCCATGGCCTGACGTACAAGAGGCGAGGGGTCGTCAAGCAGCCGCAAGAAAGCGCCCTCGGCGGCGGCGCGATCATCATCCGACAAATCGGAAATCAGCCAGGCTCGCGCCAGCGATCGCGTTGCCTCTGCTCGCCCGCCGGCCGGAGCGGTTCGTATCCAACCGATGAACTGCCGAACGATCATGGTCCTGCCGACTAACGCAAC
>Ga0209488_10004421_pt1 | contig 11003 bp, 7 predicted proteins | sample Rivendell_Oct201_8_FD_188349 | JGI IMG/M metagenome (GOLD analysis project Ga0209488, IMG submission 188349) | Vadose zone soil microbial communities from the Eel River Critical Zone Observatory, Northern California, USA -... | ecosystem: Environmental > Terrestrial > Soil > Vadose zone >... | reverse complement strand
TTGAGGAAGATCCCGAAGAACGGATCGCCGAGCCGGCGATCGACGATCTCGTGGAGCGCGCCGGCCGCCTGGCCGATGCGGAGCGCCCCGTACCACTCGGCGACCGCCTCGAAGTAGGGACCGACCAGCTTCTCGACGTAATCGCGGATCCCCGCCGGCAGCTCGGCGGCTTCCTCTACGACGAACCCGGCCCGGCAGTTGAGGGCACCCCAGATCCCGAAGGCCACCGTGAACCGGTCACCGCGCTCGATGGGCCGGTCGCCCGGGCTGAGCAGGCCAAGCGACGCTCGCGGTCCGGCCGTGAGCATCAGATGGCACGACAGCGGCGTACCGTCCCACTCGAGCAGGCGGACCGCGTCGCGTTCGGTCATCCCAGGGCGGAGGCCCGTCAGCAACCGCCGGACACCGTTCGAGGTCTGGCACGCGGCGTGCTCGAGGATGGCGAGCTGCTCGACCTCGTTGATGACGCGCAGGCCGTCGGCGGCGCCGATCAGCAGGTCGGTGGCGTTCTCGACCGCTCCTTCCGCGCGGGTGAGGCGGCGCAGCTCGTCGACCAGGTACGCGGGCGCATCGGACAACCTGGGCGACGCGTACGTCTTCCAGCCGACGATGCCGACCCGGCTTCCCGATCCGATGCCCTCGCCGACGAGGATCTCGGCCAGCGACCGGGACCGCTCGCGTGGCTGGCCGGGCAGGCTGAATTCCTGGAAGAGGTGCCGTCGCATCGCCAGCGGCGCCGCCCCGGCCATCCCGAAGCACTCGTTGCCGACGAGGATCGCCGGTTCCTCCCCGCCGCCGATCACCAGCAGGGCCTCCTCGAACCGCGGGTCGAAGCCGCTCAGGTACGCGAGGTTGGCGCTGTGCTCGCGATCGGCGTAGACGACGACGTGATTCCAACCGCGGGCAGCGGCACGATCGCGAAGTCGCGCCAGCCGCGCGCGATGGAGCTCGGCGGGGATCTCCGGTCTCGGACCGGCCGCGCCGAAATCGGGGAGGTCGATCCGAGCGAGCCGGGCTCTCGTCACCTCGGAACCCAGGTCGTGGCCTGTTTGGCGCCCCGATCGATTTCGACGAACTGGTCGGCCGCGACATGGAGCCAGGGTCCGACCTCGCCATCCGGCCACGCGACGCGGACGTCGGCCGCGTCCGACCGCCCGAGCCCGACGTGGATCCAGCCGATCTGCCCACTGACGTGGCCACCGCCGACGGTCAGCTCCCGGCGGCTTGTCACGTCGCCGATCTTCGACTCGATCCACCCACCGATCGCATTGCGGTTCGGGCTCTTCGGGTCCCTGACGTTCAGGGCGAGCCAGTGCCCGATGGGCGCGGACGTCGCTGCGTCGCCCGCCCCGACGTTGCGCCACACCTTCACCGAAGCGCCGAGGTTGACCTCGACGAGGTCGAGCAGCCCGTCGAGGTTGAAGTCGGCCAGCGCCGCACCGCGACCGCGGTCGAAGCTGAGGATTCCGGCAGCGTCCGCGCTCTCGCGGAACGTTCCATCCGATTGGCCGAGCAGGAGGTTGCTCGGGTCCTTCATGGCGAAGTCGGCCTGCTGCTTCACGTTCCCCTTCGAGATGAACAGGTCGATGTAGCCGTCATTGTTGACGTCGTCGAACTGCGGATGCCAGGCCGTCGAGGGGAGCGCGTCGCCGCCGCTGAACGGGCGATCGGCGATGACCCCGCGCTTCAGCCCGATGTCGCGGTATGTCGGCTTGGCCGACCCGCTCGTCAGGGTCTGGAGTCGGTTCGAGCCCTGGCTCGTGAGGAACACGTCGGGATAGCCGTCGCCGGTCACGTCGTAGCTGGCGATGCCCATGCCCTCGACGTTGACCAGGACCCAGCCGTCGTCCGCGGTGTAGAGGCGGGGTGGCGCGCCCGGCTCCATGCGCCACAGCTGCTCCTCGCCGTCCATGTAGTAGTGGCTGTCGTTGCTGATCCGGAGGTCGCGCCGGCCGGAGCGGCCCCAGTCGCTGAAAAGCATCGAAAGCGCACACCAGCTCGGGTCCAGGGCAGCTGAGGCGTCATAGCCGCCACCGCCGGCGGTCGGGCGGACGAGGACGTTGGTCGCGCACAGGTGGTGCGGATCGGTGGCCAGCGGGTCGACGTAGTGGCCGAACGCCATCGTCGGGAGGGCTGCGCTGCCTTCCCATGTCGCACTGAACGCGGTCGTCGGGCCCTTGGCGCCGTCGAACGCCCATGTCTCGTTTGCCCGTTCGAAATGACAATCCCCGGTCCCTCGCAGGAGGACGTTCTCGCCGTCGCGGAGGACAGCCAGGTCGAGCCGGCCGTCGCCGTCGATGTCGAGCGGATACGCGCCGTACACGGATGTCAGGTCCGTCGCTGCGTCATGCACAGCCGTGAAACGGAGCGGCCCACCGACTTCCCCGTCGTTCCGAAAGAGCGTGGCCGGGTTCGTGCCACCGGCGATGTAGATGTCGGGCTTGCCGTCGCCGTTGCAGTCGAAGACCGCGACGCCGCCACCCACGAAGAACGCCAACGGCCCGTCGTACGTCTGGGCGAGCCCCGCGGTCGCGGTCTCGTCGACGAACCGCGGCGGGCCGGCGGCGGAGTCCGGCGCGGACTGCCGGCCGATCCCGACGACCCACGCCCCCGCGGCCACCGCAGCGATGGTCCCGAGCGCAGCCGAAACGACGGCCGCGCGCCGCCGGGTCATCCGAGATCGGGCCGACGCGGGCACCTTGTCGGGGTTGACGGACGGCGCCTCACGGCGCGACCTGGCCGGCGTAGTACCGCTGGGCCAGTGCCCATGCCTCCTTGCCGCACTGCGAGCCGATGATCCGGCCGTTGAAATCGTCGGCCTGGATGTGGATCCCGCCGAACAGTCGCGACTGACCGGCTTGATCGGCGGCGTCGTTGTACGTCGCCCATTCGAGCCGGACATCGGTCGTCGGCCCCTTCTCGTTCTTCAACGAGCCGGCCTTGATCGTGTAGCCGCTGACGCCTCCCGGGAAGTACTCGTTGCCGGTGAAGGCCGTCATGACCTCCGCGGCAGCCCGGCTGAACGTGCTGTGACCCGATGCATAGCCCTGGAAGGACGGTGTCACGAACGTCGGCAGCTGGTAGGGGACCCAATCGCCTGCCAGCATCCAGACCGCGCCGGTCGTCTCCGTTTTCGGGTCGGTCGGGGTGCCGCCCCAGGCCTTGATCGCGATCTTGCCGACCGACGTTGCCAGGGCGGCGTGGCGCTGGCCGGGAGCGCTCGACTCCTTCGTCACCACCTCGATCAGGCCCGGAACGAGCGGCAGGCCCTCCGGGGCGTATGACGGCCCATTCGGGTCGCTCGACTGGCCGAGGCCGCCCATGAAGCGGATCATCGAGATCGGCCGCACGGAGTCGTAGTGGCCCTTGAGGCCCCACGCCGCGATCGCCGCGTCGTGGACCGCACCATTGACGGCGAGGTAGAGCTTGACGTCCCACTCGAGTCGCCCGACCGTCGGGCCCGTGCCGCCGATCTTGAGATTGGGATCCAGCTCGTCGGAGACGAGATTGGCGAGCACGTTCCAGTGGCCGGGAGGGGTCTCGGACTTCGGACCGTCCGCCCAGAACTCGGTCATCACCCGGTAGAAATCGCCCGAGTTGACGAGCTCGGGGTCATAGGGCTTGCCGGTCGCCGGATTGACCGCGTGGCCCTGGCCGTCGTTCGCGCCGAGGCTGTTCCCGCCACGCGTCCCGGGGGAGACGTCGATCATCGTCCCGACGGAGGGATCGAGCTCGCTCGAGTCGCGGATGACCTCGACAGCCTGGTCCTTGTAGGCCTGGTCGGTCGCCGGGTCGCCGAGGCGCGGTGGTGGACCGGGGTCGATTGGCGTGCCAGCCGCATTCGCGGCGGGGAGCGCGAATCCGGTCACGTGGCCCCACTGCGGGCCGATGGCCTGCTGGACGCCGTTCGTCACTGGAATGCCGTTCTGGCTGATCATCTTCTCGAGCTGGAGGGGCTGCCACCGATTGGGATCGACGAGCCTCGTCCCGGTCTTGTTGACCACGAGCGGCGGGTTGATCGGCTTGTAGTCGGGCGCCGCGTAGCCGCCGGCCTCATTCGAGCCGTCGGCCTTGCCGGCCGTCAGCACGGTGGCCGCAATGCGGTTGCCGATGGCAGCCGGACTGTCGCCTTCGGTCGTCGACGTGGCGATCGGATAGCAGAGGCCGTCCATGAGGTCGTCGAACTCGCTCAGCGACTCGCTGGCGCCCACCGCCTTGATGAAGCGGGCGGAGAGCACGCGGTACGCCGCGTAGCTGATCGTCTCGTTTCGGGCGGCCGCGACATCGGCTGAGCTGTGCTTCTCGGTGAACATGTCGCCCGATGCGGTCGGGTCGTACGTCGCCCACGCGTCCCACATCGCGACGGACGTGTGGAACAGGTTTCGGGCGTGGACGGGCGGATTTGGCAGGGCGCGGCGGATCGCGTCGAGGAGCGCCTCATCCCAACGCCGGGCGACGGTCCATTCCGGGTGGGCGGAGATCGGCGGACAGGTCCTCGCCGGTGTCGTGAGCCGGCTGATCGCGAGGCCACCCACGGCGACGACGACGCCGAGTCCGACGACGACGACCCCCAGACGGATCGATCGGTGCGAGGCGATGTCGTTTCCTCCTTGTTCGCGGCGGCGCCGGCCCTCGACCGAGCTCGCCCCTCGACTAGACGAGCGTCCCCACCTGGGATCGCGCGGCGTGATCCAATGCCACGAGCGTTGCTATGCCACCGCGGCTGAACGCGAGGTCGACGCGCGGCGGCGCACCGTCGAGGATCGCCGCCTGGAGGTCGTCGACCTCGGCACGGTACTGGTCGACGGACGTCACCTCGATCGTTTCGACCTCACCGTCCCGCGTGATCGTCATTGCCGGCGGCGGCCCGTCAGGGTCAGGCAGGAATGGATGATGGACGACGAGCGTCGCCTCGCTCCCGACGACCTCCACGCGCTCCCGATCCGGTGCGCCGAAGCCGCTCTCGAAGTGGGCGAGCAGCCCGCCCGGGAAACGGAGCTGGCCGACAAACGTCCGGTCGACGCCACGCTCGTCGAAACGCGCGAAGCCGCCGACGCCATCCGGCTCTTGACCGGCGATCCGTCGCGAGATGCTGACCGGGTAGCAGCCGACGTCCCACAGCGACCCTCCGCCGAGATCGGGATCGATCCGCGGATCGTTGGGATGGTCGAGGAGGAACGAGAACGCCCCGCTGACCAGCTGGACAGTCCCGATCGCGCCGGACCCCACCAGCTCGAGCATTCGAAGCGTCTGGGGGTGATGGAGGTACATGAACGCCTCGACGGCGATCCGATTGTTGCGGGCGGCCGCCGTTGCGATCTCATCGACCTCGGCGACGGTCATCGCGAAAGGCTTCTCGCACAGCACGTGCTTGCCCGCGTCGAGAGACCGGACGGTCCATTCGGCGTGCCGGCTGTTCGGCAGGGCGATGTAGACGACGTCCACGAGGGGATCGTCGAGGAGCGCCTCGAACGTCGGGTGGGCCACAGCGGCGCCGTGCCGCTCCGCGAAGTCCCGGGCTCGACCATGGTCGCGGCCGGCGACGGCGGAGAGCTCGCCACGGGGATTGCCGTCCAGGGCACGGACGATCCGTGGCGCGATTCGGCCCGGCCCGAGGATGCCCCATCGCAGCCGGTTCCGAGCACTGGAGCGGGCGACCGCCAACGTATCCTCCTCACCGCGGGGTGGTCGGCGGCGGCCCCTCGGCGCGACGCCTTCGGCACTCTACTACGCCACGCGGAGTCATCGTCCGTGACGCAACGCGGAGTGGTACATTCTGGCGCGGTCATTTGATCAGGAGGAACACAAATCCCGTGACCTCCGTTCGCAACGAGCCCGGACTCCGGAGCGAAACCATCCGCCGGGCGAACCTGAGCTCGATCGTCCGCGAGTTGCATGCGGCCGGTCCGATGTCTCGATCCGCCCTCGTCAGGCGGACGGGTCTCACCCGGAGCGCCATCCGCGGCCTGATCGGGGAGCTGGTGGCGGGCGGTCTGGTCTCCGAGCGGCGCTCCGCCGGCATCGGGACCCCGGGTCGCCCCTCGCCCCTCGTCTCGCCGGTCCCGGACGGGGCCGTCGTCCTTGCGCTCGACATCGAGGTCGATTCCCTGGCGGCGGCGCTCGTGGGACTGGGTGGCGAGGTCCTGGAGCACGTTCGAATCGATCGGCAGCGCGGACATTCGTCGCTCGTTGCGATCGTCGACGACCTCGCTGAGCTCGCGTCCACCGTCCGCTCCCGGCGATCGGCGATCCGGCCGGAGATCGGGATCGGCGTCGCCGTGCCCGGCGTCGTCCGGCGAGCCGACGGGCTCGTCTCGATGGCGCCCAATCTGGGGTGGACGGACCAGCCCCTCGGAAGCCGGCTGGCCCATGTCCTCGGCGACGAGGTCCCGATCACCGTGGCCAACGAAGCCGACCTGGGCGCGCTCGCCGAGGTGAGGCGCGGCGTCGCGACCGGAGCCGACCACATCCTGTTCCTGACAGGCGAGGTCGGTGTCGGGGGTGGGCTGATCGTCGATGGCCGCCCGTTCCACGGCGTCGCCGGGTACGGGGGCGAGGTCGGTCACATGCCCGTCAATCCTCGAGGCGAGGTCTGCAATTGCGGCGGGGTGGGCTGCTGGGAGACCGAGGTCGGGGCGGTCAGCCTCCTTCGACGAGCCGGTCGGAGCACGAGCGGCGGCCGGGCCGAGATCGACGCCCTCCTCCTCGACGCAGCGGCCGGCGCGCCACTGGCCATCGCGGCGCTCGAACAAACCGGGCGCTGGCTCGGCGTCGGCCTGTCCGGCCTGATCAATGTCCTGAACCCACGCCTCATCGTCTTCGGCGGCCTGTTCCAGCGGATTCATCCGTACGTCGCGGCGATCGTCGACGCGGAGCTGGATCGGCATACGCTGCGCGCGCCGCGTCGTCTGGTTCGGGTGGTCGCCGGCTCTCTCGGGGCCGAGGCACCGCTTGTCGGGGCGGCGGAGCTCGCGCTCGAGCCCTTTCTCGGCGACCCGGCCGTCTGGCTGCGACGACCCGAAATTGGCTCGTCCAGAAACAGTACGATCGCCGTCAGGAGGGTGGTAGCCTAGCGCGGACCCAGCGATACCAAAGAGCAATCTTACGAGGAGGAGACCAGCACATGATCACTCGACGATTGGCTGTTCTGGCAGCGGGGGCGATGATCGTCCTTGGTGCCTGTAGCAGCAACACTCCGGCCGCCTCCGGCGGAGCCGGCGGATCCGGCGTCGCGGCGACCGATTGCAAGGTCGGCGTGTCGTGGAACAACTACTCCCAGGAGCGCTGGAAGAAGGCCGATGAGCCGGCGATGCAGAAGGCGATCGCGGCCGGCGGCGGCTCCTACATCCGCGCTGATGCCAACGACAAGGCCGAGCAGCAGCTCACCGACATCGACAGCCTGATCAACCAGGGCGCCAAGGTCCTGATCGTCCTGGCCAAGGACGACAAGGGCATCCTGCCCGCGATCGCGAAGGCCAAGACCGCCGGCATCCCGGTCATCGCCTACGACCGGCTCATCGAGGACGACAGCACCTTCTACATCACGTTCGACAACAAGAAGGTCGGAACGCTGATGGCCCAGTCGCTCCTGAAGGTCCAGCCGAAGGGCAACTACGCGGTCATCCTGGGCGCCGATACCGACCCGAACTCGGCCTTCCTGCGCTCGGGCATGACCGACGCCGGGATCCCGAAGCTCAACGAGACCAGCCCCGCCGGGGTCAAGGTGGTCTTCGAGAAGAACACTGACAACTGGGATACCACCAACGCCAAGAACAACATGGAAGCTGCGCTCAACGCGAACTCCAACAAGATCGACGCGGTCCTGTCCGAGAACGACAGCATGGCGACCGGTGTCGTGCAGGCCCTCAGCGCTGTCGGCCTGAAGATCCCGGTCAGCGGCCAGGACGGCGACACCGCCGCGCTGAACCGCGTCGCCCTCGGCACGCAGACCGTGTCGGTCTGGAAGAACGCCTTCGCACTCGGTGAGACCGCCGGCAGCGTCGCCGTTCAGCTCTGTGCCAAGACGGCGATGAACGCCATCAAGGCCCCGAGCGATCTGCCGGCGGCTGCTGCTCCGGCGAGCCTCACGGCCACCCCGTTCACGACCCCGGGCGGAAAGACCGTCCAGTCGATCATCCTCACCCCGACGGCCATCACGAAGGACAACGTGAAGGACACGATCGACGCGGGATGGGCGACGAAGGACGCGGTCTGCGCGGGCGTCACCGCCGGATCCGTGCCCGGCTGCTGATCCGAGCCTCAACCGGTCAAGTCATGACCTGCTCCGCGGACCCCGCGGAGCAGGTCGCTTTCCTTTTGGGCCCCATCGGAAGTCGACCCAGTCAGGAGTAGACGGTCATGACAGACGTGGCCGGGGCTGCCCCGGATCAAATGGCCCCTCGCGGTCGGCCGAACATCCTCGACTTGATCCGGGCGACCGAGATCGACCTCCGCCAGTTCGGCATGGTCGTCGCCCTGGTCGCGATCTGGATCGGGCTCTGGTACGAAAAGCCCGGCATCATCTCGCCGGTTAACTTCCTGACGTTCTCCGTCCAGGCGGCCGGGACGGCGATCCTCGCGACCGGGATGGTCCTCGTCATCGTCTCGCGCAACATCGACCTGTCGGTCGGATCGGTCGTCGGGTTCATCGGGATGTCCTACGCATTCCTGATGGCAAACGTCTTCCCGGCCACGATCGGCGTCAATCACCCCCTGGCCTGGGTCATCGCCCTGGCCCTGGGTGTCCTGCTCGGAATCATCATCGGAGGGATCCAGGGGTTCCTGATCGCCTACCTCGAGATCCCCTCGTTCGTCGTCACCCTCGGCGGCCTGTTCCTCTTCCGCGGCCTGATCTGGCAGCTCAGCGGCGGCACGACCATTGCGCCGGACGATCCGACGTTCGTCCTCATCGGCGGCGGCCCCGAGGGCTCTCTCGGTGGCACGCTCAGCTGGGTCTTCGGGATCGTCATCTGCGTGGCCGCGGTCTATCTCCTCGTGAACTCCCGGCGCCAGCGGCGAAGGTTCGGCTTTCCCGTCCGGCCGATGTGGGCCGAGGTGCTGATCGGCGCGGTGGCGATCGTCGTGGTGCTCGGCGCCGTCTACACGTCGAACAGCTACCACTGGCCTGCCGGACTGGCGACGCAGTACGCGCTCAAGCACGGGATCGTCGAGCCGCCGGGCGGTCTCCAGATCGAGGCTGGCATCCCGTTCCCGCTCGTCATCCTGATCGGGGTCACGATCGTCATGACATTCATCGCGACCCGGCGCAGATTCGGACGCGACATCTACGCCTTCGGCGGGAATCCGCAGGCGGCCGAGCTCGCGGGCATCAGAACCCGCTGGACCGTGATGAAGATCTTCATCCTCATGGGGATCCTGTGCGCGATCAGCGGCGCCATCGCGTCGGCCCGCCTGAACGGCGGAACGCTCGACCTCGGAACGGGGTATGAGCTGTACGTCATCGCCGCGGCGGTGATCGGCGGGACGCTGTTCGCGGGCGGCGTCGGGTCGATCCCTGGGGCGATCCTCGGGGCGCTGGTGATGCAGTCGCTCCAATACGGCCTCAGCTTCCTCCAGTTCAACTCACCGCAGATCAACATGGTCCTGGCGGTCGTCCTCGTGGCGGTCGTCGGGGTCGACCAGTGGGCCCGGCGGCGAGCCCGATGACCGCGGAGGCAGCAGCGATGACGACCACCACAGCGGCGCCGCTCGTCGAGCTGCGCAACATCAACGTCGCCTTCGGCGGCGTCCATGCCGTCCGCGACGTCTCGATCGACCTGAGACCGGGCGAGGTCGTCGGGCTCGTCGGTGGCAACGGCGCCGGCAAGTCGACGCTCACCAAGGTGTTGTCGGGCGCCCAGCGGGCCGACACGGGCGAGATCCTGATCAACGGCTCGCCGGTCGAGATCTCCAACCCGCGCGACGCGAAGGGCTTCGGGGTCGAGACGATCTACCAGACGCTGGCGCTCGCCGACAACCTCGATGCTCCGGCCAACCTCTTCCTCGGGCGCGAGCTGACCAGCCGACTCGGCAACCTCGACGACGACCAGATGGAGGACGCGACCCGGAAGGTCATGGGCCGGCTGAACCCGAACTTCCAGCGGTTCAACATGCCGGTCAAATCGCTATCGGGCGGCCAACGCCAGGCCGTGGCCATCGCCCGGGCGGTCTACTTCAACGCAAAGATCCTGATCATGGACGAGCCCACCGCGGCGCTCGGCCCGGCTGAGACAGCCCAGGTCCGGAACCTCGTCCGCCAGCTGAAGGCCGACGGGATCGGGATCTTCCTCATCAGCCACGACATCCACGACGTGTACGACCTCGCCGACCGGGTCAGCGTCATGTACCACGGCAGGATCGTCGACACCGTGAAAAAGGAAACCGTCACGACTGACGACATCCTCGGGATGATCATCCTCGGCAAGAAGCCTGGCGAGGTCACCGACACCGAGCGGGAGGCGCTCGAGCTCCGCGGCTGACCGGTTCGGCTAGGCCTTTGCGCCCGCCGACGGGCCGTCAGCCGAGCCCGTGATCCGCGACAGCCCGTGGAATGTGGGCGCCAGGGCCGGGTAGAGGTCCCGGTAGGCCGCATGGGCCGCGGCGTATGCGGGCGCGTCCGGACCCGGCGCCGCCGCCGGTGTCGCCACGACAAGGGCCTCGCACGCAGCATCCACGCTGGCAAACCAGCCCGCCCCGACCGCCGCCAGGAGTCCCGCGCCGTAGGCCGCTCCCTCGGTCGTGTTCACGGTCGCGATCTCGGCCCCGAGCACGTCTGCCAGGATCTGCCGCCAGAGCGGGCTCGCCGTGCCGCCACCCGATGCGCGGATCTGGCTGGGAGCCGGCATCCCCGCCCCGCTCATCAGGTCGAGCCCGTCACGCAGGCCGAAGGCGACCCCCTCGAGCACCGCCCGGGTCATGTGGCGTCGATCGTGGGCGAGGGTCAGGCCGACGAACGCGCCGCGTGCGAGCGGGTCCGGATGCGGGCTGCGCTCGCCGGTCAGGTA
>Ga0209488_10004420_pt1 | contig 11004 bp, 13 predicted proteins | sample Rivendell_Oct201_8_FD_188349 | JGI IMG/M metagenome (GOLD analysis project Ga0209488, IMG submission 188349) | Vadose zone soil microbial communities from the Eel River Critical Zone Observatory, Northern California, USA -... | ecosystem: Environmental > Terrestrial > Soil > Vadose zone >... | reverse complement strand
TGATGCCGTTCGCATCCTTGCCGTCGGCGGTGTCGAGGGTGCGCGTTTCAGGAACACTGGAAGCAATCGCGAAGAGGGTGCCATTGAACGAAATCGGCACCGCACTGATCCGCGGCGGCGAACTCTGGTCGTTCGCGCCGGCAGCGCTTCTCCACACGATCCTCAAGCCGGTGATGACGGAGGCTGCCGTACGGGTGACTTCCCGGGAAGAGCTGGAGGGCGATGCCGATCTCGCGCGTGTTTTGTCCTGGCTCCTGCGTAAGCACTTCGAGGGCCAGCTCCGCGGACTGCGGGGACGCGGCCTCTTGATCGAGCCAGATCGCAAATCAAACCGCCGTGCCTACTTCGTGGGAGAGAAGAGTGGGCCGCGGATGATGATCTACGACACGCCCCGCCGCCGCGGTGTACCGCGCGAGGTCGTGAAGCAGCGGGGCGATCCGCCTCGCGTATGGTTCGAGAACGAAGGGATCGCCTACGAAATCGCACGATTGGGACCGATCTGGGGAGTGCGCGTAAAGCCGTTTTACATGTTCACCGGTCCAGACGCGCAGACACCCCTCCCGGGCTACGCCAGGACCGCCAAGGCGACCCGACGGATGAAGTTCGACCGCAACCAGAGCGTCGAGAGCGATCTGACGTTCTGGGGACGCTTCATTTCGCAAGGTGCGCCCGTCGTAAACTTAGGGCAGGGGCCGGTCGAGGACCTCCTGCTCGAAGGCGCATTCATGTCCCTGGACGTTCCCGAGGAAGGATTGATCGATGGCGACAGCAATCAAGATAAAATGTCTGCCTGAACCCGAGCTGCAGTTCAGCAATGGCCGGCGAGACTTCGATCCGCGTCGCGCACTGGCTGCTGGTGGTCCCGCCGATCACCGGGGTCTTCGGACCATCCGCGTAGGTCTGGTGGGGCTCGTCGATGAAGTGGCTGCAGCCCGCGGCTGGATAGCTGGGATGGACGGTTTCAAGCCCGCCCGCGAACGCAACGCACGCCGATTTCGGGATTGGCCCGGCGCAGAGAAGGCTCTCGGCGCAAAGTTCGAGGTGGACCAGTGTTTCGTCCGGACGATCGACAAGTCGCAGTTCGACCGCTTGTTCAGGGAGCGGATCAGCGGCGAAGATTTCGATGCCCTCGTTGAACTCTTCGAAGGGCCGATCAGCAGCATGTTCGGCGACGTGCGGCCGGATTGCATCGTGGTGTGCATTCCGGACGCGCTTGGGGACCTTCGTGTGCAGAACCCCGAACTCTCTGCCAAGCAACGGAGAGCCCTAGAGATACTCAAGCGCGAGGAAGAGAACGCCCAGGGCGATCTGTTCGCGCCCTCGGAGGAAGAACTCGCCGAAGCGGAAGCGCTCCGCACGACAGCAGAAGATCTCCTGTTCCGGACCTTCTATCGGGCGCTCAAGGCGAAGGTCCACAGATACGAGAATGCGGTACCGATCCAGGTTTTGCGCCGCGAAACGATCGATCGGGCGGAGGATTCCGGACACAGCCAAGCGACACGGGCCTGGAATTTCACGACGGCGCTCTACTACAAAGCCGGCGGGCTTCCCTGGCGACCGGCCGACCTGCCCGAAGGGGTGTGCTTCATCGGCATGTCCTTCCATCATCTCAAGAAGCGGGGAGGGCATCTCGTCTACGCGAGTGTGGCGCAGGCTTTCTCCTCAGATCACGAGCCGTTCTGTCTGAAAGGGGCGCATATCGACCACGAACAACGTCGAGACCGGCAGCCGTACCTCAACAAATCTCAGGCGTTCGCGATGATGCGCGACATCCTGCACGGCTATGAAAAACGTACCGGCGTGAAGCCAAAGCGTGTGGTGGTTCACAAGACCTCGATGTATCAACCCGAAGAAGAGGAGGGATTCTGAGAAGGCACGAAGGGCATTGTCCCGAACTGCGATCTCGTCTGGCTGAGACAGACGCCGTTCAGGTTGGTCCGGAAAGGATCGGAAGAACCGTGGCGAGGAACGCTCTGCCAGATCGAAGGCGATTCATACCTCTTCACCAGCGGTTATGTGCCGTGGTGGGATGAGTTCCCCGGCGCGCACATCCCGGCACCGATCCAGATCGGATCGGCAGGACCGACAGACATCGAAGCAAGATCGAAGGAAATCCTCACCCTCTCGAAAATGAACTGGAATTCGAGCGACGGCATTACTCGCCTGCCGGTTACTTTGCTGTTCGCAAAGAAGGTCGGAGAGATCATGACCGAGCTGTCGGATAACGTTACGCCCAATCCGTCCTTCCGGTTTCATACCTAAGCACTGCCAATAATCTCAAGATTTGGGTACGGCCAGTGAAACGTTTTGGCGGACGCAGCAGAATCTGGACGCCCCCGCTCTGCTTTTCTTTCGATTTTGGTATTGTGAGGTCACATTCGATTGCCCCCGGAACGCCTCGCAGGCAACTCTGTCATGCTAGGCTGAAGCCGCCATGACGAACACACCACGCATCGTTCAGAAAATTCATTTTGAAGATTTTGCTGGCGTTGAATTCGAGCGACTTGTCTATGCCTATCACGTTCGTGCGGGATGGAGCGATCTGACCTGGTATGGGCAGACCGGTAGCGATCAAGGACGCGATATTGTAGGAAACGAACCGCTTGACGGATTCCCGTCACGGAAAACCATCATCCAGTGCGTCAATCGCGGTGCTATCACCCAGGCGAAAGCCGAACGCGATATGAAAGTCGCGATGTCCGCAGTCGCTGGCGGTCCCTATGCCTTCAAATTTTTGGTGCGGGGGGCGGTTTCAGCCATCAGACGCGATGCCATCAAGGCAGCCGCTGATGCGATCGGTCTGATTCACCTGACCATCTGGTCCGGCACAGAATTCGAAGAGCATTTGCGGCTTATCGGCGAAGACCTGCTGCGCCGCTTTTGTGCGGGAGAATCATTTCCAGATGACGGTGAAGGGATACGTCGCATTGCTGATGATTTTGCAGGGCTGAGCGACAGCGATACGCTGACAATGATGGCCGCGGTGTTTGAACGGCCAGCATTTAGTACGCCTTTTCATCAGGAAAGCTCTCTCCCTGCATTCCTGCGTGCCATCGAAGATACTATAGCAGCGCTCAATACCGGACTGTGGCGGACGCGCGAAGGCGTCGAAATTAGACGGATTCCGTCCCTGCATCATTTGCGCGATCCGAGCACAAAGGCACAGGTGTCTAATGCGGCGAAATTGGTCGACCAACTGCGCCGGGTTTTCGTGTCCGGCCTTCGCGACGGCAGGATCAGGCCGTGTGGTTGCGGTGAAGCTGACTGTCCTGTTTTTATGCTGGATCCAAGCGCTGCGAGAGAACTCGATGATATCAGGAGACGTGCGCTGGATGCATTCCGAGTGGCGAAGCCCGATTTCAACATAAGACTTTCTTGACCCGAGGCTGACCTAGAGCGAGGAATCGTTGCTCTCCATTCTTTATCCCGAAACCGCGCCGCACCTCCAGGCCCTGCCTGTCGGTTTGCTCCCGTTCCGCCACACGCAGACCGGAAAGCTGGTGCTGGCCATCAAGGCGACCAAGGAGATGATCCTGGCCGCGCAGATGAACCAAGGTTTCAAGTTCTATGTGGTCCCACTAGCTTCAACGATCGGCACGGTGCCGGCCTTGGTGACAGCTTTCTTCGACGACGCCGACGAGCCGCTGATCCTAATGACCCCTCTGTTCGACGACGAGATGCCCCGTGATGTGCGCGAGCTGCTCGCCTATGAAGAATTGGAGGTTTATTTCCTTGATGAGCACAATAGAGAGTGGATGAGCTACCGCGTCCGCCTACAGGACGGCGGCAGCTGCTTCGTCGACGGCACAGATCTGACCTTTGTCCCGTACTCGCATAACGCCATGACCCTGATCTACAAGGGCCTTGAGCATTGGTTCGGCCGTCGAACGCCGGAAGATGATGCCCGGGCCGTTACGGTGTCATTTGTCGAGTCCATCGGTCCCGACGACCTCTTCATTCAGGACCACACCGACACCGGCAATGACTATCTGGGCGGCGCAGGGTACAGCAACAGCATGCTCACGCGTGAGAATCCTGGCCCATTCCACGAGCGAGATTTGGTAGCAGGCCTTCGGCGCGTCTTCACGGGCGACAAGATCGCGATCAATCCGATGCGCAAGGACACCGGCAGGGAGTTGGCCGACATCCTTGTCCTCGCATCCTCGCACGTCCTGCTCGTGCAGGCGAAGGATAGCCCGAACACGGAAGAGATTTTGGCGCGATCATTGGATCGCAAACGCCGCGTTGCGCGGCATCAACTCGAGAAGGGAATGCGACAAGCGAAGGGCGCTGTAGCGCATGTCCTCTCCTACGACCAACTGGACTTGGTCGTAGGAGAGTGCGACCTACATGTAACGATCGGAAGCCGTATCCTGTTCTCGATCGTCGTCATAAAAGAGATATTCGCCGATGAGGGCGACCTTTACGTCTCGTCATGTCGCAGAATGGCGGCGGACGGCGTCCGTGGTGTTGTCCTAGACTATCCGAGCCTTGATCTCTTTACGCACCGGTTGCGAGATGAGAATGAGCTCGTCGTGGCGCTTGAGGAGTATCGCGCGATCCTTTTGAAGGACGGAAGTTTCGTCAATCCGCAATCGTTCGTCCTGAACTGGCTCGCCGCGTCGTCAGATTGACGTAGTTAGCGGCGCCACAATAGCAATCGTGACCAACGCAAAGATCAAACGACCAGGGCGGAAATGGCAGCAACTTTGACGGAGTTGATCGAAGGTATCATCGTCGAGCTGACGCGAATTCAAACATTACCCATGCCCTCTCGTGATAAGGCGACGAGTTTGCCCTCCCGCGCATGATCAGCGTCGGCGACGGAGGCTCACTCTTTATCTCGAGCAAAGATGGATCAAGGCATCGCAGCGGTCGCCGACCAGTTGATGGCCTCCGACCCAGTACTGCGACCTAAATATACGCGCGCTGAATGGACGGCCGAGGTCCGGAAGGCGTTCGGTCCGGTGTGGTCCAGGAACGAGCCGTCTGGGGTCCTTTGCCAAGCCATGTGACCAACCTTCGCCGCGGCGCGCCGGCCCTACACGGCCCAGCGCCATCCTGCTACCGATGGGCGTCGCCAGCCCGGAGCCAGCCGCTGGCAGGGATATGCGAAAGAACACGCTCCGGCCAGCGGGCTTCGGTCCTGCTTAGGGGATATTCATGTCGAGGAAGTCAAGAAAAGCTCAACGGCGACGGAAATGGCGGCGCCGCATAAAGTCTGCAGAGAGAACGGCGTCCGATGCCATGCATCAGGCGCTCGGGGAGTTTTTGACCGAGATGGGTCGTGTCGAGTTCAGGATGCTCCTGTTGATGGACCTCATCAATGAGGCGCCGCTCGAAGCGCTGTTCGACGAATATTCCGGGCGGACATTCGCAGACAAGATCAATATCTTCAAGAAATGGTGTGACTTCGGAGGCGTGCCCGATGAACACAAGCCGACGCTACAACGTCTTTACAAGGAGCTGGATGATCTCCGGCCGATACGCAATTTCCTGGTCCATGGCGAGACATGGGAAGGCGCCTTCAAGGGGAAGCCGCGCCAGCCCTACAGGGTCGGACTCGTGAAAAAGAATCTTGAATATCTGGACGAATTCGAGCGCGCCGAGCACGGTCCGAATGTCTTTGACGTCCAGCAGGTCCGCGACGCGACCATGCGCTGCGCCGGGATTCACCGCGATCTGACCGAGTTGCGCGATGCGATTGCCGCGACCGCCGTGCCGTTTGAGCAAGAAGTCACGCGCGCTCCGTGACCAAGTCATGCCTGGGGACAATGGCCTTTTCCGACAACGCATTTCTCGCCAAACTGCGCGAACACGCTGATCGCGCCCGACGCCTTTTCTCAAATCCGCGAAAGCCGGAGCGTGAGCGCGTGGTCGTGCGCGCATTCCTTCGTTGTGTCGGTGAAACCTTCGAGGACAGCGAGATCGTTGCAAGCAGCGAAGAGCCGATCGACGTCAGATTTCGAACCGCCGACGTCCAAATCAGGGAGATCGTCGGCGATAGAAAGCGCGGTTTCGATTGGCGTCGGCGTCAAGACAGATATCGCGACGCACAACATGTTGCAGACGTGATGGAGCCGTACACGCCGTCGCAGCCGATGTCGTTCGATGACGCGGCCCAGCTCGTCGCCGACCGTCTGTCGGCGAAAGCCGCACGTTATGGCGCCGCCGCTTGCGCACGCTTGGACGCCTTGGTCTATATCGACCTTCACAACCAGCACCTTTGGCCGCTTGAGCCCGCCGGTAATGGACGGGCCGCTGCTATGCTTCAGACCCAGGGCTGGAGATCAGCCTCCATGCTCTTTGTGCCGTATGGCGTCGTACTGCTGGCAGCGCCAACCGCTCCGGCGATCGTCAGGGCAAGAGCCGGCCTGGTTCTGAGCGAATGGCCCGGACCCGATGGGTTATTTGACCCTTAGCGAGCCCCTGGCTGTCCGCGCTTGTCCGTGGTGAACGGCCTCAGCGGGGGGGGCGTCTCATCTTCGTCGAAACTGGGGCGATCGGATCAGTGCGCCGGCGTCGGAATTCCGATAAAACCGCCGCTAACACCACCACGCACGACGCCCAGTCGCAAAAACACCAACCGCGGTTTCCTCGATGTACAATCTTCTTGTTTCCGCCAATGCCGAGGCCTGGAGCGGCGAACCCTGGCAGATCGAGTTCTCGCGCTGTGTCCGCGAGTATACCGAAAACGCGATCACCGAGCGGTTCGGAGAACTTAATGATGCCGCGGTTTCTGAACTGAAACGGCTGCCCTGTATCTTCGCCTACGAAGCGTTCAACCAACTCGCGCCGAAATTCGGCCTGATCCGTGATATCGCCAAACGGCAAGGACAGGTTCGGATCGAATACGAGCTTCAGGCCGTCGATCCGTTTCTGTCCGCCGACGATCTCGAACAACTCACCTTCGAGCTCAATATCGGCAAGTGGGAGATGAACCGGACCCATTGGGCAGTCAAGGACGTCAATCTTGCGAAGGAATTGCATGCCGCGCGGCGGATCACGCTGCCATCATGGACGGGGCAGGCGACCAAGACCGTCGATATCACCAAACATCATTTCGACGTGGCGCTATCTTTTCCGGGAGAGGTGAGGGCGATTGTCGAGCAAGTCGCACGTGAGCTGGAGGGAAGGATCGGGCCGAACTCTTACTTCTACGACAGCAACTACGTGTCGCAACTGGCACGGCCGTCGCTCGACACATTGCTGCAGGAGATCTACCGGCATCGTTCGAAACTGATCGTCGTGTTCCTGGGGTCCGACTACCAAAGGAAGGACTGGTGCGGAATCGAGTTCAGGGCGATCAGGGAGATCATCATGGAGCGCGACAATGTCCGCATCATGTTCGTCCGAACGGATGACGGCGCCGTCGACGGCGTTTTCAAGACCGACGGCTACGTCGATGTTCGCAGGTTCAACCCGGCGCAGATCGCGCAATTTATCTGCGAGCGCTTGGCCGTGCTCGCGCCGGCCTAGTCACCGTGGACAGGGCACCGATGACCTCTGATGTGGATGAAGCGCCGAAGGAGATTTCGGAGGTTACGCGCCGGGCCGTTATCGGCCATTTCAGCATTGCGAAGGTGAGCTGGGCCGGCCGGCTGCAGGACGACGAATTTCTGGCAAGGCTTTACGACTTATCGAAGCTGCCGTCCTTTGACCATCGCTATCAAGATGCCGCCGGCGACATCTATCAGCACTGCGTACGTAATAGCGACTGGGAGAGCGACTGGATCTTCTACGATCGCCGGTTCAATTTGATGTACAGACCGGATGCCGAGTTTCTCCGCTTTCTCTGCGAGACCGTGCACCCGGTCGTGCGGCCCGCGGACGATGAAGTATCGACGCTCGTGCGTGTCTATAACGAGGCGCTGACGCCTGACGGCTATCAAGTGGTGGCCGGAAAGACCATTTCCGGCAAACCGATCTTTGTCGCCCAATCGGCCCGCCGCGCGGTCGTCTTCGAGGAGCCGACCGGCTGGCAGAAAGTTGACCGCCAGCTCCAGGAGATGCGGCTCCGGCTCGATAGCGCCGAGACTGAGGAGCAATATCAAGGCGTCGGGCTGCTCTGCCGCGAGGTGCTGATCTCCGTGGCGCAGGAGGTTTACGATCCCGCCCGGCATCCGCTCATCGACGACAAGACCCCGAGCGACACCGACGCCAAGCGGATGCTGGAGGCAATTTTCGAAGCGGAGCTGAAAGGTTCGAGCAACGAAGAGGCCCGCGCTCACGCCAAGGCGGCGGTCCGCCTGGCCTTGGCGCTGCAGCACAAGCGGTTCGCCGATTTTCGAACCGCCGCACTGTGCGCCGAGGGCACCTGGTCGGTCGTGAACATGCTCGCAATCATCGCCGGCCGGAGAGGCAGGCGTGTCACGTAGCCGTCGGACCGGACGGCAACGTCACGACGCGGCGATCGACCATCAAGTGCTGCCGCTTCGCCGCGCCGGGATCAGTAAGCCGCGGCGTGATCGAGACGACCGCAACCTTCCAGTCGGGCATGCGATCTTGCGGAGCCGGCATCACTCCGGACAGGACGGTCAGCCCGCGTCGTTCCAGGTCGCCGACACAGGCGAGGATGTCGTTGTAGAGGTCGCGCCGCCCCCGCTCGGGCGGCGGGGGCTCGGCGATATCCGACAGGATAAATGACGCGAGATCGAGCCATTCCTGCAGACCCGCGATGGCATCGTCATAGGCGTCGGACACCTCCGGACGATGAATCAGGACGGCGTCACAACGCGCGGCCTCACGAATAGCGCGGTGCGTCGTCATCGGTCCGACCGGGACGATTTCAAGATGGGAATAGGTGTCCACCAAGCTGGCAGCCGCTTCATCGGCGGCCAATGGCAGGCGGGGCGCCGTGAAATATCCCGCCTCATACCCGAACGCCTGTGCGATCCTGTCGAGCGCATCGTCGCTCACGCGTTCCCCGCGTTCGACGCGCTCCACGGTCGAAACCGAGACACGCGCGAAGTCTGCGAGCGTGGTGGTCTTCCATTGCCGCAGGCCGCGGTTCCACCGCACCACGAAGGCCACCAGTTCGGTGGGCGGCACCGTCGGGACGTCGATAGGCCGCTCCGGCAGGTGTGTGATCTTCTCCAATAGGTCTTGGGTCGTCATGAGCATTGGCTCCTTTCATAGTCGAAAGGATGCATGATCCTCGCCGGCCAAAAGAGCCCGAAAAATCCTTCATGCGCCGGAAACCCAAAGCTCATGCGCGCTCCTCCCGCAAGTCTGGACTGCCAGCGAGCCCGCGGCGAGTGGTCGAAGCAACTCGTCCTGTGGTTTCGTGAGGTCAATCCACGCGGCCCAATCTTCCGGCTGGAGCACCACGACCTGGCGGTTGTGATACGGCGCGACATCCGGGCCAGGCGCCGTCGTCAGCATCGTGAAGGTCGGCGGATGATTGCCATGACCCTCGCGCCAGATGCCGGCGATCGCCATGAACGGCGCTCGATTCAGGGTAAACCGATGCTTGGTCTTCGGATATTTCTTGCCGGTGAATTCGAAGAAGGCCGACGCGGGAATGAGACAGCGGTTGCTATTGTCGAAGTGCCGTCCCTCGGACCTGAAATTAAACACCGGTCCGCCCCGCGCGCCGGAGGGCGGGAAGCTGAAATTCATCGGCACGAGTTCAATGCCGTTGCCGGCCGCGCGCATGACCGGCGCGGTCTCGTTGATGCGCACGTCATCGGCCGGCGGCAAATCGAGTTCGCTCGGCCGGGTCGGAATGTCGAGCGCGAGGTCTTGCATCATCCGGCAGTATTCAACCCAACGGATGTGTCGCTCATAGTCGTTGCACATCCTTTCCATGTAGCGACGGCCGGACCGGACGGCAGGGGGGCGCCGCCGCCGATGCCATTGGGCTTGCGGCGCGCCGGGTACTCGTATCGCCCCGAACCACCGCAGTCATAAGTTCCAGCCACAAGATGTGTGCCGTATTTTGACCATAATTAAGGTAATTCAATTGACCTGAAACCGGGGACGCTGAATGCCGCTCAATCTTTCCAATAGCCAAGCGCTCGGGCGGACCTACGCGGCAGCGCGCATGATGGCAGGCCTCGATCAGGGCGCGCTCGCCGCTCAGGCCGGGCTTTCGTCCGGCACGATTTCCAACGTCGAGCGCGGGCGGGATTCGCGGCCTGAGACGCTGAAAGCGATCCGTCTCGCCCTGAGTCGCGAAGGTGTCTTGATCGGATTCAGCCGCAACAACGGCTTGGCGACGGTGTCGATCGCTTTCGCCGCTGATGATTCAGACGAGGAGTGACGTGATGCGTACCTATTTCGGCGAGTTCAACCGCGTCGGCGGCGACAGTATCCGCAACGCAAAGAGAATTTTGCGATCCTGGGGTCTCGACGTCGAATCGATTCCGCACAAGACCGCCCTGCGGATCGAGCGGCCGGACGATATGTCATGGGCCGATTTCAAGCGCGCGATCCGCGCTGTGCTGCAGCCCCGTCGCGGATCGGTGATGATCTCAAGCGAAGCCACCGGACGAACCTACGTCTGCAGCAATCGCGGCAACCAGCCCGGCAGTTTCCAGCGTCAGTGAAAGCGGACTTCGCGATGCTGGCCTTTCACGAAACCGAAACGTGCGAGGGCATCATCCAGCAACTCGAGCAACGCCAACGCGAGCGGCGCTCGGACGTGCAGATCCGGGATAGGGGCAGCGAGACGTCGGCGGATGCCCGCGTGGAAATGACGTTTCGCCTGGGCGACCAGCTCTATGCCCTCGAGCACACCGGCATCGAGCCGTTCGATGGCTTCATGGCGCACCAGAATCGCGCATCGTCACTCTTCCTGCCGCTTCAGGCCGCCGCAGTCGCGGCGCTGGGCGCCGTGCTGGCAAATGGCGTCGTCATCGAAATGCATCTGCCGATCGACGCCTTCACGGACCGCAAAATGCCCGAGGTGCGCGCCATTCAGGCGGCGTTGCTCGCCTGGATCACCGCCACCGCCCCGACGCTGGCCAGGGCCTCGATCCCTTCCGGCTCCACGCCGCCGCC
>Ga0209488_10004419_pt1 | contig 11010 bp, 11 predicted proteins | sample Rivendell_Oct201_8_FD_188349 | JGI IMG/M metagenome (GOLD analysis project Ga0209488, IMG submission 188349) | Vadose zone soil microbial communities from the Eel River Critical Zone Observatory, Northern California, USA -... | ecosystem: Environmental > Terrestrial > Soil > Vadose zone >... | reverse complement strand
TCGCTAGGCGTATTCGGTTAGATCGCCTGGGGCGACGAGCAGAACGCGCAGCGGCGCGCGTCTTTGGGGATCTCGCTCAAGCACTCGGTGCACTTCTTGGTCGTCGGGTCGGCCGGCGGTTCCTTGTGCGAGCGGGCAACCAGTGCACCGTACGGAATGACCACGAAGAAATAGAGGACTGCGCCGATCACCAAGAAGGCGAGGACCGCGTTGATGAAGTCGCCATAGAGGAATTTGCTGTGGTTGATCGTGAAAGAAAGGTTCGAGAAATCCGGCTTTCCGAAGAGCGCGGCGATGAGCGGCGTCACTAGGTCCTTGACGAAGGCGGCGATCACCACGCCGAACGCGATACCGATGACGACGCCGACCGCAAGGTCCACGACGTTGCCTCTCAGCAGGAATGCCTTGAACCCCTTCATATCCGGAACTCTCCTTATTGACCGTCCGAAACCGACAGCACGACCTTCCCGAACTGCTCCGCCGCATCGAGCCGTTCCAGTGCGGCTCTCACGTCCGACAACGGATAGACGCTGTCGACTACTGGGCGCAGGCCGCCGCCGATCGCCTTGAGCACCGCCTCGAACTCGCCCGCGTTTCCCATTGTCGATCCGAGCAGGCCGGCGTGCCGGAAGAAAAGCCGCGGCATCGTGATCTCTGCCTTGACCCCTGAAGTCGAGCCGCATGTGACGACTCGACCGCCCATGGCAAGGGAGCGCATCGACTCGTCGAGCGTCGCGGGGCCGACGTGCTCGAACACGACGTCGACTCCGTCGCCGGTCGCCTGGCGCACCGGTTTGCTGAAATCCGATGAATCAAACACGGCCTCGGCCCCGAGCTCGAGCGCGCGCTGTCGCTTCGCTTCCGACCGGCTCGTGGCGAGGACTCGCGCGCCCAGGTGTTTCGCAATGCTGATCGCCGCGACTGCCACGCCGGCTCCCGCCCCGACGACGAGCACGGTCTCGTCCGCGCGCAGCTGGGCGCGGGTTGTGAGCATCCGCCAGGCCGTCAAGAAGGTAAGGGGAAACGCCGCCGCCTCGATCCAGGAAAGCGCCGCCGGCTTGCGGAAGACGTTGCGCGCGTCGATGTGGATCAGCTCGCAGGCGGTGCCGTCGGAATGCTCCCCCAGAACTCCAAAACGCGGGCACCTGACATTCTCGCCAGCCCGGCACCATTCGCATTCCCAGCAGCAAAGGGTGGGGAAGAGGACGACCTCGTCGCCCGCGCGCCAAGCCGGATCTCCGCTGGACAGAACGACACCGGCGCCATCCGCCGCGATCACCCGTGGAGGCGGGATCCGCTGAGCCCCGTGCGCCAGCCAGAGGTCGAGGTGGTTGAGCGAGGCAGCCTTGATGGCCACGGCGACCATGCCCGGGCCGGCCTGGGTTTTGGGCCGCTCGCGAACTCGAACTCCTTCAGGGCCGAGCGGCTCCTCGTACACAGCTGCCCGGCCCTGGCTCAGAATGGCGCCAGCGCCGGCGTCGGCAGGGGTCATTTGCGAAACTTAACCAAAATCACGGCAAGTCGGGTTGGACCGCAGCCTAAAGTTCGAAATCTCGTTTCCAGGGCTATGCGGGTATTGGTTTTTGCAGTCACCATCTTTTTGTTGTTCCTGTTCGGCGTGCCCGCGCAGGCGTCGCAGGCGGAGCCTCCGGGCCAGAAGGCGGGAAAGTATTCGCGCTGGTTCTATCCCAGCCAGATGAGCTACGGGCCGATCGAGGATGGGACTGGCAACATCGGCTCCGCGCCGTCGCCAGGCGCGTTTCTGACTCTTCCGTTCATGGGCCCTCACTACATCACGTCGCTCTTCGATCACTGCTACCCGAACTACACCTCTGACAACCGCCTATGCCGGTATGACGGCACGACGGTATCGAAGAGCGTGGGAGGCATCGATCCGACATTTGACGCCGGGTTTGCGCAGACGCCGGGAAAGCACGACTACCTCTACTACGACGGCCATGACGGTTACGACTACGGCCTGTACTACGAGCCGGTGGCCGCCTCGGCGGGCGGCACCGTGATGCTTGCGAACTGGCTCGATCCCAACTGCCATTCGTGCTTGAGCGGCCAAACCATCGAGATCAACCACGGCAACGGGCTGCTGACTTTCTACGGCCACCTTTCACAGATCTTCGTCTCGAAAGGACAGTACGTCTCGCGCGGCCAGGTCATCGGAGTCTCCGGCATGACGGGCACCGCCACCGGACCGCACCTGCACTGGGGCGTCTACAAGATGAATGGCGGTGGGCCGGTGGACCCCTACGGCTGGTCAGGCTCATACCCAGACCCCTGGGGCAAGGACATCGGCGACCTCTGGATCTCCGGCTCGCCAAGGTACGCCGGCATCGCGATGCCAAATGTTTCAGTCGCAGCCACGATGCAGGCGGACGACCCTACGGCAATCGACGTCGCGTGGTCCAGCCCGGGCGGCGGCAACCGCTTCAACGTGTATGTGGTTCTGCAGGATGGATCGATGAAGCTCTGGCGCGGCAACTCGGGAGCGGGTTCGGGCGTCTTCCAGGGACGCCACGGCCAGAGCTACTGGTTCTGGGCTTCGGTGACGACCGATCTTGGGTGGAGCGACGCGCGCGGATCCGCCGTCGTACCGGTGCCGGTCATCAACCACGGCGAGGCCCAATAAACCGACCGCACTAGAATCAGGCGGTCTTGATCGCCGAGGCCCTGAAGGGCAAGACCATCCTGGTCACCGGCAGCACCGGCTTCCTCGGCAAGTCGATAGTCGAGAAATGCCTGCGTTCGATCCCGAAGGTCGGACGTCTGAATCTCGCGATCCGTTCGAGCGCCCGCCGTTCCGCGTCTGAGCGCCTCGAGAAAGAGGTTCTCTCGAGCCCCGCGTTCAAGCGGCTCAAGGAGGAGCTGGGTGAAGACGCCTTCGCCCGGCTGGTCGCGGACAAGATTGGGGTCGTCGAGATCGACCTCGGCCGGGACGGCCTGGGCCTCAACGACAGCGGGCGCGAACAGCTGCGAGCGTGCGACATCGTCATCCACTCAGCCGCGGCGGTCGAGTTCGACAATCCCGCCGACCTGTCGGCGCAGACCAACCTGCTGGGCGCCGCGCGGATGGTCGAGGCGCTCAAGGCGACGGGCTCGCGGCCGCACCTCGTGCACATCTCGACCGCATACGTGGGCGGCATGCTGCGCGGGCTCGTGCGCGAGGAAGCTCCGCTCGACCCAGGCTTGAACTGGCGGAACGAGGCGCAGGTGCTCGCGAACCTGCGTGGCCCGGTGGAAGAAGAGTCGCGCCGCCCGGAGATCTTGAACAAGCTCGGGCGCGAGGCGCGCTCGCGGATGGGTCCGGCGGGCACGCCGGCGGTCGCGAGGGCCACCGAGCGCCTGCGCGACAGGTGGGTCAAGGATCGCCTCGTTGAACGGGGTAGGACGCACGCGCGCGCCATGGGCTTTTCCGACATTTACTCGTTCACCAAGGCGATGGCGGAACACGCTGTCGTCGAGCTCCACGGTGACATCCCACTTTCGATCGTGCGACCTTCGATCATCGAGAGCGCGCTCGAGGAGCCATTTCCCGGATGGCTTGAAGGCTTCCGCATGGCGGAGCCGCTCATCCTGGCTTTTGGGCGTGGCATCCTTCGCGATTTCTCGGGGTTGCCGGATTCTGTGCTCGACATCATCCCGGCGGATTTCGTCGTCAACACAGTGCTTGCGGTGGCCGCCAACCCTCCGCCTGACACCAAGCCGCGCGTCTACCACGCCGCGTCGGGAAGTCGCAATCCACTGCGTTTTCGCGGCATGGCTGACGCTGCCGGCCGTTACTTCGGTAAGAATCCATTGCGAGATCGCTACGGCCAGGCCATCGGCACGCCGACCTGGACGTATCCAACCCGCGAGGAGCTCGCTACGCGCGCTCGCACCGCGCTTCGCTTTGTCGAGGCCGCGCAATGGGCGGTTGAGCGCCTGCCTCTGGGCGCCAGCGTCGCCGAGCTGTCGGATGAGCTGAATGCGGAGCGGGAACGACTCGATCGCGGCGTCAACCTGATCGAGCTCTACGGCGTTTACACCGAGGTCGACTGCATCTTCGACACCCGCAACCTGATGTCCATCTGGGAGAAGGTGCCGCCGGCCGAGCGCAAGACGTTTCCATTCGACGCCGCGCTCTACGACTGGGAGCATTACTTCCAGGACGTGCACTTCCCGACCGTGGTTCGCATGTCACGCGCGGAGACGGCGGCGCGCAAAGGCAAGCAGCCCAGCGGCAGCACAGTGCCGAAGCCGGAGTCGAGCTCCGTTCGCGCGGCGATCGAACGCCGCAAGAGCCGCAGCGATGTGCTCGCGGTGTTCGACGTCGACGGCACCCTGGTCGAAACCAACGTCGTCGAATACTTTTTGTGGATGCGCCTGCGCGCGCAGCCAATCGACGATTGGCCCGCCTTTATGGCGCAGATGCTGCGCGAGGCTCCCCGCTGGCTCTATCTCGAGCGGCGCTCGCGCGCTGAGTTCCAGCGCAGCTTTTACCGCGAGTACGACGGCCTCGACTACGAGGTGATGAAGGGTTTGGGGCGCGAGGCGCTGGACGCTGTCACGCTGCGCCGCATCTACCCCGAAGGCATGCGGCGGATCCGCGAGCACAAGCGCGCCGGACATCGAGTGCTTCTGCTCACCGGCGCCCTTGACGTGGTCGTCGAGCCGCTGGCCGAGCTCCTTGAGGTGGAGGTGGACTGCGCCCACCTGCTCGTCAAAGACGGGCGCCTTACCGGTGACCTGCAGGCGCCCCCGCCTGCCGGCGAGGCGCGCGGAACCCTGCTCGAGGAGTACGCAGGTCGAAACGGCATCGTCCTGGCGGAAAGCTTTGCGTACGCCGATTCGCTGTCCGACCTCGGCATGCTGGAGCTGGTTGGGACCCCTGTCGCCGTAAATCCTGACGCGCGGCTCTCGCAGGTCGCGGGGCAGCGCGGTTGGCGAATCGAGCGCTGGCGCATGGCGCCGGGCAACTGGCGGCTGCCGATGCCCGACCCTCGCTCCAAGGAGTACCGGGAGGCAGTGAGACGCTAGCCCTCCAGTACGTTCGCTCAATCCCAGCCTATGCCATCGTCAAGGCCGCCGGCGGCCGGCCCGACGTCGCGACCAGCGCTCTGTCGATGCTGAAGCTCGGCGACGTCGACGAGCCGGAGCTGCCGACCCGCGAGTGGGTACGCGTCATGCCGACGCTGAGCGGGATCTGCGGCTCGGACCTCGCGGCCATCGGCGGCCACGCCTCGCTGTATCTCGACCCGCTGACCAGCTATCCGTTCGTGCCCGGCCATGAGGTCGTCGGCACGCTCGAAGACGGCTCGCGCGTCGTGATCGAGCCCGCGCTTGGCTGCAAGGTACGGGGCATCGAGCCGCCTTGCCCGCGTTGTGCTGAGGGCCGCCCTGGCCTCTGTTACAACGTGACCGAGGGACCGATCGAGGTCGGCCTGCAGACCGGTTACTGCGCCGACACAGGCGGGGGCTGGGGAGAGGTGCTGGTGGCTCATCCGAGCCAGCTTCATCAAGTGCCGGACGCGCTTTCTGATGAGGCAGCCGTGCTCATCGAGCCGTTTGCGTGCTGCGTGCACGCGGCGCTGCGCGGAGGCGCGAGCAAAGAAGACATCGTGGTCGTGTCAGGCGCGGGGACGATTGGGCTGCTCACCATCGCGGCGGTGAAGCTGTTCACGCCGCCCAGGCGCCTGATCGCGATCGCCAAGCATCCGACGCAGCGCGACCTTGCGAAAAAGCTCGGCGCCGACCAGGTCATCTCCCCAAGCGAGGTGTTTCAACGGATCCGCTTTGCGACAGGCGCGAAGCGGCTCGACGGGATGAATCGTTCGCTGCTTCTCGGTGGTGCCGACGTGACCTTCGAGTGCGTCGGTCGCGCGGATGCCCTGAACGACGCGGTCCGATTTACGCGCGAGGGCGGAACGGTGGTTGCTGTCGGCATGCCCGGCGAGGAGAAGGTCGACTGGGCGCCGATCTGGCAGCGGGAGCTGACCGTGATGGGCGCGTACGCGTACGGCGCTGAGCCCAAGAAAAAGGGAAAGCGAACGTTTCAGCTCGCCCTCGAGGCGGCGCCCGAGCTGCATCTCGAGACGCTCACCGGTCCCACATTCGGACTCGGCGAGTATCGCGATGCGATCGCGTACGCGATGAGCGCCGGAAAGCTCGGCGCCGTGAAGGTCGCATTCGATCTGCGAGGATTGAAAATCTAGTGCCAAGACCGGGTGCGGTAATCGAGGTCGATCGCAACACGCCGCCTGTGCTCTTCCATTTCGGCGAGGGCGTGCGCCTCGAGAGGCTTCCTCTTGGCTCGCGCATCGTGTACCCACCCGACCCGCTTGAGCCGATCGCTCATCCGGAGAGGGCGATCAAGCGAGCCCTTGGCAAGCCGCTCGAGGACGACCCGCTGAAGTCCCTGCTGCGCAGGGGAATGAAGCTCACCATCGCGTTCGACGACCTCTCACTTCCACTGCCGCCGATGGCCGCGCCCGACGTGCGCCAGCTGGTGATGGAAGAGGTGATCGACATGGCGGCAGAGGTGGGGATCGAGGACATTCACCTGATCGCCGCGCTCGGTCTTCACCGCCGCATGACGGAGGACGAAATACGCCACATCGTCGGCGAGCGAATCTTCAGCACGTTCTGGCCGGATCGTCTGTACCAACACGATGGGGAGGACCCCGAGCTCAACGTCTACATCGGAAAAACCGCCCAGGGGGAGGAGGTCACGCTGCACAAGCGCGCGGCTGAATCCGACCTGGTCGTTTACGTGAACCTCACGCTGGTCCCGATGGACGGCGGCCACAAGTCGATGTCCACCGGCCTCGCTTCGTATCGCGGGATTCGCGCCCATCACAATGCCAAAACGCTGTTGGGTTCGCGCTCGTACATGAACCCGCCCGACTCGGCGCTGCATCATTCGTGCATCCGGCAGGGCCAGCTCATCGAGGACACCGTTCGTGTCTTTCACATCGAGACGACGGTCAACAACCACGCGTTCCCGGCGATCGCGAACTTCATGCAGAAGCGCGAGACGGACTGGACGGCTCAGGACCAGGCGATGTTTCTCGGCATGAAGCAGCTGACCGACCTGGCGCCGACCGCTTTCAAACGGAACATCTTCCACGCGATGCGCGCGCCATACGGGTTGACCGGGGTGCACGCGGGCCAGGTCGATGCGGTGCACGACAAGACTCTCGAGGCGGTGCGCAACCAGCTGAGCGTCAGGGTCGAGGGCCAGACGGACATCGTGACCATGGGCGTGCCCTACCTCGGCCCTTACAACGTGAACTCACCCATGAACCCGATCCTCGTGGCATGCATGGGCGTCGGCTACCTCTTCAACTTCTATCGCAACAAGCCGGTGCTTCGGAAAGGCGGCGTGCTGATTCTCACGCACCCCTGCCGCTACGAGTTCGATGCCGTGCAGCACCCGAGCTACATCGATTACTACGACGAGGTGCTCGCCGATACTCGCGACCCGTTTGAGATCGAGCAGAAATATGAGCAGCGTTTCGCTGAAGACCCGTGGTTCCGGCAGCTGTACCGCAAGTCACACGCCTATCACGGAGTTCATCCTCACTACGCCTGGATATGGGCCGCACACGGTATCGACCACGCCGGCGACATCATCATCGTTGGCGGCGAGCGCGAGGTCGTGCACCGTCTCGGCTTCAAGGCCGCGACGACGCTTGAAGACGCGTTCGAGATGGCGGAGCAGACCGTGGGGCGTCACCCAAGCGTGACTCACATGCGCATGCCGCCGATCATGCTCGCCGACGTCGAGTGAGGCGTGAAGGCCCCACTGATTGCGCTGGCACTTTTGGTGTGCTCTTGCGTGCCAGGCCAGAGTGCAAGCCCTCAGCGTCCACCGTCTGTCACCGCGAAGACTGTGGTGCTCCAGTCGCAGGACGTTCCGGCGCTGCACAAGTGCCCGCAGAGTGACAGATGGGCAGGGCTCATGTTGACCGGCCAGCCTGAGATGTTGCCCACCGGAATGGCGAGCTGGACGGATTTGCGGGCGGCTGGCGCGACCGACGGTTGGCTTTCACTTTTCGCCGAAGACGTGCCCGAGTGTCCACTCCTGCTTTCCGACACTCCACCCAGCGGACGGCTCGTCTATACCGCGGCTATCAGGTTCAAAGACTCATCGCACGCGGTCGCCGACTACGCCTCGGACTCCCAGGGCTTTCCGGTCGCAGCGAGCTTCTTCGATCGATTCACGGCCGCGGGTGGCAAGGTGACCAGGGGTTCGAGCACGGGCCTTGGGGACCACTCGGTGGTCGCGACGATCACGCTGCGTGGCATCCCGACGTTTGTGGTGTTCTGGCAGAACAGGAACTTCGAATCGGTGGTGTACGCGAGCAACGTCCCCGACTCTGAAGGCAGCTCCGCCGCGGCTCACATGAACGACAGGATCCACTGACGTGCCCTGGTATTCAGGGGAAGGCGGGCTCAGCGGACTTGTCGACACCGCGGGTCGCATCAGGGGCGACGTGCAGCGTGTGCGTCGCGCGTGGCACTGGGATACGCCGCGCCCACACACCTGGCCCGAGCGAGGAGCCGTCGTCCCAGCGCCCGCGAGCGACCTCGGCTGGGCGCGCCAGGAACCGGTGCGCTCGATCCGCTATTTGATCCAGCGCGGCTTGCTGCTGCCTTTCACCGAGGTGATGGCTCACCCGAAGGTCGAGGGCCGCGAATGGGTGCGCGAGCTCGAGCGGCCGGTGATCTTCGCGGCCAATCACTCGAGCCACGCCGACACCTCGCTGATCCTCCACGCGCTCACCGACCGCGCGCGCGAACGCACCGTGGTCGCCGCCGCGGCCGACTACTGGTTCAAGCGGCCGCTGCTGGGCAACATCGTCAGCCTCTTTCTCAACACCTTTCCTTTCTCGCGCACGGGCGGGGCCCAAGCGCAGCTGCACAGCTCGAGCCAGCTCCTGAAGTCCGGCTGGAACCTCGTTTTGTTTCCCGAGGGCAGCCGGTCGCCGGACGGTCGCATCCAGGAGTTCAAGCCCGGTGTCGGGCATCTCGCCAACGAGACCGGCACGCCGGTGGTGCCGATGCACATCCGCGGCGCTTTTCAGGTGATGCCGAGAGGTCAGAAGGTGCCGCTTCCCGGTCCGGTGAGAGTTCGCATCGGCAAGCCGATGTCGCCCGAGCCCAAGGAGGGCTCGCGAGACTTCACGGCCCGGATCGAGAAAGCAGTGCGCACCTTGGCCGCGGAGCCGCGCCAGCCCGACATCCAGGGCACGTGGATCGAGCGCTGGCGCGCGTCGAAGCCGCGCGATCTCCCTTACGAAGACTGAACCGGCTCGACTCGGAAAACCGGATGGTCCGGAGCGATGCGCTTCAGCTCTGACTCGGGCGACTCATCGCTGACGCCCTGGAAGAAGATTCCCACCTCGACTTTCCAGCGCTTCAGATAGGCGCGAAGAACCGGAATCTTCTCCTCGTCTGAGATCTCGATCGCCCTGAAGGGCTGGACCCTTGTCCCGAGCACCAGCTCGCCGCCGCCCGCCGCGCGAATGTTGCGCACCCATTGCGTCAGGCCACGCGGCGCGACCAGGTACTGCTTCCCCTCGTAGGTCAACAGGTTGACGGGGTGGCTGTGCCAATCGCCGGACTTGCGCCCGCGGACCCGAAGGATGCGCGAGCCCCACACGCTCACCCCCGCCCGAGTCATCAGCGCAACGGCCCGATTGAAGACGTTTTTCGTGAACCAGTCCGGTTTCCGGTAGTACGCCATCGGGATTTACGATAGGCGCCTTGACCTACTCGATCGTTGCGCGCGACAAGAAAACCGGAGAGTTCGGCGTCGCCGTGCAGTCGCATTACTTCCAGGTCAGCCCGGCCGTGCCCTGGGCGCTCGCCGGTGTCGGCGCGGTGGCCACGCAATCGCACGTCAACCTCAGCTACGGCCCACTCGGCCTCGAATTGCTCCAGGCGGGCTACAGCGCCGAGCAGGCGCTCAAAGCGCTGACCTCCGGCGATCCCCGAGCCGAGGTGCGCCAGTGCGCCATCGTCGATGCCGCCGGCAACGTCGCCGCGCACACCGGCAGCAAGTGCATACCAGCCGCCGGCCACACGCTCGGCGATGGGTTCAGCTGCCAGGCCAACCTGATGGAGAAAGACACGGTCTGGGAGGCGATGGCCGACGCATTCAGCACCACCGATGCCCCGCTGCCGGAGCGGATGATGGCCGCACTCGAGGCCGCCGAGGCAGAGGGCGGAGACCTCCGCGGCAAACAGTCGGCGGCAATGGTGGTCGTCGCCGGCGTCGGCACCGGCCGGCCGTGGAATGACAGGATCATCGATCTCAGGGTTGAAGACGCGGCCGAGCCACTGCCCGAGCTGCGCCGGCTCCTTCGCATCAAGCGCGCGTACATCACGGCCGGCGACGCGGATCACCTGGAGGAGAAGGGTGACCTCGCCGGCGCGATCGCCCAGCTGCACCAGGCCCTGTCGATCGCGCCCGAGATGATCGAGCTTCGGTTCATGACCGGCGTCACCATGGCCACCGCCGGCGACGTCGATGGCGGGTGCGTCCTGATCGCCGAGGCGATTCGGAAGAACGGGCGCTGGCGCGACATGCTGCATCGCCTTGTCACTGTCGACCTTCTCCGTGTGGACGTCGTGACAGCGATCGAGGCCCGCCTCGCGGCCGTTTCCCAACGCATCTAGACTTCACGAGTCTTGGGAAAGTTCAAGAGCCAGCGCCGAGGTCCGCGGCGGCCACCGAAGGCCGCCAAGCCGGACAAGGATGATGGCGGCCAGAAGGAAGCGGCCGTCGTCATGGACGCTGTCGTCGCGCAAGCGCTCCCCAACGCGATGTTCGAGGTCGAGATCGAGGGCGGTCACAAGCTGATCGCCTATGCGGCCGGAAGGATGCGCCGCTACTTCATCCGCATCACGCCCGGCGACCGGATCCGCGTCGAGCTGTCGCCGTACGATCTGACGCGCGGACGCATCGTCTACCGCTATCGCGAGTAGTGCCAGGACTCCTCGACGCCCTAGGTT
>Ga0209488_10004417_pt1 | contig 11011 bp, 10 predicted proteins | sample Rivendell_Oct201_8_FD_188349 | JGI IMG/M metagenome (GOLD analysis project Ga0209488, IMG submission 188349) | Vadose zone soil microbial communities from the Eel River Critical Zone Observatory, Northern California, USA -... | ecosystem: Environmental > Terrestrial > Soil > Vadose zone >... | reverse complement strand
TTCGAACGACACGGCCTTCTGATTCGAACGATGCTGCCGCGCGAGGCATCGCATTGGAGCTCCTTTTGGCTGCCCCAGGGTGGCGATGGTGTCCATCTCGTCTGGACAAATGGTTTCTCAGGCGTATCGCTAAAGCTGAACAGGCACGGAAAGGACCTTCATGGTTGGGCTCATTCTCATTTCGATTCTCCCAGACCGCCGCACGTAGCCCGTGTGACGGCGCGGCCGATCGTTTGCGCAGCCCCATAACAAGCTGATCTCTTAAAATAGCCGGACTGCCTTAGCCTGTCTCACAGCGGGAATTTGCTCCAGTTTTCTGAGGACATCGTCTGGCACCGGTCCATCTACGTGAACCACGGCTATCGCCTCGCGCGTCTCGGCAGACGAATCGGCGCTCCGTCGTCCCAGCGAAAAGTCCGCGATATTGATCTTGGCTTCCCCCAGGATCGTACCGACCCTGCCAATTACCCCTGGAACGTCGCGGTTTCGCAAGAAAATCAAATCACGCTCGAGCGGCGCTTCGACATCAATTTCATCGACATGCAGCAAGCGCGGGAGGGTACCGCGCAGAACGGCGCCTTTGACCATGTGCTCTTCCTTCGAGCTCTTGAGAAAAATAGAGAGAACACTTCCCGCCCCGCCCGTCGAAACTTTCGCTTTATGCGATTCATGTACGCGCAGCCCACGCGAATCCGCTAGTGATGCGGCGTTCACCAGATTGGCTTTCTCTTCCAGCGCCTGATTCAAAATTCCTTTGATGCCCGCGTTGCGAATGAGTTCCGTCTTCCATTCAGCGATGTGGCCGCTGTAGCGCAGCGAGATTTCTTCAATCGAGCCTTCGGAGATCTGCGCCAGAAACGCTCCCATACGCTCCGCCAGAACGATGTAGGGATGCATGTCTGCGTACTCCTCGGCCGAGACAGAGGGAACATTCACCGCATTCTGAATCACGCCATGCTTCAGGTATTCCTTGACCTGCTGCGCAATCTGCACCCCCACGGCCTCCTGCGCCTCGTAAGTCGCACCGCCGGTGTGAGGCGTGAGAATAACGTTCTCCATCGCCTGCAAGGGCGATTGCTTCAGAGGCTCTTCTGCGAAAACATCGAGCGCCGCGGCGGCTACGTGACCTTTTTTCAGCGCGTCTACCAAATCGGCCTCATGAATCAGTTCTCCACGCGCGCAATTGACCAGGCGCACACCCTTCTTCATCTTCTGGAGCGAAGCCTCGTTGATCATGCCGGTGGTCTGCGGAGTAAGCCCGACATGCAGCGTGATGTAATCCGCCGCCGCGTAGAGCTCATCCAAATCTGTCAGGCGGATTCCTTGCTCCTTGGCCACTCCGGCGGAAACAAACGGATCATGCGCTACTACCACCATTCCGAACGCCCGCGCTCGCCGCGCAACTTCCATACCAATGCGGCCGAGTCCCGCAATGCCCAGCGTCTTGCCCCGCAGTTCCGTACCTTGCAGCGATTTCTTCTCCCACCGGCCAGCATGCATGAGCGCGTCCGCGCGGCAAAGATGTCGAGCCATGGCTAACATCATGCCCAGCGTCTGCTCCGCCACCGCGACTGCATTAGCGCCTGGCGTATTCATCACGGCGATGCCTTGGCGTGTGGCCGCATCCAGATCGATGTTGTCCACGCCCACGCCCGCCCGTCCAATCACACGCAACTTCTTCGCATGTGACAGCAATGCCGCGTCCGCCTGCACCGCCGAGCGAACGATGAGCGCGTCAGCCGATTCCAGGTGGTCGGAAAGCTTGCCATCCAATTGATCTGCGGTTAAGACAGTCCAACCTGGCTCTGTTAATTGCTTGAGAGCCGCAGGCGAGATTTTTTCTGCAATGACAATTTTCAAGGGAGACTCGATCCTTTTGAACTACGACTTCCGGCTTGACAATACATTGACACGAAAATGACACCGCCCTGACACCCGTTCCGCCGGATGCTCCTAAACTCTTCGCAATCGGGCTCTGTCGACCCCGTAGGAGAACCAATATGAACACTGTGAAGACAATGATTCTGGGTGGACTTCTCGCGGTAGGTTTGGGTTGCGGCTACAGCAAGCACGCCACCACTCCCACGGTGGCCGGAACCATGCCAAACATCAGCATGCTTGATCCAAACAATATGGCCGCAGGAAGCGCATCCTTCGTGATGACGGTCAACGGCACCAACTTTAATGGCAATGCCTCCATCAATTGGAACGGCACGGCCCAAACCACCACGCATGTAGGCGCAAACCAGCTGACCGCAACCATTCCCGGCTCCGACATAGCAACCGCGGGCACAGCGGCGGTCACGGTGACCAATCCCGGCACTCCCGGCGGAATATACGGTGGCGGCACTTTGCCGGAAACGTCCAACAGCATGACCTTCACGATCAACTAGCGAGCGCACGCTCAAGCTCCAACGAGTTGCCGCTTGTGGGACAGGCCGCGCGCGTACACGTGTTGTGCCGCGCGTATGGCCGCGCCATACTCGACAATCTCTCCGGTGGAGCGCGCTAAAACGTGCTCCAGCGCCCCCAGAATACCGATCGTATCCAGATAGTCGTAATAGCCGATGTGCGCGATGCGGAAAATCTGGCCTTTCATTTCACCTTGGCCATTGGCGACGACGGCATCGAAGGACTCGCGGAACTCTTTCACGATTTTTCCGGAATCAACTCCTTCAGGGGAACGGATCGCGGTGAGCGCCGCGGCGGGCGAGGATGTGTAGAGCTTCAAACCAATGGCCTGTGCGCCAGCTCGCGTCATCTCGGCGCAGAGTTCGGCATTATCGACCAGAGCTTCGCGGCCCTTAACCAAGTCACCCTTTCCCATTCCGCGCACGAATTCGAGTGCGGCTCCCAGTGCGGCAAAAAGCGAAGTCGCCGGCGTGTAGGCTGATTCACCCTTGGCCGCCGATTTGCGTTCCTTGCGCAAATCGAAATAGAACCGCGGAGACGTAGTGGTCTCCATCCGCTGCCATGCCCGCTCGCTCACGCCGCAATATGCCAGGCCCGGAGGGATCATCAGCGCCTTCTGTGACCCGCCGATGATTACATCCAGGCCCCATCCATCGACATCGAGATGAGTTGTGCCCAGGCCGGTGATCGCATCCACCACCAGTAGCGTGTCGCCGCCGTTCGCTCTCACCATCTTCGCGATGCTTTGTATATCATGCCTCGCGCCGGTAGAACTCTCCGTCGCCTGGACGAAGACTACGCGCACGTCAGGAGTAAGCCGTGCGCGGATATCATTCAGAGAAAAGGTTTCACCATAGGGCGCGCTCAATACGTCGACGTTGCAGCCGAACGCCTTGGCCAGCCCTGTCCAGCGCTCACCGAACTTTCCAGCAGTGAGCACCAGGACCTTGTCGTCCGGAGATGTCAGATTCGATACCGAAGCTTCCATCACACCCGTGCCCGAGCAAGCGAGCACCAGCACGTCGTTTTGCGTACCGATGAATTCCTTTATGTCGGCAAGCACACGTTGAAACAATGCGCGGAAATCCGCGGTGCGGTGATGCGCGGTGAATGAAGCCATTGCCGTTTGCGCCGCCGGCAGCAGCGGCGTTGGCCCGGGAGTAAAAAGACGATTCTTGCGCAGCATTCCGATAGCGTCCTGAAAATCAGGGATTATGTTTCTTCAGTAGTCTATCGGAATGTTGGCAGTCTTGAAATGCGGCGCGAATGAGGTCAGCCGCGCGTGGATTTCACCGCCAGAATGTCAGGCTTCGTAACATCCGGAGGTTTGGAAAAAAGATCCTTCGCTTTGGCGAAAAGCGCCTTGGCAATTTCGCCGTTAAGGTGGGCGTTGCGGCCATTGTCGTCGGCGAAAGTGTCGAAGATGCCGTATTTTCCCGGCCCCATTTTGATTGCGTACCAACTGAGGGTGGCCGTTTCCCGCTCGGCCAGTGGCTGTGCCGATTTCAGAAAGTCTTCAACCTCTTTTTCTTTTCCCGGCTTGGCTTCCAGTTGTGCCCAAATGGCAACTCTGCTCATGGTTATTTCCTCCTCAGCATGAGATGCGCGAGAGGACAGTTTGGTGACGGACTTGATCGGAGAATCTGGCAACTCTTCGGCATCTGAATTCCTCCGATATAATTGGCGCATTATGAGCCTCGTCGAACAGATTCAGAAGGACATTACCGCCGCCATGAAGGCGCGCGCGGAGCAGCGCCTCTCCACCCTGCGCATGGTCAAGACCGCGCTCAAGAATCGCGAGATCGATAAAATGGCGCCGCTCGATGACAAAGAGTCGCAAGCCGTCCTCGCCACGCTTATTAAGCAGCGGAAAGAGTCCGTCGATCAATTCACCAAAGGTGGACGCCAGGAGATGGCCGACAAAGAGGCTGCGGAGATTGTGCTGATCGAGACCTATCTCCCAAAAGCCGCCGGCGAGGCCGAAATTGTCGCTGGAGTGAAAGCCGTGATCGCCGAGATGGGCTCGCCCACCATGAAAGACATGGGCACAGTGATGAAGAATGCCATGGCGCGCTTCTCTGGCGCGGGGATGCGCGTAGATGGGAAGGTGGTCAGCGAGACCGTAAAGAAGGAACTGGCGAGGAAGTAACAGCGCTCACTTGCTCCTCTGCAACTCACGGTAAGCCTCGCTCTTGGAGATTCCACGCTCCTTCGCCACTTTCTTCAGGGCGGCTTTCTCCTCGAGCGTTTCTTCTGCCATGATCTGGTCAACTCTTTGACGGACATTCACTTTCGCCGGTACGGTAGCCTGCTGGTCAGAACTCTCTGCTTTTCCGACCAATAGCGTGATCTCTCCCTTCACTCCGTCGCGCGATTTTAGCGTCTCCAGTACCTCGCCCGCGCGTCCGCGCAGAAACTCTTCATGCAGCTTGGTCACCTCACGCGCAATTACCACATGCCGGTCTTTTCCCAGAACCTCGACCACATCCGAAAGCGCCTCCACAATCCGATGCGGAGCTTCGTAGAAGACCTGGGTCCGCGGCGAGGTCCTGATCGCTTCCAGCGCAGCCCGCCGCTCTCCACGCTTCGCGGGCAGGAATCCACTGAAGCGGAACGAATCGGTTGGCAGGCCGCTCGCCACTAGCGCCGCCAGAAACGCCGACGCTCCCGGAATCGGCACCACCGGCACGTGATGCCGGATAGCCAGCGAAATCAGCCGAAATCCTGGATCAGAAATTCCCGGCATGCCCGCGTCCGTCACCAGCGCGACGCTCGCGCCCTCCTGCATTTCTTTCACCAGTTCCGCAGCACGCGTCATCTCGTTGTGCTCGTGGTAGCTGATGGTGCGCGTCGTGATGCCGTAGTGGTTGAGCAGCTTCTGGGTCTGCCGCGTGTCTTCGCAGGCGATAACGTCGACTTCCTTCAAAACGCGCACTGCGCGCAGCGTGATGTCTTCAAGATTGCCGATGGGAGTTCCCACCAGATAGAGCGCTGGCCCGGCCGCGGAGATAGGCCGCTCCCTCGGCGCGGTCTTCGGCCTATCGGGCTCACTGTTCTCGGCCCCGCCGTCCGATATCGCATCACCTTTGCGGCAAGGGTCCTTCATGGCCGGAGTCTACCACCTGAATTGACGCAATCGACCCGCACCCCTAGAATCGATATGAAAGAGAATTTCCTCACAACCGTCTCAGAACTCATGCCTCTTTACGAATACGAGTGCGAAAAGTGCGGTCACCGCTTCGAGAAAATCCAGAAGTTTTCCGACAAAATGCTTAAGAAGTGTCCGGAATGCGGCGGCCGCATCGAGCAGATGATTTCCGCGCCCGCCGTGCAGTTCAAGGGTTCCGGTTGGTACGTCACCGACTACGCCAACAAGTCTCAGTCGCCTTCTTCCGATGGGGGCAAGGATTCGAAGGACTCGAAGAAGGAAGACAAGTCTAAGTCTGAGAGTTCGCCGAAGGATGGTTCCTCCAAGGAAAGTTCGTCGAAGGAAAGCTCCTCCAAAGACAGTCCCAGCAAAGAGAGTTCCAGCAAAGAAAGTGCGACCAAAGAAAGCACTGCGAGAGTAAGTTCGTCCCGGAAGCCGGACAAGCGCAAATAGATTCCCTACTTCAGCTCCCTCACAAAGTGATCATCAATCATGTGGAACAGATGGGTGCGTGCATCGCTGCCCGAGATGCTATGAGTCTTGTTGGGATAAATCATCAACCGAAATTGTTTCCCCGCCGCAATTAACGCATTGATCATCTGAACGCTGTTCTGGAAGTGGACGTTGTCGTCGCCCGTTCCATGCGCCATCAGGAGTGCCCCGTGCAGCTTCGCGGCATCGGTGGTGACATCTGACTCGGCATAGCCCTTAGGGTCGTCCTTGAGCTGACCCATATAGCGTTCGGTGTAGATAGTGTCGTAATTAATTTGGTCAGTCACGGGCGCAACAGCAACACCCGCGCGAAACCGCTCGGAGTGCGTCATTGCATAAAGCGTCATCGAGCCGCCGTTCGACCATCCCCAGATCGCCATCCGGTCCTTATCGAGTTGCGGGTACTGCGTGAATAGTTGATCGAGTGCACCAAGCTGATCTTTCAACTCGATTGCCCCAAACTCGTGACGGATCGCTGCCTGGAACTTCCGGTCGCGGCCTGGAGTACCGCGATTGTCCACAGCAAAGATTGCGAAGCCCTGGCGCGACAGAATTTCATCGAACGGACTCATCGGTTCCTTCAGAACCATCTGCGCCGCAGGTCCGCCGTAGACATTCACGATCAGCGGGATCTTCCCCGTGGCAGGCGGCTCTGCAGGAAGCAACAGACGCCCATAAAGCGTCGTCCCATCCTCCGCTTTGAACTCCAAATACTTCGGAGCCCGCATTCCGTATTCGGCGAATTCATCGCGCTCCTGCCAAACCGGAGTACAAGCGCCACCCACCGCGCATAACGACATCCGAGGCACGGTCGCGGGTCCGGTAAAAGTTTGCTGGTAGTGTTTGCCGTCGTCGGAGAACTTGGCAAAGTAAAGTCCCTCATCAGGAGTCAGTTGCTGCAAGCCACTTCCGTCGACCTTGATCGAGAAAATATGCCGTTGCCTTGGATCGTTTTTGTTGGACGAAAAAAATACGGTGCCGGTGGCTTCATCCACCGCGTCAACTCCCATCACCTCAAAGTCGCCCTGCGTGAGTTGGCGCTCCAGCTTGGCCTCTGCCCCCAACGGATTCTGCTGGTCAAAACTGTAGAGATATAACTGAGTATGTCCGTCGCGCCAACTCGACCAAAGAAAACGGCCACCGGACTTCAACACTCTGAAGTCATCGTTCACATTGACCCACGCACCGGGGCTGGTCTCGCTCAACACTTTCTTCGATTTTCCTGACCTGGCATCGACGAAGTATAAGTCCATCTTGTCCTGGTTGCGGTTCAGAACCTCAGCCCACACTATGCCCTCGCGCACCCAACCAAAACGTGGAATGTAACGCTCTTCGTCATCGGTTAGGGAAATCCAACGGACCTTACCTTTGTCTGCATCCGTTACACCCAGCTTCACTGTGGGGTTTGCGTCGCCAACTTTCGGATATTTTTCGTTGTCGACCGTCGGGTGGGTTGGAATCCAATTGGTGAGGGGATAGGTTGGAACCTTGCTTTCGTCCATATGCAGGAACACAATCTGCTTGCTATCAGGCGACCAGAAATAATTGCTTCGTACCGCCAGTTCTTCGGTATACACCCAGTCGATGTCGCCATTGAACAGGTCGTCTGCTGTGTCCCTGGTAAGCTGCTTTTCGCCCTTGCCGCTCACTGGCCGGACGTAAAGATTGTGCTTGCGCACATAGGAAACATGGTTGCCATCATGAGAAAATTTTGGATCGCCACTGGGATCGGGGGCTGATGTGAACTGTACGGCGGTGCCTGTCGCCAAGTCGAACAGCCACAGCTGTCCTTGAGAATCGAAAATCAAGTGCTTCGAATCGGGAGACCACAGGTAGGCCGCGACGTGATATCGCGTGAGCCTCTCTTTTTCCCGCTCATTTTTCACTTTGTTGTAGTCGGGCGCCAGCGAGGCCAGCTTGGCCGCGCTGAGTAAAACCTTCCTTTCGCCAGTCGCAGCGTCTACATACCACAGTTCTCCATGTTCTCCTTCATCATCGCGCTGCACAAACGAGAGCTTCGTCCCGTCGGGACTCCACTCGGTGTTTTCCGGGCCGCGCCCGCCGAGCCCGCCGGGAGCGAAGATGGCCTCTATGGTGAGCGGCTTAACGGGTGAAGACGATTGCGCAAATAGCGGCCCTGCCAAAAGACAAATGAGAATTGCGGGCAGCACGCAGATAAAGACAATGTTTTTCACCATGAAACTCCACGACAAGAATTGAAGGAAAAAGCACACGGCGCGAACGAAAGAGTTTACACCCCCCAAGGCCGTTTGTAGCGCTGTCGTCGCCCGATTGTCGGCGGGAACGAACGTTTCCGCGTGGTAGAATCAAGGCTGAGCCGTCCCGGAATGCTTCCAGAAATAGAAAACCTGCTGCACCTGCAAGAAGCGGACAAGGAAATTCGCCGCCTGCAGGACGAAATCGCCGAACTCCCCAAACGCGTCGCCGCCATCGAACACAAACTGGCCGACACGAAAGCCCAACTGGAAAGAGCTCAGACCGCTGTCAAAGCTGACGAAGCCACCCGCCGCAAGCACGAAACCACAATCAGCGACCTGCGTGGGAAAATTTCCAAGTACCGCGATCAATCTCTCGACGTAAAGACCAACGATCAATATAAGGCGTTATTGCACGAGATCCAGTTCGCAGAGAAAGAGATCGCCGGCAACGAAGACAAGATCCTTGAGTTGATGCTCAATGCCGACACACGCGACAAGGAAGTAAAGACGGCGCAGGCCGAGCTAAAGGAAGAGGCCGCGGAGATCGAAAAAGAGAAAAACGACGCCCGCCAGGTAACCGTTGAGGATGAAAAACAGCTCGCAGACTGGCGCGGCAAACGCGACCAGATGCGCGCGGGCGTGAATGAAGATCTGCTGCGCCACTACGAGCGAGTCTCCAAGTTTCGCGGCACTGGCATCTCTGAAGTTCGAGACCACAAGTGCATGGCGTGCCAGGTCATGCTGCGTCCTCAAACCTATAACGATGTGCGAACGGGCCAGCAAACCGTGGTCTGCGATTCCTGCCAGCGTATCCTCTACTTCAATCCTGCCGCCGAAATGCAGGCACTCGAGCCGGAACATAAGCGCTCGCGCCGACACCATCCCAAGATCGACGCTCCCCAGGCCTGGTATTACCGCCAGGAATTCGGCGATGCCGGCGAAGTTTTCCTGTGTCTCGCCAACTCTGGTGGCCAGGCCAGCCGCCGCGTCTTCGACATGCATACCGGCCGGCTCGTCGGCGACATTCTTACCCGCGAAGGGGATTACCGCCATGCCTTCCCGGAAGATATCACCGGCGCTATTCGCCTGAATGGAAGCTGGACCGAACGCGACATGGAAAACTGGGGCACGGAAATGCCCATGACGGCGCTGGATTCCCTCCACACCGATCTCGAGGCTGCCCGCTATGAAATGACTGCCCGCACCTCTGCTAAGTCTGAATCCCCAGCCGTTCCCACCGAGCAAGCGGCCAGCTAGCCGTTGCGTTTAAGATTGCTGCATGTCCAAGTCCACCAGCCTCCCGGGATTTCCTACCGTTAAGGTTTCCCCGCGCGGCGCAGCCCGCTTGAAGGACGGCCATGTCTGGGTCTACCGCTCAGACATCGTTTCCACCGATGGCGTGCCGCCCGGATCGCTGGTCGTCGTCGCCGATCATCGCGGTCAGGTCCTCGGCACCGCGCTCTACTCCAGTTCGTCACAAATTGCCATCCGCCTCATCTCGCGCGAGCCGGTCGTCGACTTTCCAGCGCTGCTTCGCCAGCGCATCGCCGATGCTATCGCCTATCGTGAGCTCCTCATTCACGACACCAACGCCTACCGCGTCATCTTCAGCGAAGCTGATTTTCTTCCTGGCCTCATCGTTGACCGCTATAACGACGTTCTTTCCATGCAGATCCTCACCCAGGCCATGGATGCTGAGATCGTGCGAGAGTCGCTGTTAACGGCGTTAAGCGACAAACTGCACCCAGCTTCCGTAGTAGAACGCGTGGACCCCAGAGTCCGCCAACTGGAAGAGTTGCCGCCGCGTCCGTCTGGCCTACTGCAAGGGGAGCAGATCTCGACAATCTTCTCCATGAATGGAGTTCAGTTCCACTTCGAAGCACTCGAAGGGCAAAAGACCGGAGCCTTCCTCGATCAACGCGAGAACTACGCAGCCGCGGCCCAATACGCCCACGGCGAAGCCCTCGACGTGTTCTGCTATCAAGGCGGCTTCGCCCTCCACTTAGCTGCGCGGTGCTCGCATGTCAGCGGCGTAGATAGTTCCCGTCCCGCACTCGAGGTCGCCGACCAGAATGCCAGCCTCAACCACCGCGACATCGAGTGGATCGAAGCCAGCGCGTTCGACCTCCTCAAGGACTATGCCCATTCCGGCCAGCATTACGACACCATAATTGTCGACCCGCCCGCTTTCGCCAAGACCAAGCGAGACCTTGACGCTGCCATGCGTGGCTACAAAGAACTGAACCTTCGCGCTTTGAAGATGCTTCGCCCGGGTGGGGTCCTGGTGACTTGTTCATGCTCCTACCGCGTCACCCAGACTGATTTCCTGGGAGTGCTCGCTGACGCAGCTCGGGACGCTCACCGTTCCCTACGTTTAACTGAGGTTCGCGGAGCCGCGAAAGACCATCCAATGCTCCTAAATATCCCAGAAACCGCCTACTTGAAGTGCGTTATTGCAAGCGTAAGTAATTGAAAACATATAGAATATATGTGTTGACAATAACACACTCATATTTTATGCTTCTTTCATAATAACTACGGCATCGAATGGAGTGTTTGAGGCCGTGAATGCGCCAATGGATGTGCGTGAGGGCCTCACACCGAACTCCAAGGCCAAATTTAGAAGGAGGATTTTGTTATGACCGTTCTTACCCGTTGGGAACCCTTCCGCGAGTTTTCAACTCTGCAAGACCGCATGAACCGCTTATTCCGCGATTCGTATAACAGCGAAACTGGACGG
>Ga0209488_10004416_pt1 | contig 11011 bp, 8 predicted proteins | sample Rivendell_Oct201_8_FD_188349 | JGI IMG/M metagenome (GOLD analysis project Ga0209488, IMG submission 188349) | Vadose zone soil microbial communities from the Eel River Critical Zone Observatory, Northern California, USA -... | ecosystem: Environmental > Terrestrial > Soil > Vadose zone >... | reverse complement strand
GGTATGTTTCGCAAGCGGCTCGTCATAGAGCACGCGTTGACCGAATTCCGGCGGGAGTTTGAGCGCCATCATGCACTCCTCCCGTTGACGCTCGATACCGCCAGCGACTGCACTAGATCGGCGGGCACAGCGCCGATACTGCCCGCGCCCATCGTGACGACGACATCGCCGTCCGTAATGATTCGCGCAATGGCGTCGCGCAAGTTTTCCACTTTGTCGACGAATACCGGCTCGACTCGACCGTGCGAGCGCACCGCACGACATATGGCTTTGCCATCGGCGCCCGCAATCGGCGCTTCGCCGGCCGCATACACCTCTGTAACGATGAGTGCGTCTGCCGTCGCCAGCACACGCGCAAAATCGTCAAGCAAATCGTGCGTGCGCGTGTAGCGATGCGGCTGAAACGCAATGACGAGTCGCCGCCCCGGCCAACCTTGGCGCAGCGCTTCGATCGTCGCGGAAATTTCGGTTGGATGGTGGCCGTAGTCGTCGACGATCGTGATGCGGCCCTGCGGCGTGCGGACATCGCCGTACTGCTGGAGTCGCCGGTCGATGCCCTGAAAACTAGCGAGGGCGCTCTGAATTGCCGCGTCACTCACACCCAACTCGGTCGCCACCGCGATCGCAGCCAACGAGTTGAGGACGTTATGCCTGCCCGGCAAATTTACACGTACGGCGAGAGGCGCGCTACCGGCACGCAACACATCGAAGCTCGATTGCATTCCGTGCCGCTGAATCCGAGTCGCGCGAACATCCGCCGCGGAGTCGATGCCGTAGGTGACGATGGGACGATTGATTTGCGGCAATAAACTCGCCGCGTGGCTGTCGTCGCCGCAAACCACCGCCAATCCATAAAATGGTAGGTTATGCAGGAACGCTACGAAACTTTGTTTTAGCTTTTCGAAATCCCCGCCGTGCGTCGCTAAGTGATCGGCGTCGACGTTGGTGACGATCGCGATCATCGGTTGCAAGTGCATGAACGACGCGTCGCTCTCATCGGCTTCGGCAACCAGATACTTGCCCGTGCCCAAGCGAGCATTCGTCCCGGCGCTCTTCAATCGACCGCCGATCACAAACGTCGGATCGAGTCCGCCCTCCGCGAGCAGACTCGCAACCATGCTGGTCGTCGTGGTCTTGCCGTGCGTTCCGGCGACCGCAATCGAATAGCGAAAGCGCATCAATTCGCCGAGCATTTCGGCGCGTTTCACAACTGGAATACGCGCGGCGAGCGCCTGCACGACTTCCGGATTATCAGCCGCGACGGCCGTCGAGACGACAACGACGTCGGCATTCGCCACGTTCTGCGCATTGTGACCAAATTTAATTTTGACGCCCAGGCTCTCCAAACGCTGAGTGACGGCGTTCGGCTTAAGATCCGATCCCTGCACTTGATAACCGAGATTGACCAACACCTCGGCGATGCCGCCCATACCGGCGCCGCCGATGCCGACGAAGTGAATGCGACCAATACGGCGCATGCGATCGGCCGTGACTGCGCTCATAGCGAGCCTCCCGCGACTGCTACGCAGGCATCGGCGAGACGCACATCGGCGTCGACAATCGCCTGCGTGCGCGCGTTGTGCGCCATGCGCGCCAAGCGTTCGCGTCCCCCGCGCAGCAGTTTCTCCAGTTCATCCGCTAGACGTTGCGGCGCAAGGTCCTTTTCCGGAATGAGAATCGCCGCGTCCGCTTGCACAAGAAATTGCGCGTTGCGCGTTTGGTGATCGTCCACCGCCGCTGCGAACGGAATAAACACCGCACCGATTCCGGCCGCGGCGAGTTCCGATACCGTGAGCGCACCCGCTCGGCAGATCACTAGATCCGCCCAGGCGTACGTTTGCGCCATATCGTCGATGAACGCGCGCACCTGCGCCACCACGCCTTGCTGTTGAAACACTTCGATCGTGTGTTGGTAGTGACGCTCGCCGGCCTGATGAATGACTTGCGGTCGCAGTGACGGCGGTAGCAATGCGATCGCAGCAGGCACGACGGCATTTAATCGCGCAGCTCCCTGGCTCCCGCCGAACACGAACAATCGCAATGGGCCTTCGTGTTGAGCGAAGCGTTCTGCAGGCGCCGGCAACTGCACAATCTCGCGACGCACGGGATTGCCCACCGCTTGCGCCCGAGCCGACTGCGGAAAACTTCTTGGAAAAGCTTCGAGCACCCGCGTTGCAAATCGCGCGAGTAACCTATTGGTCATGCCGGCGACGGCATTCTGTTCGTGAATCACGAGCGGCTTGCGCATGAGCCATGCCGCGATTCCGCCTGGACCGGAAACAAAACCGCCGGCGCCCAACACCACATCCGGCCGACGACGGCGAATGACTTGCATACTCTGGCCGATAGCTCGAAGCAATCGAAACGGGGCCAGCAGCCAGGTGATCGCGCCCTTACCACGCACACCGCTGAACGCGATCCACTCCATACTGATTTTTGCGGCCGGCACCAAGCGTGCTTCCAATCCACGCTGGGTTCCAAGCCACACCGGCTCGAATCCGCGCTCTCTGAGGACGCGGGCTGCCGCAAGCGCGGGAAAAATGTGACCTCCCGTTCCGCCGGCCATGATGAGTACGGTGCGCGCGTTCATACGTCGCGCTCCTTGGCTGTCGCACTGACACGCGACACCGCGGTGCGGCCCGACAGACTGGCCTCGTGATGAACCCGCAAAACCAGCCCAAGCCAACCCAAGGTCACGACGATGCAAGACGGTCCGTAAGATAAGAGCGGGAGCGCCAATCCTTTTGTCGGCAACAAGCCCATGTTCACGCCGACATTGACGACGGTCTGTAGCGCCAGCCAAATTCCGAACGACACCGCGACGAAGGCTTGATAAGGAAGCGCAGCGTCGGCGGCCATTCGCGATATGCGCAGCGCGCGCAGAACCACGACGCCCACCAATGCCAGCATGCCGACAACGCCGATGAGACCGAGCTCTTCTGCCAGCACCGCAAATACGAAATCGGTGTGCGCCTCCGGCAGATAGAAAAGTTTTTGGACGCTCGCGCCCAGTCCGACTCCGATCCATTCGCCGCGCCCAATGGCGATTAACGACTGCGTCAATTGGAATCCGCTCCCGAAGGCGTCCTTCCAGGGATCCCAAAAATTCATCATGCGAGCAAGCCGATACGGCGACGCGACGACCAACACGGCGACTGCTACAGCCGCGATGCCGATCATCGCCAATAAGTGTCGTAGCTTTACGCCCGCAAGGAACAGCATACCGATGCCGGTGACAGTCATTACGGTTGCAGCGCCCATGTCGGGTTCCGCCAAGAGCAACACCGACGCGCACCCCAGCACGGCCAAGGGCTTCGCAAATCCCATCGCGCTGTTGCGCAGCTCACTCTGGCGCCGCACGATGTAGCTGGCGAGATACATCAACAACAACACGCGAGCGAGTTCCGACGGCTGGAAATTAATCAACCCCAACGGCAACCAGCGACGGCTCCCGTTGACTTGATGACCCACGCCTGGAATTAGCACGATCACCAGCATCGCGAACGACGCCAGCAACAACGGAAGCGCCAGACGCTGCCACAACGCAGTTGGAATGCAGCACATTGCCGCTGCCGCAAGTGTTCCCAGCGCGACGCCCAACAATTGCTTCTTGAGAAAGAGGAACGAATCGCCGGCAGAACTCGAAGCGATCGTGATGGAGGCGGACGTTACCATCACCAAGCCGAACAGCAAGAGCCCGAGCACGGCGGTGATCAGTACCGGGTCGAGCAGTAACTGCCGCGAGCGTGCGCTCGAGCGAGCGAAAGTGAGGGTGGCTGCGTTCATGCCGCCAGACCCCGCACCGCTGCGGCGAATACATCGCCGCGATGCGCATAATCGCGAAACATGTCGAGACTCGCGCACGCCGGCGACAGCAACACCGTATCGCCCGACTTTGCGGCACGCGCAGCGGCGCCGACCGCGCTTTCCATACTGCTCGCAAACTCGAAAACGCATGCGCCGGACAAAGCCGCTGCAATTTGTTTCGCATCTTGGCCGAGCAACACAACCAGTCGCACCTTGCCGCGAAACGCAACCGCGAGCGGCGCAAAATCCTGGCCTTTGCCTTGCCCGCCTGCGATGACGATTAACGGTCCGCTCATTCCCGCAACTGCGGCCTGCGTTGCGCCAACGTTGGTTCCCTTGGAATCGTCGATGTAGTGGACGCCCTTCACGTCCGCAATCCATTGCGAGCGATGCGGTAACCCCGTGAATGTGCGCAGTGCTTCGACGCACTTGGCGCGCTCAAGACCGAGCGCTTCGCAAATCGCGAGCGCGGCCAGTGCATTCGCGGCGTTGTGCAAACCGCTGAGTTTCAGTTTCGACAGCGCGACCAGAGTCACGCCATGGCGTGTGAGCTCGACATCATTGTCCGCCAGCTTGATCGAGTACAAGGCGCCACTGTCGGAGCGCAGACTGAATCCGATCACATTCTGGCCGGGCTTCGGCATCGCGCGTACCCAATCGTCGTCGACGTTGATCACTGCGACGACGGCGTGATCGAAGATGCGCGCCTTCGCTTTCGCGTATGCGTTGACATCGTCATAGCGGTCGAGATGATCCGCTGTCACATTGAGAACGGCCGCCGCCGCCAACTTCAGCGACTCCGTCGTTTCCAGCTGGTAACTCGACAGCTCGAGCACATAGAAATCCGGCACAGGATCGGCGAGTAGATCGAGCGCCGGACGTCCAAGATTTCCGCCCGCCAACGCGCGTTTACCGGCATGCGTCGCGATGTGCGCGACCAGTGACGTCACGGTGCTCTTTCCGTTGGTACCGGTGATTCCTACGATCGGCGCAGCCGCACTGCGCGCGAAAAGTTCGATATCGCCCACGATTGGAATGCCGCGACGCGCCGCCGCTTGCAACATCGGTTCGCGCAGCGATACGCCCGGCGATGCAATCACTTCAACCGCGTCTTCGAGCACGGAGACATCGAAGCCGCCGACGCGAATCTCTATTTCCGGCGCAAGCTGTTTCAACGCCGCGATCTCCGGCGGCGCGCTGCGACTATCGATCACCGTCACCCGCCGCTGCCGCGCATGCAAATAACGCGCGCACGACAACCCGGTCTTCCCGAGACCGACAATCACCGTTTTTTCGTTCGCTTTTTGCATCGAGTTCGTCTTATCAATCAACAACCGAGTTTCTAGATGGGTCTTCAATCGAGAAGACACATTTAGAAACTCTCCTTCAGGACACCCCACCCACCCCCTCGGCTGAGCGCGGGTGCGTTGGGTTGAGGATGTATTTCAAGACCCTCAAAAACACGGACGTTTTTGCGGGAGCCTCCATGGATGGATTCACGGCGGTCTTGAAATACATCCTCAATCCGACGCACCTCTTACCTCACCTTCAAAGTAGCTAGCCCGACCAAAACTAGAATCACAGTAATGATCCAAAAGCGCACGATCACCTTCGGCTCAGCCCACCCTTTCAATTCGAAGTGATGGTGAATCGGCGCCATTTTGAAAATGCGTTTGCCGCGCAATTTGAACGAGCCGACTTGCAACATCACCGATACGGTTTCCATCACGAAGACGCCGCCCATGATGAACAGCACGAATTCCTGACGGACGATGACTGCAACGACGCCGAGCGCCGCGCCCAACGCGAGCGCGCCGATATCGCCCATAAACACTTGCGCGGGATAGGTGTTGAACCAAAGAAATCCGAGACCCGCGCCAACCAGCGCCGCACAAAAGACCAGCAGTTCTCCGGCGCCCGGGACGTGCGGAATGCCGAGATAATCGGAAAACACGGAGTTGCCGGTTGCATAAGCGAAAACGCCCAGCGAACCGCCGACCATGACGGCGGGCATGATCGCGAGACCATCGAGACCGTCGGTCAAGTTGACGGCGTTGCTTGAACCGACCAACACAAAGTAAGTCAGGACGACGAAGCCATACCCCAACGGAATCGCGACTGTCTTGAAGAACGGCAAGTACAAAGCGGTCTCGGCGGGAACTTTCGCCGACTGATAGAGAAAAATTGCGCAACCCAATGCGATCAAGGATTGCCAGGAGTACTTGTAGCGCGCGATTAAGCCGCGACTATTGCCGACGATCAGTTTCAAGTAGTCGTCCCAAAATCCGACCAGCCCGAATGCCAGCGTGACGAGGAGAGTCACCCAGACAAATCGATTGCCGAGGTCGGCCCACAACAGCGTTGCCGCCGAGATGGCGACCAAGATCAACGCGCCGCCCATCGTCGGCGTTCCCTTCTTGGCCAGATGCGATTGCGGACCGTCGGTGCGCACGTGCTGTCCGATTTGGCGCTGCGTCAGTTTGCGAATCATCCACGGACCCACTAGAAAGGACAGAACGAGCGCGGTAAGCGCCCCCAAAATTGCACGCAGCGTCAAGTAACTAAAGACGTGAAAGCCCGAGATGTAGGGTTCGAGTAATTGCGCGAGATAGAGGAGCATGGTGTGTGCGTACCTTTTTATTAGTTCATCTAGTGCCCGTTGGACGCCGCGGGAAGCCCCACGCCGAGCGCGGCCGCTACTCTTTCCAATCGATTCGCGCGGGATCCTTTTATCAATACGATGACGTCCGGCTTGAGTCCGCTTTGCGCATGAGCAATCAATGGGTCGAGAGTGGCAAACCACTCCGCGCCCGGCCCGAACGCCTCGACGGCGAATCGGGCACGCGACCCGACCGCAAGCAAACGCTTTACTCCCGCTTGGCGTGCATACGACCCCATGTCCGCGTGCAGTTGATCGCTGCCCTCTCCCAATTCCAACATGTCGCCAAGAATCAGCCAGTGTTCGCCGCCCAGACAGGTCAGTGCGTCGATGCCGGCGCGCAACGAACTTGGATTGGCGTTGTAGGAATCGTCGAGAAGATGCGCGCCATTGAGAGCAGGAAGTAAATTGAGGCGTCCAGAAACGGCGCGCACCGCAGCCAGCCCTTTAACGATGTCGTCGGGCGACGCGCCGGCGGCAAATGCCGCGGCCGCCGCACCCAAGGCGTTACGCAAATTATGCGTGCCCGCGAGAGCCAGCGAACCCTTGCGCGAGCCGGACGGCAACATCAATTCGAACTCGAATCTAAATCCTGACGTCGACATCTGTGTGCGCACACCGCGCGCCCAAAAATCCGCCGCCTGCGAAAGTCCGAAAGTAAGCACGCGCTTAGTAGCCGCGGTGTCGCGCCACAACTGCGCGAACGCATCGTCAGCGTTGACGATGGCAACGCCGGAATTCGGCAGACCGCGAAATAACTCGCCTTTGCCGCGCGCCACGCCGTCCAATCCACCGAAGCCCTCGAGATGTGCCGCGCCGGCGTTCGTAACAATGCCGACCGTCGGCGCCGCAAGCTCGGTCAAAGCTGCAATTTCTCCCTGATGATTTGCGCCCATTTCGATGACCGCCGTGCGATGCTCGCGCGTCAGACGCAGCAAGGTAAGCGGTACGCCGATGTGATTATTCAAATTGCCCTGCGTCACCAGGCAAGGTCCGCGCGCGGACAGAATTGCGCCGATCATTTCCTTCGTCGTCGTCTTACCGTTGCTGCCCGTAATCGCAATGACGGGAATGTCGAACTCGTGGCGCCAAGCACGCGCAAAAGCGGAAAGCGACCGCAGCACGTCACTCACGATCACTTGCGGAATCGCGATATTGAGCTCGCGCTCTACGAGCGCAGCGACCGCGCCTCTCTGCAAAGCGGCGGCAACATAGTCGTGACCGTCGAAGCTCGGGCCTTTCAGCGCGACAAACAGCGAACCGCTCGGCGCCGTGCGCGAATCGATCGAGACGGATGCGAAGGGCGTGTCTGCGCCGGCCAGTCGGCCGTCGGTAACGCGTGCGAGATCACCGAGCGTTAGCGCCATCATTGCGGTAGCCCCAGACACTTACGCGCAACCTCACGGTCGCTGAAGTGCATGACGTTGCGCCCGACGATTTGGTAGTCCTCGTGGCCCTTGCCCGCAATTAATATGAGATCGTGCGCTGACGCCATCGCGACCGCACGCGCGATGGCTTTGGCGCGATTGCGTTCGATGACTGCCGCTTTGGGTCGGCTTAGGCCCTGCAGGATGTCGGCTACGATCGCATCCGCGTCCTCCATGCGCGGATTGTCATCGGTCAGAATCACGACATCGGCATGCTGCTCCGCAATCTCGCCCATGAGCGGCCGTTTGCCGGCGTCGCGATCGCCGCCACAACCGAAAACGCAAAGCAGCCGCTGCGTTGTATGCGCGCGCGCCGTTTGCAATGCCTTGCCAAGTGCATCCGGCGTGTGCGCGTAGTCGATGACGATCAGCGGCTTGTTGCTCGCCGTTAGCGTTTCCATCCGTCCCGGCGGCGCGCCACATTGCTCCAAAGCTTGCGTTGCCCGCTCGAGCGGCATCTCCATGCCTAACAAGATGGCGAGCACGCCGAGCAGATTCTCCGCATTGAAGGCGCCGATAAGGCGCGAATGCATTTGCCCGGCGCCCCAGCTGCCGTCGAAGGCGATGCGTACACCACTTTGAGCAAGATCAATCCGCGTCGCGAATAATTGCCGGTCGCCGAGTCGTCGATTCGCGTCATCGGTTGCGTAGGCCGTCAGCGGCGCACGTGCGGAGTGCTGCAGCAGACGCGCAATCATTTGCCGTCCGAATGCATCGCCTGCATTGATCGCGCAGTACTGCAACCCTGCCCGGTAGAACAAGCTCTCCTTTGCGGCTCCATACGCTTCCAGCGTGCCGTGATAGTCAAGATGATCTCGCGTCAGATTTGTAAACAGAGCGCTATGTAGACGCACGCCGTTAATCCGATCTTGATCGAGCGCATGCGATGAAATCTCCATGCCGACACATAAGTCGCCGGCATCGCGCATCGACGCGAGTTGCCGATGCACCGTGATGCAGTCGGGCGTGGTATGAGCCGACGTTTGCAAAGCGTCGATGTGTCCGTAACCCAGAGTGCCTGCATAAGCGGAAGGCAGACCCAAACGCGCCAGCGCCGCGGGCAAAAGATACGCACTGGTCGTTTTGCCATTCGTACCGGTCACGCCGGCAATGCGCAGTGACGCAGAAGGGCTATCGAAAAAACGATCGGCTATTCCGCCGAGTAATTTCCCGAGCTGTGGCACCGCTATGACGGAGACGGCTTCGTTTGATTTCGGCACGACAGTATTTGCCGCCGGCTCGAAGAGAATAACCCGAGCGCCATTCGCGATGGCCTGCGCCGCATGGTTAAGCCCATGATCCTTCAGCCCTTGAATGGCGATGAACATCGAACCCGGCGTGACAGCGCGGCTGTCGAGCGTGAGATCGGAGATGTACATGTCGGACGCCGCGCCGGCCACACCGTCGAGCACCTTTACTAGGCTCTTTGCGGTCGGCGTGTGATTGACGTGCATAGCGACGGCTGACATAGACGACATCAATGCGAATTCGTTCGGGATTTGCCGTTGGTAGCGGCGATCGGCTTGAGTAGCGTCGACCTGTCACGCGTAATGGGAGCCGCGCTCGGCGTCACACTCGCTTCCAACAAGGTGTTATCGCGACGCGTTTGCGGAATGCTGTCGATGTTATCGGCAGGGACGCCAAGTAGACGCATCGCTGCAGCCATGACACTGGCGAAAACCGGCGCGGACACGCCGCCGCCCTGGTGATCGATGCCGACGCCGATGGGATCGTCGATCATGACGAGCGCGGCAAGCTTCGGTCGGCTCGCCGGAACGACACCGCCGAAGGTCGCCCGAAAATGCTGGATATCGTAAGTTCCGTTGACGGCCTTGTGCGCCGTGCCGGTCTTTCCCGCAACCCGATAGCCATCCAACGCGGCGCGCCCGCCGGTTGCGCCCTGCTGCGTAACAACGTGCTCCATCATCGAGAGCAATTCGCGCGCGACGGATTCTTGTACGACGCGTTGGCCGACAACGGGTTCATCGATGCGCCGCAACGACACAGGGCGATCGATTCCGAATGCGCCAAGCACCGCGTAGGCGTGCGCAAGTTGCAAGGGCGTGACCGACAAGCCATATCCATACGACATCGTCGCTTGTTCGAGCGGATGCCATCGAGCCGGCGGCGCGAGCATGCCCGCGGCTTCCCCTGGATAACCGCTGCCGGTCACGTGACCAAATCCGAACGCGTCAAGCATCTGCCACATCTGTTCGTGCGTCAGTGTCAGCGCCATTTTGGTCATGCCGACGTTGCTAGATTTTGCGATCACCGTCGTCAGCGTTATCGGCCCGTTATTGTGTTCGTCGCGAATCGGTTTGTATCCGACTTGGAAGAATCCCGGCGAGGTGTCGATGATCGTGTTCTGGTTGTAGTGTCCCGACATGATTCCGGCGGCGGCGACGAAGGGTTTGATGCTCGAACCCGGTTCGAAAATATCGATGACCGCGCGATTGTGATAGCTGTCGACGTCCAGTTGCTCGCGGTCGTTGGGATTGAAGCCGGGTTGATTCACCATGGCCAACACTTCGCCGGTGTCGATGTCGATGATGACCATCGAACCCGATTGCGCATGGTGTTGCGCAACGGCTGCTTTCAGTTCCCGATACGCCAAGTACTGGATGCGCAGATCGATGCTGGTAATCAAATCGTTGCCGGGGCGTGCGGGACGAATGCTTTCGATATCTTCGACGGTGTTACCTTTCAAGTCGCGAAGTACGCGCTTAGCGCCGACTTCGCCCGCCAGCGTGTGGTCGTACGCCAATTCCAATCCCTCTTGACCGCCGTCCTCGATGCTCGTGAAACCGAGCACGTGTCCAGTCACTTCGCCGGCCGGATAGTAACGTCGATATTCGCGTTGCAAATAGACGCCGGGGATATTGAGAGCCTTGACTTGGGCGGCGTCGTCGGGGCGCATGCCGCGCACCAGATACAGAAATTCGCGATCAAGATTGCTGCTCACCTTTTGCGTCAGCCAATTTACGTCGCGATTCAACGCTTCGGCGAGTCGTCGATACTGATCACTTGCGTTCTGCAGTTCTTGCGGATTGACCCACACCGTATCGACCGGTGTGCTCACTGCGAGCGGCTCGCCATTGCGATCTAGAATTGCTCCGCG
>Ga0209488_10004414_pt1 | contig 11015 bp, 14 predicted proteins | sample Rivendell_Oct201_8_FD_188349 | JGI IMG/M metagenome (GOLD analysis project Ga0209488, IMG submission 188349) | Vadose zone soil microbial communities from the Eel River Critical Zone Observatory, Northern California, USA -... | ecosystem: Environmental > Terrestrial > Soil > Vadose zone >... | reverse complement strand
AAGGAGCGCACATTCACGCTGTGGCAGGCGCTTTACAATCCCAAGGTGCTGCTGCTGGCGTTGAACTATGTCGGCATTGTCACTGCTAGCCTCGGCATGCTGATTTTCGTTCCGCAAATGATCAAGTCGTTGGGTGACTACAGCAACATGACGGTCGGCTGGCTCACCATGATTCCCTATACTTGCGGCGCCATCGCCATGGTGGTGTGGGGCCGCATTTCCGATCGCATGAACGAGCGGCGCTGGAATCTGTTCATCGGTTGCGTGTTCTCGACCGTCGGGCTTTTCATCGCCGGCTTGACGATGGGGACCTGGTGGGCGCTGGTCGGAATGTCGATCGCGGCGATGGGCTTTTATGGCTCCAAGGGGCCGTTTTTCGCCATGCCGCCGATGTTCCTCAGCGGCGCCGGATTGGCCGCAGGCATTGCCTGGATCAACTCGATCGGCAATCTCGGAGGCTTCTTCGGCCCCTGGTATGTTGGCGTCATGAAGGATCTGACCGGCAGTTACGCGGGCGGCCTTTATGGGCTCGCTTTGCTCGGTCTGATTGCCGCGATCGTTTGCGCACTGTTTCTGCACATTCCAAATCGCCTTCCGTCGTCGACGGTCGGCGCGCCGGCGGAATAAAAAGAAAGGCGTAGCTGGCGCATTGCGACTTAACGCGGCTCGGCCTACATCACCTGTGAGAGACATCGCACGGGCAGGGAGCGCCATGAAATCCGTCGTCATAACCGGTGCGTCCACCGGCATCGGCTGGGCCACCGCAAAGCTGCTGCTCGACCGCGGGTTTCGCGTGTTCGGCAGCGTCCGCAAGCAGGCCGATGCCGATCGGCTCAGGGGTGAATTCGGCGCCAATTTTGTGCCGCTGTTGTTCGACGTCACCGATGAGGCCGCGGTGCTGGCGGCCGCACGCGAGGTGCGCACCGCGCTCAACGGCGAAAAGCTCGCCGGCCTCGTCAACAATGCCGGCGTTGCGGTTGCGGGACCCGTGCTCGGGCTTGGCGCGGACGAATTCCGCCGCCAGATGGACGTCAACGTCATCGGTCCGATCATCGCGACCCAGGCGTTCGGTCCGCTGCTGGGCTCCGACCGGTCGCTGAAAGGTCCGCCTGGGCGGATCGTGATGATCTCTTCAGTCGCCGGCAAGAACGGCAACCCGCTGATGTCGGCCTACTGCGCATCGAAGCACGCCATCGAAGGCCTTTCGGAAAGCCTGCGCCGCGAACTGATGCTGTTCGGCATCGACGTCGTCATCGTGGCGCCGGGCGCGGTGAAGACGCCGATCTGGAGCAAGGCGGACGAAGTCGGCGTTTCGTCTTACAAAAAATCGCCGTATTTCCCGGCGCTGCAGGGCATGCGGATGTTCATGTTGCAGCTCTGCGAAAACGGCTTGCCCGCGGAGAAAATCGCCGAGCGGATTTTCGAGGCGCTGACATCGGCCAATCCCAAGATCCGCTACCAGATCACGCCCGATCCGATGCGGCATTTGATGCTCGCCATGTTGCCGAAACGGATGCTCGACAGGATCATCGCCAAACGTCTCGGCCTGATGCCGCCGGCATGAGCATGCTTGCGCGCTTCATCCGGCCGGCGCGGCACGCGGCGCTGCCTTCGACGCCATGCTGATCATCCGCAGCGTGAATACCGCCAGCAGTGGGATCAGAAACAGCGCATAAAGCGGCATATCCGGAATCCGCTTGCCGAACGAGACCGTGAACTGAAACAACAGATAATAGCCGCCGCTGAGGTGCAGCAGGCGCCAGGCGCGCGGGCCGATCGCCTGCGCCGTGCGGTCGAACGAGGTCGCGGCCATCGCCACGATAAAGGAATAACCGATGCCGCCGAAAATGTAGGAAGCGGCCGAGGTCGCGGCGGCATAAGCGGCTGGGTCCATCGCCGCGAAGCAGGCAATCGCCACGGCGTGGATGCCGTGCGAGGCCGCAAAGGTCGCGCCGAGGTAGCGGCGGTTGCGGCGCTGCCACCTCGTCCAGGCATTGGGCCACAGCCGCGCCAGCGCCGCCGCGCCGAAAGCGAGGCAGAAGAACAACAGCGACGTCCGCGCGGTGAAGCGGATCACCAGGCGCACGCCGTCGACCTCGAACTGCCGCATGCCGGCGATCCAGACGCAAAGCGGGACAAGGATCAGGCCCAGCACCGCGAACAGCCGCCAGCCTTCGAACCAGCTTTGGCGATGAGATGTCATGATGCGCTCCCCGGACAATGTAATCATCAGTTACATGGCGGGTTGCGAGCAGGTCAATCCGTGTAATCAATGCTTACATTCACGTTCGGGTGATGCTAGGAGAAAGCATGCGCACGACCACCAAGCGTTCGCCCGCCAAATCCGGCCGCCGGACGGCCCGCCGCGCGCCGGCGCCAAAGCCCTATCATCATGGCGATCTGCGGCGCGTCCTGATCGACGCGGCGCTGCAACTGGTCGGTGAGGGCGGGCCGGATGCCGTGAGCGTCCGCGAGGCCGCGCGCCGCGCCGGGGTTTCCCCGGGGGCGCCGTTCCGGCATTTTCCGAGCCGCGACGCGCTGATGACGGCGGTGGCGGAAGAGGCGCAACGGCGTTTTCGGGCCGAGATCGAAGCCGCGCTATCAGAGGCGCCGGCCAGCGATCCCCTGGCAAAGTTTCGCTGCCTCGGGCTTGCCTATCTGCGCTGGGCGATGCGCAACCCGACCCATTTCGAGATCATCTCCAGCCGCCGTTTTTTCGATCACGACAGGGCCGCGAACGTGTCGCGGGACAACACCGAGCTGATCGACATGACCGAACGCACGCTGGCGGAGGCGTTTGCGCGCGGGCAACTGCGCGTGTCGGATGTGAGGTGGGTGCAGATCGCCGGCCGCGCGCTGGTCTATGGCTTTGCCCGCATGAATATCGACGGCCATTTTCCGCGCTGGGGCGTGACCGAGGCCGAAGCCGAGCGCACCGCCGCCGGAATCCTCGATCTCTTTATCGCGGGCATCGCCAGGCGTTAGAATCGCTATTTTGCGTTAGGTCCAAGCAGCTTCTGATAATGCGCTTTGACCGAGCCATAGCATTCGCAGGCGCTTTCCTGCAGTTCCTTGGCATTCGTGATCTGAATCTTGCCGCGGGCATATTTGATCAAGCCGGCTTCCTGCAGCGTATGAGCGACCGCGGTGACGCTGGTCCTCCGCACCCCGAGCATTTCCGCGAGATATTCCTGGGTAAAGGTCAGCTTGTCGCTGCCTGACAAATCCCTCGCGCGAAGCAGCCAGCGGCACAGCCGGGCCTCCACCCGATGGGTCGCAAAACAAGCCGCCGACTGCTGCGCCTGGGCAAAGACCGCTTGCTCATGGCGAATGAGCAGCGCCAGCATTTTTGGGCTTTGCAGGGCGATGGACTTGAGCGCGTCGATATCGCATACGACAATTTCGCCGCCGAGTTGAATGATGCCGCGGCTCGGCGCTATCTTTCCGTCCAGCGCGGCCGATGCGCCCACCACGCCATCGTTCCCGACCATCGCGGCTTCGATCATATCTCCACTCGAAAGGGTAACGACCAGTGACACGACTGCGCTGGTAGGGAAGTAGACGTGACTGATCTCTTCGTCCGCCTCAAACAGCACGTAATGCTGTTCGAATCGAGCTGGCTTTAAATGGGATTCAAGGCGTTTCAGGTCGGACGGCGAAAACAGGCTGAGGAGCAGGTTTTTCATCATATGCGCTCCTGATTGACAGGCGGGAGCGCAGAGAACTCTCAGCTATCGGTGCCTTGGCGGGATACCCGATAATTTCTCGACGGTACGCCAACTACCGGACATAGCAACGAAATAATGCCACTATGTCAGATACCAGACAGACGCCGGTTCTGCACAGATATCTACTTTTTGAGCGCGCAGGATCGCGTGCTGTAACGAGGATATACCGGATGCTCCGCAGCGCTGCGGAATAGAGACCGGTAGGGTAACGCGATCATCCGTGCGGGTGAATCGTAATGGCCAGAATACCGGCCGACCTAGCGCTTTCTCCGATTGAGCGGCCGCGCTGCGACCGATGCCAAAGCCCGATGATACTTGCCCGCGTCTCGCCGCTGCCCGGCGGATCCGAGAGGCGGACTTTTGAATGCCCGAAATGCAACGCCATCGAGACCAAGACGGTCGCAGACCCCTTGAGATCGGAATCCATCGGACGGCTGACGAGTAATGTCCGACCCCCGAGCTAGTGGTAGCTCGAACCTCGTTCAGGTCGCAGTTCGCGTCGTGTTTTCCTGCGCGCTGACCGCGTTGCTCGCGTTCGCCATCTTTTTGGTCATCCGATATGTCGCGGGAGCGACGTGAGGCTTCTGAGCTTGTGGGCTCTGCTTCTTGAACTTTTGACGCGGGCGGCACGCGCACAAAGCTCGCTCGCCGCGAGCGCGCCGGCTTCGGTCAAACCGCTGAGCGTCGTATCGCCACCCTCGGCGCAGTTGAGAAGTCGGCTCGCGATATAGCGGCGATGGTCGTGTTGCTCGGCTCCGACCGGCAGCAGCTTGCAGGCCCGTTCGAGGGCGACCTCCATATTGGCAAGTGTTCGTGAATCGAAACTATCGGCAATCATTTTCCGCTCCTCGGATGTGCGGGTGCAAAAATCATGGTTTCGGCGGTCTTCCCCGTGTTGCGAAAAGCAAACCTCTGAGGTCGGCCGCGTTTCTCAGGATTCCGGCTCGTTTCATCGCTTCGGTCCGCTCGGGACCGGGCTCCATCGCGCGTGCGACTTCCAAAGCTGACAGCGCCTCGGTTTCCAGATCGAGCTTGGGCAGCGGGTTTTTGATTTTTCGAGCCATGACGAAGCTGCTACTTGCGTTGCTGGTGGATATCCGTTCGCTGTGCGGTGTCGAACCCGCGATGCTCTCCCGGTGAAAGACGCGGCAGCTCGCCGTTGGTCCAGCTCGTGGCGTCGGGCTGACGGGAATCGCTGGCCACGACCCTGGTTTCGGTGTGGCCGCACCGCGAACATTCGAATGTGCGGTGCTCGAGGCCCTCGGGGCCGGAGGAGACGTCGGCCGTTATCATCCGCATTTGGCAGTCCGGGCAGCGCGGACGGTGGATCGGCAAAAGCTCTGGATCGGGTTTCGGCATCCTCGGCATGATTTGAAAAAGTAGTGCCGCACCGAAAACCCTGTCTGTCCGGTGCCCGACAAAAACTCAAAAATATCCTCAGGTTCCATCACGGACGGCTGCGCGTAAGCCGCGGAGCGTGGCCGGCGGGGCGAGGGTGCGGCTACGCGAACCGCGAGCGCCCCGCCGGCACCGGGAACGATGACCCGGATGGGGCGTTTTTCCAACGGAGTCCGCAGCGCGGACCTTCCAAATCGGGAGGTATTCGCAGCAAGCACGGAGTGCGCGCTTATGGTCAGAGAGGGTCCGCCGCAACCTGCGCCGCCGCCGAGGGAACCGTATCCTGCCGAGAAGGCGCGAGGCGGCGAGATCATCCTCACCACGCCGCTGCGGCGGTGGGTCTTTATCAGCGGTCTCGTTGGCGCGGTCGCCCTGGTGCTGGTCCTTGGCCTGCTTCGTTGAGACGGCACGACGCCGCCGCGGAACGCGCCGTTGGATCCCTCCGGAGCTTGCGGAGATTGCCATGAGACCAGTTCTGCCAGTTCTGCTCGGCGTGGTCTGGCTGCTGATGCTGGAATGCTCCGGCTTCGCCCAACCGGTGAAGTCAGGGCCAGCGTTCTATGTCGTGTTGAACTCGCTGACCAAGAGTTGCACGGTCGTCGACAAGACGCCCCGGACCGACACGCCGAACATCACGGTTGCGAGCGATGCGATCTACAAGACGCGGGCCGAGGCCGAAGGCGCGATCAAGACCCTGAAGCCGTGCAACCCATAAAGCCGAAACCTGGTACCGGAGGATATTCATGGACGAACACCAAAAGGAGAACTCGACGCGCGGCGCGGCGTTAATCGCCTTCGCCGTTGCCATCGCCCTCCTGCTTGCCATCCTCACCTGGGGACCGTGGAACGTCAGCCATGTGGCGATTAACGACGGGCCGAGCGGTACGCCGGGGTCGACGGTGAAGGAAGGACCTCCGCCACCGGCTCCCGGCCCCTCCGGAGGCACGGTGGGGAGCACGCGCTGAGGGCATTGCCATCGCGCTCAGACTTAAGGCGTAGCCGTGAATTTAACCGAGTCAAGCGAGGGAATCGGCAAATTCATTGCGTGTTCATGACGATTCCACTACGTATTTATGACACGCTGTGAATTCCGGCCGCAGTGTGCGCCTCCTGGCCGCCGCCAGCCAAGGCCAGAGCATTGCGCCGGCTTGTTGCGTTTCAACCCATGGCGCCCGCGCCAAATCCCGGCCCATCAGCAACCGCCGTCGCCCGCGGTATCGCGGCGATCGGCATTTGGCGGCTGTTGGCGGTCGCGATGCCGCATCTGGCGGCGCTCGTCATCATGGTTCGGACCGAAACCGACCTCGGCTCGCGTGGCGGATTCGTGCTGTCCTGGGGCATCCTCAACTTCGCCTTCATCGCGCTGTTGCGCCGGCCCGCCTTGTCGGGCGCGCTGTCGCTGACGCTGGTCGTGGTGCTGGTGCTGCTGTCGCGGCTCAAGCACGACGTCGTGCAGATGACCGCGAACTTCGTCGACCTGATGGTGATCGACCGCGACACCGCGGCTTTCCTGTTTACGATCTTCCCCAATCTGCGCTGGGAGGTGATCGGCGCGGCGCTGGTCATCTTGCCGCTGATGTACGCGCTGTGGTGGCTCGATCCGTTCCGCGTCCGCCGCCTGCCTGCCGCCGCCGGATTGCTGGCGTGTCTCGCCGCCCTGGTCGGGCAGGCGCTCGCCTGGCCGGACGAAGCCTGGCGCGGTTATTACGACGACGGCTATCTGTCGAAATTTTCCCGCTCCGGCGTCAGCGCGGTTTCCGACTTCATCAATTACGGTTTTATGGAATCGGACGCCGTTACCGCCGAGCGGCTGAAGGTGCCGTTGCTGGATTCCTGCCACCCCGCCGGCCGCCGGCCGCACATCATCATGATCCATGACGAGTCGAGCTTCGACATTCGTCAGGCCGAGGGCGTCAAGGTGCCGCCGGGCTATGGCAGCCATTTCAAATCCTTCGACGGCAAGGAACGCAAATTCCTCGCCGAGAGCAATGGCGGGCCGAGCTGGTTCACCGAATACAATGTGCTCGCCGGTCTGTCGTCGCGCTCGTTCGGGCGCTTCTCCTACTTCGTGACGCGGATCGCCTCGGGCCGCGTCGAGCGCGGATTGCCGCTGGCGCTGCGCCGCTGCGGCTACAACACGATCTCGCTCTATCCCGCCTATGGCGCGTTCATGAGCGCGCGCAGCTTCCAGATCTCGACCGGCATCCAGCAGTTCTACGATGCGCGCGATCTCGGCGCCAAGGATGTCGAGCCCGACGGCTTCTTCTACGACAAGGCGCTGAAGCTGATTTCGGAACAGCCGGCCAATACGCCGCTGTTCACCTTTGTCTATCTCGCCGCCAATCACTTTCCGTGGGAGACAAAATTTCGCCCCGACCTGATGCCGTCGTGGCGCCGTCCCGGCAATACGGCGTCGGTCGACGAATATCTGCGCCGGCAAATCATGAGCGCCGACGACTATGCCGCCTTCATCGCAGGGCTGAAGAAAAAATTTCCGGCGCAGCCGTTCTTGATCGTGCGCTACGGCGACCATCAGCCGGAATTCTCGCCGCAGCTGCTCGATCCCGGTCTCGACGAGGCCGGTATCGGCAAGAAGCTGGATCGCTACGACCCGCGCTATTATGCGACCTATTACGCAATCGATGCCATCAATTTCGAGCCGGTGAAAAGCCCCGCCGTGATGGAGACGATCGACGCGCCGTATCTGCCGCTGGTGATCCAGGAAGCCGCCGGCATTCCGCTCGATCCGTCGTTCGAGGAGCAGAAGAATATCATGCTCCGCTGCAAGGGACTGTTCTACGCCTGCAAGGGCGGCGCGGAAGCGCGGCGCTTCAACCGCCTCCTGATCGAAGCCGGAATGATCAAGGGGTTGTAAGCCGCATGATCAGACGGTCGCCGTGTCCTTGATCCGGTACCGAAGCGGGTATCCGGCATGGGCCGCCCAGCTTGTCGAGTCCCGATGGTCGATGCGACTGCGTATCGCCCTGATCGGCGCGATACATGTCACCGCGCTGGCAGTCCTGGTGCGAACCGAGTACGGCCCGTTCGCGACTGCGATGGCGATCACCGCCTGGATCCTGTTGAACTGCCTGTGGCTGTTCGTGCTGCGAAGCCCGGGGGTCTCGGCTGCGTTGTCGCTGACGCTCGTCGCCATTTTGATCAGCCTTTCGCAGTTCAAGTTCGAGATCCTGCAACTGGCGCTGACCTTCCTTGATTTTCTCCTGATCGACAGCGGCACGTTCGCGTTCCTGCTTTCGCTGTTTCCGCGGCTGAAGGCGCACTTGATCGCTCTCGCAATCGCCGCAATTCCGGCGATCTGGCTGATCTGGAAGCTCGATCCGTTTCGTATCCGCCGGACGGTTGCGGCGGCCGGGGCGGCAGTCTGCATGGTGCTGATCGCGGCATTCGCAGCGGCGGTACCGGAGCAACCCTGGGAGCCGTTCCAGGGTGTCAATCACATCTCGAACCTTGCGCGTTCAGGCGCGGTAGCGGTTTCCCATCTGGTATCGACGGGTTGGATCGAGGCCGATGCGAAGAGTTCCGGCGAATTGCCCGGGCTGCCGGCGACACCTTGCGAGCCGCCCGCCCGACGTCCCCATGTCATTCTGTTGCTCGATGAATCAAGCTTCGACATCACTGCGGCGCCTGATGTGAAGGTGCCGGATGGCTATAGGGACTATTTCAAATCGGTCGATGGCAGGCAGCGCACGTTCGTGGCGGAAGCAACCGGAGGCCCGACCTGGTACACCGAATACAACGTGCTGGCCGGGCTGTCTGCGCAGTCGTTCGGAAATCTGAAGTTCTATGTGACGCGCATCGCTTCGGGACGGGTAAAGCGGGGACTGCCGCTGTCATTGCAGCGTTGCGGCTACAAGACGTACTCGCTCTATCCGGCATCCGGGGATTTCCTCGACGCGCGCGGTTTCCAGAAAACGACGGGGATCGATCGCTTCATCGACATGAAGGAAATGGGCGTCGATGAAGACATGCAGCCGGACAGCTTCTATTTCGATCAGGCGTTGAAGGTTTTCACGACAGAGCGCGGCGGCGGATCGCCGCTCTTCATGTTTGTCTATCTGACGGCAAACCATTTCTCCTGGACGTGGGCCTATCGGCCCGACCTGACGCCGGACTGGAAACCGCCCGGCAACGCGCCGGAGACCGACGAATATCTTCGTCGCCAGGCGATGACGGTGAAGGATTACAACAGTTTTGTCGCGCGGCTGAAGGAGGATTTTCCGGATGAGTCCTTCCTGATCGTGCGTTTCGGCGATCATCAGCCGGCGATCTCGCAAAAACTGCTGGAGCCGGGTCTTGATCCGAAGCTGCTGGGCAGCCGCATCATGACCAGGGACGTGCGCTATTACTCGACGTATTACGCGATCGACGGCGTCAACTTCCAGCCGCGCGATCTTTCTTCGTCGCTGGAGACGCTGGACGCTGCCCACCTTCCGATCGCGGTGCTGGAAGCGGCCGGCATTCCACTCGATCCGTCGTTCGAGGAACAGAAAAAGATCATGCTCCGCTGCAAGGGCCTGTTCTACGCCTGCAAGAATGGCGCCGAAGCGCGGCGCTTCAACCGCCTCCTGATCGATGCCGGGATGATCAAGGGGCTCTGAAAATGTGTCACTTCCCGATCTTCTCCCACAGCCAGCGGGCGACGGCAGCCGGCGACGATGCGGCGTCGTTGCCGGCGGCGCGCAGATTGGCCTCGCGCATGTCGGAAATATCGATCTTGCCGAGCAGCGGCTGCAACGCCGTTCGCAGCACCTGATCGCCGGCGCGTTTGGGCGCGAGCAGCACGATGGCGTCGTAGGGCGGGATCGCGTGTTTGGGATCCTCCAGCACCACCAGATCGTATTTCGCGATCAGCCCGTCGCTGGTGTAGCCCGCGATCACGTCGACCTCGCCCGAGGCGACCGCGGCATACATGAAATCCGGCTGCATCTGGCGCTGGGCGCGGAAGAGGATGGGAATGAGGCAGGCCACGAGCACGACGAAGGCGGTCGAGGCGACAATGAGCGCAACCTGAAGCGCCAGCACTGGCTCTCCTTGCGATGATGACCCTGGGGGCGGGATTCTCGGCCCCATACACCCAGTTCACCCTAACATTATTCAGCGATTGCCAGTACACGCTATCGGGAGAAGAATCTCGGCAGGCTCCTGACGTATGGGGCGGCCAAGGGGGGACGATGCAGCGCATGCCGCGACGGAAACTCTGGCCCTGGGGAGCGCTCGGTGCGTCACTCGGAACCGCAGTGATGATTTCAATCCACTCGACCATCCACGTGCCGGCGGGTTCGTCCGCGGCGTTTGGGGCGCTCGTTGGGCTCTTGATCGGTCTCGTGGCTGGGATGGCCCTGACGCGGCCGGAGAAGTGAGACTCCACCGTCGCACTCTAAGTTGGTGCCCCCGGGGTGAGTCGAACACCCGGCACGCGGTTTAGGAAACCGCTGCTCTATCCGTCTGAGCTACGGGGGCGCAGTTGCCACATCATAGGTTACGTGATCCCCTCGTGACATGGCGATCTGCCGGGCTAGCGCGGTTGCCAGTGCGGGACGTCGAGGAAGAGCCCGTCGTGCCATCCGATCCGGTAGACGAGCCAGATGCCGAATAGAAGCGAGAGCATTCCCGTGGAGAGTCGAATGACTCTGCTCGTTCCGCGCCAGCGCTTCACGGCCATGGCAAGGGGCAGAGCGAATCCCGTCGTGATGATCGCCATGCCGAGGAGCGTCCCGAGTCCGAAGACCAGCAGGTAGAGGCACGCCCACCAAGGATCCCTGACGGTCGCGAGCACGAGCAGCGCGACCGCGGCACTTCCCGCGAGACCGTGCACCAGCCCCACCAAGAATGCCCGTCGCGTCGGCGGGCGGCCGGGCTCGCGATCGA
>Ga0209488_10004412_pt1 | contig 11019 bp, 16 predicted proteins | sample Rivendell_Oct201_8_FD_188349 | JGI IMG/M metagenome (GOLD analysis project Ga0209488, IMG submission 188349) | Vadose zone soil microbial communities from the Eel River Critical Zone Observatory, Northern California, USA -... | ecosystem: Environmental > Terrestrial > Soil > Vadose zone >... | reverse complement strand
GGAGGCAGAACAAAAGAGGATTCAGGGGCAGAGGAGTCAGGCGACATGTGGTTTGTGGGTCGTAAAAAGGTAAGCTTTTCAAGTTACATCCTATCAGTGTAGAAATGAAGAGGGTGTATGTTTAGTGTCATCTTAGCTGCTCTCCCCTCAGCTATTAATAGTGATTAGGTGTTGAATGAGCCATAGATACAATGCAATGCAGGAAAGAAAACAAAGTAGATGCGAATAGCGAATCCCATGCAAAACCTGTCAAAAGGTTATAATCCGTTCTCTCAATGTGTGCATGTCGCGCAGTATCACATCAACCTCTCCACCACTCCACGCTCGTCCCAACCTCTCACCTCACGACGCCCAGAGCGAGTCACAGCTTCTGCAATGACTTCATCGCGTTCGCAATCGCGAAGCTCGACTTAGCCATCACCTGCCGACTCTCCTTCGTCACCTCGGGCAGCGTCTGCACCTCGCTCAGCTTGTTCGCGTGCTCGCCCAACTCGCGTAGGATGTCGCTGCCCTGCTGAACATGGCTTGCTGGCAGATTGTCGTGACAGACTGCCACGATGCTCGAGACGATCGTAATAATCTGCGTCAAGTTCTCGTTCAACGTCGGCGATGGAGTGGGGCTGCGCACGCCAGAGAGCACGCTTTGGATCGCGTAGACGATTGACTCGGTCTGCGCTTCTAGGTATGGCTAGATATCCACTCGTCATGAGCAAAAGAATTGGGTAAGAAAGCACGAGGCGTACCTTGAGTTCGGTCCACGCGTCTTCTGATCCCTCTGCGGCAGCAGAGTCCGGACTTATAATGCCCGCGGCGTTGGCCAGGTTTTGATCGAATATCGTTGGGGCGGAGGAGCTGTCGTCAGAACTCGATTCTGAATGTGCAACCGGCTCGCGCTCGTCACGAGCTGGTTCCCGCTCTCGCTCGCCCCGCCAGGAGGATCCGTCACTCAGGCCACGTTGGTGCCCTACAGATGGCCGCACCTCCTCGACCGTGCGTAGACCGGGTGTAAAACCATTGGTAGCTGTCCCAGCAGATGACGGCGCAAACTGCTCCTGTTCGGTCTTGGTCGCCCGCCGAAGGAGCACAATGCATCCGAGTTCGGTAACCGCAGCAGACACATGGCTAGCCGCAGCGTCCAACAAGCTCACAGGAGAGAGTCCCGAGCTTGTCGCGTGGGTTTTGGAAGCCACAACAAGGTTTGACAGCGTCGCTTCTACACGGTCTTCTAGCGCGCGCACTCCCTCGGGGTCCGAATGCCGTCGTGAATGGGAGCGCACGTCATCAAGAATGGTCGTCGCCGCATTGACGATGGATTTCATCGGGGTGAGCACACGGGTTGGTGCATTTGAGCGACCTGCGGAGAGAAGCGAGTCGATGGCGGTCACGAAGGCAGTGATGTGCACGTCCGGTATAGCACCATCTGCAGAGACCGGTAAGTGGTCATCGAATTTAGGTTTTTGCAGGAAAAGAGCTGAAGTAGCTACGATTCGAACGTAAGAAACGAGCGAAGGGTAGTAAGGAAGGAATGAGCACAGATACCTTTGACTGAGCGGAGCTCTGTCTTGGCCTGCTCATACTTGCGTTTGTATTCTTTGAGTTGAGCATCAAGATCGCGAATGACGACGAGATCAGAGTCCTTGGATGTCATGAGCTCATCATTCCTCCGAGAAAGGTCGGACACCTCGGCAATCAAACCCTCCATGTCGGAGCGCAGCTGTTCAACAGCTTCCGAGTCGGCCTATGGTAAGGTGAGATGGGGCGCGATAAATATAGAAGCAACCAAACGCACAGTTGAAGCGCGTTCCTCCTCGAGTCGTTCGCAACGTTCGCGCAGGATCTGCAACTCCTCTTCGTCCTGTTGCACCCGCCGTGCTTCCCACTCCTGGGCACGTTGAGATTCTTCGCGCACATTGTCGAGCTCCTTCTGAAGAGCCAGCATTGCAGCACTTTGTTCCTCAGCTCGCTCCACAAGATTGAGCACAGGATCAAGGAAGATCTCGTGATAAAACATACCCGACGAAACATGTCAAGCTCATCTTCCAATTGCTTGACACGTTGATCAGACTGTTCAAACTGACGCGCACGCACATCGCCATCCTCGATTCCGCGTTCAAGGCTGACGATACGGCTTTGCATCGTCGCAATCCGGAATTCGTACTCCCGGCGCATCTTCTCGCTATCCTCGTTGGGGGCAGCACTAGCTCTACCCATGAATGCCCTCGCCGACCGGTCACTTGTGACGCTTGTGCGTCCAAACGAGATTTTATCGAAATAATCATCGCTACGTGCACCGCCGTCAGTGTCAGGATCTTGCCCTAACCGTCTTGCCAAGGCACCGAGGCCACCCTCAACTTCATCGGTCTCGCCATCGCCGTCTTCAGGCGTGCTTTCACTACGACCGTAAGGAACCTCGATGTCCTCTTCGGCAATGGTGCTTTTGTTGGGAATGATAATGCCACTGGTAACGGTCGCGCTTTGCGCATTGGTCGTACCAGTCGAATCGGTACCGCTCGCAATACTCGGACGGCGGCCAAGATCCTGCTGTTGTGAACGAGCAGTAGCAGTGGTATCTTGGGATGGCTTCCGCCTTGAAGGCGCATACGGGTCGCGGTCGGAGAGGGGCTCATTAGGGCCGACCTCAGCATAGGGGCCATCACCTCGACGCCCTATAGTGGGGTTGTAGTCTTCTTGGCTACGACGCGGACGCGCGCCATTACTTGGAGGGTACTCTCGATCTTCGGAGGTGCGAGTGAAGCGGGTGGGTACGGGTGGTTCTCTGTCACGGTCGCGCGGGGTAGTGGGGAAATCAGGAGAAGGGAAATCATCGTAGGTCGAGCCAGGGGAGATCATAGGAACGTCAGGAACGTCAGGAACATCAGGGGGCTACGATAGGGGTAAATGGAGTACCGAAGAGAGGAGAAAGATCAGACATGCCTCTTCCTTGAACTCTGGGTACCGGCGGAGAAGTTCATAATAGACATCGCTGGACAAGTCCCTGAAGCGAGAGATTGGGAGAGTAGCAAGCTTTTGACGAGCTTGGTTTCGTTTTGGATGAAATTCATCACGGACAGGAAGAAAGGGAACTGGACACGCCGGGTGAGTAAGAGCGTTGCAAAAGAGAGGAAACGCTGACCTTGGTTGATATCTGAATTGGTCTTTCGCCTTATCAGCTCATCGTAGACATCCGTAGATAGTTCCTGGAACTGCTGGCGTGTAAGCCTCGTGAGTTTCTGCCGTGCTGTTGAGCGGGAATTCGCTGGTTCTGAGGTGTAGGGTGATGAACGTGAGAGGGTTGAACGGAGATAGAGGTGATATGGAACCTTTTGCTAGATACGAAGCGAGATACTTGCTGAGCTCGTGAAAATGACCGAGTGCGATCTGATATGTCTCAATAGGTGTGGATGAGATTGATTTATCTCTGAAGGGCTTGTAAGAGTCTGTACGATAGCTTGAAATGCCCGAGAAGGCTGTGGGAGTGGGAGAAGGTGCTCTTTGACCCGAGCCTGATTTCTTCATGGTTGTGGATGGATAGAGTGAATGTATGCGCTGTGCGCTGTCTCGCTCTCGCCGCAGACCATCGGCCGGACGACAGTTGCCCACGACCCAAACACATGGATCACGGCTCTTGCCGAGATCACCCCGACCTGCCATGGATGACATCACACCCTCGTTGTTGCCTTGCCCCCCATGGCTGATCTTCCCTTTCTTTCTCGTCTGCGCTCTCACGAGTACGTCGCCCTCATCGTAGGCTTCATATTCATCATATTCGAAGGCGCCCTTCACATCGTCATATTATTTCTCACACAAATCGTACTCAATTGGTTCTATCTCAAATCTCGTTCTCTTTTCCTCTACTTTGTTGGCGCCAGTCCCTCGAAACCGGAAGCCAGGCGCCTTGCCGATCGTATTCGCAAAGCGAATGATTTCGAAGAACTCTGCGCCATTTTCGGTCATCACAACGTTGAAGAACACGTTGTTCTCACAAAGGATGGTTATCTGCTAGGAATCCACCGCATCCCTGGCCCAAAGTGTGCCCCTCGCCCCGTCCCCGGCACGTCTACAGGCAAACCGGTCGTCTACCTACACCACGGTCTTCTCATGAATTCTGAAGTTTGGGTTTGTCTCACAAACCCAGAGCGTTCGGTCCCCTTTGTCCTTGCCGAGTTGGGTTACGATGTATGGCTTGGGAACAATCGCGGCAACAAATACTCAAAAAAATCGATCCACCATGACCCCGCATCGTCAAAATTTTGGGATTTCTCCATTGATGACTTTGCGTGGCATGATATTCCGGATTCGATCGAGTATATTCTTCAGATCACCCGCGCACCCAATCTCAGCTACGTTGGTTTCAGTCAGGGCACTACTCAAGCATTTGCCGCTCTGAGCATTCACCCTCAACTGAATCAGAAGGTCAACGTGTTCATTGCCCTTGCACCCGCAATGCGCCCAAGGGGTCTCTCTGCCCCTCTCGTTGATGGTCTTATGAAGGCCTCGTGAGTTAATCCCCCTGTCTCTCCACTTGGCACCCCGTTTATCGCCCTTCTTTCAATGATAGACCTACTCTCCTCTTCCTCATCTTCGGTCGTCGTGCCATCCTCTCCTCTGCTCTCATGTGGCAATCCATTCTCTATCCACCTATCTTTGCTCGGTTAATCGACGCCTCCCTCATCTTCCTCTTTTCATGGCACTCCCATAACATTACATTCACGCAGAAACTCGCGGCTTATTCCCACCTCTATTCCTTTGCGAGCACAAAGTCTGTTGTGCACTGGTTTCAAATCATGCGCTCCGGACGCTTCGTCATGTACGACGATGACCTCCACACACCTGCCCTTCGGCCCAGCAGACAGAGCCCCCGCCCGGGCTACCGCCCAGCCAAGTTTCCTACCCGTAACATTGCGACGAACATAGTCATTCTTTATGGCGATGTTGATTCCCTTGTCGACATTGACGCGATGCGCCATGAACTTCCAGAGCATCGTCTCGACATTCGCCGCCTGAAGGGGTACGAACATCTCGACGTGCTCTGGGGTCAGAACGTCCATGTAGACGTCATTCCACAGGTTGCGCGCGCCTTAAAACAGTATTGTGAAAAGCCAGAGATGATAAAGGACATTTCAGACGGATTTGGGTCCAAAGCCGGTCTACATCCTGACGCTGCATTTGGTCCCGACTATGTTGATGGATGGGAGAATAGTAGTGCATCTGGCTATGCAACATCCACCGACGCGTGAAGTACCTGGACAATCCTGACATCTTAGTCAACGTTGCATGTTTATCAGAGACAATCATCACTTTGGATAATATTAAGCTTTTTTATGAAGAGTTAATCGAAGCCGTATGCAGTGGTATGACCGCACGTCTGCTCGTCGAGGTGCATTATTCCTGGTGGAACAGGACGCTTTTTAAACCAACCAACCCTCAGAGGTGTCGTGCGTAGAACTGTGACTAATCGGCTCTAATGGGGGCGAAGACGAGACCGAGTTGGCAAAGATTTCGAGTTCGTCCCTCTTCTCTCCCACCTCCCCCTTCTCCTCCCCTAAAATCTAGTATTCGCTATCCTCCTTCGTCTCGCGAACGAGAAGCTTCGTCGCTATCGCGATGAGCGGCTGTTCTCTCTGAATCTCGTCAGATTTCGAATATCGAAGACGTCAGTTCTCTATCTCATGGAGGAATTAGTGACCGCCCTTCTTCCATTTCGTCGCCCTTTCATATGCGCGTCTACCTGAAATTTTATTCCTTTGCTCGCTTGCGCTCTTTCTCGTCGCCTTTAGCGCACGCTGCCGCTCCTTTCGGGTCTAATAGACCAAGCGAGCGAACATTCTTGCCTCCCGCTGCTTTGCCTTCGCCGAGTCCTCCCGATTATGCCGGGACCCAACTCCTTCGTGGGGTTCGAGATGTGCTTTACGTGATCTAAACCTGATCGATGTACGCTCGTCCAAAGTTGAGAATCACGCCGAACGCGCGGTCTTCTTATGCTACCAGTTAGCGAGCAGCCGACCTGTGGCCAATAGAAAATGACGGCGTTAAAGCTGGGAGCATTCTATCCGGCCCTCCAGCTCGTAGAAGCGACAGACTACTAGGACGAGGCCCGACGAGGCCGTCAATCGTCGTCGTGCGGCCTTCGACTCGGACGGCTCAACGCACGAGGGTAACCATTTGACATGTCTTGACCACAATTTCACCAACACCCTCCTTTGTGCTCGCAGAAATACCCTAATATTTGCGGCATTTGCCACCCCAATGCAAGCGGTCTTAGCAGTGGGCACGATCCCATGGAGTCCGTCCTCGGCTAACCTGAAAAGGTTCAGGTGTGCAGTGGGACAATAAGTACCCACCTTTTCCACAATGCTTCCTTCGCTAGCGCTTGCGTCCCTCCAAACCGTGAGGACGTCATTGACGCAAGGAAATCCAAGGCGTCTGTCCAAAGAGCTAGCTGTGGTAGGGGCGAAACGCCTGCCTTCCCGGGTTGACGCGCCTAAGCCGGGATCCAGTCATGGGATGTACTTCAATTGGGTAGAGTCCGTACAACTAAACCGTGCCGTAGTAGTTTCTTCGGAAACAATGCAGTACACAGTGTGGTATCAGTGTTGATACCAAAGATGCTTAACAGGCGGGACACCATTACGTTTATCTGGTTGATTTCGTCCGACCTCCTCCCTGAAGTACAGTCACGTAGGCCACGTTGCAACGTACTTGTGGCTGAATGGGCCTAGATGGATTCTCACGCTCACGCTTACGTTTGCTCATCTTCCCTAGCCTATCGCCGACTGTCCCGCCGCTCAAAAGGTTATCCTCTTTTTTCCATATTGGCCTGTCCCATTGCATCCTACGCTATGTGGAACAATCCTCCAGGAAACTGGCCAAGAGCATCTCAGCTCGAGTTTCTCATCACTCGTGCCACTACAGCAGCTCAGCCAGAGAACAACTATGCCCTCCACATTGAAATCGCAGAGTACATCAACAACAAGAAGGCTAATAGGTACGTTTCTTTCTCCTGATACATCGGTCTCTTAAATCGTATTGAGGCCCGCTCAGTCCGCGAGAGGCCGCAATGCTCATCGTTCAAGCCATCAACCACCGCAATCCGCACGTGTCACTCCTCGCCCTCGGATTACTCGATACCCTTGTCCAAATGTGCGGATATCCATTTCACCTTCAGATCTCCACAAAAGAGTTCCTCAACGAGCTCGTCCGACGGTTCCCGGAACGCCCACCCCCCTTTCCTGGCCCTGTCATGTCTCGCATCCTCGAGCTTATTCACGGCTGGAAGGAGGGTATCTGCGCGGACTCGCGTTGGCGCGATGACTTGGGAAACATCCGCGATATGCATCGCTTGCTGTCGTTCAAAGGCTATCGCTTTCGCGATATTCCCCGCACTGTGTCCGTTCCGACGACGTCCGTACGTTCGCCTCCAAGCACCGGCATATCCTACGCTCACTCTTTTTCTCTCAGAACCTCAAGTCGGCGGAGGAACTCGAGAACGAGGATCGGGAAGCACAATCAGCCAAGCTTCAAGAGCTCATTCGAAGAGGGACCCCGCGAGACCTGGCCGCTGCGCAGGAACTCATGAAGTCCTTGGCTGGAGCAAATCCAGATGCCAAACCAGACTATCGCACCCAGGCGCTGACCGAACTGAATAAACTAGAACAGAAAGTCATCCTGCTCCACGAGATGCTCGACAATATAGATACAGAGCGGGGCGAAAAATTTGCCAAGGGAGATGTCTATGACGTACGAAACTCACCGATCTAACGTCGATGTAATGACTCATCGCGATCTCCAGCAAGTTGCTACAATCTTACTCAACTCAAGACCGAAGATCCAGAAGTGGATCTCTGATGCAGAATCGGACGATCCTGAGTCACTAGGTAACAGCGTATTTCTACTCGATAAGTATCGTTGCTGATGTTTTTGCCCCTAGACACATATCTTCAAACGAATGACCAGATCAACAGCGTTCTTTCACGATACGAAGCATTCAAGCGAGGCGAGACACCACCTGGCTCGATTCCGGAGGAACTCCTTCCGGGTAAAAACGAATCGCTCTCACTCATCGATTTCGAAGATGCCCCACCGCAACTAGGTTCAAGCAGCGGTGCCGGGTCGAGTAGCAAGCCGGTGGACGACCTGGCAAGCCTCTTCGGGCCTTCAACATCTTTGACTTCTGTCCCTACGACGTCACCCCCTGCAGCGGCACCCTCCACCGGCCTTGGAATCTCTTCTCTGCCTCCAAATGTTATCAACCAACAATATGCAATTTCTCCTCAATATTCATCCTCACTTCCCGGAACATCTACAACCCCATCACGTCCCAATTCCGAATTAGGGCAAATCAAACTACCGACCACTCCGCCACTACAAAATCAGCCGCAGGGATCAACAGGGCATATGGGATTACCTAGCGTAGGCTTCCCGCTTGGGGCCGCAAGAGCATCTTCATCGAGCAATCTATCTACCACAAGTACTCTGCAGCAACCTTTAACGAGTTCCCAAGCCACATCCCTGCTACCCATCTCGCAGGTCTCTACGCCACAGGGAAAAGATCCGTTTGCGGACCTTGGGAAGCTATTTTGAGTGACCCGAGGGTATCTGGACATGGCATTAGACACTAGGGTTGTTTTGGTCGTTGGGTATGACCACACGACATTTTCTCCTTTCGTCCTCTCGACAACACAAAGGGTACTTACTATCGGATTATCAAGTGACCTTAATAGTTTTGTTCTTCTGCGTCTGTGGGATGTGTGGACTGATCATGTGCCATTGAAGTTGCTGCGTTAATTTTTGACAGGGTGGCATAGGGTGGCGCGTGGGTTCATCTCCACCGTATGTGAAGCCTTTGTGGGGATCCTCACATGCCTCCCTTTTGTCGAAGTGCTTCTACTCGCTCAAGCGTGAGAGCTTAAAATGCCTTGAATGATGTGTTGGACGTTAAAAACTTTAAAGGACGAATATTGACGAATGCTTCAATCGGTTCATTTCTCCTTCCAGATCCTGTCGTGCAAGAATCATGTACGATCCTGGCGCTGACACCGGCATCCGAGTTCAGCTGCTACACCCATCATGCCTGCCCTTCACAACGAATGCTTGCATAGCTTGGAACTACCATTTCTGCTCCGCGGTTAACAAGATCGTGAACGATTCGGGTTGAAATATATTCTTGGCTCTTCGGCGAGATAGCCATTGTGTCGAGGGAACGTCGATGTCCGGTCTCCTGCATGATCATGATGCATGATGCATCATCTGCCTGCTTTGTTCTTCTATCGACCCGGCACGGCACACAGCGCGCCACTGCGTCACCGGAACTTTGGTGCCGCCCCATGGACACATTTCGCTCACGGGCGGGCTTATCTTTCTTTGTGACAACAAGCATCTTCTTTGAACTCAGCATTGATGCATGTCGTGTGTCTTGCTGACACCAGCTGCCTCCCCTGGCCCTCCCCTTGGTCAGCAGACACTGTATGTCCGAGTTGCTCGCTTTGATTCAAACCCCTTTCAGCAACAAAAGCATGCGATGCCTAGGTGTGGCGGCCCACATAAATCTGATGCTGCGAGGGTTCTTTAGCCCGGACGCTTTTCCCTCCTCGTTCATCTCTCTCACTCCTTGATCTGCCCCGAGCCACTCGTTACTCTCATTCTGTGGTCTTTTGCTTTTCATCGCTCCTTATTTTTTCTCAATCAAAGAAAACGACAACATCTGTTGAAAATGTTTCCACGTATGACTAGTACGGTGAGCGCGCCAATCTCCACTGGGTTTGGGGACTTCTTGTCGCTCACAGAGGCTCAACGCGTGTAGCCTTTGAGGCGAGCTAACTCACAGGCAACGTGCGATGTCTGTGGCAAGCGGCTAGCCCGCCAATCTGACATGCCGCGACATAAACGACTTCATGACCCCAAGCCCGATCGATGGTGAGGAAGGAAGAATTCGTATCATGCAGCGATGTCACGGCCGCTGAGACCTCATCTGTAGGATGCATTGGTGTCCAGAACCAGGCTGCAATTATGGAAGCATGCAGCGTTCAAATCTTAGGAATCACATTCGAAGACAGTGGGTGGACGTTCTCTTCATATCGATATGTGTCTTTGGCATGCGCTTACGGCTCACTTTTGCATGCAGCACCGGACAGCGACTTCACTGCCCGGATGACGCGACCTGTAATTACTCTACTTCTGACAAAAGTGCATTGCTACGTCACCGGCAGAGAAAGCACGGGTACCAGACGAAAGCGGCCGCCCCAAAGGACAGACAGGTGAAAGTAATCGAAACCGAGAACCGGGAAGGTCAGCCGGGCAAATTGGACAATCAAAGCATTGACAGTCTCTCGAATAAGCGTTCGGGGCCTGTGACAGATCGGGGTTGTCCGTGTTTCTCGCCATTGACGCCGAATCGCTGGACTTCTGGAGGAGTCGACGAATCGACTACAAGGCAAGACGGTGGTCATGCTCCTCAGGCGACTATATCAGAACGACTGGTCGAATCGATCGACTCGGAGCGACCGGCCGAGGGACACGCCACATCTCGGTTTCCAGTCTCATTTGCACGGACTCGCCTTCCCCACGCCACCGTGAATGGTGGCCTGTCAGCTTCGGATTCGAAGCACTGCCGACGTTGCACATGCGACTCGCGTTCATCTAAATCAACTCCAGCGCAGGCCGCTCATTCCAAGACCACCGGGTCAGACACGGCATCGCGATCTGGCAGGGGGGTCAAGGTCAAAGAAGTTGTCATATATCGACGCGTCAGCTACCTCGTCAAGGAATCCGTTTTTCTGGCCACATGCTAGGGGAGAAAAAGAATTGGAGACGTCATCACCTAGGGTCAGATCCAGTTTTGAGCCTTAAATGCCGATGAATACCGCTGCATAGTTCAGTTTCCTAGTGACATTGCTTCGTCACTCCGTCATAATGTAAACAGTAGTCGTCAGCAAAAAAGACACCGAATGACCAGGCATGGTCATGGTCACAAGGGTGGAAATGCATGATCAGCGGCTGATGGCACTCTCTCGCGCTGGTGAA
>Ga0209488_10004409_pt1 | contig 11025 bp, 10 predicted proteins | sample Rivendell_Oct201_8_FD_188349 | JGI IMG/M metagenome (GOLD analysis project Ga0209488, IMG submission 188349) | Vadose zone soil microbial communities from the Eel River Critical Zone Observatory, Northern California, USA -... | ecosystem: Environmental > Terrestrial > Soil > Vadose zone >... | reverse complement strand
GGACGCAGTCGAGGAAGTCTCACACGGCGCCGAGTCCCAGGTCGCGCAGCTACGACAGGTGAACGAGGCGCTGGATGGTATCCGCACGCGCGGCGACAACCTCGTCGGTGGCGCGCAGGAAGTGCACGGACTGGCAAGCGCGATCGAAGCCGAGGCCGAGGCCAAGCGAATCGAGATCGATCGTGCGCTCAAGATCCTTTTCGACGTTCGCACGATCGTCGAGCAGGCCGCCGGGCAGGTCCGCGAGCTGAACACGAGCGCGAGCGAGATCAACAAGTTCGTGGTCTCGGTGAGCAGGATCGCCGAGCAGACAAATCTCCTCTCGCTCAACGCAGCGATCGAAGCGGCGCGAGCAGGCGAGGCCGGCCGCGGTTTCGCCGTCGTTGCCGGAGAAGTTCGCAAGCTCGCCGATCAGACGCAGGCGGCAGCGGACGACGTGGTGAAGATGACCGAAAGCGTAACGACCCGAGTGCACGCGACGTCGAAGGCGATGGAGCAGGGCGTAACGCAGGTGGGTGAGATCGAGCGCGTGAGCCGGGAGCTGGACAGCGCGCTCTCGACCATCCTTGCGGCGGCAGAGAGAACGCGAGCCGCCGCGGCGACGGTCACGACTGCGGCCACCGAGAATGCGCGAGCCGTTGATTCGGCTGCCGCGAATCTCGGATTGGTCGCGCGCACAGCCGAGAGCCACGCGACGGCGGCGATGCAGGTTAGCGCGTCGACGGAAGAACAGAGCGCCGCATGCGAGCAAATGAGCATGGCCTCGACGCAGCTGTTCCACGGCAGCCACGTGCTCCGAGATCTGGTCGGCGAGCTCAAGACCGAAACTACGGTAACTCCAATTCCAACCGAGGAAGTGGCGGCGGAATCACCACATCCGAGACTCACGCCACCGAAGCCTCAGCCACCGTTAGCCAAGAAGGTCGCGTGAGCGACCTTCTTTGTTTTTTTGGCCGGCGATCCTTTTGAAACGGGCTCCGCGACCCATCGGTCGCTTGGCTATAGGGCACAAATGAGAATTCTGGTAGCGGAAGACGACGCTGTAACGCGCAAGCTCCTCGAGAGCACTCTGGGCCGCCTCGGCCTGGATGTGATCGCGGTAGCCGACGGCAACGCAGCCTGGAACGCCCTCGAAACGCTCAAGGGCAAAGACGCGCCGGAGCTCGCGGTGCTCGACTGGATGATGCCAGGCCTCGAGGGCATCCAGATCCTCCGCCAACTGCGCACTACTCCAGGCTTCGAGCTGCTGTACGTCATTCTCCTCACCTCCCGCTCGGACAAGGAGGACGTGGCGTATGGCCTCGCCGCGGGTGCCAACGACTACATCGCCAAGCCTTTCGATCCCTCCGAGCTGGAAGCGCGCGTTCGCGTCGGTGAGCGCATGGTCAAGCTGCAACGCAGTCTCGCGGCTCGCGTCGCCGAGCTGGAAGTTGCGCTTGCGCACGTGCAGCGGCTGCAAGGCCTGCTCCCGATTTGCAGCTACTGCAAGAAGGTGCGGAACGAAACGAATTACTGGGAGCAGGTCGATTCGTATCTGACTTCGCATTCCGATGTCAAGCTCACCCACGGCATCTGTCCCCAGTGCATGGAAACAATGATGAAGCAGCTCGACGCCGGCGCATGAGGAGTTGGCGTTCGTCGCTGTCGACCAAGATCCTCGTTTATTTCCTCGCCGTTCTCGCGACGGTAGTCACGGTCACAGGCTACTTCCAGTATCGCGTGATGCACGCGGCGATGTACGCGAACGTGGAAGCCTCTGCGTCAAACCTCTTGGTGCTGGTGCAAAGCCTCGTTCGCGAAGACCTGGACGTCGGGCACACGGAGGCACTATCGCGGGCCGTTCGGCGCTTTCAACAACAGCTGCCGGATGTTGGGGACGTGAGGATCTACGACCTGCAAGGCCGAACTGTCGCGGACTCGGATCCCGGCGATTTCCCGGGAAGTAGAGAATCCGGTCCGCAATCGGTGCTCCGGGCGGGAAAAGGAGAGATTTACTACGCCGGAGGCGGCCGCAAGTTCTATCGCGCGGTTCAGCCATTGCTCGGGCCTTACGATGCCGCTGGAAAGAGCAGTGTCATCGGCACGATCTCGGTCGACATGCAGATCTCACCGGTCGATAAGGCAATTCGTCGAAACGTTCTCCGCGACATCGGGCTGCGGGTGGCACTGCTATCGATTTTCGGCTCTCTGCTCTACGCCTACACGAGACGCGTGTTCGTGCGCCCACTCCTAGAGCTTGCCGCCGCCGCGGACCGTTTTGGAAAGACGGGCTTCTCGCCTCCCGTCCATATTCGCAGCGGCGACGAAATCGAAGCGCTCGCGGAGTCGTTCAACAGATCAGTCGAAGAGCGCGGACGGAGCGACGAGCTTTTGCGCGCACGGCACGCCGCGGACGACGCCAATCGCGCGAAGAGTGAATTCCTGGCCAACATGAGCCATGAGATCCGAACGCCGATGAACGGCGTCCTCGGCATGCTCGAGCTCGCCCTCGATACGGACCTCTCCCGCGACCAGCGCGACTACGTTACCACGGCCCGCAGCTCCGCCGAGTCGCTGGTGGACATCATCAACGACATCCTGGACTTCTCCAAGATCGAGGCCGGTCATATGGCGCTCGACTCCTCACCCTTCAGCCTGGGCGAGAGCATTGCCGACACGATCAGCACGCTCGGACACCGCGCCGAACAAAAGGGGCTCGAATTCAGCCTCGAGATCGCTCCCGATGTTCCCGACGCGCTGATCGGCGATGTAGGAAGGCTGCGCCAAGTGATCATCAACCTCGTCGGAAACGCGATCAAGTTTACGGAGACCGGCGAGGTCAATCTGCGTATCGAATTGGAGAGCAGCAAAGAAGGCAGGAGTGTGCTCCACTTCTTCGTCGCTGACACAGGCATTGGAATCGAGCCCGAAAATCAGGAGCGGGTATTCGAGGCGTTTCAGCAGGCGGACGCGTCGACTACGCGGCAGTATGGCGGAACAGGATTGGGGCTTGCGATATCGTCGCGCATCATCACGTTGATGGGCGGTCGCGTCGGGCTCACCAGCGAGATCGGCAAGGGCAGCGTGTTCGACTTCACGGCGGGGTTCGGGATTCAATCCGAGGACACCATTCCCGAATCCGTTCACCACACGCGACTGTCGAACCTCCGCGCGCTCGTCATCGACGACAATGCGACCAACCTCAGGATTCTCGATGGCATCCTTCGCAGCTGGGGTATGCGCGCCACGTTGGCTACGAGCGGCATCGAGGCGCTGAAGATTCTTTCCGGAACCGATCAGAGCGCCGATGGGTTTGCGCTGATTCTTACTGACGCGCGCATGCCGTCAATGGACGGCTTCGATCTCGTCAGACGTATCCGGCAGACTCCGTCGTTGAAGGCAGCTACGGTCCTCATGCTTACATCGGTTCACAGCACAGAGGATGTGGCGAGGGCACGTGAGCTCGGTATTTCATCGTACCTGATAAAGCCGGTACGCCGATCAGCCCTTCTCTCCGCGATTACCGAGTCGCTCGTGGGATCGCTCGCCGTCGAGGAAGAAGCGGTCATCCCGGTCCCCAATGCGACGCGCGGCAAATCGCTCAAAGTTCTTGTGGCCGAGGACAATCCCGTCAATCGGAAGCTGGCCGCGAGCATACTGCAGCGCGCGGGTCACAATGCTATTTTGGTGACGAACGGTAAGGAGGCTGTGGACGCTGTGAAGCGCGAACAATTCGATGTAGTGCTCATGGATGTTCAAATGCCGGTGATGGGCGGTTTCGAGGCAACGCGTTTGATTCGCGAGCACGAAGCGCCCTTGGGAAGAAGAATGCCCATCATTGCGGTTACGGCGCACGCGATGAAGGGTGATCGGGAAGCTTGTTTCGCGGCGGGAATGGACGGCTTTGCCCCCAAGCCAATTCAGTCGACGAAGCTTCTTGAAATGGTCGACCGGCTCGCTTCGGGCTCGATACGCGTGGCGACTCCAGTGACCGCGATGCGTGCCGTGACTGCGCCGGCGGTAGCCGTGGACAATGATTCCGCCACCCTTGATGAAGTGGCGCTGATGAAACTCGTGAGTGGAAACAGGGCGCTCGCCGGCGAGCTAGCTGGTCTTTTCCTCGAGGACCTCGAGCCCCGCGTTACGGAAATCACTGCCGCGGTAGACGGGCGGGACGCCGAACGCCTGCGCATGGGTGCTCACGCGCTGGCCGGTTCCGCTTTGACTCTGAAAGCCGGAGTCGTGGCGACTGCGGCCAGAGTGCTCGAGACGATCGGCCGGTCCGGCGAGCTCGGCGAAAGTCCGCTCGCACTGGTGAATCTGAATTCCGCACTCACCAGGCTTCGTCCGCGCCTCGTTCTCCTCGCGGGGAAATCCTAGTGGCTACGATTCTGGTCGTTGACGATGATCGCGTGATCTCGACGCTGGTCGTTTCCATTCTCAAGGAAAAGGGCTACAAGGCAATCACCGCGTTCGACGCGGTCCAGGCACTGATGCAGGCGCGGCGAACGCCTCCAGTCGACGCCATCGTGCTCGATGTGAATATGCCGGGCGGCTCGGGCGAAGAGACGCTGAGGAAACTCAAGACAAATTCACGGACCTCTGACATCCCGGTCATCATCCTGAGCGGCAGTATCGATGAGAAGGGTCAGGAGCGGGTACGCGCATTGGGCGCCTCAGCGGTCCTGTCGAAGCCGCTAGTGCCAGACGAGCTCTTGCAGGCCATCACGGCCGCTCTCTAACGGCGGTCGCCCAGGCGACCTCGTGATCCCACTTCGTCATCTCTGTCATCGGACGGCGAGGGTGTAAGTTTCGGGGAAGGATCGATGCAATGAAAACCCCCTCCCGCTCCCGAGCCAAATCAGCGCCGCCAGCCGTGGTCCTCCTCAGTGGAGGGCTCGACTCGACGACCGTGCTCGCAATCGCCCAAAGCGAAGGCTTCGACATCCACGCGCTCACCGTCGCGTATGGTCAGCGCCATTCGGCCGAGATCGATGCGGCGAAGGCAATCGCAAGGAGCGCGGGGGTCACACGCCACCATATGGCGAAGATCGATCTCACGCTGTTCGGCGGTTCCGCGCTCACTGCGGACATAGCTGTTCCCAAGGATCGGGATCTCGGCGCGCACTCGCCCTCGGCGACGGAGATTCCCGTCACTTACGTGCCCGCGCGCAACACGATCTTTCTGTCGTACGCTCTGGCGCTCGCCGAGGTAGTTGGAGCATCCAATATTTTCATCGGCGTGAATGCGCTCGACTACAGCGGCTACCCCGACTGCAGGCCAGAGTACATCGAAGCATTCGAAAAGATGGCCAATCTCGCTACGCGCGCGGGCGTCGAAGGGAAAACGCGGCTGGTGATCCGCACACCGCTCATCTCGCTCTCCAAGGCCGCGATCATCAAGCTCGGCACGTCGCTGGGAGTGGACTACTCGCAAACGACCAGCTGCTACGATCCGGGCCCAAGCGGCGAAGCCTGTGGGCGGTGTGATGCCTGTCAGCTCCGACTCAAAGGCTTCAGCGAAGCGGGACTCGAAGATCCGATCGAGTACGCCCTCGCGAAAAGCGCAGTTGGGACGAGAGCGCGATGACGTATACGGTGAAGGAGATTTTCTACACACTCCAGGGCGAAGGGGCGCAAAGCGGGCGTGCTGCCGTCTTCTGCCGCTTCTCCGGCTGCAACCTATGGTCGGGCCGAGAGGAGGATAGGTCGCGCGCGGTCTGTCAGTTCTGCGACACCGATTTCGTAGGGACAGGACCCGATGGCGGCAGGTTCAAGAGCGCGAGTGAGCTTGCGGACGCGATCGATAGATGCTGGGCGGGCGACGGTCGCACTTCAGATGAAATCCGTACTTCAGAAGTCGGTGGATTCCCCAAGCGCTCAGCCGGCGTGCCGACGAAGTACGTTGTCTGCACGGGTGGGGAGCCGCTGCTTCAAGTGGACGAGAAGTTGATCAGCGAGCTGCACCAGCGTGGCTTTGAAGTCGCGGTCGAGACGAACGGAACCAAGCCAGCTCCCAAATCACTCGATTGGATTTGCGTGAGTCCCAAGGCGGGTGCACCGCTCGTCCAGAAATCGGGCAGCGAGCTAAAGCTCGTCTACCCTCAGGAGAAGGCGCCGCCGGAAGAATTCGAGCGTCTCGATTTCCGGCACTTTTTCCTGCAGCCGATGGACGGGCCCCACACAGCGGCGAATACCGAGGCGGCCATCGAGTATTGTTTGAGGCATCCGCGGTGGCGGCTTAGTCTTCAAACACATAAGCTCGTCGGATTGCGATAGTCTAACAAAAAAAAGAATTGCAACGTATGACTACCCGCCGGGAGCTTTGAGCCGAACCGGCTTGGGGCTACGTGCGGGCTGTTTCTCGATGGGACACGATTCAAGGGGTTGGCGTTCCTGATCGTCACGTGGTTGGCGTTCCTGATCGCAATCACCTGCGCCGGCTCGCGCGCATCAAAACAGCCCGCTCGCCGCCAAACGCCGGTGCGGCTCAAAGCCCCCGGCGGGTAGTCATATTTGTAGTTGTAGTTGTCAGGTTCGGAGAGCAGGACCCAGTGCACTGGGACGCTGACTCCGCGGCGTTCTCTCCTTCACCTCGGCATCAAACGCATCGAGATACTTGATGCCCGAGCCGGTGTTGAACAGCACCACCCTTTCGGTGGGCTTCACCTTCCCGCGCTCGAGCAGCTTCCGTAGCGCCGGCACACACGCGCCGCCTTCTGGCGATGCGAAGATCCCTTCCCTGCGCGCAAGCTCCCTCGCGCCCGCGATCAACTCCTCATCCGTGACTGTGACGGCCATGCCATCCGATTCACGGATCGCATCGAGAATGAGAAAATCCCCGATCGCCTTCGGCACTCGCAATCCCGACGCGATCGTCGTCGCATTCGGAAATTCCTCGGCGAACCGCTCACCCTTCTCGAAGGCGCGAACGATCGGGGCGCACCCGGCCGCCTGAACCGATACCATGCGGGGACGCTTCTCACCGATCCACCCCAGCTCCTGCATCTCGTCGAACGCCTTCCACATTCCGACCAGCCCCGTCCCTCCTCCAGTCGGATATACGATGACGTCCGGCAACGTCCACGCGGATTGCTCGGCGATCTCGTAACCGAGGGTCTTTTTCCCCTCAACGCGGTAAGGCTCCTTGAGAGTCGAAAAATCGAACCAGCCTTCTGCCTCCTTCCGCTTCGCGACCTCGGCGCCACAGTCCGTGATGAGACCATCTACGAGCGTTATCTGCGCGTCGGCGACCTCGCACTCGATGAGATTCGCGCGCGGCGTGTCGCGGGGCATGAAGAGAAAGGCTTCGATCCCCGCGCGCGCGCAGTAGGCAGCGAGAGCCCCAGCCGCATTCCCGGCCGAGGGCGCGGCGATCTTCTTGACCCCGAGCTCTTTCGCCATCGAGACCGCAACCGACATCCCGCGCGCCTTGAAGCTTTGAGTCGGGTTGAGCGACTCGTCCTTCACGAAGAGCTCGGTCATGCCGAGAGCCGCGCCCAGGTTTTTTGCGTGCGCAAGAGGGGTCCATCCCTCACCAAGCGTCACGATGTTGTCTTCTCGCCTGACCGGCAACAGCTCCCGGTAACGCCACAGGTCCGATCGCCGCGCGTAGAGCGCCTGACGCGTGAGAAAGTTGGCGATGCGCTTGAGATCGTAGCGCACGAGCAGCGGCTTGCCGCAATCCGTGCAGACGTTATGAAGACGTCTCGCCTCGTATTCGCGGTGGCAGAAGGAGCACTCGAGATTCTTGACGTGCATCAGTGTCTCAAAGAGAGCAACCTGGATGCCGGATTCCGGCGAGTTGACGGGGCGCGACTTAACTTTACAAAACTACATGACATTCGAAAGAGAACACCTCTTTTACGCAGCTCGCCTGCTCGCGGCACTACTGGCCGCTACGCTGGTGCCGCTATTGATCGACCGCCGCTTCCGCCGCTAGATGTATATCGGTCACGTAGGCGCCGCGCTGGCAGCGAAGCGTGTGCGCGGGAGCATCGGGTTGCTGGTTCTCCTCGTCGCGACGTATGCGCCCGATTGGGTGGACATGGGAATGTGCGCCGCCGGCGCATACAATCCTGCGGGAATTCTATCCCACTCCATTCCGGCGGTTCTCATCCTGATGCTGATAGGATTCACTGCCTACGGTGCGATAACGCGCGACTGGACGGGCGCGCTCGTCGTCGCCGCGGTGATTCTCTCGCACATGTTTCTCGACTGGATCACGGGCTACAAGCCCACGTGGCCGGGCGGCCCGATGATTGGCCTCGAGCTTTACAATCATCCCGTCGCGGATTTTATCGCCGAGGGAATCGTGATCGTGGCCGGCGCGCTGCTTTATGCGCGAACGCTTCCTCCTCGGCGGCGCCCATGGGTCGACGTCTCGATCATGCTCGGAGCCCTTCTCGCTCTGCAGTTGACGATCGATGTCGCTCATCTACTCGTGAAGTCGCTTCCGAAATGCTGATCCCGTGATCGCCCCCGAGCTGGTGATAAAATCGCTTACCAAAGAGCTGACGCAATGAATTCGCACCCCAAGACTGACGATATGAATTCGCTCCCCAAATGCTGACGCCCGATCTTCGCAGTGTCGCGAGACAGGCCATGGTCGACGAAGGCTTCGACCCCGACTTCGGGCCCGCTGTGCGAGCCGAGCTCCAGAACATCGGAAAACACCCTGACGCCGGAGCGCCGCTCAAGGATCTGCGCGCCCTGCTCTGGTCCTCAATCGACAACGACGACACTCGAGACCTCGACCAGATCGAGTTCGCCGAAGAAATCAACGGCACTGTTGGCGCATCCGGACCCAACTCGGCGGCAAACAACCCGGGCGGCTGGCGACTCTACATCGCGATATCGGACGTCGATACCGAGGTGTCGAAGGGGTCCGCGATCGACGCGCACGCCGCCGCGCAGACTACGTCGGTGTACACGGGTGCGGCCATCTTCTCGATGATTCCGCCCGAGCTTTCCGCGGGCGCGACTTCAATATTCGCCGGCACCGACCGGAAGGCGATGGTGATCGAGATGATCGTCGCTGCCGATGGCGCGGTCAAATCCGCACAGATCTATCGCGCGATGGTGGCGAACAAGGCGCAGCTCGCCTACTCCAGCGTTGGCGCGTGGCTTGACTCGGGAGCCGCGATGCCGCAAACGATCGCCGCGATTCCGCAACTAGAATCACAGCTCCGACTCCAGGCGAAGATCGCCGCCGCGTTGCGTAAGACGAGAACCAGCAATGGTGCCCTCGAGATCGAGACGGTTGAGGCGCGGGCGGTCTCGCTGAACGGGACGGTCACGGCTATCGAGAAGACGCAGAGGAACAGCGCCACTGATTTGATCGAGGACTTCATGATTGCGGCCAACGGATCGGTCGCGAGATTCCTGGAGGCCAGCCACGTCTCGGGGATCAGGCGAATCGTGCGGAGCCCCGAGCGGTGGGAGAGAATCGTCGAGCTGGCGAAGCAGTACGGGAAGACGCTTCCGCCGGCGCCCGACCCGCTCGCGCTCCACGATTTCATGCTCGAACGCAAAGCGGCGGACCCGGACACGTTCCCGGATCTATCTCTGGCGGTGGTCAAGCTGATGGGACCGGGCGAATACATTCTCGATCAGCCCGGTGTGGAGGAGCCCGGACACTTCGGGCTCGCTGTGCAGGATTACACGCACTCGACGGCGCCGAACCGGCGCTACGCGGATCTGGTCACCGAGCGCATAGTGAAAGCTGTCCTCGCTGGCGCTCCCCCGCCCTACACCGACGACGAGCTGTCGGCGATCGCGCGCAACTGCACGCTCAAGGAGGACGCAGCGCGCAAAGTGGAAAGGAACGTGCGGAAGATCGCGGCGGCGATACTCTTCAGCGATCGGATCGGCCAGCACTTCAAGGCGATCGTCACCGGCAAGAAGCCGGGCGGGACCTTTGTGAGAGTGGTGACTCCGCCGGTGGAGGGAATGCTCGTGCGCGGAAGCGGTGGCGTCGACGTCGGTGACGAGATCGACGTCCAGCTCCTCTCGACAAATCCAAAGCGGGGCTTCATAGATTTCGGGAGGCTCGGTAACGCGCCGACCCCGAATCCACCTGGGAAAAAACGATCATGAGACTGTTCGGACGGAACCAACTTCCTGTGCGCGCTCAGGGTCTTCCATGGAACTGGACACGTGACTAACGGCGGAACACTCCCCTCACGCGCGGAAACGCTCGCGCTCATGCACGAATACACGGCGAGCGAGTCGCTGAGAAAGCACATGCTGGCGGTGGAAGGCGCGATGCGCGCCTACGCGCAGAAATTCGGCGAGGATGAAGAGCGGTGGGGAACAACCGGACTCATTCACGACTTCGACTACGAGCGCTTCCCGAACAGCTCTCACTCGCCGACGGAGGAGCATCCCTCGGAAGGCGTCCGGGTGCTCCGCTCCAAAGGCTATCCCGAGGACATTCTGCAGGCGATACTCGGCCATGCGCACTACACGAACACGCCGCGCGATTCGAAGATGGCGAAAACCCTGTTCGCCGTCGACGAATTGACCGGCCTGATCACGGCGACGGCGCTGGTCCGTCCGACCAAGAGTGTCCACGAGGTGGACGCGCGATCAGTGCGCAAGAAAATGAAAGACAAGGCTTTCGCGCGAGGCGTGAGCCGCGAAGACGTGGTGAACGGCGCGAATGAGCTGGGCATCGAGCTCGACGAGCACATAGCGTTCGTGATCGCAGCTATGCAAGCGCGCTCGGCCGATCTCGGCCTCTCTGGCTCCTAGCTCTGTCAGTGCGCGCCACCGACGCATCCTTGCGCCGGTAAGACGCGGGCTTCGAGTGCATCTGCGTACGGGGTCGGCGAGGGTGTCCTCTTCGGCTCCGGGCTCTCGCTCGTTGGTGGTCCTAGGCAAGTGCGGCGGAACCAGGCATCTGTCGCTCTGAAACTGCGTCGGTGTGCCGATTGTCGCTCGTGGGTCGTCGCCTGCGAGGACACCCTCACCTCCCTTCATAGATCCGTAACTGCGCGCGCCTTACGGCGCGGGATGCGTGGGAATTCGCGCCGTGGCGGCGCG
>Ga0209488_10004408_pt1 | contig 11025 bp, 6 predicted proteins | sample Rivendell_Oct201_8_FD_188349 | JGI IMG/M metagenome (GOLD analysis project Ga0209488, IMG submission 188349) | Vadose zone soil microbial communities from the Eel River Critical Zone Observatory, Northern California, USA -... | ecosystem: Environmental > Terrestrial > Soil > Vadose zone >... | reverse complement strand
GCCGGGCCGGCCTACGGCGAGCGCAAGCTGCGCCTGCTCGCCGAAGCCGACGTGCTGCTTTTGCCGAGCTACAGCGAAGGCCTGCCTTACGCCCTGCTCGAGGCGATGGCCGCGGGCGCGGTGCCGGTGGTCACGCGCGTGGGCGCCATTCCCGACGTGGTCGAGGAGGGCGTGCACGGCCTTTTCGTTCCGCTGCGGGCCGCCGAGCCGCTCGCACGGGCGCTCGCGGTGCTGGCAGCGGATCGCGCGCGCGTCTCGAGGATGAGCGCCGCGTGCCGCAGGCGGGTCGCGGCGGGCTACTCGATCGACCGCCTTGCCGAGCAGTTCGCGGCGCTGTATTCGCAGCTGGGCGAGCGGCGCCTGCCGCGCCCGCTTTTGTAGAGAGGAGACGCCCGCAACCATGTGTGGCATCGCTGGCTGGATCGCTCCATCGCGCAACGCCCCCCCGGAGGCGGCGCTGCATCCCATGCTCGAGGCGCTCGCGCACCGCGGGCCCGACGGCGCCGGCACCTGGCTGGCCGCCGCCGGCGCCTATCAGGTCGCCCTGGGCCACCGGCGGCTCGCCATCATCGATCCGCAAGGCTCTCCGCAGCCGATGCGCGACGCCGCGGCGGGGCTCACGCTCACCTTCAACGGCGAGATCTTCAATTTCCGCGAGCTGCGCGCCACGCTGGAAAAATCGGGCTATCGGTTCGAGCGCGACTCGGACACCGAAGTGCTGCTGCGCGCCTATCAGCACTGGGGAACGGACGTCGTCGATCATCTGCGCGGCCAGTTCGCGTTCGCGATCTGGGATGCGCGCGAGGATTGCCTGTTCCTCGCGCGCGACCGCTTCGGCGAGAAGCCGCTCTATCTCTACGAGCGCGCCGGCGCGCTTTTCTTCGCCTCCGAGATCAAGGCCCTGCTCAGGGTCCCCGGCCTGCGCTCCGAGGTGGACCTCGGCGCGGTACAGGACTACCTGTGCTACCGCTATGTCCCGGGCCCCCGTACGCTGTTCGCAGGCGTGCGCAAGCTGCCGCCGGCGACCAGCGCCGTGTGGCGCGGCGGCCGGCTGCAGGAGACGCGCTATTGGACGGCGCCGGACAGGTTCCGGCTGCGCAAGGAAAACGAGTCGCCCGCCAGCGAGGGCGAGTTTCTCGAGCGCCTGGACGAGGCGGTGAAGCTGCAAATGGTGAGCGACGTGCCCTTCGGCGCCTTCCTCTCGGGCGGGCTCGACTCGAGCGTCGTCGTGGCGCTCATGAGCCGGCACTGCTCCAGGATCAAGACCTTTTCGGTGGGATTCGCCGACAACCGCTATAGCGAGCTGCCCTATGCCGGGCAGATCGCGAAGCACTTCGGCACGGAGCATCACGAGCTCGTGGTATCGCACCGCGACCTCATGCAAAAGCTGCCCCAGCTCGTGGCGCAGCGCGACGCGCCGGTGTCCGAGCCCTCCGACATCCCGATCTACATGCTCGCCTGCGAGGCCGGCCGCAGCGTGAAGATGGTGCTGAGCGGAGAGGGCAGCGACGAGATTCTCGGCGGCTACCGCAAGCACGCCGCCGAAGGCCTCGCGTGGATGTACCGCTGCCTGCCCGGCGGCCTGCGCCGCGGACTCGTCGGCCCGCTCGCGCGTGCGTTGCCGTTGCGCTACCGCAATCTGCAGATCGGCGTCGCGAGCCTCAATATCGACGACCCGCGCGAGCGTTACGTGCGCTGGTTCGGCGCGCTCGACTTCGGTCAGCGGCGCGAGCTTTCCTTGCTGCGCGGCGGCGGCGCAGATGACAAAGGCGATCGCCCGCCGTTCGACGCCGAGCCCGGAAACAGCGCGCTGCGGCGCATTCTCTACTTCGACCAGACGAGCTGGCTGCCCGACAATCTCCTCGAGCGCTGCGATCGCATGACGATGGCCGCATCCATCGAGGCGCGGGTGCCGTTTCTCGACTACCGGTTCGCCGAATACGTCTCCGCGCTTCCGGACCGCATGCGCGTCGATGGTCTGCGCGGCAAAGTCGTGTTGCGGGAGGCGGCGAAAACGCTGATTCCGTCCTCCATCGTCAAGCGGCCCAAAGTGGGATTCACCGTTCCGGTGAGGGAGTGGTTCGCCGGCGAGATGCGCGACTACCTGCTCGAGCATCTGCGCGGTCCGGGCTCGATGACCCGGGCCTACTATGAAACGAAGGTGCTCGATCGCGTTATCGACGAGCACCTGAACCGGCGCCGAAGCCACGACAAGCTGCTCTGGACGCTGCTCAACCTCGAGATCTGGCATCGGCAATATCGCTACGACTTCGGCAAGGAGGAGCGGCTCGCATGTGCGGCATAGCGGGCTGGGTCGCGCTCGCGCGCGCCGCCATCGACGAGTCTGCCCTGCTGCCGATGCTCGAGGCGCTCGCGCAGCGCACCGCCCGGGAGAGCCTGGCCGCGCTGGTGGATCGCCGGGCGGGCCGCGAGGTCGTGCTGGGCGCTTCGCTATGCGACCAGGCGGCGCGCATTTCGCTCGCGCTCGACGGCGGCTTCGCCAACGCGGCCGAGCTGCGCGCCGAGCTCGCGAAGCGCGGCCACGCCTTCAGCCGCGGCGGCGACGCGGAGCTCTTGCTGCGCGCCTACCAGCACTGGGGCAAGGACGCGGTCAAGCACCTCGCGGGCGCCTTCGCTTTCGCGATCTGGGACTCGCGCAAGGAGAGCCTGCTCCTCGCCCGCGACCGCTTCGGCGAGAAGCCCCTGCACCTGCTGGAGAGAAACGGCGCCCTGTGCTTCGCCTCGGAGATCAAGGCGCTGCTCAGGGTGCCGGGGTTCAAGGCGGCCGCCGATCTCGATTCGGTGCGCCAGTTTCTCGCCTACCGCTGCGTCCCCGGGCCCCGCACGCTCTTCACCGGCATCCGCAAGCTGCCGCCGGCGAGCTACCTGCTGTGGCAATTCGGCCGCGTGCAGGAGGTGCGCTACTGGATTCCACCCGACAGGAACCCGGCAACCGGGCGGGCGCCGGCCGACGCGCTGGAGGGCTTCATCTCGAGCCTCGAGGCCGCGGTCGACCAGCGCGCCGCGGACGGCGTGCTGCTCTCGGGCGGGCTGGATTCCGCGATCATCGTATCGCTCGCGAGCCGCAAGGGCGGCGCGCTCAAGACTTTCAGCTTCGGGCTGGAGGGCGATCCGGCGAGCGAGCTCCCCGGCGCGGCCCTGACCGCAAAGCATTTCGGCGCCGCGCACCAGGAGATCGTCGTCAAGCCCGCCGACCTCGTCGCGGGGCTCTCCGCGATGGCCGCCGCGCGCGGCGCGCCCTGCGCGCGGCCCTCGGACCTGGCCGTCCACCGCCTTGCGGCCGAGGCGTCGCGAAGCGCGAAGAGCGTGCTCAGCGGCGATGGCTGCGACGAAATCCTCGGCGGCTACCGCCGCCATGTGGCCGAGCGCTTTGCGTGGGGCCTCTCGAGCGTTCCGAGCATGCTCGGCCTGCTCGCGCCGCTCGCCCGCTCGGCGAGCGCCAAGACCGCGCTCGCGAGCCTCAGGCTGGGCGACTGGCGCGAGCGCTACGTGCGCTGGAACGGCGCGCTGACCGCGGCCGAGCGCGCGCGCCTGTCGCCCATGGGGCAGGTTGCGGCCGAGGCGCGCGGCGGGTCGTCGCCGCCTTTCGACGCCGATCCGCGCGCGAGCCGCCTGCGCCGCCTGCTCTATTTCGGCCAGACGAGCGCGCTTCCCGACCAGCTCCTCGAGCGCAATGACAGCGCGGCGGCGGCGGCGTCGATCGAGGCGCGGCTGCCCTTCCTCGATCATCGGCTCGCCGAATACGTCTCCGCGCTGCCCGACGACCAGCGCGTGAGGGGGCTCGCCACCAAATGGATCCTGCGCCGCGCCGGCAAGCGGCTGATCCCGGCCACTCTGCGGATGCGAAAGGCCGGCTTCCGGATGCCGGTGGGCGAGTGGCTGCGCAACGAGCTGCGCGAGACCCTCGTCGAGCATTTGCAGGGCGGCGCCTCGCACACGCGCCCCTACTACGACGCCGTGCTGCTCGATCGCATGGTGGACGAGCACCTCAAAGGCAAGCACAACCACGAGATTCCGCTTTGGACGCTTCTCAACCTGGAAATCTGGCACCGCCAGCACGGCCCGGCCTGAAAGGCCGGCTGCACGGCAAGCCGCTCTGGCTTCTGAACCGGCTGCGTTGCATGACGCCGCAGGAGCTCGGGCATCGCGTGCTGCGCGCGGCGCAGGCGCACGCCGAGCGGGCAGGGCTCCTGAAGGACCGGGCTTACGCGCAGCCCGATCTCGCCGCGAGCTTCACGCCCTGGATCCAGGCGCCCGCGAAGCCCGGCGCCGGCCGCATCGCGCCCGCCGCGTACCTCGGCGCCGCGGACCGCCTCGCCGAGGGCTGGCTCGACGTGTTCGCGCTGCGCAGCATCGACATCGGCACGCCGCCGCGCTGGAACCGCGACCCGAAGACGGGCATCGAGGCGCCGCTCGTGTTCGGCAAGCTGCTCGACTACCGCGATGCGGACCTGGTGGGCGACATCAAATACCTGTGGGAGCCGAACCGGCACCTGCACCTGGTCACCCTCGCGCAGGCGTATGCCCTGAGCGGCGACGAGCGCTATGTGCACGTGATCCAGGAGCACCTCGACAGCTGGTTCCTCGCCTGCCCTTATCCGCTGGGGGCCAACTGGTCGAGCGCGCTCGAGCCGGCCATGCGCCTCATCAACTGGTCGGTGGTCTGGCAGCTCCTGGGCGGCGCGAGCTCGCCGCTTTTCAAAAAGCGGCCCCTCCTGGAATTCCGCGAAAGATGGCTGAAGTCGGTCTACCAGCACGCAAGGTTCGTCCGCGGCTGGTACTCGCTGCATTCCTCGGCGAACAATCATCTCATCGGCGAGGTGGCGGCGGTTTTCATAGCCGCCACCACCTGGCCGCACTGGCGCGAGGCGCGCGCCTGGAGCTCGAGCGCGAAGGCGATGCTCGAGCGCGAAGCGCAGGCGCAGAACGCGCCCGACGGCGTGAACCGCGAGCAGGCGGTGTCCTACCAGCAGTTCGTGCTCGACTTCCTGCTGCTTTGCCTGCTCGCCGGAAAGGCGAACGGGCAGCGCTTCTCGCCGGCTTACGAGTCGCGCCTCGAGGCGATGCTCGACTACCTCGCCTCGATCATGGACGCCGGCGGCAACGTGCCGATGTTCGGCGACTGCGACGACGCCCTGGTGCTGCGCCTCTCCCAGGAGGGGAATTTCTCTCCCTACAAATCCCTGCTCGCGACCGGCGCGATCCTCTTCGAGCGCGGCGATTTCAAGCACAAGGCCGGCGCGCTCGACGACAAGACCCGCTGGCTGCTCGGGCCCGCGGCGGACGGCCAGTTCGCGGCGCTCGACAGCGAGAAGACCCGCCTGCCGCCGCGCCAGCAGTTCGCCGAGGGCGGCTACTACATCCTCGGCGCCGACCTCGAAACGCCGAACGAGATCCGCGTCGTCGCCGACGCCGGGCCGCTCGGCTACCGCTCGCTCGCCGCGCACGGCCACGCCGACGCGCTGTCGTTCACGCTCTCCGCCGGCGGGCGCGAGTTCCTCATCGATCCGGGCACCTACGCCTATCACACGCAGTTGCGCTGGCGCGACTACTTCCGGGGTACCGCCGCGCACAACACGGTGCGCATCGACGGCCTCGACCAGTCGGAGCCGGGCGGCAACTTCCTGTGGCTCAGAAAGGCGCGCGCGGGCTGCAGCCTGTGGCTTTCCTCGGCGCACAAAGACAGCTTCGAGGGCTGGCACGACGGCTACATGCGCCTGCCGGATCCCGTCAAGCACCGGCGCCTGATCGAGCTCGACAAGGCGTCGCGGCTCGTAGTGGTGGAAGACAGCCTCGAGATGGCCGAGGAGCATGACGTGGAGCTGCTCTTTCACTGCAGCGAGCACTGCGACGTGCAGCCGGCCCCTGGCGGCTTCGTTCTCGCGCAAGGCGATCGCACGGTGAAGCTCCTGCTGCCCGGCGCCGACAACGCGCAGTGCCAGGTGTACCGCGGCAGCCTCTCGCCCATCTTCGGCTGGGTGTCGCGCGAGTTCGACCGCCGCCAGCCGGCGCCGACGATCGTCTGGCGCGCGCGCCTCGCCGGCAACACGGTGCTGCGCACCGAGATCCTGATCCCCGCCGTGTAGGAACCGTCCCCCGTTTCCACCCTTGCCCGTCCGGAGCCGCTCGGATGCTCTTCAATTCCGCCATCTTCGTTTTCGTCTTCCTGCCGCTGGTCTGGATCGGCTACCTGCTTTCGCTGCGCCTGCCCTGGGCGCGCGCCGGCATCGGCTGGCTCGGCCTCGCGTCGATCTTCTTCTACGGCTACTGGAACCCGGCCTTCGTGCCGCTGCTGCTCGCCTCGATCCTCTTCAACTACGGCGCCGGCCGGCTCCTCGACCGGAGCCTCTGGAACGGCTCGGCCGGCCGCCGCAAAGCCCTGCTGATCGGCGCGATCGCGGCCAACCTGGCGGTGCTCGCGTACTACAAGTACGCCAACCTGCTGTCCTCTTCGGTCGGGGCCCTGACGGGCATCGCGACGCCGGTGTTCGACGTCCTGCTGCCGATCGGGATCTCGTTCTACACCTTCACCCAGATCGCGTACCTGGCGGATTCGTACCGGGCGGGCAAGTCCGAAAAATCCTTCAGCGCCTACTTCCTGTTCGTGACTTTCTTTCCGCACCTGATCGCCGGGCCGGTCCTGCACCACAGCGAGATGATGCCGCAGTTCCTGCGCGACGCGCGCCGCATCGCGCCCGCGGTGGTGCTGGAAGGGCTGCTCTTTTTCGCCTGCGGCCTGGCGAAGAAAGTGCTGATCGCCGACAGCGTCGCGCCGACGGTCAACCGCGTCTTCCTGCTGGCCGAATCGAATGCGCTGGGCGCGGTCGATTCCTGGTTCGGCGCGCTTGCCTACACGACGCAGATCTACTTCGACTTCTCCGGCTATTCCGACATGGCGGTGGGCCTGGGCCTGCTCTTCGGCATACGGCTGCCGCTCAACTTCAACTCGCCGTACAAGAGCGTTTCCATCATCGAGTTCTGGCGGCGCTGGCACATGACGCTGTCGCGCTTCCTGCGCGACTATCTCTATATCCCGCTCGGCGGAAACCGCCACGGGCCGCTGCACCGCCAGGTCAACCTGATGCTTACGATGCTGCTCGGCGGGCTGTGGCACGGCGCGGCGTGGACCTTCGTGGTATGGGGCGGCCTGCACGGCGCCTACCTCCAGGTGAACCACGCCTGGCGGCGCCAGGTCGAGCGCTCGCCGCGCCTGCAGGCCGGCCTCGCGCGCTTTCCGCGCGCCGCTTCGCTGTGCTTCTGGGCCCTGACCTTCGTCGCCGTGGTCGTCGCCTGGGTGGTGTTCCGCGCCGAATCGTTCAGCGGCTTCGCCCACATGCTCGAGGGCATGTTCCTCGGCAGCCGCACGCTCGACGCGGGCCTGGTCGACGCGCGCACCGCGTTCTACGTCTGCTTCGGGCTGCTGCTTGCCTTCCTCGCCCGCAATTCACAGGAGCTCTTCAGCGGCGTCTCGGTGCGCCTCACCGCGCCGGGCGGCGTGCTCGATCGGCCGTTTTTCCACGGCGCGCGCGTGGGCTCGCTGCTTTTTCTGGTCGTGTCGCTGACTCTCATCTCCGTCTCCTGGGGTACCAATGAGTTCATCTACTTCAACTTCTGAGCGCGCGCCGCAGCTCGACTTGCGGCGCGCCGGCCTGTGGCTGCTCGGCGCGCTCGCCGGCGTGCTCGCGCTGCTCGTGCTCATCGAGCTCGGCCTCGAGCTCTTGCTGCCCTCCGTGAGGGGGCTGCACCGCGACAATCCGTCGTCGCCGGCCGCGTCGGCGCGCTTCGTGCGCAACCAGGAATACAGCTTCGCCATGGGATGGGATCTGCGCCACAAGGTGCGCGGCAAGACCAACGCCATGGGTTTCCTGTCGCCCTACCAGTTCGACGCCGTCGCCAAGCCCGCGGTCGCGTTATTCGGGGACAGCTTCACCGAGGGCGAGATGCTCGCCTACGGCGAGTCGCTCGCCGGCCAGCTCGAGGCGCAGTCGGGCGGCGCGATCGTGCCGTTGAATTTCGGGCTGAGCGGGGCCGCGCTGCCGCACTACCTCGGGATGGCGCGCGAGATGGGCGCGCGCTTCGAGTTCGACGCGGCGGTCATCGTCGTGGTGCCGGGCGATTACCTCGAAGGTTTCGAGGAGAAGGAAGGCCTGTACAGCTGGGGCAAGCCCGGGTCCGAGCTGATCTCGCTCGTTCCCGCCGCCTCACGCTCGAGATGGAAGCAGATCGCGCGCGAGAGCGCCCTGGTGTACTACGTGCGGGGAAACCTGAAATTCAACCCGGCGACGCTTTTCGCCCGGCCGGGTCAGAAGGCGTGCATGCCGCACGCGCTTGCCGCCGCGGACCGCGAGCGCCTGAGCCGCTACGTCGATGCGCTGCCTCGAGCGCTCAGGCTCGATGCGGGAAGAATCGTTCTCGCCGTCAACACCAACACCAAGGACATCTACGAGCGCGTCGATCGCCCCAGGCCGGTCCGGGACGCATGCCCGGATGTCGATGCGCTCGCCCTCGCGGAGCTGAGAAGGCTGGCCGCCGTCCGCGGCATGAAGGTGGTCGAAATCGGCGCGCTGCTCGAGCAGCACTATCGGGCCCACCGGCGTCTGCTCGACTTCAGGCCGGTCGATCCGCATTGGAACGACATCGCAACGACCCTCATCGCGGGCGGCATCGTCCGCGAGCTGTCGCTCGCCGGGGGGCCGGCGAAAGGCCGCCCTGCGCTCGCCCGGACGGACTAGCTACATGCGGGCGCCGTCGCGCACGCACGTCAAATGGCCCTCTTAGCCTACGGCAGCAAAAGATGAGCGCCGTCCCCACCGCCTCCGCCGCGCCCGCGCGGCTCGCCCCGTTCGCGCTGCTGCTCGCGCCGTTCGCGCTGCTGCACGCATTCATGCTCGGCTACGACCTGCTGCATCCGGACCGCTTCCTCCGCGGCGATCGGGCGCTCGAGCGCATCGAGCTGGTGCGCGGCTTCGGCGCGGCCTGGCACGGCGGCGACATGGGCGCGTTCCTCGCCGGCCACGGCATCGTCGGCGACTGGCTGCCGCAGGCGCTGCTCCACCTCGCGGGCGGCCAGTATCTCGTCATCGCGGTGCAGGTCGCTCTGGTGCTGCTGTCGATCCTCTGGGTGTTCGAAATCGGGCTGCGTCTCGGCCTGGGCGAGCGCCGCGCGCTCGCCGCAGCGGCGGTGTACGGCCTGCTGCCGCATACGCTGGTGTTCCCGCACGAGCTCGCGACCGAGGCGATCTTCGTTCCGCTGGTGGTCCTCAGCTTCCGCCTTTCCACCGGCGCCGGCGCCGGGGCGGCGCTCGGCCTCGCCACGCTCGTGCGCCCGATCACGATGCTCTGGCCCTTCGTCCATGCCGCCCTGTCGCGCAGCTCCACGAGCGCGCGCGCGCTTTACGTGGCCGCGGCGCTCGCGCCGCTCGTCCTGTGGATGAGCTTCATGCTGCTCGCGACGGGCGAATTCTCCATGGGGCGCTCGGCGCACGACCTGGGCACCAACCTCTACGAGCGCATGCACAAGACCGCGGCGCGGCTGCCTGAATCGGAGCGGCCCGCGAAGCGCCCGGCCGGCCAGAAGCGGGCAGGCCTTGGCGAGTATCTCGCCTTTGTCGCCGCGCATCCGGGCGCCGCCGCGGCGCACAGCGCGCGCGATTTCGCGACGGTAGGCTTCAAGTCCGGCGTCGAGCGCCTGGTGCTCGACTACCTCGATCTTTTTCCCGAGAGCCGCGACGCGCTGCAAAGCTCCGAAAGCGGCTGGCGCGCGCGCGTCGAGCAGCGCGGCGTGCTTGCCACCTTCGCGGAGCTTTTGCGCGCGCAGCCGGGCCTGGTGCTCATCTCGGCCGGCAGCGCGGCGCTGTTCGTCGCCTTCGTCGCTCTCGCGGTGGCGGGCGCTCTTTACGCCAGCGCCGCGCAGAGCGCCGGCGCCCGCCGGCTGCGCTGGCTGCTCGCCGCCTTCGTGCTCTACACCATCGCCACCGCGCAGGCAGTGGACGCCGCGCAATCGCGCCACCGGGCGCCGGCGGAATTCGCCCTGAGCCTGCTCGCCGTGGCCGGCTTTGCCGCGTTGCGCGCAAGCCGCGCGCTTCACAGGAAGAACCGGCAAAACGATCAGGAGCTGATCTACAGCCGCAGGGAGCCCGTCCTTGGCAGCTAATCCCGCGCAGCTTCGCCCGCAGCCCGGACTGGGGCTCGCGCTGTTCGACCTCGACGGCACCGTCACCCGCGGCGACACGCTGTTTCCTTTCCTTCGCTACGCGGTGGGGACGCCGGCGTTCGCCGCGCGCCTGCCGCTCGCGCTCGCGGTCCTCGCTGCGATGGCGCTCGGCGTTCTCGCGCGCGACCGCGCCAAGGCGATCGTGCTGCGGATCTTCCTGCGCGGCATGACGCGCGAGGCGCTGGCGGAGAAGGGCCGTCGCTTCGCGGCGGAGCGCCTGCCGGCGATGGTGCGCCCCGAGGCGGCCGAGCGGGTCGCCTGGCACCGCGCGCAGGGACACCGCTGCGCGCTTGCAAGCGCCTCGCCTTCGCTGTACGTCGAGCCCTGGGCGCGCGCCGCGGGCTTCGACGACGTGATCGCCACCGAAATCGCGTTCGATGCGCAAGGGTGCGCGACCGGCGCCTTTGCGGGGGCGAACTGCCGCGCGGAGGAGAAGCTGCGCCGGATCGAAGCGTGCTACGGCAACCTGGAGCAATACACGCTGCACGGCTACGGCGACAGCGCCGACGACCGGCACTTCCTCGCGCGCTGCGCCGAGGCACACTATCGGCCGTTCCGCGGCCGGCAGGCCGAGCCTTCCGCGCGAGCGCCGGCGCGCAACCGCCCGGCCGATTTCCTCAAGCTGATGCGCCCGCACCAGTGGGCGAAGAACGGCTTCGTCTTCGTCGGCCTCATCTTCGGCCACGCCTGGAACGTCCCCGAGCTGCTGCTCTCCGCGGTGCTCGCCGCCGCGGCGTTCTCGCTCAGCGCGAGCGCCATCTACATCGTAAACGACTATGCCGACCGCGAGC
>Ga0209488_10004406_pt1 | contig 11029 bp, 8 predicted proteins | sample Rivendell_Oct201_8_FD_188349 | JGI IMG/M metagenome (GOLD analysis project Ga0209488, IMG submission 188349) | Vadose zone soil microbial communities from the Eel River Critical Zone Observatory, Northern California, USA -... | ecosystem: Environmental > Terrestrial > Soil > Vadose zone >... | reverse complement strand
TCCATCCGCTACAATCAAAGATTATTCTGCTGGGCTTCCATGGCGCTGAAGGAGTCCGAGGCGATCGTTCTGCGCACGTATCCGTTGCGGGAGTCCGACCTGCTGGTTACGCTCTTTACCCGCCTGGAAGGCAAAGTAAGAGGGGTGGCGCGAGCGGCCAAAAAGTCGAAACGCCGCTTTGGGGGCGCCCTTGAGCCGCTCACTTACGTGCGAGCGATTTACGACGAGCGCGAGCGGCAAGAATTAGTTCGGCTGGATTCGTGCGAAGTGATCGATTCGCCGATGGCCAGTGAGATCGGTTATCCGAGGGCGGTTGCTCTCGGACATGTTGCGGAATTGCTTGACGAATTGCTACCGGACCGCGAGGCGAGCGATGCAGTTTTCCGGCTGACGCTGTCGGTTTTGCAAGAGCTGCGCGGTGCCAAGCTGTGGATGCCGCTCACTTATTTTGAGCTGTGGATGACGCGGCTGATGGGGTTTTTACCGGAGTTGTCCGAGTGCGCTAGTTGCGGCCGCTCGCTTAATGGCAGTCGAGCGTTTTATCACGCGTTAGCTGACGGCTTGGTATGCCCGGACGACAAGCGTCTAGCGTCCTCGGAGATGTCGCCGGAATCACGCAAGATCGCAGCCCAGATGCTGCGCTCACGCGTTTCCGATTTCGCCGAGATCGATTGGCCGAAAGTGGTGGCCGCCGATCTACGCAAGTTCCTTCTCCAGATTTTGGAGCGGCACATTGAGAAGAAGCTGGTGACGGCGGGAATGTTGGAGAAGATTTAGCTGTGAGCTACGAGAGGCGAGCTTCGAGCAAACTAGAGCTCAGCGCTGGCTCCAAGCTCGCAGCCCGAAGCTCGTAGCCCGATTGCGCAATCACGTGACCTCACCCAGACCAAATCCGCCGACTTTCCAGGAGCTTATCCTCAAGCTACAGGCGTTCTTCGCCGAACGTGGTGCGATCGTGCAGCAACCTTACGATGTTGAGGTCGGCGCCGGCACGATGGCGCCGGAAACATTCCTGCGGGTGCTCGGTCCGAATCCTTATAAGGTCGCGTATGTGCAGCCTTCGCGGCGACCGGCGGACGGGCGGTATGGGGAGAATCCGAATCGTCTGTTCAAGCACTTGCAATTACAGGTGATCCTGAAGCCTCCGCCGGAGAATGTGCAGGAACTTTATCTCGAGTCCCTGACCGCGATCGGCATCGATCTGCGCGAGCACGATATCAAGTTCGAAGAAGACAACTGGGAGTCGCCTACACTCGGCGCATGGGGCATCGGATGGCAAGTGATGCTCGACGGCCTCGAGATCACCCAGTTCACTTATTTTCAACAGTGTGGCGGAGTCGATCTCGATCCGATTTCTGTGGAACTGACTTACGGTCTTGAGCGGCTGTGCGCGTTCTTACAGGACGTGGATTCGATTTACGAAATTGTCTGGGCGCGCGATCCGGTTACAGGACGTGAAGTGAAATATGGCGATGTGCGTCTGGCCGAGGAACAGCAGTTCTCGGTTTACAACTTTGAGATGGCCGACGTTGAGAAGACTTGGAAACACTTCGAGTTGTGCGAGGCCGAGTGCAGAGGGCTGCTCGACCGCTACGCCGCGTTAACCAAGGATAAAAGCGAGGGTGACGGAATCGCTCGCGAGAAGGCTCGCTTCCCTCTTCTTGGCGCCTACGACCTGTGCCTCAAGTGCTCGCACTACTTCAATATCCTCGACGCGCGCGGCGCCATTTCTGTGACTGAGCGCGTCGGCGTAATTGCCCGCGTTCGTGCTTTGGCGGTAGGAATCGCCAAGGCGTGGATGGATCAGCAGTACGGCAGCGAAAAGAAAAACGATAAAAGGAACAAGACCGCAGAACCGGCGCCTCCAGCAAAAAAGGAAAAGCTGGCCCCAGTGGCTGGCTAATAGCTCGAAACCCGTAGCTCGTAGCTCTTTTGTGATCGGGCTCACATTCATCGGTCTGTAATTTTGAGAAAATAGACTATCGTCTGATGCCAGATTTTCTGCTTGAAATCGGTTGCGAAGAGATCCCGGCAAGAATGATCGGCGCTGCTTCCTGCGAACTGAGGGAACGGGTCACTACATTGCTGCAACGGGAACGCCTGGAACCGGCGGGCGCTCTCGCCCAACTGGATTCTCCACGTCGTTTGGCGGTTCTCGCTTCCGGAGTTCCCGGCGCGCAGCCTGATCTCATCGAGCAAGTCACCGGTCCATCGAGCCAAGTTGCATTCAAAGACGGACAACCTACTCCCGCTGCGCACGCGTTCGCGAAGAAAGTCGGGATTGATGTGGTCCGCCTCGAAAAAGTCAGCACACCCAAAGGCGAATATCTGGCAGCGACTGTGACGCGCAAGGGGCGTTCGGCAGGCGAGATTCTAGCCGAGTCACTGCCTAAAGAGATTGCGTCACTTTACTGGCCCAAGAACATGTACTGGAGGAAACGCGGTGAAGTATTTGTGCGGCCGGTGCGCTGGCTCGTCGCGATGCTCGACGAGCAAGTGATCCCGATGGAACTTTTCGGGATCGCGGCCGGAAAGACTTCGCGTGGACATCGCATCATCGGGACCGAAACTGTTGCCATTCCTAGACCAAGCGCATATGTCGAAGCACTGCGCGGCGCAAAGGTTCTGGGAGCAGCGGAACGCGAGCAGGTGATCCGCAAGGCGCTCGACGCCGCGACTCGTACGATTCCAGGCGCGCGCTGGCGCGAAGACAAGGAGTTGCTTGCGACCGTGGTCAATCTGACGGAATTCCCTTCTGCGATTCTCGGTACCTTCGATCCCGAGTTTTTGGAGCTTCCGGAAGAAGTTCTGGTTACGGTGATGCGTGACCATCAGAAATATTTCGCGATCGAAGATGCGGACGGCAAGTTGCTGCCGCATTTTCTCGCCGTGCTAAATACAGCCAGCGACAGTCAGGGCCTGATCCGCCATGGCAACGAACGCGTCCTCCGCGCACGATTTAACGATGCGCGCTTTTTCTGGCAGACCGACCAGAAGCAGACTCTACGCCAGCGCGTCGAACTGCTGAAGATCGTTACTTTTCAGAAAGATCTCGGCAGCTACTACGATAAAACGATTCGCGTGCAGCGACTTGCGAGTTGGCTGTGCGAGATTGTGAAGCAGGGCGGGGTTGCGATCAGACCCGGGGTGGTGCACAAGGCGGCGTGTCTGGCCAAGGCCGACTTGACTACGGACTTGGTGAAGGAGTTCACGGAACTGCAAGGGATTGTCGGCGGTTTATACGCGCGTGTCCAGGTGCTCGATGACGATCTGAAACCCGAAGTCCAGGGCGAAATCGCGAAGGCGATCTACGATCACTACAAGCCCGAGTCGATGGAAGACGAGGTTCCGCGCACGGTTGAAGGCGCGGTGCTGTCGATTGCCGATAAGGCCGACTCCATTGCCGGCATGTTCGCCTTGGGACTGGTCCCCAGCGGATCCAAGGATCCATTTGCGCTGCGGCGTCAGGCAAATGGGGTCGTCAGGACGATCGCGGAGCATAAACTGCCGTTCCGACTCTCAGAAATCATGAATGACGCTCGGGCGCGGTACCAGGGTTCCGAGGCCGAGAAGAAGTTTTCGAATGCTGACTACGCAGGTTCGGTGCGTAATTTCTTCCGTGAGCGACTGGAGTTTTATCTGAAAGAGGCTCATGGTTATGCCTACGATGTGATTAACGCAGTACTCGTCGCCGACGCCGATGACGTAGTAGACGCGGCTGCTCGCGCTGAAGCGGTCAGCAAAGTACGCGGTTCGGGGGATTTCGAATCGATCTCGGTTGCCTTCAAGCGAGCCAAGAACATTCTGCGTCAGGCTGAAGAAAACAAACGGACTATTGCGAGCCGCGTGGATTTGACCATTCTGCGCGAAGATTCCGAAAAGGAACTTGCCGCACTCCTTCCGCAGGCGGCGACCGCAGTCGAAACACTGCGCCAGACACGTAACTATCAAGCGGCGCTGATGGAAATTGCAAAGTTGCGTCCAGCCGTCGACAAGTTCTTCGACAAAGTGATGGTGATGGTCGACGACGAAAATCTGCGCGCGAATCGGTTGTCTTTGCTGCAAACACTAGTCAAAGAATTCTCCACCATTGCCGATTTCTCCGAAATCGTGACCGAAGGCAAAGAATCCACGAAGTAAGAATAAGAAAAGGACCCAAGGACTGATATGGCAACTCAAACTCTCCCCGAAACAGAAACGATCGAATCCAAACCCGCGACGGCAAAATATGTGTACTTCTTCGGCGGCGGCAAGGCTGACGGCGACGGCAAAATGAAGGACGTCCTCGGTGGTAAGGGCGCAGGCCTCGCCGAGATGACGAACGCCGGTCTCCCCGTGCCTCCAGGCTTCACCATCCAGACCGAAGCTTGCCGGGAATATATGCGGCGCAACAGCGTTTCGAAGGAAGTCGATTCGCAAATGGACGCGGCGCTTGCGCGGCTGGAAAGTCTGCAAGGGCAAAAACTTGGCAAGGGCGACAATCCACTGCTCGTAAGCGTGCGGTCGGGCGCGAAGTTTTCGATGCCGGGAATGATGGACACTATTCTTAATCTCGGCCTCAACGATCAGAGTGTCGAAGCGCTTGCTAGACGCAGCAATAATCCGCGTTTCGCTTATGACTCCTATCGGCGGCTGATTCAGATGTTCGGCAATGTCGTGCTCGACATTGAGAAGTCGGCGTTTGATGAGGTCTTCGACGCGAAGAAGAAGCAGCGAAAAGCAAAGCTCGATACCGAACTCGATGCCAAGGCGCTCAAGGAAGTGATCGAGGAATATAAGAAGGTCGTCCGGAAGCACACCAAGGAGGACTTTCCGCAGGACCCGCATGAGCAGCTGGTGATGGCGCGCGATGCGGTATTTCGCTCCTGGCAGAACGACCGCGCCAAGCATTATCGCCGGATTAACAACATCGATGACATGCTCGGGACCGCAGTTAATGTGCAAGCGATGGTCTACGGAAACCTGGGCGATACCAGCGGCACCGGCGTCGGTTTTACGCGTAATCCTGCGATCGGAACGAAAGAATTTTACGGTGAGTTTTTACTGAACGCGCAAGGTGAGGATGTGGTTTCAGGTGTGCGCACCCCGGTGCCGATCCTCGAACTCGAAAAAGTTATGCCGGATGTCTACAACCAGTTGCGCGACATCACGACCCGTCTCGAAAAACATTACCGCGACATGCAGGACTTCGAGTTCACTATCCAGGATGGCAAGCTGTACATGCTGCAAACGCGCAACGGAAAACGTACGGGCTTGGCTGCCGTCCGGGTTGCGCTGCAGATGGTAGAAGAAGGCCTGATTAAGAAAGAGGAAGCCATCTTCCGCGTTGAGCCCAACCAGCTTTACGATTTCCTTGTGCCGCGTCTCGACGAAAAGGGACAGAAGATCGAAGTGCTGGCCAAGGGTCTGCCGGCATCGCCGGGCGCTGCGGTCGGGCAGATTGTTTTCACCGCCGACGAAGCGGTAGAAAAGGCCGGACACGGCGCGAAAGTGCCGGTGATCTTGGTTCGCGCGGAAACCACGCCCGAAGATATCCACGGCATGGAAGTCGCCAAGGGCATCCTCACTTCGCGGGGCGGCATGACCAGCCACGCGGCCGTGGTGACTCGCGGCATGGGCAAGTGCTGTGTTGCGGGCGCGGGTGATATTGAGGTCGATGAAAAAGCTCGCGAGATGCGCGTGAAGGGGCAAGTATTCCGCGAGGGAGATTGGATTTCGCTCGACGGCACAACTGGTCGCGTGATCAAAGGGAAGCTGAATACTTTGGATCCGTCGCCGGACGATCCCGAACTCCAGAAGTTTATGAGTTGGGCTGATCCGTATCGCACGATGAAAGTTCGCGCGAACGCGGATATCCCAAGAGATGCAATCCAGGCGCGTGCGTTCGGAGCGGAAGGAATCGGCCTTTGCCGCACTGAGCACATGTTCTTCGGCGAGCAGAAAATTCCTCACATGCGCGCCATGATTTTGGCGAACACCGAAAAAGATCGGCGGGCCGCGCTGAAGAAACTATTGCCGCTGCAACGCAATGACTTCATCGGCGTTTTTCGCGCCATGGACGGGTTCCCCGTCACCATCCGCACTCTGGATCCGCCTCTGCATGAGTTCCTGCCGCGACGCGAAGAGCTTATGGTCGATATCGCGACGTACCAACAGATGGATGCGAAGCAGAAGAGGTCGCTGGTCCCGAAGTACCGCGACTACGGAGCGAAAGCGGTCGCCGACCTGAAGAAGCTCATGCCGGCGCTTCTGAGCCGGGTCGAGCAGCTCCACGAATTCAATCCGATGCTCGGACACCGCGGGTGCCGGCTTGGAATTACATATCCGGAAATTACCGAGATGCAAGCTCGTGCCATCTTCGAAGCGGCGGTTGCAGTTGCGAAAGAGGGTGTGAAAGTTTTCCCCGAGGTCATGATCCCGCTCGTCGCGACGCTAAAGGAAATGGCGAACCAAGCAGCCATCGTGAATCGCGTCGCGAAAGAAGTTTTCGACGAGAAGGAGCGAACTGTCGACTACCTCGTAGGAACGATGATCGAGTTGCCGCGCGCCGCGCTGGTTGCAGATGAGATCGCCAAGGAAGCGCAGTTCTTCTCTTTCGGGACGAACGATCTTACTCAAACCACGTTCGGATTCTCACGCGATGACGTCAACAAAATCCTGCCGACGTACATTGAAGAAGGAATTCTGAAGCGGGATCCGTTCGAAGTGCTTGACCGGGATGGTGTCGGCCAGTTGGTGAAGATGGCGACCGAACGCGGGCGCAAGTCTCGGCCAAAGCTGAAAGTGGGAATCTGCGGCGAACACGGCGGTGAACCTTCGTCGGTCGAGTTCTGCTATCAGACCGGATTGGACTACGTATCGTGCTCACCGTTCCGCGTTCTGACAGCCCGGTTGGCTGCCGCTCAGGCTGCTGCGGGTGAGAAGATGCAGGGCGAAGCGGGGAGAACCAGATGAAATCGGGGAACACGAAGGACGTTTTGAACACATCTTCCGTGTCCCCTTTTATTCAATTAACTTTCTGCAACCGCGCAATCAACTTCTGCGCCAGGTTTTCTTCCGATTCCGACCACAGAAGTCGTCCGGTGACGCCCGCGTTTTTCTCGACGAGCGCGGTGAATTCGACCAGCTGTTGCACATTCCCCTTGACATGCTGTTCGGACTCGCCAGTCAGTGCGAGTTCCTCGTGAAGGAAGGGGGTGTCGATTCCGAAATCAATCTGCACATGCCCGGTTTCGTCAGCCGCTCCTTCTTCAAATTGCGCTCCCTGTGCGATGAATCGCACTAGAGTTGGAGTCTCCAGCCATTTCTCGCCGCTCTCGGCGGGTGACCACAAATCCCAACACGCCTCGAAGACGTACGCGTAATCTTCGTGCAAAAGTTCTGAGGCAACACCGGCGGCCTGCTCGGGAGGAATGCCGGGTTGGAAACGCTGCTCCAGGATTGTCGGTTCACTCCACGAAACTGGCTGCACCGCGACGTAGGTCACACCAGGACGTCGCGCCGAAAACGGAAATTGCCGGAGCACGTCGACTACGCGTGGCAAGATTTCCGGCTCCTCGAAACTAGGAAACCACAAGCTGAGATAGAGAGAATCGGCCATAAAGCCATTCTAAATGGCAAAATCGAGGAGCGCGATTGTAGTGATCTGCTGCACGCCAAAGCCTCCATCCGGTTTTGATTTCTTGCAACTTTGACACCGCAAAAAATCGCCTGTTAGTATGAAAGCTGCCAGCAACATCCCACCGCGACAGCAAGCGTCCCCGTCGTCTAGCCTGGCCTAGGACATCGCCCTTTCACGGCGGTAACACGGGTTCAAATCCCGTCGGGGACGCCAACAAAATAAACGGGTTCCGCACAATCACCGTTTTTCTTCATGATCCAATTTGATCCACTTAGGCGGGCTTGATTTCCGAAACGGCGCCCCGCCTTACCAATTTGACCAAATTGCTCTGTGCCTCGCGCTTCTGCGGACCGACTGCCTGCATGTAAACGTCGGTCGTGACTCTCAGACTCGCGTGGCGCAACAACTCCTGTACGACCTTCGGATTTTCTCCGTTCGCGTTCAGGAGCGTTCCAAACGTGTGCCGGAAGGTGTGATACGAGACTTGCTTCGTCACCCTGGCACGTTCCAAGGCCGGCTTGCCGTAATACCGCCACAGCGTGCCGGGCCAATAGGGCTGTCGGCCTTTCATGTGCGGAGAGGCAAATAGCCAATCGCCTGGACTTCCGTACGGAGAAAGGTGTCTCCATGCCCAGAGCGATTCGGCCGTTTGCGCGTCCAGCGGGACGTCTTTCAGAGACGCTTCCGTTTTCGGCGCACCTTCCACCATTGCCACTACAGATCGACGGATATGCAAGACGAGATTCTCGAAATCCACGTCCTGCCACCGAAGCCCTATCAGTTCTCCTCGGCGCAGCCCAGTGAAAGCATCCAACTCGATCATCGTGCGGAGTGGGTCTGGCAATTCCTTGAGAAATGCCATGATCTCTTCCGGCGTCAGAACGTCTGGTGCTTTCTGCCGTTTCGCGCTCTGGCGAACACTCGTGATTGGATTCTTCTCGGTCCACTCCCACCTGATCGCATGAGAATAGAGCGCACTCATAATGTTTCTGATCTTCGCCCTGCTGCCCCGCGCTAGCGGAACACCAGTTCTCGGAAAACAGAGACTCTTGAGCCATTTCTCCACGTCGGTCGCCTTGATGTCCTTCAATCGACATACACGCCATCGTGGGAGAATCCATTTCCTTAAATAACCCTCGTAGGTCACCTGCGTCGAGTACGATTTGCGATCCTCGTCCGCCGCGTCGGGCGTCGGCTTGGTCTTGTTGAAAATATCCGGCAACTCGTGTTGGCGATAGTGATTTACAAGCGTCTCGAAACTGATGCTTTTGATGAGACGTTGAGGGGTTTGTTGGTTGATCTCTAAGCGGATGGCATCTACTGCGGCTTGGGCGGCAGACTCGGTTGGCAAGTCTTCCTGCGTTCCAATGACGATGTGTTTTCGCCGGATTGCTCCGTCCAGCTGAACTTCTCTCCACAAGAACTCCCAAACCTTTCCTTTTTTGCGATCCGCCAGTCTCAGACTGCCTTTTTGATAACTCGTGCGCCTCATTCAAATCCTCCATTTCGGTTGAGGCAACACGGATGGCTGGAACGAGAGTAGCCCAGCTTTGGTCTGCTGTCGAGATCGCCTCAATGCGATTCATTTCTCAACTAGCCATTTTGTGTTCAAGCCAATCGTTCAAGACTGAAGCGCGGAAACGCCAGAGCTTTCCGATCCGAACGCCGAGAATCCGGCCGCTTCGGGCCATTTGCTGGAGAGTCTTGGGATGAATTTTTAAGAGAGCGGCTGCCTCATCTGTGTCCAGGAGCTGCTCAAAGTGCGCGTCAGCGTTTTCAATGCGGTGGGCTGGTTTGGAAACAAGGTCGGGCATAGCCGCCTCCGAGAGAGTTTTTCGCAGCTTCTGAGCTGCCAGAGCAGTTCGAGGTTAGTTTTGGTACTGCTGAGTAGTCCAATTCATTTTGAGCTGAACCTTATGAATCCCAGTAATGAATCAGTGTGGACGGAATATCTGGACACTAGATCCTCACTATAAGCGTAAGGAATAGTGCTCGGCTGAGAAGTCATTGGACTGACGCAACTCTTCCCGACTAATGTTGGCCCAATGCAGCGACTCTGATGGTTGCTGCTGGAGGCCGTCATGCCGCACACAACGCCTGTCAAACATCCGTTTGGGACTCGCTTGATAATGACTTTAGCGTCTGCAAAATCGGCGCCGATCCTCGTCGTATTTCTCATCTTCGCCCCAATTGCGGCCCATGCCCAAGGGAGTCCTTTCGACACCGGCTTTACCGCCATTCAGAGCCTTTTCACGGGCACGATTGCGAAGGTCGCGAGTCTCGTCGCCATCGTGATCGGCGGCTATGGCTTCGCGCACGGCGAACCCGGCGCAAAGAAGGCCTTGGCCGGCGTCGCCGCCGGAACGGGCATTGCCGTCCTCGCCGTAAACGTCTTGAGTTGGCTTTGGGGCGTGTAGGAGAACCTACCCCAAAGTTCAACAGATGCTGAACGAGTCCCTTATGCCAAACAACTCGGAACAGAAACATCGCACAAATCGAGTCTTCAAGAGCATGCATAAGCCGCTCACCTACTTGGGTGTCGAACGCACGCTGTTCTACTTCGTTTGTGTTGGTGCAGTGGGGGCCTTCAATCTCTTCAATTCCATCTTGGCGGGAATAGCCGTATTCATTGGGGGTTTTGCCTTCGGACATTGGGTAACGAACAGCGATCCGGCATTTCTCTACATCCTGGCCAAGTCCGAACGCTACAACGTGCGCTATGACGCCGCGAAACAACGAGTCCCCCGCTTGGAGGTGGTGTGATGCTCCGTCTCGACAAAGTCATCAAGCCGTGGAAAGAGAGCGCTGCTCTCAACGACCACATAAACCTCTACGGCTTCTGGAACGAGACGACCTTTCTTACGAAAAGCGGAGACCTCGGCATCGTCCTCAGTATTTCTGGCGTGGATTATGAAAGCCTTGACCGCTCCGAACAGGGGTATGCGGTGAAGCGGCTGGAAGCAGCGCTCAAAGCGTTTGGCTCAGGCTTCCACGTTTATCAATACCTCTTCAAATCGAATCGCCCGGACATACCATTCGCGAGCTATGACAACCCGATCGTGGAGGCAGCTATCGACCAACGGCGGAAGTTCTTTGAAGCCAAGCGAGACCATCTTTACCAAGTTGAGATCTTCTACTGCATCCTTCTGGAAGGCACTAGGTCGAAGACCGGCGTCGGAACAGCTCTGGCCCGCCTCCTACACGATCCAAAGGGCGCGATTGGCGAACTCAAATCGCAGTTCACCAACGACAGCATGAAGACACTATTGCGTATGCATATCGAGCGCGATCTTCAACGGCTCGACCAGCACGTGCAGGCATTCGCTCGGCAGCTTGCGGATTTCATGCAAATCGAGGTCTTGAATCGGCAGGGTCAATTCACGTTTTTCCGCCGCTTGCTGAATTATG
>Ga0209488_10004404_pt1 | contig 11030 bp, 8 predicted proteins | sample Rivendell_Oct201_8_FD_188349 | JGI IMG/M metagenome (GOLD analysis project Ga0209488, IMG submission 188349) | Vadose zone soil microbial communities from the Eel River Critical Zone Observatory, Northern California, USA -... | ecosystem: Environmental > Terrestrial > Soil > Vadose zone >... | reverse complement strand
CGGGGAAGTCCGTGGGGATGCCGAACAAGCACTGCGCCGCGAAATCGAAGGGCGAGGGCAGCGCTTCGCGCACCACCACGCGCGAGGGCGGCAGGTCGAGCCCCAGCCGCTCTTCGAGAAACGAGAACTCGCCCGCGGCGGCGAGCGTGGCGCTCGTGAGCACCACCGTCTCCACCCGGTCGAACAGGTTGTCCTTGAGCAGGGTGGCGAGGTCGAGCGGAACCGCCGCGTCACGGCCGGATCGATGCGGTCGTCGTTCATGGCGTCCAGGACCGCCTGCGGCAGCCGGCTGGAAAAGGCCAGGGTGGCCAGTGCGCGCGTGTTCATCGGCATGATGAAGCCAGGGCCGATGCCGGCGGGTGGTTCGGGATCGTCCATCGCGACCAGCTGCAGCGCCCTTCCGCCGGGCTCGGGCAGGAAGAGGTAGGCGGCGCTGCAGCGCAGGACGCGCGCTCCTACCCGGGCGCCGGCCTGCAGAACGCGCTGGAGATCCAGGTGACCCAGGGCCGACTGCCCCAATTCGAGCAGGAGCGACAGCTCCTCCACCCGCCGCTGGGTCTGCTCGAAGAGCGTGGCGGTGAGCAGCGTCACCGCGAGCTGCGCCGCCAGCGTGGAGAGGAGGCGCAGGTCCTCGGTGCCGACCGGGGAGCCGCGCACGGCGATGAGTACGCCGTGCACCGCGTCCCCGACCTGCAGGGGCAGGGCGATGGCATTGTGCCCCTCGGCTGGCGGCACGGGCGTGCCGGCGGGCGGCACCGGGACGACGCCGTGGGGCGGCGTGTTCAGGCGCCGCGACGACCGTCCGACCGCGCCGTCGGGACCCACCGTGAAGAGCACCGGGTCGCCCGAGCGCGCGCTCTCGGCCCATGGCGTCTCGGCCGCGAGCGGCTCGGCAGCGGAGAGCGTCCGGGCGGAGAACCCGCGCTGCGCCGCGACCAGCAGCCTCTCGTCGTCGCGCCGGAGCACCGCCGCCCGCGGCAGCGAGGCCTCGTCCGCGAGCCGCTCCAGCGCGGCGGAGAGCGACTCGCCCGAAGCGAGGCTGGCGCTGGCGCGAGCGACCGCGTTGACCGCGACCAGCTCGCGATTGGAGCGCGCCAGCTCGTTCATCCGGCGCAGCGTGTCCAGCGCGGTTCCGAGCTGTTGCCCGAAGAGACCGAATGCGCTGGCCACGGTGACGTCCAGGCCCTCGCCCGTCGCCGACAGGGCGAGGCGGGGCGAGCCGTCGACAGGCACATGGCAGAAGATCGCGCAGGGCGGGATGTCGCCGGGGAGCTGGTCGCGTTCCTTGCCCAGCGCGCGCGCGACCACCGCGGGGAGGTCGTCGATGAGCGACCCGTGAGGGCTTCCTGCCTCCGGCAAGAACTCGTGGAACGCCGCCATCGGCAGGTCTTGCGGCCAGCGCTGCCGCAAGACGGTGATGCCGGCGTGGGTCGGGCCGCCGATGTCCAGCAGGCGGAAGGTGCTCCCGGAGATCTCGCTGAAATGCACCGACAGTCCCACGGCGGTCAGGCGGTCGGCGACCAGCCGGAGGATCCCGTCCCGGGTGGCCAGGCGCTGCACGGCGACGGCCACGTCGGAGAAGGCGCGGATGAGCTCGGCGGTCCGGGCCCGCACACGCTCGTCGGTGCACAGGAGCAGGAAAGCGCCCGGACCGGCGGGGGAATAGGGGGAGATGCGCAAGCGCGCCGGGATCGGAGAGCCGTCGCGCGCGCGCAGCGCGAAGTCGTACTCCTCCGGAGGGTTCCGCCCCTCGGAGCGCGCGAAGTGACGCGCGAGCAGCCTCTCCGCGTCCTCCGGAGGGAGGAAGGCGTGGAAGGGATCCTCGGCAGCCAGGAGCTCCGCCCGATCGCGCCCGAGCATGCTGCAGAACCGGTCGTTGGCGGCCAGCACCCGCGCGGCGCGCAGCACCAGCGCCGGCATGGGAATCTGCGCGAGGAACAGATCGATCCCGCCGTCGTCGGGCGCGATCCGCTCCGTGCTCATCGCTCCCGCTCCTTGCGCAAGACGCGCTTGTCGCCCACCCGCAGCGTCACGCGTTCCTTGTCGAACCACTCGGCGAGAGGGATGGTGAACTTGCGGCTCTGCCCCGTCAGCTCCTTGAACCCCTGCGCATCGATCGAGCCGTGCTGCTGCAGGTGCGCGAGCAGGCGCGCCCGCAGATCGCGGAGCGCGTCGGCCGCGAACCAGAGCTCCTCGCTGACCTTCACCGCCCGGCCTTTGGACGCGAGCGACTTGAGCAACTGCTGGGTCCTCTGCGGCGTCTGCGCGGCGAGCGCGGGCAGCTCGTCGGTGCGGGGCGGGGCGAGGCCCGAGGACTCGAGCACCGAGGCGAGCTTCTCCTGCGCATCGGCGTCGGGTCCGCTGAGGGGCGCCGCCGCGGCAGCCGGGCGGACGCGCTCCGCGTCCTGGCGCAGTTCCCCCGCCTCGGCGAGCTGCGCGAGGGCGCGGGCGAAGAGGCGGGCCGGCGGCGACCCGGCGCGCTGGCGCAGCTCCTCCTTCGCGATGCTGGGGTCCAGCGGGGAGTTGCGGGCGTGCTCCGTCAAGCGCGCGGCGAGCTTCAGCTCGAGCTTGCGCAACAGGCCCGCATGGACGTAGAGGCGCGCCTCCCGATCGAAGAGCAGCGCGCGTCCGAGCTGGGCGAGCCGCTCCAAGGCCCGGTCGGCGGACTTGAAGGTGAACGCGCCGCGCGCGGCGAGGCGCGCGGGAGAGCACCCGAGATGGCCCGACTCCAGCACCAACTCCTCCGCCTGGGCCAGCGGGTCGTCCCCGGCCAGGGCGCGCAAGGCCTGCACGTCCGCCTCGCGCCGGCGCCGTCTGCGTGGGGCGACCGACAGGATACGCCCTCCGCCCAGCGTGCTGGCATGCGCGCGGCTCGCCGCGGCCAAGCGCCCCGGCGCCGGAGCGGAGGCCTCGGTGGGCTTCCCCAGCTCCCCGCGCAGGAGAAAGCGGAGGCCGGCGAGGGCGGCCACGGGCATGCCCAGGCGCAGCTGCGCCACCGCGCGCTCGCCCGGGAGCAGCTGTGCGCGATCGACGAGCGCGACCACCGCTTGTGCCTGGGCCGTCCCGATGTGGGCGAGCACGCGCGCGCGGTCCTTGAGCGGCCGCGACGCCCAGGGAAGCAGCTCCACTTCGACGTCGAGGACGTGCGCGGGCCCGGTCGCCTCGAGAGTGCCCGCGGTGACCAGCGCCGAGCCGCGCGGCGCGCCGGAGACCTCGATTCCGGCGAGGTTGGCCGCCGTCCGCTGTCCCGCCTGAGCGCGGGGAACGGTCTGCCCGTGCACCTGGACCCCGCGCACGCGCACGCTGCGGGCCGTGGCGGAGGCGCCCACCACGTCGACCTCGTCGCCGGCCTGCAGCGCGCCGGAGAAGAGCGTCCCGGTCACCACCGTCCCGAATCCCTTCACGCCGAAGGACCGGTCGAGCGGCAGGAACAGCGGTCCCTGGTCCGAGCGCGGCGAGTCGAGCTGCGCGCGGACGGCCTGGGCGATGGTCCGGACCAGCTCCGGGAGGCCTTGGCCCGTGCGCGCCGAGCACTCCACCACCGGCGCCTCCTCCAGGAACGATCCGGCCAGCAGGTCCTTCAACTCGAGGAGCAGGAGCTCGCGGTGGTCGGGGCCCAGCGCGGGAAGGAGGTCGGACTTGGTCAGCGCGACGACTCCCGCTTTGACCCCGAGGAGGCGGAGCACGTCGAGGTGCTCGGCCGTCTGCGGCATCGGCCCCTCGTCGGCCGCGACGCACAGCACCGCGACGTCCACGCCGAAGGCGGCGCCGACCATCGCGCGGAGGAAGCGCTCGTGGCCGGGCACGTCCACCACTCCGGCCGTCCCGATGCCGGGCAGCTCCAGGTGGGCGTAACCCGCTTCCAGCGTGATGCCGCGCCGCTTCTCCTCGGGAAGGCGATCGGTGTCGATCCCGGTGAGCGCCTTCACCAGCGCCGTCTTGCCGTGGTCGACGTGTCCCGCGGTCCCGATCACGACGCGAAGCGGGCTGGTCATTCGTCCACCCAGGTCACGCCAGGAGCGAGCTTGGTCGGATCGAACGCGCCGTCTCCACGCAGGACCGCGACGGGCGCGGAGCAGTAGAGCGTGCTCCAGAGGGCGGCGGGACGGTGATTGCCGCTCCGCTTCAGTCCTCCGAAGGGCAGCCGCCCGCTCGCGCCCACGGTCGGGGCGTTCCAGCTCACCACGCCGCATTCGAGCGCGCGCTGGCAGCGGTCGAAGGCCTGTTCGCTGCGGGTGTGCACGCTGGCCGCCAGGCCGTAGTCGGTGGCATTGGCGATCTGCAGCGCCTCTTCCTCGGAGCTGGCGGGATAGACGGCGAGGTCGGGACCGAACAGCTCTTCGCGCTCGTAGGGCGAGCTCCGCCGCTGTCCAACGAAGTGGACCGAAGGGCTCACGTAGCAACCCTCGAGCCCGCGGGGCCGGAGCCGGCGCGCGTCCAGCAAGGTCTCAGCCTCGGCTGCGCGGATTCCGCGCTCGAACTTCTCCAGCGCGGCCGGCGAGGCGAGCGGCCCCATGAACACGCCGTCGTCGAGCGGATGCCCGATGGACAGCTTGCGCGCGAGCTGCACGATGCGCTGGGCGAATCGGCGCGCGTCGCCCACCACGATGGCGCGCGAGGCCGCGGTGCAGCGCTGCCCGGCAGAGACGAACGCGGAGAAGAGCACGTCGTAGGCTGCCTTCTCCAGATCGGCATCCGCCAGGACCACGGCGGCGTTCTTGCCTCCCATCTCCAGCGCCAGCAGCTTCGTCCGGCCCTGGTTGGCCTTCTGGATGGCCTGGCCGACCGCCCAGCTCCCGGTGAACAGGACGCCGTCCACCCCTTCGTGCGCGGCCAGCGCCGCTCCCACCGCGGGCCCGCCCTGCACGAGGTTGAAGAGGCCGCGCGGGACGCCGGCCTGCTCCAAGCAGCGCGTGTACACCTCGGCCGCGTGCGGGGCAACCTCGCTGGGCTTGAAGACGACCGCGTTTCCGCAGGCGAGGGCGGGCAGGATGTGCCCGTTGGGGAGGTGCACGGGGAAGTTGAACGGCCCCAGAACCGCCAGGATGCCCAGAGGCCGGAACCGGCACTCGGCCCCGGGCTGCCCGGGCGCAGGGAACGGAGAGACCAGCTTCATGCCTTCGCCGGCGGTGATGGCCGCCTTGGCGCTGCAAGCTTGCGCCTCGGTGCGAGCTTCCCAGAGCGGCTTTCCCACGTCGAGCGCGATGGCGCGAGCCAGCTCTTCCTCATGGTCCTTCAGCACCGCGCCGATACGGCGCACGAGCTGCTCGCGGTCGCCTGCTGGACGCGCGCCGAAGGCGGGCTGCGCCTCCCGAGCGGCGGCGACGGCGGCGTCGGCCTGGGACACCGCCCAGGGATGGCGCCCCAGCAGCAGCGAGAGATCCGCCGGGGAGCGGTCCTCGATCGCTCCGTCGGGCGCTTCGGGGTCGGCCCAGCTGCCAGCTATGAAGTCCATCGGCTACTCGAAGGGTATCGTATGCAGCCGTTCTCCGCCTTCCGCCGCCAGCGTTTCGACGGCGGCTTGGGGAAGCCGCACTTCCGAATCGTGGAAGGCGCAGAGGGCCCGCACCGCGCGGAAGCGGTTGCGCCCCTGCCCCCGCTCGACCGCAACCAGGCGATCCTCGACGTCGAGGCCGGACGCCTCCGTGCCCTCCTGCAGGCGCTGGCGGGCGAGCTTGGCGCGGCGGAACCGGCGGATGGGCTCGATCAGCTCGGTCGGAGCAGAGTAATGCGGGCCTCCGTCGAACGGGTCGATGCGCTCGTCGTACCGGAAGCCGATCCGGGTCAACATGTTCTTGGCGCCCACGCTCTCCGGCCCCACCTCTCCGATGGCATCCTGGATCTTCTGCGAGAACAGCGTGGCGTAGATCTCGCCGGGCGGAAAGAGCTGCTGGATGAACTCCTTGTTCTCGCGGGAGAGCCGGTCGGCGTCCTGGTACGACAACCCGGTGAACTTCCGCCCCAGCGCCTCCCAGAGCGGGCTCCTGCCGTCTTCTTCCAGGCGGGGGAGCAGCTCCACCAGGATCCGGTCGCGAAAGCGGGGCCGGTGCATGGCGATGCAGAGGAAGCGGACGTAGCTGAGCTGCTTTCCCGGCTTGTCCTGCCCGCGGAACTGCGGATCGACCACCAGGCCGCCGATCTCCGTCGGACCGTCGAAGTTGTAGCCGATGGAGAGCACGCGGTGGCGGAAGTGTCGGTCCACGCTGTGGGAGTAATGCTCCTTCTCGTAGACGTCGAAGAAGATGTGCGGCGCGTCGCGGGTGCCGTGCTGGGCGATGATCAGCGAGGACCCGACGAGCTTTTCCGTCCGGGTCTCCTCCATCACGAACAGGTACTCGCGCTCGAACGGATCCCGGATGCGGCCGCCGAATGAACGCGCCGATTTCTCCAGGATCGAGCTGAGCTGCCGCTCGTCGTTCGGGAGGTTGACCGTGTCCAACTCGGAGGCGAGCTTGCGCAGCCCTGGCAGATCGCTCCTCTGGGCGTCGCGGATCACGTACAAGCGCAGAGCTCCACAAGAAGGGACTCGTAGAGATCGCACGCCTTCGCCAGTTGCGCCATTTCGACGCGCTCGTTGGGCGTGTGCGCGTTTCCCGTGCTGCGGCCCGGGCCGATCACGATCGCCTCGCACCCTGCGCGGGCGAAGACTCCCGCCTCCGTGCTGGTCGGCTTCGCGCGCGGTGCGGGATCGAGCCCGTGGCGGGCCAGGACGGCGCCCGCGGACTTCACCAGGGCCGAGTCGCCGGGCAGGGACATTCCCGAGGCATTGCGCTCCACCGAGATCTCCAGCTCGAGCTCGCCCTGCCCGAGCTGGGCCACCCAGGCCAGGGCCTGCGCCTTGAAGGCCTCCACCAGCGCGTCCGGATCGTGGCCCGGCAAGAGGCGCGCGTCCAGTTGGATGGAGACCGCGCCGTCGGCGCTCTCCAGCACGTTGAGCCCGCCGACCGCGCCCGGCGGATCGAAGCGCGGATCGCTCCCGGCCGGAAGCGTCCGCTGCCAGAGCTCCTCCAGCGCCGAGGCGGTGGCGAGGGCCCGCCAGAGGTTGGGCTGCGGGGGCCGCGGCGGCAGGAAGGTCGTCTCCTGGGGCTCGGGTTGGCCTTTCTCGCGCGGCGCAGGCACCTCGAGGGTACAGCTCGCCGGAACGACATTGGTCCCCGAACCGCCCTTCGCGGCCACCACCGCCGAACCCGACGATTTGACCCAGGCAAGGGCTTTCAGGATTGCGTTGTCCCCCAGGTGCGGCGTGGAGCTGTGCGCCGCTTTCCCGGCGAAGTGCAGCTGCTCCACGCCCGGGCCGTCCGTGTTGACCGGACGCGCCTTGCGGTCGCGCACGGTACAGCGCGCCACCGCGTATCCCTTGTGGGCGGAGATGATCTGCAGCTCGCTCGGCTCGCCGCACAGCACCTGCGCCGGCGCGACCTCGCGAAAGAGCTCGCTCTGGGTGAAATGCCTCGCGCCGCGCAGCCCCACCTCCTCGCCAAACGTGCCCAGGAGCCAGAACGGGCGCCGCGCGCTGCGCCCTTGCAGCCTCCGCGCTGCTTCCGCCTTGCAGAGCGCGTCCAGCTTCACGTCGGCGACGCCGAGGCCGTGCAGGAAGCCGTCGCGCTCGGTGAGCGTCCAGGGATCCGTCTGCCATCGTTCGCGGGGACCCGGCGGCACGGTGTCGAGATGCGTCACCAGGAGCACGCCGCCCGGTCCCTGGGCTCCGCCCCCCGGCCCGCCCAGGAGGTTGACATGGACCTCCTCGACCACTTGCTTGCGAACTGTCAGGCCGGCATGCTCCCACAGCGACTGCAGGAGGTCGGCCGCCCGCTGCGTCCCCTGGGACGACACGGTATCGGCAGCGATGAGCTTCCGCGCCAGCTCGAGAAAACCCTTGGACAGCATGGGGCGCTCCGTCTGTCATGGACGCTGCCGCAGGTCAACCACGTGGCTAGTATTTCACCCGACACTTTTCGGGAAGGGAGTGGGGCAATGGAAGATCCGAAGGCGACGCCGTTTCTGACCGACATCAAGGAGCTGCAGCGCCGGGCGCGGGAGCATGTGGAGAGAGGCGCCGTGACGCCCGCGTACCGCGGCGACGTCGAGGTCGCGGTCAAGCTCCTGAACGAAGCGCTGGCGACGGAGATCGTCTGCGTGCTGCGCTACCGCCGGCACTACTTCATGGCGACCGGGATCCACTCCCAGGCGGTGGCGGCGGAGTTCATGGAGCACGCCCAGCAGGAGCAGCAGCACGCGGACAAGATCGCGGAGCGCATCCGGCAACTGGGCGGCGCGCCTGACTTCAACCCGGAGGGGCTCTTGTCCAGGAGCCACGCGCAGTACGCCGAGGGGAACTCGCTGATCGACATGATCAAGGAGGACTTGATCGCCGAGAGGATCGCCATCGAGTCGTACACGGAGATGATCCGGTACTTCGGCGACAACGATCCCACTTCCCGGCGGCTGATGGAGTCCGTGCTCGAGCAGGAGGAGGAGCATGCGGACGACATGGCGACGCTGCTGGAGGCGCTCGATCCAAGGGAGCCGGGCGAGGCGGACGGAGTAAGGCATTAGCAGGGTTTCGCTTCAGATCAAACGCGGAGCACGCCGACCACGCCGAGGTTTGGTATGGGTTGCGGCGTGCGGGCGGTGGTGCAGCGAGTGAGTGAAGGCGCGGTGCTGGTCGACGGCAAGGTGACCGGCGCGGTGGGGCGAGGATTGTGCGTGCTCGTGGGGGTCGGCCATTCGGACTCCGCCGAGGACGCCCGCTGGCTCGCGGACAAGGTGGTCGACCTGCGTGTGTTCGAGGATGAGCAGGGGAAGATGAATCGATCCGTGCTGGATGTCCGCGGAGGGATCCTGGCCATCTCGCAGTTCACGTTGTTCGGGGATGCCAGGAAGGGGACCCGGCCGGGTTTCGTCGATGCGGCAAGGCCCGAGGTGGCACAGCCGCTTTATGCGAAGTTCTGCGAGCAGGTGCGGGCGCGCGGCGTGGAGGTCGGCGAGGGAGTCTTTCGGGCCGCCATGGAGGTGCGCATCGTCAATCAGGGTCCGGTGACGTTGCTGCTGGATTCGAAGAAGGTGTTCTGAGGAGCCCATGGACGACTGCGTCTTCTGCAAGATCGTGGCGGGGAAGATCCCGGCGAAGAAGGTGGCCGAGAACGAGGGTGCGATCGCGTTTCCGGACATCAATCCCTGCATGCCGGTGCACGTGCTGGTGATCCCGAAGAAGCACGTAGCGTCGCTGAACGAGGTCGGCGACGGGAGCGTGATGGCCCCGGTGTTCGCTCTCGCCGAGCAGGTGGCGCGCCAGAACGGCCTCGACAAGAGCGGCTGGCGGGCCGTGATCAACACCGGTCCCGATGCCCACCAGGTCGTGTTCCACATCCACCTCCACGTCCTGGGCGGGCGCAAGATGGGGTGGCCGCCGGGATGAGCGTCAGGCGAAGGCGTCGAGACCGGTGATGTGCTTTCCGAGCACGAGGGTGTGCACGTCGTGGGTGCCCTCGTAGGTCTTGACCGTCTCCAGATTGAGCAGATGGCGGATGGGCGGGTAGGCGAGCGTGATGCCGTTCGCGCCGAGCAGATCCCGCGCGCTGCGGGCCGCCTCGAGCGCCATCGCCACGTGCGCGCGCTTGGCGAAGCTGACCTGCACCGGCGTCAGCGCGCTCCTCTCCTTGAGCCGCGCCAGCTGGACGCAGGCGAGCTGGGCGAGGCCGATGTCCGTGTACATCCGGGCGAGCTTCTCCTGCACCAGCTGGAACGCGCCCAGGGGCTTGCCGAACTGCTTCCGCTCCTTGACGTAGTCGCGCGCAGCCGCGAAGCACGCCGTCGCCGCGCCCACGGCGCCCCAGGCGATCCCGTAGCGCGCTTCGTTGAGGCACTTGAGCGCCGCCCCCAGCCCGGTGGCTCCCGGCAACGGGTCGCCGACCGCGCCATCGAGCATCAGCTCCGCTGAATCCGAGGCGCGCAGCGACATCTTGCCCGGGATCGGCCGGGCTTGGAATTGTCCCCGCTCGACCAAAAATCCCCGGATGCTGCGCGCGTCGTCGCCCCCCGCCTTGGCCCAGACCACCGCCACCTCCGCCTTGTTGCCGTTGGTGGCCCAGCGCTTGTGCCCGGTGAGCCTCCACGAGGTTCCTTCCGGAACGGCCCGGGTTTGCAACGATGCCGGGTCGCTGCCCGACAGCGGCTCCGTCAGCGCGAAGCACCCCAGCGCCTCCCCGCTGCGCAAGCGCGGCAGCCACTTCGCCTTCTGCTCCGGGGAACCCAGGGCGTGGATGGGCCACATCACCAGCGAGCTCTGCACGCTCGCGCACGAGCGAAAGCCAGAATCCGCGCGCTCGATCTCCTGCATCATCAGGCCGTACGCCATCGGCCCCAGGTGGATGGAGGCGCCGAAAGCGCCCATCTGCGCCAGCGCGGAGACCGCGGCGTCGGGCATCTCGCCCTTCTCGAAAGCGCCGGCGGCGAGGGGCAGGAGCCTCTCGTCGGTGACTCGCGCCGCAGCGTCGCGCAAGGAACGTTCGGAGGCGCTCAAGAGCGACGAGGCCTCGAGCGGATCGAGCTCGGCATGACAGTTCATGCCTTCACTCTAGCGCCGAACCAGGCGGGGGCGATCGCCCGCTTGGACGCCGCCCTCCGACGCTCCCAGGCTCTCCTCCATTGACGCCCCCGGCCAGTTCAGTCTACGTAGCGGCGATTGTCGACAGAAGCGCACAGCGTGGAGCCGAGCGCCAAGGCGCCGCCCGAAATCCGCGAAGACCTCCTGGATCCCGACGCGGTGAAGGTGGTGCGCCGGTTACGGCGCGCGGGACACCAGGCCTATCTGGTGGGGGGTTGCGTTCGCGATCTGCTGCTCGGCATCCGCCCCAAGGACTTCGACGTCGCCACCAGCGCGCACCCCAACCAGGTGAAGGACACCTTCCGCAACTCGCGCCTGATCGGCCGCCGGTTCCGCCTCGCGCATGTCTTCTTCCGCGGCGGCAAGATCATCGCGGTCTCCACCTTCCGCGCCAATCCGCTGGACGAGCTGCAGGACCTTCCCC
>Ga0209488_10004403_pt1 | contig 11033 bp, 10 predicted proteins | sample Rivendell_Oct201_8_FD_188349 | JGI IMG/M metagenome (GOLD analysis project Ga0209488, IMG submission 188349) | Vadose zone soil microbial communities from the Eel River Critical Zone Observatory, Northern California, USA -... | ecosystem: Environmental > Terrestrial > Soil > Vadose zone >... | reverse complement strand
CCGCCCGAACGCGGCGCTGCGCCACTGATCGCGCGGGACCTCCCGCAGGAGGTGCGCAGGCAGGATACGCAGGTGGTACACGGCATCGTAGAACATCTCGGGGTAGCGCTGCCGGAACCGAAACACCACAGTCAGCGAGTCGCGCGTGGTGACCGCGGCGATGTGGCGCAACGAGGAGCGGAACGAGGAGTTGACGAGCGAGTCCGTGTACGTGTCGTACGTGAATGCCACGTCCGCCGCCGTGACCGCCTGGCCGTCCTGCCAGCGGGCTCGCGGGTCGAGATGAAACACCAGCGTCGTCGGGGCGTCCCACTCCCACCGCTGAGCCAGCTGTGGCTGGAAGTCTTCGTCGCCGATCGTGTTTCCCGACGCCCCCAGGTCGGCGAGCTTGAGAAACAGCTGATCCGTCACATCCCGCGTGATCGAGAACTCGCTGACGGGCGGGAGCAGGATGTCCGGCTCCCCGCCGGACGCAATGACCATGGTGCCGCAGTATTCGCCGCTGCAACCGACCGGGCGCTCACACCCGGCGACCAGGATGAGACAGGCGAGCGTTGCGCAGGTCAGGCCGGCACGTGGGCGGGCGGTTGGCATGGCGCCTAAGATTTCACCGCGATGCCCAGCGGCGCCAGGTCCAAATGCAAGGTTGTGGAGGTTGGGGGAGGTTGGTGAAGGTTGGGGGAGGTGGCTGCGTGACGCCACGCCTGCACGACCGCCTCGACTACCTCGTCCCACGTCACGCGTCGTCCCAACTCCGCGGAAAGCGTGGTCGCCGCACTTGCGACGTGTGGCATGCGGCTTACGGCTGCAACGATTCCTTGCGAGCCATCGAGCAGGATGGACCCATGTTGCAAGAATGCGCTTCCCTTCCGGACCTGCGCCGAGCCGACCAGCTTGCGACCGGCGACGAGTACCTCGCCGCCGACCGGGGTCGCGAAGCAAGACGCGGCCTGGTCGATCCTCCCGGATGGTGGAGGTTGGTGGGGGGCCAGCGTGGCATCGGCACCGAGGGACCGGAGCGCTGCAGCGATGCGTTCGTGGATGGTGTGGTACGCGTGACGTAACGAGCCGAACGCCGCCACGGGCGCGGCTACCGCGTAGGTAACCTCGTGCTCGTGCCACACCGCCCGACCGCCGGTGGGGCGTCGCACCACTTCAAGCCCACGCCGCGCGATCGTCGTGTGATCGTAGCGGGCCGCAGGCTCGTTGCGGCCCAGCGACAGACACGGCGGGTCGAAGCGGTAGAGCCGCAAGAAGCTCAGGCCCGTGTCGTTGGCGCGGTCGAGCAGCGCCGCGTCGATCGCCATGTTTTCGGCGCCGGGGCGGCCCGCAGCGTCGAGGGAGACTTGGAGGACGCATGCCGCCTCAATCAGCGGCGAGCGCATAGGCCTCCATCGGTGGGCACACGCACACCAGGTTCCGATCGCCGTAAGCGCCGTCCACCCGGCTCACCGACGGCCACACCTTGTGCGACCGCGTCCACACGGCGGGGAAGGCAGCGCGCTCGCGGCCATACGGCCGATCCCACGTGTCGGCGATGACGTCTGCCAGAGTGTGCGGCGCATTGGTGAGCAGGTTGTTGCCGCGGGGCTGGGTCCCGTCCTCCACCTCGCGGATCTCCTGGCGGATCGAGATCAGCGCGTCGCAGAAGCGATCCAGCTCTTCCTTCGACTCGCTCTCGGTGGGCTCGATCATCAGGGTGCCGGCGACCGGGAACGAGACCGTCGGCGGATGGAAGCCATAATCGATGATGCGCTTCGCGATGTCCTCCACCTCGATGCCCGCGGACGCCTTGAAGGGCCGGCAATCGATGATGCACTCGTGCGCGATCAGGCCGTTTTGCCCTGTAAAGAGGAGCGGGTAGTGCGCGGCGAGCCGACGCGCCACGTAGTTGGCGTTGAGGATCGCCATCTTGGTTGCCTCCACGAGCCCCTCGCGCCCCATCAGCGCAACGTAGGCCCACGAGATCGGCAGGATCCACGCGCTCCCCCACGGCGCCGCCGACACCGTCCCGCACGGCTGTTGCTGGCGCAGCGGCACCACCGGGTGGTCCGGCAGGAAGGGTCCGAGGTGCGCCGCCACGCAGATGGGCCCCATCCCGGGCCCGCCGCCGCCATGCGGGATGCAAAAGGTCTTATGCAGGTTCAGGTGGCACACGTCGGCGCCTATGTCGGCGGGGCGGACCAGGCCCACCTGCGCGTTCATGTTCGCGCCGTCCATGTACACCTGCCCGCCGTGCGCGTGAATGATGTCGCACGCCTGCCGGATGGAGGCCTCGAAGACGCCGTGGGTGGACGGGTACGTGATCATGAGCGCCGCGAGCGTGTCCTTGTGCTCGGCCGCCTTGGCGCGCAGGTCCCCGAGGTCGATGTTGCCGCTGGCGTCCGCCTGCACCGGCACGACGCGCAGCCCGGCCATCACGGCGCTCGCGGGGTTCGTCCCATGCGCCGATGTCGGGATCAAACAGGTCGTGCGGTACCCTTCACCACGAGAGCGGTGGTAGGCGCGGATCACGAGCAGTCCAGTGAACTCGCCCTGCGCCCCCGAGTTCGGCTGCAACGAGACCTTCGGGAAGCCCGTGATCTCCGCCAGCATATCCTCGAGCTGGCGGAACAGCGTGCGGTAGCCGGTGGCCTGTTCCCGCGGGGCGAACGGGTGCAGCCGATTGAACTCGCGCCACGACAGCGGGACCATCTCGGTGGTGCCGTTGAGCTTCATCGTGCACGAGCCGAGCGGGATCATGGCCGACGTGAGCGACAGGTCGCGCGCTTCGAGCCGCTTGATGTAGCGCAGCATCTCCGTCTCGGAGCGGTAGCGGTGGAACACCGGGTGCGTCAGGTAGGACGACGTGCGGTGCAGCGACTCGGGGATTGAGGGGTCGGCTTTCGCGCCGAGGTCTTCCACCATGAAGGGCAGCACCTCGTTGAGCGAGAACGCCGTGACGAGGTCGGCAAGGTCGCCCAGCGCCGTGGCCTCGTCGAGCGAGATGCCGATCCGGGTGGGGGAAATGACCCGCAGGTTGATGCGGCGCGCGCGGGCGGCGTCGAGCAGGCGCGGCAGGACCCAGGACTCCACTTCCACGCACAACGTGTCGAAGAACGACGCATGCACGACGCGGTAGCCGAGCCGGGTGACGGCCTGCGCGAGCAGGACGGCGAGGGTGTGCACGCGCTCGGCGATGCGGCGCAGCCCTTCGGGCCCGTGATACACGGCATACATACTCGCCATCACGGCCAGGAGCACCTGCGCCGTGCAGATGTTGCTCGTGGCCTTCTCGCGCCGGATGTGCTGCTCGCGCGTCTGCAGCGCCATGCGGAGCGCGGGGCGGCCGGCGGCATCGCGCGATACACCGATGATGCGGCCGGGCACGTGGCGCCGATGGGCCTCGCGCGTCGCGAAGAACGCCGCGTGCGGGCCGCCGTAGCCCATCGGCACCCCGAACCGCTGCGAGTTCCCGACGGCGATGTCCGCGCCCCACTCCCCCGGCGGCACCAGCACGGTGAGGGCGAGCAGGTCGGTCGCGACCGTCACGAGCGCCCCCGCGGCATGGGCCTTGTCGCAGAACGCGCGATAGTCCTCGATCTTCCCCTCGGTCGTGGGATACTGCAGCAGCGCGCCGATCACGCCGGGGCGGAACTCGAAACCCGCGGGATCCGCGACGACGGTCTGCACGCCGCGCGCCTCCGCCCGGGTGCGCACGACCGCGATCGTCTGGGGGTGGCATCCCTCGGCAATCATGAACATCGGCGTGGTGCCGGGGGGCACCTTCGCGACCGCTTCGGTCAGGTTCATCGCCTCGGCGGCGGCAGTGGCTTCATCGAGCAGGGAGGCGTTGGCGATCGGCAGGGCGGTGAGGTCGGCGACCATCGTTTGGAAGTTGAGCAGGGCCTCGAGCCGGCCTTGCGCGATCTCCGGCTGGTACGGCGTGTACGCCGTGTACCAGCCCGGGTTCTCGACGATGTTACGCTGGATGACCTGGGGCGTAAAGGAGTGGTGATAGCCCATCCCGATGTAGGAGCGATACAGCTGATTCTGAGCGGCGAGACCGCGCAGCGCCTGCAGCACTTCGCGCTCGGTCCGCCCCGGCGGCAGCGCCAGCGGGCGTCGCAACCGGATGTCTTCCGGGATCACGGCGTCGATGAAGGCGTCAAGCGAGTCGTATCCCAACGTCGCCAGCATGCCCCGCGTCTCGTCGGGACTCGGCCCGATGTGGCGGGTCACGAAGCGATCGGCTGGGGCGAGGGAAGCGCGGACCGTCACCATAAGCGGAGTCGCCCGACCTCGTCAGGAAAGGGTGTGAGCGTCACCTGGCGCCAGCACGACGACGCGGGCGCGGCCGCCCACCTGGCGCTTGAACTGCTCCGGATCGGCCTTGATCACGTCCCATGTATTGTAATGCATCGGAATCACCGCGCGGGGCTGCACGAACTCCACGGCGCGTACCGCGTCTTCGACGCCCATCGTGTAGTTGTCGCCGATCGGAACGAGCATCGCGTCCACGCGCCCGGCGAGCAGCTGCATCTCCATGGTGAGGCCCGTGTCCCCACAGTGATACACGGTGCGCCCACCCATCGTGACGACCACCCCGCAGGGGTTGGTCGTGAACTGGCCCGTCGCGTCTCCCTCCACGGCCCCTCCGTGGAACGCGGGCACGAGCTTGACCCGACCGAAGGAGAACTCCCGGGCGCCGCCGATGTGCATGGCGTGCACGGTGGCCCCGCGCTCTCCGCAAAACCGGGCCAGCTCCGCTGTGGCGATGATCGTCGCGCCGTCCCGCCGGGCGATCGGGATCGCGTCTCCCAGGTGGTCTCCGTGACCGTGCGACAACAGCACTGCGTCGATCTTCGGGAGCCGCGCGAGCGGGATGTCGGTCGCGGGATTGCCCGTGAGAAACGGGTCGATGATCACTCGGCGACCGTCGGCTTCGAGCGTGAAGCAGGCGTGGCCGTGGAACGTGAGTGTGAGCATGCCTGACGACGCTATTGCCCGATGTGCTTCTTGTACGCCTCACTGGTCAATAGCTGGTCGAGCTCCGCGGTATTCTTGGCGCGTAGCTTGATCATCCAGCCCGCGCTATAGGGGTCGCGATTCACCAGCGCCGGGTCGCCCTCGAGCGCCTTGTTCACCTCGGTCACCGTCCCCGCGAGGGGCGCGTACAGCTCCGACACGGCCTTCACGGCCTCGATGGTGCCGAACACGTCGCCGCGCGCAAAGGCGGCACCGACCTTCGGCAGGTCCACGAACACCACGTCACCGAGCTCGCCCTGCGCGTAGTCGGTGATCCCGATCTGCACGATGGCGTCGGCGCCGGTCTGCTTCACGTATTCATGTGCTTCGGTGTAGCGCAGATCGGCCGGAATGTTCGCCATGCAGGGTCGGGCTCCGCGGGCGTGAGAGGTCGCGGCGAAGGTTACCGGGGCACCGAACCTCTGTCAAGGCAACGGGTTGGCAGGTGGAAACAGATCGGACCGGGGCGCCAGGCCCGCCGCACCGGGCTCGACCAGGAGCACCCGCCCAGCGCCCCAGGGTCGGAGATCGAGCCGCACCGCGACGGGGTCGGGGTCCTCCGAGAGGGACGTGAGCACGCCCGGACGGCCCGCGTGCGCCCACGCTTGCTCGGCTGCCGCCGCGGCCGTCGCGGTCGCGACGATCGCGTCGGGCGCCGCGGGCTGGCCCAGCGCCCGCTCGATCGCGGCCGCGTCGCCCGTCACGCGGCGGACCGCGAGCCCCGCGTCCGCGTAGCGGGCGGCGATCGGGTTGAGTGTCGGCTGCTCGCGCGGGTCCGCCGCGGCGAGCAGCAGCACGCGCGCGGGTCGCCCTCCCAATGCCGCCACCGCCGCGCGGTGGCGCAGCTCGTCGAACGCCGCGCGGGCCTGTCGCTCGAGCTGCTCCAGCGAGCCCTCGTTCTCGATCACCAAGTCACTCTTCGCCCGCTTGCGCTCGGCGGGCATCTGCGCCGCGATCATCCGGTCGGCCTCGTCGTTCGAGAGCCCGCGCATGGCGCGCAGGCGGGTGCGCCGCAGTGCCACGCTCGCATCCACCAGGACCACGGCATCGAACTGAGTCGGGTCGAGCGCCTCGAAGAGTAGCGGGATGTCGTTCACGACGAGCAGGTCGCCGCCCTCCCGGGCCGCGCGCAGGAGCTCTTCGCGGCGACGACGCACGGCAGGGTGGACGATCTGGTTGAGCGCGTCCAGCGCCGCCTGGTCGCCCATCACTTTGCCCCGCAGCGCCGCCCGGTCGAGGGTCCCGTCGGCAGCCAGGACATCCGCGCCGAAGCGGCCAGCGATCGCAGCCAGGACTTCGCCGCCGGGCGCCTGGGCCTCGCGGACGAGCACGTCCGCGTCGATGATCGTCGCCCCCCAGCGGCGGAACAGATCGACGACGGTGGACTTGCCGGCGGCGATGTTGCCGGTCAGGGCGACGTTTAACATCAGCGGGATGCGGGAGGCGGGATGCGGGATGCGAGGCGGCGCCGGAACCACCCATCTCGCATCTCGCATCCCGCATCTCGGCAGTTACAGCAGCGCAGTCTGCTCTTCATCGGCTTTCGGGACTCTATGACAGTGCCGGCACCTCGCCTCGTACGACTCCCGGCCCCCCACCATGATCGTGGGGCTTTCCCAGAGGGCGGGCCGTCCGTTCACGAGACGCTGGTTGCGGCTCGCCGGGCCGCCGCACACCACGCAAATAGCCTGGAGCTTGTCGACGATCTCGGCGACCGCGAGCAAGGTGGGCATGGCGCCGAACGGTAAGCCGCGGAAATCCATGTCGATCCCCGCCAGCATGACCCGCACGCCGCGGTCGGCGAGATCGTTGGCGGCGGCGACGATCCCGTCGTCCAGGAACTGCACTTCGTCCACCGCGACCACCTCGGTGTCGGATCGTACTGCGCGGATCACACCCTCGGAGGAATCCACCGGCTCGGCCTCGACCGTGCCACCGTCGTGCGTGCTGACCGAGTAGAGCCCGGCGTACCGGGCATCGAGGTGCGACTTGAAGACCTGGACGCGCTTCTTGGCAATGACCGCTCGCCGAACCCGACGGACCAGCTCTTCGCTCTTGCCGGAGAACATCACGCCGGCGATGACCTCGATCCAGCCGGGGCGGGTGCCGTGGAACATGGGGGTGAAAGGGTAGTTTGGGGGTGGGGATCGGTCAAGGAAGTGCCGCAATCTTGCGGTTTTCCGGGGGATACCCCCATATTGTGGCGGTTTTATGCGGGTTTTCTCGTGCTACCCCGCGAAACAGGCGGAATTCCAAGGGTTTTCACTGCCCTAGACCCTCACAAGGAGACGCCGTGAACAAAGCCGAGCTGACCGCGGCACTGGCCATGCGAACCAAGATGTCGAAGGCCGACGCCGGCCGGGCGATCGAGGCCCTGTTCGACGACAAAGGGATCATCGCCGGAGAGCTGAAGAAGGGCGCAAAGGTCCAGATCACCGGCTTCGGAAACTTCGAAGCCCGCAAGCGCGCGGCGCGCATGGGCCGCAATCCCAAGACGGGCGGGGTCATTCAGATCAAGGCGTCGATCGCCCCGGCGTTCCGTGCCGGCAAGCAGTTGAAACAGGTGGTGAACAAGAAATAACCCGACCGCGTGAGCGTCGGGTTTGTTGTTCACGGGCCGCCCCGCTGGGCGGCCCGTCGGCGTTTCTGAAAACCCTAGGCGGGAAGCGAGAGCCTCAACCCCCGATGACACTGCCGGCACGTCACGGGCTGCGGCGCGCGCCAGCGCGGCGCGAGCTCGAGTGCCTGCTGGGCGCCGCAATCGGGACAGGTGCCGCGCGCGCGTCAGTGGCGAGCTCGACCGTGCCCAGCCGCTGGAAAAACTGCCACACACCGTAGGCGAGGAACGAGGGCACGAGGATGAAGTGCGCCTCGGGGATCAGCACGGTGAGGAGCCCGACCCCCCACCACTTACCGAGTCCCGCCATCGCACGCCGGAAGCGCTGCTCGCGATCGAACGCCTGAAGGGTGACGGTGCCGCGCGTTCCGGCGCACTACCGGTCCCGATCGAGTCGGGCAAGCACGCGACGCCCGCGGATCGTCGTCCCCGTGAGCCCCCGCACGGCTCGGTCGGCCGCCCCGGCTGCCACCTCGACCAAGCTGAATGTCTCGCGCACATCGATCCGACCGATGTCACCCTTCGGCACACCGGCTTCGCGAATCAGCGCGCCGACGAGATCCTTGGCGCTCGCGCGGTCCTTCTTGCCGACCCCGACGAAGACTCTCACCCTTGCCGCGTCGACCGGCCCGGCCAACGTCGCAGCCGGTGTCCCGCTTCCCGCTTCCCGTTGCAACGCGAGTAGGGCCCCCGCGACCTCGGCTGGATCGAACCGCTCGAACAGTGGATCCAGCAGGGCGAGCTCCGCGTCAACGCTGCCGGTGGTAAGGAGCGCTGCCACTCGCTCTCGCAGCGCTTCGGCGCGGTCGCGCGCGCGATCGGCGCCGAAGGCTAGGGCGAGGGGCGTGAGGGTCGCGATCGAGCGGAGATAAGGCAATTGGATCGCGGCGATGAAGATGACGGGCTCGCCGCCCCCCAGTCGGGCGAGCGCAGCGAGCTCGTCGCGGCTCGGGAGGGCGGTGCAGAGCACCACATCCGGTCGTGCCTCGGGTGGTGTGATGGGGCCGCCGTTCCAGACGAACGGCGTCGTCGCGCCCAACGCGTCGAGGGCATCACGCAGGACGATGGAACGGCGAAACGACGGGACGACCGCGAAGCGGACGCGGCAGACGGGCGGGAGCGGACGACCGGTCTCGTCCACCGAGGGCGTGCCGACCACCAGGGCGCGCCGGGCGTGCCGCTCGAGAAAGTCTCCCAGCAAGGCGGGATTCCAGCTCAACACGATGCGGCGAGCGTCGCGGGTTTCGCCAAGCACGGTGTCGAGCGCCGCGGCGCCGTCACCCTCCGCGAGGGCTTCGGGCCACGCGAGCACCACACTGGTCACGGCGTCGAGCTTGAGCGCGGCGCGCTCAAGGAGCGCGGCCAGGTCCTTGGCCGCCCCGGCGAGCATGTCGACGGAGCGCTCCTTCAAGACCCGGCCCGTGCGGCCGAGGCCGGTGACGGCGTGGATGGCGCGGTCCGGCGCCGCGGCGACCCACTCTGCCGCGCTGGCATCGTCCGCACACACCACGAGCACGCGTGGACCGACCCCGGGGCCATGCCCCGGGGTCAGCGGACCAAGCAGCTCCCACAGATCCCGCGCCTGCTCGACTGCCGGCGGGCGTACCAGCACCACCGGCCGGCCGCGCTCCAGCGCGGCCTTCGCGTCTGCTGCCGTCACACGATCCTCGGTTGTCAAAGGGCGGTCCGTCGGGAGGGATGGTAGCGCGTGGTGGAGGGAAAGGCAACGAAGGGTGGGCTCCGGTTGCGTCCCCTTACCTGTTCGGGCTATCCTCCCGCCCATGACACCGGGGTCCGGCCTCTCACCCAACCTGCACCACCTCGAGACCTCTGCGACGATCGCCATCTCGCAGGAGGCGAAGCGGCGCCAGGCAGCGGGGGAGGACGTGATCGACCTGGGGGCCGGGGAGCCCGATTTCCCGACGCCGTCCCTCCCGTCGGACGCCGGCGTTCGCGCCATCCGCGAGGGCAAGACCCACTACCCGGCGAACGAAGGGATCCTCGAGCTGCGCGCCGCTGCGGCGAAGCACTTGTCGCTCCTCTCCGGCGGCCGTCCGGTGAACGCCGACAACATCGTGGTGTCGAACGGCTCGAAGCAATCGCTGTTCAACGTGTGCTTCACCCTGTTCGGCCCGGGCGATGTGGTGGCAATTCCGGCCCCGGCGTGGGTGTCGTATCCGCAGATCGTGTACCTGTCCCGTGCCCGGCCGGTGCTGGTCCCCGGGGAGCCCGAGTGGAGCCTCAAGGTGAGCGTGCGGGACCTCGATCGCGTGGTTCCCGGTGCGCGGGGTCTGATCCTCTGTTCACCGTGCAATCCCACGGGGGCGGTGTATACGCAAGCCGAGATCAAGGCGATCGCGCACTGGGCGCGCGACCGCAAGGTGTGGATCGTCGCCGACGAGATCTACCGCCGCATCCACTACGGCACGGGCCCGTCGCCCTCGTTCCTCGATCTGCCGGACGACTTGCTCGAGCGCGTGGTCGTGATCTACGGGGTGAGCAAGGCCTATGCGATGACGGGATGGCGGATCGGCCTCGCCCTCGCGCCCGGCCCCGTGGCGAAGGCGATGGCAGCGCTGCAGTCGCACACGACCACGGGGGCGAATCACCCCGCTCAGTTCGCCGCCGCCGTGGCGCTCGGCGACGACCAGGTGGAACGGGACGTGGCCCGGATGGTGGCCGAGTTCCGCAAGCGACGGGACGTCGTGGTCGCGCGCTTCCGACAGGAGCTCCCCGGGGTCGAGTTCGTGGAGCCGCTCGGCGCGTTCTACTTCTTCTTCCGGGTGGACTCGTTCGGACGGATCACGGGGACGGAGTTCTGCACCCGGCTCGTGACCACGACCGGTGTGGCGCTCGTGCCGGGCGCCGCGTTCGGAGACGATCGCTACGTGCGGTTGTCGTACGCGGCCTCCTTGGACAACATCCAGAAGGCGCTCGACCGGATCATCGGGTTCGCGAAGAAGCTCGCTGACTAGAGCTTCGCGGCTCGCTGGCTCAGGACCTCCACGCCCGTCGCCGTCATCACGCAGTCGTCTTCGATCCGCACCCCGAACCTCCCAAGCTGATAGATCCCGGGCTCGATCGTGAACACCATGCCGGGCTCGAGGCGCGTCTTGTTGCCTTCGACGAGGTACTCGGGCTCGTGGCCATCCATGCCGAGCCCGTGGCCGAGGCGGTGCGTGAAGAACGGTCCGTAGCCCGCGGCGGTAATGACCTTACGCGCGGCGCGGTCCATCTCCTCGCACGGCGTGCCCGGGCGCCCCAGCTCCATCGCGGCGGTCTGGGCGTCGTGCACCACGTTGAACACCTTGCGGAACTCCTCCGACGGGCGGTCGCCGAACCAGATGGTGCGCGTGATGTCGGAGGTATAGCCGCCCACGCGGCAGCCGCAGTCGATCAGCACCACCGT
>Ga0209488_10004402_pt1 | contig 11035 bp, 11 predicted proteins | sample Rivendell_Oct201_8_FD_188349 | JGI IMG/M metagenome (GOLD analysis project Ga0209488, IMG submission 188349) | Vadose zone soil microbial communities from the Eel River Critical Zone Observatory, Northern California, USA -... | ecosystem: Environmental > Terrestrial > Soil > Vadose zone >... | reverse complement strand
TGATGTCACGCCGATGATGCGCTCCGCCATCTCGCGAACCGGCACTTCGATTTCTTCTAAGGAGACGATGGTGCCGCGAATGTGCGGATTGTAAATCGCGCATATGGCTTCCGCATCATCCGCGGTCGCAGAGCGAATCGTGATGTCAGGTTTCGTCATCGCCGAAGAGAAGCGGCTGCTGTGGTTTAGAAGTTGGCCCCGGAAGACCCAGATGCGCATAGGCCTGTCCGGTCAGCATGCGCCCGCGCGGCGTGCGCTGCACCAGGCTCTGCTGGATCAGATAGGGCTCGACGATCTCCTCGATGGCGTCGCGTGGTTCGCCGAGCGCCGCCGCCAACGTCTCCACGCCGACCGGCCCGCCATTGAACCCTTCGGCGATCAGCGCGAGATAGCGCCGGTCGAAGGCATCAAGCCCGCGTTTGTCGACTTCCAGTCGCGCGAGCGCGGCGTCTGCCACGACTTGGTCAACCTCGACGCGTCCTGCAACGGCGGCGAAATCTCGCACGCGTTTTAACAGCCGGCCGGCAATGCGCGGCGTGCCGCGCGAACGCATGGCGATCTCATGAGCGCCGTCGGTGCTGAGCGGCAGACCGAGCACACGCGCGCCGCGCGCCACGATCTGCATCAGCTCCTTGGTCTCGTAGAAGCTCAGCCGCATCGGAATCCCGAAGCGGTCGCGCAGGGGCGTGGTGAGGAGACCTGAGCGCGTGGTGGCGCCGATGAGCGTGAAGGGCGCGAGCGCGATCTTTACCGAACGCGCTGAAGGTCCTTCCCCTATGATCAGATCGAGCTCGAAATCCTCCATCGCGGGATAAAGGATTTCCTCGACCGCGGGATTGAGACGGTGAATCTCGTCGATGAAAAGCACATCGCGCGGCTCAAGATTGGTGAGCAGCGCCGCGAGATCGCCGGCACGCACCAGGACCGGCCCCGACGTGGCGCGGAAGCCGACGCCAAGTTCGCGGGCGACGATCTGCGCGAGCGTCGTCTTGCCCAGACCCGGCGGACCCGAGAACAGCACATGATCGAGCGGTTCGCCGCGCGCCTTGGCAGCTTCGATGAAGACCGAAAGATTCTCGCGCGCCTGCTGCTGGCCGACGAATTCCGCGAGCCGTTTGGGACGCAGACTCGATTCCAGCTCGTCCTCTTCGCGGCGTTCGGGCGCGATAAGGCGGCTCGGATCGGGTTTGGACTTGGCTGCCGGCATGGTTCGACTCAGGAGTCCGCGGCACTGTGCTTCACTTTGCCCGGCGATTGAAGCTTCTTCGCGGGATTACCGCGCCAATTGGCGCAAGGATTCCCGGATCAGCGCATCGAGCGGCAGAGCATCGGCATTGGGGCCGATTCCCTGGCTCGCCCGCGCAATGGCGTCGGCGGCCATCATTTGCGAGTAGCCAAGTTTCACCAATGCCGCGATGGCATCGGATTCCACGGGATGGGGTGCCTGCAAGCCGCCAACGCGCTCGCCCGTTTCCACACTGCGCTGCAGGAGAAGGGCTGGCGCTTTGTCCTTCAATTCGGTGACGATGCGCGTCGCGAGCTTGGGGCCGACGCCTTGTGCGCGCCCGACCACCGATTTGTCGCCGAGCACGAGGGCACGCTCCAGCTCGGAAATCTTCAGCGCCGAGAGGATGGCAAGCGCCACGCGCGCGCCAACACCCTGCACCGTCTGCAGCAAGCGGAACCATTCGCGTTCATCGGCAGCCAGAAAACCGTAGAGCCGGATGGCGTCGTCCGAGACTTTCGTTTCGACCGCGAGACTCGCCGTAGAGCCCACCGCGAGGCGCGCCAGAGTCGAGCTTGCGCAATGCACAACATAGCCCACGCCGCCGACATCGATGATCGCATGGTCAGAGCCGACGGAATCGATGCGTCCTGTCAACTTCCCGATCATTGGGCGAGGGCTGCGGCAATGCGCGTGCGCGTGCCGGCTAGATGGGCATGCGCGATGGCACAGGCAAGAGCATCCGCAGCGTCCGCCGTTTCGAAATGCACCGCGGGAAGCAGGCGGCGCACCATCGCCTGGACCTGGTTTTTGTCCGCGTGCCCCACACCGACGACGGATTTCTTGATGTGGTTGGGTGCATATTCCGCGATCGTCAGCCCGGCCTCCGCGGCAGCGAGCAGCGCGATGGCGCGGGCGTGGCCGAGTTTCAGCGCAGCCAAAGGGTCGCGCGCCACAAAGGCTTGCTCCACCGCAACCGCATCGGGCGCGTGTTTGGTCAGGACAGCGCAAATGCCTTGATGCAGTGCGGCGAGCCGCATGCCCAGGGTCTGCGAGGCCAGCGTGACGATGACGCCGTTCGCGACATGGGTGAGCTTGGAGCCCGCGACCTCGATCACGCCCCAACCGGTGCGGGAAAGTCCGGGATCGAATCCGGCGATGCGGACAATGGTCAAATTGCGGCCTTGCTGAGAATCGGTTCGGCAAGTGTCCGCATTCCGGGAGCACCGCGCAACTATACCCAAGCCCACCTCCAACGCGGGGAGAGCCTGTCCTCGACTTGATCGGGGATCGCGAGCGCGAAAGCGCGCGAGCGGGTGGGGGCAGCACCGATCGAGATTGTCCCCCCACCCGATCCGCCTCGCGATGCTATGCGGATCGACCTCCCCGCGTGGGGGAGGTCAGGCTTGGTGTCTAGATTCGAAAATGCGCAGCCTATGCCGCGGAGAGCTTTTCCAAGAGGGAGTCGCTCAATTCATAATTGGCGTAGACGTTTTGCACGTCGTCATGGTCTTCGAGGACATCGAGCAATTTGGTCAGCGTCTCGCCGGCCTCGTCATCGTGGACCGGAACAATATTACCGGGGCGCCAGATGATCTTGGCGCTCTGCGGCGGGCCGAGCTTGGCTTCCAGCGCATCGCGCACGCCGGCGAAATCTTCCACCCGGCAGAGGAATTCATGGCCTTCGCTCGATGAAATGGATTCCTCGGCGCCCACCTCGATGGCCGCTTCGAGCATGGCGTCCGCATCGCCGATGGAACCGGGATAGACGATGCATCCGACCCGGCTGAACATGAAGGAGACCGAACCGTTCTCACCCATTGCCCCGCCATATTTGGAAAAGGCGGCGCGCACATCGGAGGCGGTACGGTTTCGGTTGTCGGTCAGGGCCTCGACGATGATGGCGATGCCGCCAGGTCCGTATCCCTCGTAGCGAACCTCCTCGTAATTTTCCGCGTCCCCGCCCAGGCTTTTCTTGATGGCCCGGTCGATCACATCCTTGGACATGCTCTGGGCCTTGGCGGCCAGGATGGCCGAGCGCAGGCGCGGATTGTGGGCCGGATCGGGCAGACCCAGCTTGGCCGACACCGTGATTTCGCGGGAAAGCTTGGAGAACAGCTTGGAACGCTGAGCGTCCTGCTTGTTCTTCCGGAACATGATGTTCTTGAACTGGGAATGGCCGGCCATGGCGGTTTTCCGAAGCTGATGGGCGGGTCAGATAGCGGGGCCGTGGCCCCGGTTCAAGAGAGCATCTTAGGTGAACGCATAGGAGTCCATCCTGAGGGTGCCGAAGGTCGTGCTTTGATGCAGACGCTTGGCTTTGGCTTTTGTGCCGCCCGCGCCAAGAGCCACAAAAAGCGGCAGAAAATGCTCCTCTTCAGGGTGGGCCATGGCAGCGTGAGGGGCGAGCTTGAGGTAGTTGACGAGATCGGGAGTCCGCCCCTGGGTGAGCGCGGCATGCACCCAATCGGAAAATTCCCGCACCCAGGGCGGTTCCGGCGCATCGATCCGCGAGCGATTGAGGTTCCGCAAATTGTGGACGAAGCCTCCGGTGCCCAGCACCAGCACGTCCTCGCCCCTAAGGGGCGCGAGCGCTGCGCCAAGCTTGCGGTGATGCTCGGGCCCGAGTTCACTCTGGACACTCAGCTGGACCACCGGGACGTCGGCCTCCGGATACATCAGCATCAGCGGCACCCAGGCGCCATGGTCCAGGCCCCGGGCATCGTCGTCCTCCACCTGGAAGCCGGCTTCGTGCAGCACCTGCTGCGTGCGCGTCACCAAAGCGCGTGAACCGTGCGCCGGATAGCGGATCTTATAAAGCGCGTCGGGAAAGCCGGTGAAATCATGGATCGTGTCGTTGATATGTACGTGGTTGACGGTCGGCTTTTCGGTGTCCCAATGCGCGGACACGGCAAGCACGGCGCGCGGACGGGGCAGCGCCGCGCCGAGCCCCTTCAGAAACTCCCGCGCCGGACAGGCATCGAGAGGCAGGGTCGGCGCGCCATGGGACACGAAGACGCTGGGAAACATAAGTTCGATATGGCCCGGCGCTGAGGCCGGATCAAGCTATTTGATGTTCCGGCAGAAAGCGCTGCGCGCCGCGCTATTGGGTCAAACGACGGGCGCGGTCGGGATCAGCCGGCCGCCGACCCGCACCGGCTCGGCACGCAGGGCCAGACCCGTCAGCCGATCGGTCTCCACAAAGACGGCACACAGGGTCGCCGGACCGAGCGAGGGCGTCATACGGCCGGTCGGCATCTTCTTGGTGAAGCGCTGAATGGGCTCGAACTTTTCCATCCCGATCACTGAATCATAATCGGCGCAGGCTCCGGCATCGGTCTGGTAGGCGGTGCCATTGGGAAGAATCTGGGCATCGGCGGTCGGGACATGGCTGTGCGTGCCGACCACGCAGCTCGCCCGTCCGTCGCAGAACTGACCCATCGCCATTTTCTCCGATGTGGCCTCGGCGTGCATGTCGACGATGATGGCATCCGCCCCTTCGCGCAGCGGACAGGCGGAAAGCTCGGCGTCGACCGCGGCGAACGGATCATCGAGCGGATCCATATAGATACGTCCCATCACATTGATCACCAGCACGCGGGCGCCGCCCCGCGCAGGATAGAGATTGGCGCCGCGCCCCGGTGTGCCCGGCGGATAATTGCGGGGGCGCAAGATGCGCTCCTCGGTGTCGATAAAGGTGAGGATCTCGCGCTGGTCGAGCCAATGATTGCCGCTGGTCAGCACATCGACGCCGGTGGCGAAGAGATCGTTCGCCACATTGCGCGTGATACCGAATCCACCGGCGGCATTCTCCCCATTGGCGACCACGAAATCGATGGCCAGGCGTTCGCGCAAGCCGGGCAGCTCGGCCGCCAGCACGTCGCGCCCCGGCCGCCCGATCACATCGCCGATGAAAAGAATTCGCATGCCCTACCTTTCGAATTTGCGCGCGCCGATTTCCGTCACGATCCAGTCGAGCCTCTGGTCTTTCTCGTCATGGGGCACAGTTTCGAACTCCTGGCCTGCGAAAGCAAAGCCGACGGCGAGCACTCTGCGCGCCGCACGGAGCCTGGCCAGCGTGCGGTCATAGAATCCGGCGCCATAACCGACGCGATAGCCGCGCCCATCAAACGCCAGAAGCGGCACCACAAGGATATCGGGCTCCACTTGCGGCCATTCGCGCGCCGGTTCCGAAAGGCCGAAACCGCCGGGAACGAGGGCCTGCCCTGCATCGTAGCGATGAAAATCCAGCGGTTTTCCGCGCCCCGCCACGCGAGGCAAAGCGATGATATGGCCGCGCGGGCGCAATGCGCGCAGCAGGGCTGCGGGATCGGCTTCATCGCCGATCGCCACATAGGCCGAAACACACGTGCCGGAGGGAACGGGAATTTGCGCAAGAAAAATATCGGAGAGCTGGTGGGAGAGTTCGCTCACCCGGGGCTTCAACGCCGCCCGGCGTTCCAGCGCCTCTTTCCTCACCCCTTCCTTCAGCGCGGCAATGGTCATGAGGGTTAGCGCTATGAAAATAGGGTGGGCGGGACCACTATCGCCGTTGGACTTGGATCCTCACGGGCCTGCAAGTGCAGGTGGGCGCCATATGACCAGGACCACGATCCCGGCCAGGGACAGCTCCCGGTGAGTACCATTAAGGCCCCTGGGCATCGCTTGCCTGACGCGCGGAGTAGTACCCGCCCAGGTACAATCTAGGCAGACGCGAGACGTGCGGCAATGGCCTCCAGGCGCGATGCCGCGAATTCCAAAGCATCGGCGGCCCGATCATCCTCGTTCGCCAGGCTTTCCGCGGTCAGCGCCTGCGCAGATTTGATCGCGGTTAATTCTTTGTTGCGTTCGTCGAGCTTCACCATCGCGTCGGACAGCTCATCGGCGATGACAAGGCCGGCCATCAGCAACAGACGGGAATCGGCAACCTGGCCGACGGTGGCCGAGAGTTCCCGAACCCTTTTGTCCAGATATTGGCCGAGCTCACGTAGGTGTTCTTCCTCGCCCTCGTCGCAGGCGACGGTATAGGCCCGGCCGTTCACCAACACATTCACCAGCGGCATCGGGTCACTCCCGTTCGAGCTTCAACGCTCAACTTGTGGTCAATTTCTGCTCAGCACTTCGCGGATCTCCGCGATCGCGCCATCGAGCCGTTCTTCCACTTCGCCGGTCAACCCGGCGAGGGCGCGCGACTCCTCTTCCAGTTCCCCGATGCGGGCGCACATCCGCTCGCGTTCCGCCCTCAAGAGACTGATTTCCGCGGGAGAATCCGCCGCCTCTCTGGCCTGCGCGCTCGCTTCCTCGACTCGACTCTCCAACTGGTCGAGCGCGGCAGAAAAGCGCGCCAGGGCATCGTCGAGCCTCGTCATCCGAGCAATCCGCAAAATCCACTAGTGCGGTGGATTTGAAGTTCCTAAGATTTGGATGGCATTCACGTTTAGGAACTTCAAATCCGAAAACCACACTAGATTCAATTAATTGCTAGTGTGGCTCTGAAACCGAAATTCGCCTGGAGTGTTGCCCAGGCACTTGCGAATTTCGGATTCGTCACACTAGTGGCGACTCACCTTAGGCGCAGAAAGAAAAGGGGGCAACGCCCTGGAATCGCCAATCCCCAAGCACAAACTCACAAGTAGGTGGACGCGGAACCCGCGCCCCTTGACGCGCGGAAGACGCGTAGCTTAAGGCCAGTTCATAAAGGCGAAGAGATGATACAAGCAGCGCCAGCCATGCCCCCCACCCCGACCACCAATACCGCAACCGAACTTTTCCGCTCCAAGGATGGCGTGCGACGCATGGCCAATGCGATCCGCGCGCTGGCCATGGATGCCGTGCAAGCGGCGAATTCGGGACATCCCGGCATGCCGATGGGCATGGCCGATGTGGCGACGGTGCTCTTCAGCCGCTTCCTGAAATTCGATCCTTCCGATCCTTCCTGGCCCGACCGCGACCGCTTCGTGCTCTCCGCCGGCCATGGTTCGATGCTGCTCTACGCCCTGCTTTATCTGACGGGCTATGACGGCATCACGCCGGACGACATGAAACGCTTTCGCCAATGGGGCAGCCCTTGTGCAGGCCATCCCGAATATGGTCACGCTCCGGGCATCGAGACGACCACCGGCCCCTTGGGCCAGGGCCTGGGCAATGCGGTGGGCATGGCGCTCGCCGAGCGCATGTTGAATGCGCGGTTCGGCGATGGGTTGGTCGATCACAAGACCTATGTCATCGCCAGCGATGGCGATCTGATGGAGGGCATCAGCCATGAGGCCTGCAGCCTCGCCGGCCATCTCAAGCTGAACCACCTGATTGTGCTTTACGATGACAACAATATCTCCATCGACGGTTCGACCCAGCTTGCCGATTCCAACGACACGCTGCTGCGCTTCGAAGCGATGGGCTGGGCAGCGAGCCGCGTCGATGGCCTAGATGCGGACGCCGTCGCTGCGGCCCTTGCCGCGGCGCAGAAGAGCGACCGGCCGGTGCTGATCGCCTGCAAGACAGTGATCGGTTTTGGCGCGCCCAAACGCGCCGGCACGGCGAAGGCGCACGGCGAGGCGTTGGGTCCCGATGAAGTCGCGGGTGCACGGATCGCGCTGAATTGGCCCTACCCGCCTTTTGAGATTCCCTCTGACCTGATGGCGGCCTGGCGAGCATTTGGCGCACGCGGGAGCGGTGCACGCAAAGCTTGGGAAGCGCGCCTCGCCGCGACTCAGCCGACCTTGCGCGACTCCTTCGAGACCGCGTTGTCGGCGGAAATTCCAGCAAGCCTCACGCCCGCCCTTATCGCGCTGAAGGCGAAATTCAGCGCCGAGAAGCCGAGCATCGCCACGCGTAAAGCCTCCGAGATGGCGTTGGAAGTTCTGAACGCGGAGCTTCCCACGGCCATCGGCGGCTCGGCGGATTTGACGCCGTCCAACCTCACCAAGACCAAGAACGATCCGGAGATCGCACCGGGCTACTACGCCGGACGCTACATCCATTATGGGATACGAGAGCACGGCATGGCCGCGGCGATGAACGGCATCGCCCTGCATGGCGGGTTCGTTCCCTATTCGGGAACGTTCCTGATCTTCTCGGATTATTGCCGGCCTGCAATTCGGCTGGCCGCCATTATGAAGCTACGCGTCATCCATGTGATGACGCATGACTCCATTGGTCTCGGCGAAGACGGAACGACGCATCAACCGATCGAGCATCTGGCTGCCTTGCGCGCGATTCCCAATCTGCTCGTGCTGCGTCCCGCCGACGGCGTGGAAACCGCCGAATGCTGGGAGATCGCCCTTAAGGCGAAAAAACGCCCGACCGTGATGGCGCTCTCGCGGCAGAATCTTGCGACAGTTCGCCTCGAACATCAGGCAGAGAATCTCTCCGCACGCGGCGCCTATGTGCTGAGGGAGAGCGAGGGGCGGGCGCAGGTGACGTTCCTTGCCACCGGCTCGGAAGTCGAGATTGCCATCGCGGCGCGCGAGATTCTGCAACGGCAGAACATCGGCGCGCGAGTGGTCTCGATGCCGAGCACCGAATTGTTCGACGAACAGGACGAGGCTTATCGCGCGCGCGTCCTCGATTCGGGGACCGTTAAGGTTGCGATCGAGGCCGCCTCGCCTTTCGGGTGGGAGCGTTATATCGGGCGGTCGGGTGCCTTTATCGGCATGCACGGTTTCGGCGCCAGCGCGCCCTCTAAGGTTCTTTACAAAGAATTCGGAATTACCGCGGAAGCTGCGGCCGAGGCCGCCCTCGCGCGTCTGAAGAAGGATTAAATCATGGCCGTTCGTGTCGCGATCAATGGTTTTGGCCGCATCGGCCGGCTGGTGCTGCGCTCGATCATCGAAAGCGGGCGCAAGGACATCCAGGTCGTGGCGATCAACGATCTGGGTCCCGTCGAGACCAATGCACATCTCTTGCGCTACGATTCGGTGCATGGCCGTTTTCCCGGCGAGGTGAAAACGCAAGGCGATCGCATGATCGTCGACAGCCAGAATCTGAAAGTGACCGCGATCAAGAATCCCGCCGAGCTGCCGCATAAGGAACTGGGCGTCGACATCGCGCTGGAATGCACCGGCATCTTCACCTCCAAGGAGAAAGCCGCGGCCCATCTCACCGCCGGCGCCAAGCGCGTGCTGATCTCGGCGCCGGCCGACGATGTCGACCTGACCGTCGTTTACGGCGTCAATCACCAGAAGCTGACGCGCGAGCACATCATCGTCTCCAACGCGTCCTGCACGACCAATTGCCTCGCGCCGGTGGCCAAAGTGCTGAACGATACGATCGGCATCGAGCACGGATTCATGACCACCGTGCATTCCTACACCAATGATCAGCCCTCGCTCGATCAGCTGCACAAGGACCTCTATCGCGCGCGCGCGGCGGCCGTATCGATGATCCCGACGTCAACGGGCGCGGCGAAAGCCGTGGGGCTCGTATTGCCGGAGCTGAAGGGCAAGCTCGATGGCGTGGCGATCCGCGTGCCGACGCCCAATGTCTCGGTGGTGGATCTGAAAGTCGTGGCCAAGCGCGCCACGACCATCGAGGAAATCAACGCTGCGATGAAGAGGGCGGCGAGTCAGGAGCTGAAAGGCGTGCTCGACATCGTAGATGCGCCGCTGGTCTCGATCGACTTCAACCACAATCCCGCATCGTCGTCGTTTGCGCTCGATCAGACCAAGGTGGTCAGCGGCACTTTCGTGCGGGTCATGTCTTGGTACGACAATGAGTGGGGCTTCTCGAGCCGCATGTCCGATACGGCGGTCGCCATGAGCAAGCTGATTTGAGGTCCATGGTCCGCACCCTTGACGATATCGATGTTAAGGGAAAGCGCGTGGTGGTGCGCGCCGATCTCAACGTGCCGATGAAGAACGGCGTGGTTACAGACGCGACGCGCATCGAGCGCCAGGCCGCCACCATCAAAGAGCTTGCCGGCAAGCGCGCGCGCGTGGTCGTGCTCTCCCATTTCGACCGTCCCGGCGGAAAACCGGTGCCCAGCATGTCGCTGAGGCCTCTCGCCGCGGCTCTTGCCGATGCGATCGGACGCTCCGTCGCGTTTGCGGAAGATTGCATCGGACCCGTCGCGCAAGCGGCTGTGGCGAAATTGAAAGACGGCGACGTGCTTCTGTTGGAGAACACACGCTTTCACCCGGGCGAAGAGAAGAACGATCCTCAATTCGCCAAGGCGCTCGCGGGGCTCGGCGACATCTACGTCAATGATGCGTTCTCGGCCGCGCATCGGGCCCATGCTTCGACGGAAGGCATCGCGCATCTCATTCCTTCTGCCGCAGGACGCTCGATGGAGGCCGAGCTTAGCCATCTCGGAAAGGCCTTGGACCATCCCGAGCGGCCGGTGATGGCGGTGATCGGCGGCGCCAAGATCTCCACCAAGATCGCGCTGGTCGAAAACCTCCTCGGCAAAGTCGACATGATGACGATCGGCGGCGCCATGGCCAACACGTTCTTCGCCGCGCAGGGCCATGCCATCGGCCGCTCGCTCGCGGAGCCCGATCAGTTCGACACCGCACGGCGCATCATGGACAAGGCGCAATCTTTGGCTAAGACGCTGCTGCTTCCGACCGATGTGGTCGTCGCCCGAGAGTTGAAAGCGAACGCGCATCACCGCATCGTCGGCGTTGCCGGTGTCGACGAGGACGAGATGATCCTGGATGTCGGCCCGCGGACGATCCAGGCATTCGGGCGTCTGCTCGCCAAAGTGAAGACATTGGTCTGGAACGGCCCGCTCGGCGCCTTCGAGGTCCCGCCCTTCGACCGGGGTACCGTCGCCGCGGCCAAAGCCGTGGCCGAGCGCACGGTCGAAGACCA
>Ga0209488_10004401_pt1 | contig 11035 bp, 14 predicted proteins | sample Rivendell_Oct201_8_FD_188349 | JGI IMG/M metagenome (GOLD analysis project Ga0209488, IMG submission 188349) | Vadose zone soil microbial communities from the Eel River Critical Zone Observatory, Northern California, USA -... | ecosystem: Environmental > Terrestrial > Soil > Vadose zone >... | reverse complement strand
GATCGCGCCGGATATGGCGACGATGCTGTCCTACCTTTTCACCGACGCGGCCCTGCCGGCCGCGGTGCTGCAGCCGCTGCTCAAGGCGGCGGCCGACCGGTCCTTCAACTGCGTCACGGTGGATGGCGATACCTCGACCAGCGACACCCTGCTGCTGTGCGCGACTGGACTGGCAAAGAACGCCGCGATCGCCAGTGCCGACGATCCGCGGCTCGCCGATTTCCGCCGCGCGCTCGGCGCGGTCACGGTCGACCTCGCGCAGCAGCTCGCCCGCGACGGCGAGGGCGCCGAGAAATTCGTCACGATCGAGGTCACCGGCGCGGAAAACGACCGCGCTGCGCGTCGGATCGGCCTGTCGATCGGCAACTCGCCGCTGGTCAAGACCGCGATCGCCGCGGGCGACGCCAATTGGGGCCGCATCGTCATGGCGGTCGGCAAGGCCGGCGAAAAGGCCGAGCGCGACCGGTTGTCGATCTCGGTTGGCGGCATCAAGATCGCGGCCGAGGGCGGCCCGGTGCCCGGCTATCGCGAGGGACCGGTCAGCGAGCACATGAACGGGCGCGAGATCCATATCGCAGTCGATCTCGGGCTCGGCTCCGGCCATGCCACCGTGTGGACCTGCGATCTGACCCATGGCTACATCGACATCAACGGCAGCTACCGCAGCTGACCCGGCGCGCCCGATCGTCCTGGTCGCAGCCGTCGCGCTGATCGATCCGGACGGGCGCGTGCTGCTGGCACAACGGCCGGAGGGCAAGCATCTCGCCGGCCTATGGGAATTTCCCGGCGGCAAGGTGCATGCGGGCGAGACGCCGGAGGCGGCGCTGATCCGCGAGCTCGACGAAGAGCTCGGGATCGACGTCGTGGCGAGCTGCCTGGCGCCGTTCACCTTCGCCTCGCACGCCTACCCCGAATTCCATCTGCTCATGCCGCTTTATGTCTGCCGCAAATGGTCGGGCATCGCGACGGCGCGCGAGGGCCAGCAGCTGAAATGGGTCCGTCCGGCAAAGCTCGGCGACTACCCGATGCCGCCGGCCGACAAGCCGCTGGTCGCAATGCTCCGCGATCTGCTGTAGGGCCAACTCATGAGGCTAAACCGGGCGTCCCGGCGAAAGCCGGGATCCACTGATCCGCGCCCGAGACCGTTGAAAGGTGGGTCCCGGCTTTCGCCGGGACGCCTTAGAGCGGGCGAGACCCCCGCGTTCTTATTCTTCTTCGTGCCTCTGTGGTGTATCCCCTTTGGCGAGGGCGTCGGCGAGGCGGTGGGTGGCGCTGCCGCGCGGCAACGGCTGGGGCTGGCTCGGATGCGGCGCCCAGCCGCACAGGAACAGGATCTCGAAGGTAGCGGGGATCCGCCCCTCGCTGTCGCCGAACCGTTCCGCATGTACCATCGCGGCGCGCGCCAGGGTGGCGCGGCGCATCATGCCGCGGCGGCGCGCCATCAGCGCATTGGTTTCGCCCATGGCCCTGAGATCGCGCATCAGCGCCAGCGCATCGGAATAGGTCACGGTGATCGTCTCGCTGTCGGCGACCGGCATCGCGAAGCCGGCGCGCTGCAATAATGCCGCGGCATCGCCGAGCTCGATCGCCGGCGAGACGCGCGGGCTGACCCCGCCCTCCTCCGCCAGCTCGGCCTCGAACAGCGCGGTCCGCAGCTCGATCAGGGTCTGACCGCCCAGCATCGCCGCCAGCAACAACCCGTCCGGCAGCAAAGCCCGGCGGAGTTGTGCCAGGGCACCCGGCAGGTCGGCGGTCCAGTGCAAGGCAAGGACGCTGGCGATCAGGTCGAAGCTGGCATCGCGAAACGGCAGCAATTCGGGATCGGCGACGACCCGCGGCGATGGCGCACCGGCGAGAAAGGCGGCCGAGGGCTCGGCGGCGACCACTTGCACGGTCCCAGTGCGCTGCATCAACAGACGCACCAAAGCGCCATTGCGCGCGCCAAGATCGAGCGCTACCGGAAATTCGCGCCCGACCAGATCGAGCCGGTCGAGCAGCCGATCGGCGATCTCCGCATGGAGAAAATCGCCGCCGCCAGCCCGGCCTTGAGTGAGCCGGGCGGCGCGGTCGCGGTGCAGGCGCCAAGCACGCCGGTCGAACAGTGGCGATGTCCAGTCGGTGCCTGTCACCGGGGCGGTGCCCAGTCAGCGGGCGTGTCGTGGTCCGGGTGCTGATAATCGACAAACCGGCGCTGCCGATCCGCCGCCATCGCCTCATCGGTGGTCTCGAACGGCAGCGTGCCGATGCGATCGAGCCAGGCGAGCCGGCCCTCGATGCCGTAGTGCCGCACCGGCGGCACATCCTGCGGGCGATCCAGGCTGCCGAGCGTCACAGAGATCGTATCGGCGTCATCGTAGCGGAAGGTCAGCGGCGTACCGCAAGCAGGGCAGAAATCGCGGTGCGCCAGCGAGGAGCTGGCAAAACTCGCGGGCGTGCCCCGGGTCCAGCTGAAGTGAGCGCGCCGCACTGGCGCCGACGCCGCAAACGGGCCGCCTACCGCCTTCTGGCACATCCGGCAATGGCAGAGATGCACCCGCTCTGGAGGCGCGGTCAGCGCGTACCGAATGGCGCCGCACTGGCAGCCGCCGGTCAAGGGGTGGTCTGCGTCTGGCTGGATCATCGCTGTCATCCCGTGGTTTGTCGGAAAATATAGGCACAGTTCGCGCCATCGGTGAGGCGGCGGTTGACGGCGCCGCGTCAGCGCGGATGATCAAAGGCGATGCAGCTTTCGGCAACCCTTCCGGCCCAGCTGCGGCGGATCGGCCGTGCCGTCGTCGACGGCGTCCTGCCGCCGCGCTGTCTATCGTGCGGCATGATCGTCGACGAGCCGGAGACGCTGTGCGGCGCCTGTTGGGCCGGGATGACCTTCTTCGCGCCGCCCTGGTGCGCGGTATGCGGCCTGCCCTTCCCGCACCCGATGGGCGAGGACGCGGTGTGCGCCGATTGCGCCCGGCAGCAGCAGAGCTGGAACCGGGCCCGCGCGGTCATGCGCTACGACAAGCACAGCCGGCATCTGGTGCTGGCGCTGAAGCATGCCGACCGCACCCATGTCGCGGGCGCGCTCGGGCGCTGGATGCGGCGCGCCGGGGCCGAGCTGCTCGAGGACGCCGACATGATCGTGCCGGTGCCGCTGCATTGGACCCGCCTGTTCGCGCGCCGCTACAATCAGGCCGGGCTGCTGGCGCATGCGATCCGGGCGGCGGGCGGCCCGCCGGTGATGCCGGACTGGCTGGTGCGGCGCCGCCGCACGCCGTCGCAGGGCCGGCTCGGCCCCACGGCGCGTGCCCGCAACGTCCGCGGCGCCTTCATGGTGCGGCGGGGTTGCGATGTCAAAGGCAAGCGCATCATCCTTGTCGATGACGTGTTGACGACCGGCGCGACGGTCGAGGAATGCGCCCGGGTGCTGCGCCGCGCCGGTGCCGAATTCGTCGGGGTATTGACCCTGGCGCGGGCGTTGCGCGCCGGCGGCTGATGCCGGCACGGCTTGTGAGGTGACCCATGCCTACAGCGGACAGCCACGGTTACCGCCCGGGTCTGGTTGACCTCAAAGCCGGCCAGATCAGCCGCGAGATCTTCGTCAACGAGGCGATCTACCAGGAGGAATTGGAGCGGATCTTCGCCCGCGCCTGGCTCTTTGTCGGCCATGAGAGCCAGATCCCGAACCCCGGCGATTTCGCCGTCTCGGGCATGGGCGAGGAATCGGTGATCCTGTGCCGCGACCGCGCCGGCGAGGTGCACGTCTTCCTCAATTCCTGCCGCCACCGTGGCATGAAGGTGTGCCGCTATGACGAAGGCAATACCGCCGTCTTCACTTGCCCCTACCATGGCTGGAGCTACGGCACCGACGGCCGGCTGGTTGGCGTGCCGTTCTTTCGGGAGGCCTATCGTTCGGCCCTCGACCGCTCGCAATGGGGCCTCGTCGAGGTCGCGCAACTCGCCCGCTACAAGGGAACCGTGTGGGCCACCTGGGACCCGGCGGCTCCGTCTTTTTTTGACTATCTCGGCGATTTCCGCCGGTATCTCGACCTGAGTCTCGACGGCTGGGACGGCAGCGAAGGCGGCAGCGAGGTGCTGGGCGGGGTGCAGAAATGGCTGATCCCGTGCAACTGGAAGTTTCCGGCCGAGAATTTCAGCGGCGACAGCTATCACAACATCAGCCACCGCTCGGTCGATCTGGTCGGGATCGGCCCGTCGGGCAGCGGCCGCCGCGACATGCGCGAGCGGCAGATGGCGAGGCGGCTGCAGATCTGCTTTCCGGAGCACGGCCACCAGACCGGTGTCTATGTGCTACCGAAAGGCGAGCCGACCCCGCCGGCCTATCAGCATTCCTCGGTCGTCGCGGAGTATTTCGCGCACTGCGAGGCCGAACGGCGGCGCCGCCATGGCGATTGGGCCCGTGTGACCGGCAGCCCGGGCGAGGTCTTTCCGAACACCGCACTGCACCCGCGCCAGCCGCGCACGATCGCGGTGTGGCAGCCGCGCGGCGCGTACCGGACCGAGGTGTGGCGCTGGTACCTGGTCGACGCGGCGGCGCCGCCCGAGGTCAAGGCGTTCCTGCGGGACTATTACATCCGCTATTCCGGTCCCGCCGGGCTGACCGAGCAGGATGACATGGAAAACTGGAACTACGCCCACGCGGCGAGCCGCGGCACGATCGCGCGGCGCCACCCCTACAGCTACGAGCAAGGGATAGGCCACGAAATCGAGGAGTACGAATGGGACGGGCTGCGCCTGCCCGGCTGGGTCATGGATTTGACCGAGGCGAAATCGAGCGAGCACAATTTGCGCAATCTGTACCGGCGCTGGGCCCAGTTCATGGAGGCCGAGAGCTGGGCCGAGTTGGCGACCTGGCGCAAATCGGCCGCCCCGCAGGCGGCTGACGGGGGTTGCTGATCGATCATGGCAAGGCGTGGCGGGCTTGCATACCGGCAATTGACTTTGCCCAATCGCGCTCGCCGCGCCATATCTAAGCCCTGTAACGCGCGAGGACGCATTTTTCGGAGAAGCGGCCCGATGGCCAAGATCGAGATGTACAGCACCATGTGGTGCCCCTACTGCGCGCATGCCCGCGCGCTGCTCGAACGTAAAGGGGTGACTTTCACCGAGATCGACATCATGGAGGAGCCGGGGCGGCGCGACGAGATGATCCGGCGCGCCGGCGGCCGTACGACCGTGCCGCAGATCTTCATCGATGGCGAGCATATCGGCGGCTGCGACGACATGGTGGCGCTCGACCGCGAGGGCCTGCTCGACCCGAAACTGGGGATCGGCTCGTGAGCGGTGCGTTCAACGCCGCCTGCGTCCAGTTCACCGCGGGGCCCGATCCCGCGCAGAACTTGCAGCAGGTTTCGGAGCTGATCCGGCGGGCGCGGGGCGCCGGCGCCGATCTGATCATGACCCCCGAAGTCAGCAATTTCATCGAGAGCGGCCGGCGCCGACGCGACAAGGCGCGGCATGAGGCGGACGACCCGTTCCTCGCCGGGATGCGCGAATTGGCGCGCGAGACCGGCGCCTGGATCCTGGTCGGCTCCCTCGTCATCGACCCGGCCGGAGAACCCGGCGCCGAGGCGAGTGAGGAACGGCTCGCCAACCGCTCGTTCCTGATCGATGCCCAAGGCGCGATCGTCGCCCGCTACGACAAGATCCACATGTTCGACATCGACCTGCCGGGCGGCGAAAGCTACCGCGAGAGCAACGCCTACCGCCCGGGCGGTAGAAGCGTCGTCGCCGAGACCCCGTGGGGCCGGCTCGGCATGACCGTCTGCTACGATTTGCGGTTTCCGCACCTCTACCGCACGCTGGCGCAGGCCGGCGCCGATTTCCTCGCCGTCCCGTCGGTGTTCACGGTGCCGACCGGGACGGCGCATTGGCATGTGCTGTTGCGGGCGCGGGCGATCGAGAATGGCTGCTTCGTGTTTGCCCCGGCGCAATGGGGCGAGCATGCCGGCGGGCGCCGCAGCTACGGCCACTCGTTGATCGTCGATCCGTGGGGCGAGGTTCTGGCCGATCGCGGCGAGGAGACCGGGATCATCACAGCCGGGATCGACCCGGCGCGCATCGCCAAGGCGCGCGGCATGGTGCCGTCACTGCAGCACGACCGCGGCTTCACCCCGCCGGAGGTGGCTCGCCCGCTTGCCGCCAAGTAGCCTGGTTTGTCGGGTGGCGAACGATCGTTATCGCGCCTTGTCGATGACGCGGTAGGTGGGGAGTCCCAACTCACGCGCCAATTGACGGGCGCGGCGCTTGGCTTCGTCCTTGGTCTTGGCGACGAAGGTCTCGGGCTGGCCTATTGTCGCCTTGCTTTCGTCATCGCGCCGCGAGAGCGTCGCGCGAAAGCCATCGGTAGCTTCTTGGATCGTCAATCTCACGAACACGGCCGGGTCTCCTCAGGTCTTGGGTAAATTGTCGGGCGCGGCGAGCTTCAGCCTGGCGGCATCGAGCCACGCCTCACGCACGATGCGTCCCCGCTTGGCCCAGGGAATGCCGCCGGGGTCGCTGGCTTCGTAAAGCGCTTGTGCCAGTTCCTCGGCGGGTCGGTTGGTATTGGACTGCGCTGCCCCGCGATGCATGATCGTCATCCGACCCTCTCTTTATCGCGCTACGGCAGCACGCCCGGTAGCGTGCCGCGCAATCGCGCAACCTCGCTTTGCTTGCGATCTGCTTGGCCGGGAAATAATAAATGGGAAGAGCAGCGACGTTATTCAATACAGATAATCATTGGTTCGGCTGATAGAATTATTTTGCATCTCTGCCACGACACATGTAGTATTTAGGTTTCCTGCGACGGACATCCGTCGCTCTGGATTTTCCCTCTGCAAATTAAAAATTGGCCCGACGGGCAAGGCGCTGATAATGTTCTGTTCAGGCAAAATCCTGGGCTGAATTTTCAAAATGACGGTCGCGGCAACCGCTTTGGCGGCGCCGCATCGGTGCCGCAGCCGCGGGGTCACGATCACATCCGTACAAAGGAGTTTAATCGATGGATTTTCGTCCGCTGCATGACCGCGTGCTGATCCGGCGCGTCGAGGGCGAGGAGAAGACCAAGGGCGGAATCATCATCCCCGACAACGCTCAGGAAAAACCGATGGAGGGCGACATCGTCGCTGTCGGTCCCGGCGGGCGCGGCGAGGATGGCAAAATCCAACCGCTCGACATTAAGACCGGAGACCGGGTGCTGTTCGGGAAATGGTCCGGCACCGAGATCAAGATCGATGGTGAAGACCTCATCATCATGAAGGAATCCGACATCATGGGCATCATTGCCAACTGAAGGGAAAGACAATCATGGCTGCGAAAGACATTCGACTGAGCAGCGATGCCCGCGAGCGCATGCTCCGCGGCATCGATATTCTCGCCGACGCGGTGCGGGTCACATTGGGGCCGAAGGGGCGCAACGTGGTGCTCGACAGATCCTACGGCGCGCCGCGCATCACCAAGGACGGCGTGACGGTCGCCAAGGAAATCGAACTCTCCGACAAGTTCGAGAACATGGGCGCCCAGATGGTCAAGGAAGTCGCCAGCAAGACCAGCACCATCGCCGGCGATGGCACGACGACCGCGACCGTCCTGGCTCACGCCATCGTGCGCGAGGGCGTGAAGGCGGTGGCTGCCGGGATGAACCCGATGGATTTGAAGCGCGGCATCGAGCTGGCGGTCGAGGCCGTCGTTGCCGATGTGAAAAAGCGTTCGAAGAAGGTCGCCAGCAACGACGAGATCGCGCAGGTCGGCACGATTTCGGCGAATGGCGATGCCGAGATCGGCCGCATGCTCGCCGAGGCCATGAAAAAGGTCGGCAATGAGGGGGTCATCACGGTCGAGGAGGCGAAATCCCTCGACACCGAACTCGACGTCGTCGAGGGAATGCAGTTCGATCGCGGCTATCTGAGCCCGTACTTCGTCACCAATGCCGAGAAGATGGTGGCCGAACTCGACGACCCGTACATCCTGCTGCACGAGAAGAAGCTCTCCAGCCTGCAGTCGCTGCTGCCGGTGCTCGAAGCGGTGGTGCAGAGCGGCAGGCCGCTGCTGATCGTCGCCGAGGACATCGAGGGTGAGGCGCTCGCCACCCTGGTGGTCAACAAATTGCGCGGCGGCCTCAAGGTGGCTGCGGTGAAGGCGCCGGGCTTCGGCGACCGGCGCAAGGCGATGCTCGAGGATATCGCTGCGTTGACCGGCGGCGAGGTGATCTCCGAGGAGCTCGGCATCAAGCTCGAGAACGTCACGCTCGACATGCTCGGCCGCGCCAAGAAGGTGCGCATCGAGAAGGAGAACACGACGATCATCGATGGCGCGGGCAAGAAGGACGCGATCGCCGCCCGCGTCGCCCAGATCCGCGCGCAGATCGAAGAAACCACCTCCGATTACGACAAGGAGAAATTGCAGGAGCGGCTGGCGAAACTCGCCGGCGGCGTCGCGGTGATCCGGGTCGGCGGCGGCAGCGAGGTCGAGGTCAAGGAGCGCAAGGATCGCGTCGATGACGCGATGCACGCGACAAAGGCCGCGGTGGAAGAAGGGGTTGTCGCCGGCGGCGGCGTGGCATTGCTCTATTCGATCAGGGCGCTCGACGGTCTGACCCCGGCCAACAACGACCAGAAGGTCGGGATCGAAATCGTTCGCAAGGCTTTGCGGTCGCCGGCCCGGCAGATAGCCGAGAATGCCGGAGCGGATGGTTCAGTCATCGTCGGCAAGCTGACTGAAAAAAACGACCCGAATTACGGCTACGACGCGCAAGCCGGCGAGTACAAGGACATGGTCGCCGCCGGCATCATCGATCCGACCAAGGTCGTTCGCGTCGCCTTGCAGGATGCCGCGTCGGTGGCCGGCCTGCTGATCACCACCGAGGCGATGGTGACCGATCGGCCGGAGCCGAAGGCCGGCGCCGGCATGCCGCACGATCACGGCCACGGCATGGGCGGGATGGATTTCTAAGCAGAAAGGACCCGCTCCGCTCCTCAAGGAGCGGAGCGGATCGACCTCGGCTACTCGGCCGGCTCTGGCAGCCGGCCGAGCGGGCCGGCGATGGCGGCGATGCGCTGGATCACGGCGGGGCGCGGTACAGCGACTTCCCCCTGCTCGAAAGCAATAACGGTCAGCGCGGCGAAGACCTCGAGCAATTCGCCGATGCGCAACAAGAAATCCGGATTGCTGGGGCGACCGAGCCGCTCGTTGCCGACCGCGAAGGTCTCGTAGATCACGACGCCGCCCGGCGCGAGCGCCTCGGCGAGCACCGGGAACAACGGCCGATGCAGGTAATTGGTCACGACGATCCCGTCATAGCCGCTACCGAGCGCGCCCAGGGCGTTTTCCGGCACACCGCTCTCCAGATCGATCTCCTGCACCGAGCAGCGCGCCCCGGCGAGCGGCCGCAACGCTTCCACATTGCGGTCGACAGCCGTCACGCTGAGGCCCATATCGAGAAGCAGTCGGGTGTGGCGCCCGGCGCCGGCGGCGAGGTCGAGCACATGGCCGCCCGGCCGGATCAGCGGCGCAAATCGCCGCACCCAGACCGATGTCGCGTGTTCGTGGTTCGTTAGCACTCTCGACTCAGAATTGCTAAAGCGGCGGTTCGGTTATAGATAGGTGGGTCAGGAGGTCGGCTCGATGATCCTGTTTACGTTGCGATGCGTTTCCGGCCACGAATTCGAGGCGTGGTTCCGCGACGGCGAGGGCTTCGAGGCGCAGCACAAGGCGGGCGAGATCGCCTGTCCGCATTGTGGCGATTCGCAGGTCGAGAAGGCGCTGATGGCGCCCAATATCGGCCGTTCGCGCGACAAGATCCCGATCTCGCCGGCCCAGATGCGCGCCGCGCTGACGGAATTGCGCCGCCAGGTCGAGACCAATTGCGATTACGTCGGCGAGCGCTTTGCCGAGGAGGCGCGCCGCATTCATTACGGCGAGGTCGATCCGCACGGCATCTATGGCGAGGCGAGCAGCGAAGAATCGCAGGCGCTGAGCGAGGAAGGCATCGAGTTCGGTCGCATCCCCTGGGTTCAAACCGACGCCTGACCCGGGTCATCGCCGCACCGCCGCAATCATATAGTTGACGCTCAAATCCTCCGATTCGGCCCAGATGGCGCGCCGCCAATCGTAGTTGAGGCCGGCAAGGCTGGTCGCGGCGAGGCCCTGGCGCCTGAGCCCGAGCACGAATTCCGATGGCCTCACGAAGCGCCGCCAGTCATGGGTGCCGCGCGGCAGCCAGCCCAATAGATATTCGGCGCCGACAATCGCCAGCGCAAAGGACTGTGCCGTGCGGTTGAGGGTCGCGCCGATAAATGCCCCACTCGGCCCGACCAGCGCTCCCAGCGCGGCGAAGAAGGCGTCACGATCGGCGACGTGCTCGACGATTTCGAGCGCGAGGGCGACGTCGAACCGCTCGCCTGTGGCGGCGATCTCTTCGATGCTGGCGGTGCGGTAGTCGATGGCAAGCCCGCTCGCCTCGGCATGCGCGTGAGCAACCTCGATCGCCGACGCGTCGGCGTCGATGCCGGTCACGGCGAAGCCGAGCCGGGTCATCGGCTCGGCAACCAGCCCCCCGCCGCAGCCGATATCGATCAGCCGCAGGCCCTCGAAGGGCCGCAGCCCTTTGGCGTCGCGGCCAAAGGACGCGAGCAGCTGGCGGCGGATGAAATCGAGGCGGGCGGGGTTAATCCGATGAAGGGGGCGAAAGCTGCCTTCGGGGTCCCACCAGGCCGCACTCTGCGCAGCGAAGCGATCGATGTCGTTACGGTCTACGGTGTCGCCAAATTCACTCATGCCGCCGGCATTCCGCGCTCGGATGGCCGCTGGCGCCAACCAAGCGTCCCGGCGAGTATGGGGGGCGGGCGCCGCGCCGACAATATGGCCGTGCGTCCCCTGCCAGGGTCTGGAAGCGGGTTGCGAGCATTGCGATCTAAGGCCTAGCCCATTACGAGAGAAGCATGTCGCGCATCGTTCAGAAATTCGGCGGAACCTCGGTCGCTGATATCGAGCGGATCCAGAACGCCGCCCGCCGGGTCAAGCACGAGGTCGATGCCGGCAACGAGGTCGCGGTCGTCGT
>Ga0209488_10004400_pt1 | contig 11036 bp, 8 predicted proteins | sample Rivendell_Oct201_8_FD_188349 | JGI IMG/M metagenome (GOLD analysis project Ga0209488, IMG submission 188349) | Vadose zone soil microbial communities from the Eel River Critical Zone Observatory, Northern California, USA -... | ecosystem: Environmental > Terrestrial > Soil > Vadose zone >... | reverse complement strand
TTGAAATCATTGGCGCTCCCTAGGGGACTCGAACCCCTGTTTTCGCCGTGAGAGGGCGACGTCCTGGGCCACTAGACGAAGGGAGCCTTGGCCAAGGTGGTGGGGATAAACCCGAATGGCCCTGGGCGCAAGCGCCGCGCTGCTGATCAATGACAGCTCGATGAACGGGCTCTTCCGAACGGGTAGGGATAGGTCGGCTGGTGGGTTGGACCATCCAGGTGGCGCGGTCCCGCCAATGCGGTTAGATTTCCCACAACAACATGGTGTGTTTTGGGAGAGAATCATGGCGGCTTCATCCTTTGCGCGGTTATCTTTGGCGCGGTCACCCTTGGCGTTCTTGCTAGGTTCTTGCATCGCCGTCCTGGCGGGCTTGGGCGCAAACAGGCAAGCCGCGGCGCAGCCCGCCCTGCCCGCTCTCCCGTCTTGGGCCGACGCCGCTGCGATCGAAGCGGCCAAGAAAGAAGCCACGCTGGTCGTCTATTCGTCAGTCAACGAGGAGGAGGCGCTCCGCATCTGGCGGCGCTTTGAAGAACTAACCGGCGTCAAGGTCGAATATGTGCGCGGCTCCGACACGCAGCTGATCGCCCGCATGGCGATTGAAAGCCGCGCCGGGCGCGGCGCCTGGGATGTCGCGCTGATGACGGCCGCCCACAAGCTGCCGCAGCAGATGCTGGCGCAGATCGACCCTTCGGAGGCCAGGCACCTTTTTCCGGCCGCGCGCGACGCCAGCCGCAAATGGTACGGATTTTCGGCGAACTATAACGTGCCGGCCTACAACACCAACCTGGTCAAGCCCGCCGACCTGCCCAAGAGCTACGAGGAACTCAGCCTTCGCACGCAGTGGGCCGGCCGCGCCGTCATCAACGAATCCGACAGCGAATGGGTTACCGCGTTGCTCGCACATTACGGCGAGGCCAAGGGCCGCGACGTGTTGCGCGCGCTGGGCACCAATCTCAAGCCGGTGATCGTCAACGGGCATCTCGCGGTCGCGCGCGCACTCGCGGCCGGCGAATACGTCGTGGCGCTGACCAACTACGTCAACCTCACGATCAACCAGAAGCTCGCAGGCGCCGCGACCGATTTCTTCACGATGGATCCGGTCGGCGTGTTCTACATGCAGGTGGCGGCAAGCGCGCAGGCGCCGCATCCCAATGCGGCGCGGCTTGCCACCAACTTCATCCTGAGCGTGGAGGGACAGACCATGCTGACAAGGCGCGGCCGCATCCCCTCGCGCCCGGATGTCGAGACCAACCCGCCGGGGGTTTTGAAGGCGCTGCATGAGAGAAACGTGATGCCGATCCAGCTCAATGCCGAGCAGGAGAAAAAGGCGGACGGGGTATTCAAGGAGTTGATAGCGGGGAGGCCAAGGTAGAAGGCGTAGCCCGGGTTGAGCGTTCTTCACGCGAAACCCGGGAACGGTCTTTCCGCGGCGAGGTTCTTTTCGGGTTTTGGCCATCAGCGCGCTTCAAGCGCAGACGCCCTGGGCTACGACCTACAACGAGACCGAGCCAGACCCTGCCCCTCATCCCAACCTTCTCCCCGCGCGCCGGCTAAGGCGCCGGAAGAGCGGGGAGAAGGAGCCCACCGCGTTCGCGGCACCGCATCGGCACCAACTGAGGCACCGGCGTCGACTCCAATTGAGGCACCGGCATCGATTCAAATTGCAGCGCCTCACTGCGGCTTGAGCACCGTCGTGTTCCACAGCTGTTCCCAGCGCGCGCGGTTGTCGAGCATGTCGGCGGGATCGATGAGTGTGAGTTCCTGTGACAGCGGCATCACCTTGGGATTGGTCACCGCCATGTCGCGTTTGGCCCAGATTTCGAGCGCGTCGCCCAGCATGAATTCGTGGAACAGCACGGCCGCATGCGGATGCGGGGCGCAGCGCGCCACCGCCGACCCATAGCCAAGCGCGATGACCGGCGGCAGGTAAAGCGGCTCGATCGGTGCCCCAAGGCGCTTCTGCTGTTCGGGCTTGTAGTTGTAAACCGTGAGTGCGAGCGGCACCTCGCCGGCCGCCACCAGGTTGGCGAGCAGCGTGTGGCCCTTGCGGATCGACAGCCCGTTCTGCTTGGCGATGTCGCGGAACAGCGCCACTCCTTTGTCATGTCCCATCATGGTGACCATGGTGGCAAACCAGTCGAAGTCATCGGCCTCGATGGCAAGACGTCCTCGCCAGCGCGGATGCTTCAAGTCTTCGTAAGACGTCGGCACCTCTTCCTTCTTCACCAGCTTCGTGTTGTAGGCAGCCGAAAAAATGTTGAGGCGGGAGGCGACCCATTCGCCGTGCGGACGCAGCGCCTGCGGGATCAGCCCGGCGGTAAGCGGCGTTTGAACAGCCTGCAGGAGATTTTCCCGGTGCAGCGCTTCGAGTTCGGCCGCCACGGTCGCGAAGGCGTCGACCGCGCAACGGCCGGCACGGTTTTCCACGACCGCGCGCTGCACGAGATTTTCCGAACTCGCGCGCCAATACTGGACGTCGACGCCATATTTCTTCTTGAAGGCATCGGTTGCGGGATTCATGTCCTCAGTGACGGAAGAACCATAGAGGCTGACTACGCCTTCCCGCTTGGCCCCCTCGATCAGGCGCGCCATGCGGTCCGCGCCCTGGTAGGAAGCGATGTCCGCCATGGTGCGGGTCTGCGCCCCGGCCGGAATCGCACCCAATGCCAGCGTTGCGGCCAGGGCCGTGGAGGGAACTGCCAGTGCCAGGAAGCGTTGCCAGATCATGGTCATGGGTAAAGCCTCCGTCGGAAGTGTCGTGTGTGAGTCACTGAACGATCGACTAACTCGGTCTGTTCCCTCTCCCCTTTGGGGAGAGGGTCGGGGTGAGGGGGAACAACTCCCAGTTCAAGCCCCCTCACCCTAACCCTCTCCCCAAAGGGGAGAGGGAACAGACCGAGCCAGCCTAGGGGCCATCGACTCACAACTCTCGGAATCTTTCGTCAGCGCCGGAACACTCGGTCTAATACATAGTATCTTTGTAGACTTTCCTCGCAAGATCAGAGAATGTCCCCCCGGCTCGGCGGCTTCCCGGAAGGTTGCTCCCGGGCTTAAATATTGACTTCAACAGGTGCCCTCAATGCCCTTGCCTAAAGCTTCGCGCGCGCTTGAACGTTTCACCGTCCTGGACCTCACCCAGGTCCGCTCGGGGCCGACCTGCGTGCGCCAGCTCGCCGATTGGGGCGCCAATGTCATCAAGATCGAAATGCCGCCGGCCCTGACGGTGGGCGAGCCCGCGGGCGGCCCGCGCGACGGCCCTGATTTCCAGAACCTGCATCGCAACAAGCGCGCCATCACCCTCAACCTGAAATCCAAGGAGGGCCTGGCGGCGTTCAAACGCCTGGTCAAGAAGGCCGACGTCGTGGTTGAGAATTTTCGCCCCGCGGTAAAGAAGCGTCTCGGCATCGACTACAAGGACCTCCAAAAGGTCAATCCGAAGATCATCCTGGGCAGCATTTCGGGCTTCGGCCAGGACGGGCCCTATGCGGAGCGTCCGGGCTTCGACCAGATCGCCCAGGGCATGGGCGGGTTGATGTCCGTAACGGGGCTCCCCGGACAGGGGCCGGTGCGCGTCGGCATCCCGATTGCCGACCTCTGCGGCGGCCTGTTCTGCGCGCTCGGCATCATGGTGGCGCTGCTCGAACGCGAGAAGTCGAAGAAAGGCCAGCACGTCACGACCTCGCTGCTGCAGGCGCAGATATTCATGCTCGACTTCCAGGCGGCACGCTGGCTGGTCAAAGGCGAAATCCCGCCGCAGGCCGGCAACAACCACCCGACCAGCATGCCGACCGGCGTCTACAAGACTGCCGATGGCCACATCAACATCGCCTCGACCGGCCAGAAGATTTGGGAACGGTTCTGCCACTCGATCGATGCCCCGCACATGCTGGAGAACCCCGATTTTGCCAATGCGGCGGCGCGTTCCAAGCATCGCGACGCGCTCAACGAGGAAATCGACCGCCATACTGTCAAACGCACGAGCGCGGATTGGATCGAGCGGCTCAACAAGGCGGGCGTGCCGTCCGGCCCGATCTATTCGATTGATCAGACGTTTGGCGATCCGCAGGTCGAGCACCTTGGCATCGCCCAGACCGTGAAGAAGAAGGGCAAAACCCAGAAGCTCGTCAGCCAGCCGATGGCGCTGTCGCGTACGCCGAGCCGGCTGGTGTCATGGCCGCCGGAGATCGGCGAGCACACCGACGCAGTGTTCAAGGAATTCGGGTTCAAGGCGAGCGAAATCGCGGCGCTCCGCAAGGCGAATGCGATCTAGAACATGGTAGGGTGGGCAACAGCGCAAAAACGGTCTCTGCGCGTGGGCAAAAGCGCCGACGCTGTTGCCCACGCCCATCGGTTTCGGCAGGCGATTTTGCCCACCCTACGACGGTGTGATTGTGTGCTAACGAAAGACCAAACAAATGGATGATGTGACCAAGACCGACAAGATGCTCGCCCGCAAGGAGGGCAACGTCGGCTACGTGATCTTCAACAATCCGGAACGGCACAATGCCGTGTCGCTCGAAATGTGGGCGCGGACCGCGGAGATTCTGGAGGGCTTCAAGAACGATGACGACGTGCGCGTGGTCGTGCTCACCGGCGCAGGGGGGAAATCCTTCGTGTCGGGCGCGGACATTTCGAAATTCGAGAGCGAGCGCTCTTCGTTCGAAGGCATGAAGACCTACAATGAGACGGTGGCGCGCGCCAACGAAGGTGTTGCGAGTTTTCCCAAGCCCACCGTCGCCATGATCAAGGGTTACTGCATCGGCGGCGGTCTCGGGCTTGCCGTCTGCTGCGACCTGCGCATCTGCTCGGACAATTCCAAGTTCGCCATTCCGGCCGCAAAGCTTGGCCTCGGTTATTCCTATCCGGGCGTCAAGCGGCTGTCCGATCTTGTCGGGCCGTCCTTTGCCAAGGAAATCTTCTTCACGGCACGCCAGTTCGATGCCGAAGAAGCGCGCATGATGGGCCTCGTCAACCGCATCGTAGCAGCGGCCGAACTTGAATCCTATGTCAAGAACTACGCCGACACGATTGCCAACAATGCGCCGCTCACCGTGACGGCCGCGAAGTTCATCGCCAACCAGACCGTCCGGGACGAGAGCAAGCGCGATCTCGCGCGCTGCCAGGAAATGGTCGACGCGTGCTTTGCCAGCAGCGACTATAAGGAAGGTCGCCGCGCCTTCATGGAAAAGCGCAAGCCACAGTTTACGGGGTCTTAGAGAATGGCGTCGGTCGAACTGCGGGGTCTGACGAAACGCTACGGCGCGCTCGCCGTCGTCGACGACGTGTCGCTGACCATCGCGCACGGATCGCTCGTCTGTCTGCTCGGTCCTTCGGGCTGCGGGAAAACCACCACATTGCGCCTGATCGCCGGTTTCGTCGAACCGACGGCCGGAGAAATCCGTGTCGGCGAAAAGCTCGTGAGTTCGCCGGCCCGCACGGTCCCGCCCGAGCGGCGCAACATGTCGATGATCTTCCAGAGCTATGCGCTGTGGCCCCACATGACGGTCGCGGAGAACGTGGCCTACGGGCTCAAGCTGCGTAAGATGGACAAGGAAACGATCGCACAGAAGCTCAATTCGATCCTTTCGACAACGCATCTTGATCAGCTGGCGGAGCGCTATCCGGGCGAATTGTCGGGTGGGCAGCAGCAACGTGTTGCGCTGGCACGCGCACTCGTGGTCGAGCCCGAGACCTTGCTGCTCGACGAACCCTTGAGCAACCTCGATGCCAATCTGCGCGAGGAAATGCGCTTCGAGGTGCGCCGCCTGCACGACGCCTACCGCTACACGACAGTCTATGTCACCCACGACCAGTCCGAGGCCATGACCACCGCTGACATCATTGCGGTAATGAATGGCGGCAAGATCGAACAGGCCGGATCCCCTGAGGCAATCTACGACCGTCCGCGCTCGGAATTCGTGGCGCGTTTCATCGGCTCGAGCAATGTGGTCAAGGGCGAGGCGCTCGATGAAACCCATATATCATGCGCCGGCGTCACGTTGCGCTGCACCGGCGACAAACTCGTTGCCGGGGCGAGTGCCGCGTTGTCGGTGCGTCAGCACGTCATCAGGCTGTGGGCCAGCAAACCTGCTACCATGGAAAATGCATTGCCGGGGACCGTCGTCCGGCAAGTCTTTCTCGGATCGAGTCGCGACTATATGGTGGAGATCGCGGACGGCACGCAAGTGCGGGTGGTAGCCTCCCCGTCCGAGAACATCGCGCAAGGCGCCGGCGTATGGCTCTATCTGCCGCCGGAACGCTGCCGCGTGCTGAGTGGATGAGGGACGGGAACAGTGGTTCCGATATCAAGATTATGGGATCAAGTACGAACGGAGACTGCCATGATGCGCAAGTCGACATTTTCCCGGCGTGATATTTTGAAAGGCACGGCCGCAGCTTCAGCCGCAGCAGCCGGTTCATTCACGACCTCCGCCAAAGTCCTGGCGGCCGCGCCGCCCGCGACCGCGATCACCCCGCAATTGATCGAAGCCGCAAGGAAAGAAGGCAAGGTCATCTATTACACGTCGATCGACCTGCCGATTGCGGAGCGGATCGCCAAGGCCTTCGAGGCGAAGTTTCCCGGCATTGCGGTGCGCGTGGAGCGCTCCGGCGCCGAGCGCGTGTTCCAGCGCATCGGTCAGGAATATGCCAGCCGCATCCATGCGGTCGATGTCGTCAACTCGTCGGACGCCGCCCATTTCATCGTCTGGAAGCGTGACGGCATTCTCCAGCCGTTTGTGCCCGAAGATGTCGCCCAGCATTACAAGCCCGAACATGCCGATCCGGATGGCAACTTCGCCGGCTTCCGGGTGGGCCTGAGCGTCATCGGCTACAACTCCAGCCTGGTGAAAAAAGAAGACGCGCCCACGAGCTTCGCCGACCTGCTCCTTCCGAAATGGGCCGGCAAGATGGTCAAGGCCCATCCCGGCTACAGCGGCACGATCATGACGGCGACGTACCAGATCACGCGTGATCTCGGTTGGGAATATCTCGAAAAACTTGCCAAGCAGCGCATCATGCAGGTGCAGTCGGCCGCCGATCCACCCAAGAAGCTCGATCTCGGCGAACGCGCCGTGCAGGCGGACGGCAATGAATACAATCTCCTGCAGAGCATAGCGAAGAAAGGCCCGATCGCGATTGTCTATGCGCCGGAAGGAACGCCCTTCATCATCGGCCCGAACGCCATTTTCAAGGACGCACCGAACCCCAATGCGGCAAGGCTGTTCCAGTGCTACTGCTTCACTGCGGAATGCCAGCAGCTGGTGGTCGATGTCGGCAAGCTGCGCTCTTTGCATCCGCTCATCAAAGAAACCGATGGCCGCAAGCCTTTCGCCGAAATAAAGCTCATGAAGGAAGACGCGGCTGCGGTGGAAAAGCTCGGCGATCAAATCAAGACGCGCTACAGCAGATTGTTCGGGGTCTGATCGCTGGTAGTGTGCTCCAAGAATCGCGGATCGTAGGATGGGTAGAGGTAAAGCGCGTTCTTCACGCGGTTTACCGAAACCCATCAACCTCAAGGGCCGCAAGATGATAGGTTTCGGTTTGTGGTTGATGGGTTTCGCAAGAGCTCTACCCATCCTACGATCCTTATCCGCTTTCCTGGAAATGCTCTGTAGGAGAGGCTGATGGTTTGTGTTCCATTCTCCCGGCGTGACCTGCTCAAAGGGTCGGCGGCTGTTGCGGCGAGCCTATCTGCCTCGCCGGTAAGCGCGCAGGCGCCAGAGCCGCAAGCCATCACGCCGGCATTGATCGCTGCCGCCAAACGGGAGGGAAAGCTCGTCTTCTACACCGCAATGGATCTGCAATTTGCGGAACGGCTGGGCAAGGCGTTCGAGATCAAATATCCCGGCATGGCGGTGCGCGTGGAACGTTCCGGCGCCGAGCGCGTATTCCAGCGCATCGATCAGGAATATCAGAGCAACATTCACGCCGTCGACGTGGTCAACACCGCAGACCAGGCGCACGGCATCATCTGGAAGCGCAATGGCTGGCTTGATTCGTATCTGCCGGAAGAAGTCGTAAAGTACTTCGACAAAGCCTTCTATGATCCCGATGGGCTCCATGTCACGACGCGCATCCTCGTCTCGCCGATCGCCTACAACACCAGCCTGGTGAAGAAGGACGCTGCGCCCAAGAGCTTCGCCGACCTGCTCGATCCCAAATGGGCCGGCAAGATGTGCAAGGGTCATCCCGCCTACAGCGGCACGATCATGAATGCGACGCAACAGATCTCGCGCGATCTGGGCTGGGGCTATTTCGAGAAGCTGGCCAAGCAGCGTGTCATGCAGTTGCAATCCGCCACCGACACGCCGAAGAAGATTGCGCTGGGCGAGCGCGCCATCATGGTCGATGGCGCAGGCTATCTCGTCATCCAGGGCAAGGAGAAAGGCGAGCCGGTCGAGATCGTCTATCCGACTGAAGGTACGCCGCTCGCCACGAGCCCAAGCGCCATTCTCAAGGCCGCGCCCAATCCCAACGCGGCGCGCCTGTTTTTCAGCTGGATGCACAGCCGTGAAGCGCAACAACTCCTCGTCGATGCCGCCAGGCAATATTCTCCGCACAGCCAGACCGTCGAGAAACCGGGCGTCCGCAAGCTGACAGAAATCAAGCTCATGAAGGAAGATCCGGCGACCGTCGAGCGAACGGCGGACGAGATCAAGACGCGCTATGCCAAGATTTTCGGCGTGTGACGGCGGCAGCGCGATGGGAATGAGGGACGTTTTGATTTTGCTTGCGCGGCGGCGCCACGGGACACCACGATGACCGACGTAACTCGTACGGAGTCCTCCTGGCGGCCGGCCCGGTTCGACGTCTCCAGGCCGGTGCTGGTGCTGTTTGCTGCACTCCTGTGCATGCTCATCATCATGCCGATGTCGTGGCTCGTGTATTACAGCTTCGTCGATCGCGCGGGCTCCTTCACATTCGGAAACTTCGTCACGCTGTTTACCGATCCGGATTTCCTCAATCCGCTGATCTCGACGGTGATCGTCGCGACCTCATCGAGCGCCTTTTGTTGCGCCTTTGCGGCCCCGATCGCCTGGCTGGTGGCACGCACCGACATGCCGCTCTCCGGCATGGTGCGTGCGCTCGTGACGGCGTCGTTCGTGACCCCGCCATTTCTCGGCGCCATTGCGTGGGAGCTTCTGGCGGCCCCCAATTCCGGCCTCATCAACAAGGCCTGGCGCGCGGCGACCGGTGCCGAAATGGATGACTATCTGTTCAACATCTATACGCTGCCCGGGCTCATCTTCGTCATTTCGTGCTACACGTTTCCGTACGTCTTCGTGCTGGTGGCCAATGCGCTCGACCGCATCCCGGGCGACCTTGAAGATGCATCCTCGGTCCTCGGCGGCCGCACCTGGTTCACCGCGCGACGCATCACGATCCCGCTTACGATGCCCGCACTGCTGGCCGGTGCCCTGATCGCATTCCTGCAGGCAATGACCCTGTTCGGCTCGCCCGCCATCCTGGCGCTGCCGGCCGGCTTCCACACCATGACCACCAAGATCTGGAGCCTGTTCCAGTTTCCGCCCAAACCGGAACTGGCGGCGGCGGCCTCGCTGCCACTGCTCGTGCTCACGATCGTGCTGCTTCGCGCCGAGCATTTGATCCTCGGCCGCCGTGGCTACTCGGTGGTGGGCGGCAAGCAGGGCGCCCCGCGCCTCGTGCGGCTCGGCTGGTTGAAATGGGTCGCCCTGGCACTGGTCTTTCTCGTGCTGATGCTGCCGGTGTTCCTGCCCTATGGCGCCTTGTTCAATGCTGCGTTCTCACGTGTCGCCTCGCAGTTCATCTCGTTCAGCAACTTCACATTCCAAAACATCAACTTCGTTTTATTCGAACTTTCGGCCACCAAGCTCGCGGTCAAGAACACCGTCATTCTCGGATTCCTTTCCGCCACCATCGGCACCATCCTGGCCGTTGTCATCAGCTACGTGACGTCGCGTGAAGCGATCACGGGCCACCGGGCGCTTGGATTTCTAGCCACCGCACCGGTCGCCATTCCGGGGATCGTGCTCGGCGTCGGCCTGTTCCTGAGCTATGCCCGTCCGCCTTTTGTACTTTACGGGACCTTGTGGATCCTGCTCATCGCGTTCGTGACGATCGCGCTGCCGTCGGCCTATCAACAGATGCAGTCGGCGTTCCGTACGGTCCATGTCGATCTCGAAGATGCCTGCCGTATTCTTGGTGGGTCACGCCTGCGCACACTTGTCGGTGTGACGGCTCCGCTGCTGCGCACCAGCGTCCTCGCCACCTGGTGCTTCATCTTTGTCGGCGTCATGCGCGAACTATCCGCGGCCATCATCCTGTTTACTTCGGATACCAAGGTGATCTCCGTGCTCATCTTCGATCTCAAGGAATCGGGTGACCTCGGCGCGATCGCGGTGCTCGGCATATGCATGCTGCTCATTACCTTCGCGGTCGTGATCGGTGTCAATCGGATCCCGGGCTTCGGCGGTAGCGTGAAGGTGCGGAATCAGTGAACTCGCAATTGAACTGGTAAGTGTGATTCGATGACTTGGTTACAAACTCGGTAGGACTCCCTCTCCCCTCCGGGGAGAGGGTTGGGGTGAGGGGGCACAGGCGCTACGTTTAGAACATTCGGATGCGGACAACGAAGTCCGCGTGCTTAACCTAAAGCCAGTGGGTCGAGGGGTTACTAGCCCCTCGATGGGCCTCGACCCCCCTCACCCCAGCCCTCTCCCCAAAGGGGAGAGGGAGTCCCACCGAGCTTGTTGTCGGGTCAGTGACTCACGCACCGTGAGTCGCGATCAAACGAAAGCCGGTATTCATGGACTCCAATCTCCCCGACGTTGCCCTCTCCGAACACCTCGCCAACACGATCGCCAAACTCGATCCGCATAGATTGCCGCCCAATGTGCGGCGCACCTGCGAGGATCTCCTGGTCGATTGCGTCGGCCTCTGCGTCACCGTGCGAAACGCGGATTACATAAAAAGTTCCGTCGCGGCCTTCGATGACGACGGCCTCTGCACCGCCATCGGCCATGCCAAACCCATGAGCCCGGCCGGCGCCGCTT
>Ga0209488_10004399_pt1 | contig 11036 bp, 9 predicted proteins | sample Rivendell_Oct201_8_FD_188349 | JGI IMG/M metagenome (GOLD analysis project Ga0209488, IMG submission 188349) | Vadose zone soil microbial communities from the Eel River Critical Zone Observatory, Northern California, USA -... | ecosystem: Environmental > Terrestrial > Soil > Vadose zone >... | reverse complement strand
AGGCGTCGCGCATCGACCGGATCCTCCGCGACCTGCTCGACCTGGCGCGCCCTCCCGCCGCGTTGCAGGCCGTCGATCTGGGCCGGGCGGTGGAGGCCGCGCGCGGCGCGGTGGCGCCGCAGCACGCGAAGGTCGCCTTCGAGACGACACTGCCGCCGGACCTGCCGCCGGTTCGCGGGGACGAGCACTACCTCTCGCAGGTGTTCGTGAATCTGATGATCAATGCAGCGCGCGCGGGGGCATTGCGCGTGCGCGTGTCGGCCCGGGTCGCGGACGGCGGAGTGTGGGTGGAGGTGGAGGACGACGGGAAGGGCATTCCCGCGGAAGTGCTCCCGCGACTTTTCGAACCGTTTTTCACCACCGCCGCGCCGGGGGAGGGCAGCGGGCTCGGGCTTGCGCTCTGCCACGCGACCATGGAGCGGTTCGGCGGGAGCATCGCGGCGCGGAACCGGGGCGGCCTGCGCGGCGCCGTGGTCGAGCTGCGGTTCGTCAGCGGATCCGCTCGGCCCGGAGCGTGATCGGATCGAGCACGAATGCCGGGCGGTCGGGAAAATGCAGCAGAAGCTCAGCGTTGCGCGCCCCTTTGTCGATCGCCCGCACCAGGTCGGCCTTCTCCAGATCTGGCTCGTTGTAGGTGAGGTCGGCGTTCCCGTCCCAACCGGGCGGATACCGGATGAACACCAGTGCGTGGCGCTGGCGCAGCCACTCGAAGGCGGGCTGCCAGCGGGCGTAGACCCAGCCGCGCTCCGGCGCGTGCCCCAGGACCAGGCGCAGCTCGCCGGCGATCCGCACCGCCGTCCACACCAAGGGAAGCGCGAGCAGCGAGCAGGCGGCGAGCGCGAGCGGCCGCCGCAGGCGCAGCGCCCCGCGCACCGCCATCTCCGCGCCGGCCGCGGCGGAGAGCGCGAGCCAGGGATAGAGCTCGAGGTGGTAGATGGCCCCGCCATAATGAAAGGTCAGCGACGCGGCGAAGAACGCGAGCGCGAACACTGACGACGCCCACAGCGGCGTCCAGAACAGCCCAACCACGGCGAACGGGACCACTGACCAGGCCGGGGCGAGGTCGGCTACGGTGCGCAGCCGGCGCAGCGTCTCGGCCGGCAAATGCCGCCAGGTGTGCTTGCGTCGCTTCGCCAGGAATCCGTCGTAGAGCACGCCGAGATGGGCCGGGAGCTCGCGCTCGGCAAGCGCTTCGCGGACAGGGCCGATGCCCGGTCCGTCGAAGGGCGTGTACTGGCGCGCGTAGAGCGCCCAGGGCGTCGTCGTCCAGGAGTCCGTCGCCGCCTTGCAGACGATCCCCACCCCGATCGCGCCGGCCAGGAGCGGCGGCAGCGCCCAGGCGAGCGTTCGCACCGGGACGCGGTGGCGCAACCGCACCAGGACCGCGGCGCCGGTGACCAGCGCGGCGAGCCCGGTGAACGGCCGCACCAGCCCCGCGAAGACCACGCAGCAAAACAGCGCGGCGACCCGGCCCGGGGACGGCTTCTGCTCCAGGGCGAGCGCGGCGACGAGCAGCGCGGCAACCGCCGCCACCGACGTGCTCTGGGACAGGTAGCTGGCGAAGAAGGGAAAGACGTCGGTGGCGCCCAGCAGCAGGACCGGCGCCAGCAGGGAACCGGCCCGCGTCAGGCCCGCCAGGCGCGCCGCCGCGAACAGCAGTGCGGCGGTGGCGCCGAGCAGGAGACAGGGGGCGAGCCAGGGCGTCCCCAGGGCCTCGAACGGCGCGAGCACCGCGGCGTGCCCCGGAAGATACTTCGCCGCGAACCGCGGCGTGACCAGGATGTGCGCGGCCTCGAAGAACTCCGGCAAGGGCGGAGCAGGGTACGTGAGATGCCCGGACGCCAGGGTCTTCGCCTGGAACAGGTAGACGAACTCGTCTTCGGTGTTGGGCCGGGCACCCCACTTGCCGCTGGCGAACGTCTGCATGCAGAGGAGCGTTCCCGCCACCAGGAGCAGCGCGGCGCAGAGCGCATCGACGCGCCCGGGGCGCGGCGCGCCGCCTACAGCGACCTGCATTCGAGCACCTCCCGCTTTCTTGCCCGGGTCGCCAAGCGAACCATACAGTCCGGCGCATGCGAGTTGCCGCCCAAGCGAAGCCCGCGGTCGTCGAGCTGACCGTGCTCATGCCTTGCCTGGACGAAGCGAAGACCGTCGCCACCTGCGTGCGCAAGGCCATCGAAGCGTGCCGCGCCGCGAACATCGAGGCGGAGGTGCTGGTGGCGGACAACGGCTCGCGGGACGGTTCTCCGGACCTGGCCCGCGAGGCCGGCGCGCGCGTGATCCAAGTCCCCGAGAAAGGCTACGGTTCCGCGCTCAAGGCGGGAATCGAGGCGGCACACGGTCGCTACATCGTGATGGGCGATGCCGACGACAGCTATTCCTTCGAGCATGTGCCGCGGTTCCTCGAGCGGCTCCGCGCGGGCGACGAGCTGGTGATGGGCTCGCGCTTTCGCGGCGTGATCCACGAAGGCGCAATGCCTTTCCTGCACCGCGTGCTCGGCAATCCCGTGCTGACCTGGATCCTGAATCTGTTCTTCGGCGCGGGCATCACCGACGCGTACTGCGGACTGCGCGGGTTCTCGCGCGAATCCATCCGGAAGCTTTCGCTCCGGGCGCCGGGCATGGAGTTCGCCATCGAGATGGTGGTGCGCGCTGCGCAGCAGAGGATCCGGATCGGGGAAGTGCCCACCAGTCTCAAGCCGGACGGACGGGGCCGCAAGTCGCACTTGCGCACCTGGCGAGACGGATGGCGCACGCTGCGGTTCATGCTGCTCTTCAGCCCGCTCTGGCTGTTCGCCGTCCCCGGCGGCGCGGCCCTGGCGCTGGGCCTCGCGCTGACGGTATCCGTCGCGGTGGCCCAAGTGGAGGTCTTCGGGAGGATCCTGCACACGCACTTCGCCCTGTTGGGCAGCGCGCTGGCCATCCTGGGCCTTCAAGTGACGCTCCTCGGCGTCTTCGCGAAGACGGTGTTCGTACTGGACGGTATCGGGCGGAGCCCGCCGGTCGAACGGCTGATCGCCGGGTACCGGCTGGAGGTAGCGCTTCTGGCAGGCGCAGCAGCGGTTTTCGCAGGGTTGGCGATCGACGGCCACATCCTCTGGCACTGGATCCGCTCGCATGGCGGCGCGTTGGACGAGGCGATCACCAACCTCGCCATCATGGGAGGTACACTGCTCGCGCTTGGGGTCGAGGTCATCTTTTCCGCCTTCTTCCTCAGCATCCTGAAAGGCTCGCGCGAGCGGTGGTGGGCGTGTGGGTGAGCAGCAAGCGGGCGCACTTCCTGTCCGCATAGCTAGCTGGATGCGGTTGCCGATCGGCGCTGCGCCCGCGATGGCGATTTCGGCGGTCGCGCTCGGAGCCCTCTCGCTGATGCTGGCGCAACCGCTCCCCTCGGGAGGGCCGGTCGCGCCGCACGTCTTCGAATACCTGTTCTCCCGCAACGAGCCGCAGGCGGCCTGGCTGGCGATCGCGGTCGTGCTCGCGAGCGCTGCCTTGGCCCGCTGGGGACGCGTGCCGGGATCCGTGGTCTCGCGGCTGACGGCGGATCCGCGGGCCTTCGTCGCCGGCGTGACGCTGGTCCTCGCCGCCGCGGCGCTCCTGGTCTACCGTGCGCACCCGCTCTCGATGGACGAGGTCGCCCCGCTGTTCCAGGCCCGCGTCTTCGCGCGCGGCCGGCTCGCGGGCCAGGTCCCTCCCGAGCTGATGCCGAGGCTCGTTCCTCCCTTCCGCTGGTTCATCGAGACGGCGCCGTCGGGAGCGATGCTGTCCGCCTACTGGCCCGGGTTCGCGCTCCTCCTCACGCCGTTCGTCTGGATCGGTTGCCCCTGGCTCCTCAATCCGCTGCTGGGAGGAGCGACGCTGCTCCTGGCCTGGCGTCTCGCCGGACGGCTCTGGCCGGGCACGAGGGCGGCGGGCTGGGCGGTGCTCTTCACCGCGGCCTCGCCGGCCTTCTCGGTCAACGCGATCTCCTTCTACTCGATGGCCGCGCACCTGGCGGCGTCGCTCTGCTTCGCCGCCCTCGTGATCGAGGAGCGGCTCTTTCTCGCGGGCGTGGTCGGCTCTCTCGCCCTCGCGCTTCACAACCCGCTGCCGCACACGCTCTTTGCGCTGCCTTGGATCGCCTGGCTGGCGTGGCGGCCTGGGCGCCTCAGGAACCTCCTGGTATTGGCCCTGGGCTACATGCCCGGGGTCATCGTGCTGGTCGGCGGCTGGATGTGGTGCCGAGCCAGCGTCACCCATCCGGTGGAGACGCGGGGAGGGGTCTTGGAAGGCCTGATGGTGTTCGGCCGCAGCGTATTCGCTGCGCCGTCGCTCGATCTGCTGCTCGCGCGGACCATGAACGTTGCCGAGCTCGCGTCCTGGGCGGTGCCCCTCCTGGTCCCACTCGCGGTCCTCGGTTTCGTCCGCTGCCGGGCGGACGCTCGGGTGCGGCTGTTCGCGCTCTCCTCTCTCTTGACGCTCGCCGGCTACGCCTTCGTCGTCTACGATCAGGGACATGGATGGGGTTTCCGGTATTTCCACGCCGCCTGGGGAGCACTGCCTTTGCTCGCCGCCGGTGGCCTGGAAAGCGTGGAGACCACGCCACCCTTGCGCAAGCTCGCCCTCGCCGCGGCCCTCTTCGGGCTGCTGTTCTGCACGCCGCTCCGGTTCAGGCAGGTGCGAACGTTCATCGATGAGCACCTGGCTCAGGTCCCTTCGACGGCGGGAGGAGGCCGGCAGACGGTGGTGTTCATCGACGTGGGTCGCGGGTCCTACACCATCGACCTGGTGCAGAACGACCCGTTTCTCGAGGCGGACCGCTGGATGCTGATCAGCTTCGGTGAGCTGGCGGACCGGAGCTTCATGCGCGCCTTCTTTCCCAGCGCAAGGCGAATCGCCGCAGGCGCGTTCGGCACCGTCTGGCAGGTCGATTGATGCCGATCGGTCCGGCCGTCCGGCGCCTGCTCGGCCCGCTCGAGCCCAAGGTCACGCGACTCTATCGCGATGCGTTCTTCGACGTGGGCGCTTTCGCGCGCGCGGTGCGGTCGTGGACCGACGCCGAGCGGATCCTCGAAGTGGGTTGCGGGGACGGCCTCGCCACGGAGGAGCTCCGGCGCGTGTTTCCGCAGGCAGAGATCACCGGGATCGACATCCAGCCCGTGCCAGGCAAGCTCTTCCGCGGCGATCGCGCCGGGGTCACGTTCCTCAGCGGCGACCTGCGCGATTTCGTGGAGCGCAAACGGGGCAGGTTCGATCTGGTGGTGATCTGCGACGTCGTGCACCACGTTGCACCCACGGAACGCGCGGAATTGCTGCGCAATGCCGGCCGGGCCCTGCGCGAGGGAGGAGGCCTGGCGCTCAAGGAATGGGAGCGGCGGCCCAACCTCGCGCACCTGGGCGCATGGATCTCCGACCGATTCATCACGGGCGCGCAGGTCCGATTCGAGACCGCGCCGGCGCTCCGCCAGCTCGCGATCGAGGCGCTGGGGGACAGCCCGATCGAGCGCGAGGTCCGGTTTCCGCCCTGGCGGAACAACCTGGGGCTCTTCATCCGCCCGCGCCGCCGTTGAGGCGCGACCCCCGAAGATGCAGGCGCGCGCGGATGCGCTCGACGATGCGCGAATCGCGCAGATAGCGCACCCAACCAGCTGGTCCCAACCGGGTCAACGCCGCGAGCAGCGGCCGCCAGGAGATGGTGGTGCCGCTCGCGGCCGCCAGCAGGGCCAGGTTCAGCTCCACCGAAAAGCGCGCCGCCCGCTGGACCTGGCGACGTGCGCCGGCCGCATGCCGTTCGAGCACGACTTCGTGCTGCCAGCGCCGGTCCGCGAGGTCCTTGCGGACCATGGTTTGCGACGAGGGATGGACGCGGAAGGCCGCCAGGGCCGAAGTGAGGTAGCGGATGGCGCCTTGGCTTCCCAAGCGGAGCCAGAGGTCCCAGTCGGCCAGGTACCAGAGCGCTTCGTCCAGACCACCCAACGCCAGCGCAGCCTCCCTGCGGAATGCCGGCGCGGGGATGGCGATGAAGTTCTGCACGATCAATCGCTCCGCGAAGAGCGGTGGCTCCACCTCGCCTGCGGGAAGCGGACAGCGCCAGGTGCCCAGCCTGCTCCCGTCGGCGGCGATGAAGACGGCGGGATGCAGGATGAGCGCCGGCCCGTGCCGCGCCTCCTGGCGGATCGCGGCGAGACGGCCCGGGAGCCAGAGATCGTCCTGATGCAGGAAGCAGACATAGTCGCCGCGCGCCTCGCGCAGGCCCGCGTTGGTGGCCGCCACCCAGTTGCCGCCCCGCTCTCGCGCGAGGTGCCTGAGCGGAAGGTGCCGCTCCCACTCCCGCAGGATCTCCGGGCTGCGATCCGAGGACCCGTCGTCCACCGCAATCACCTCGTATCCGCCGGTGCCTTCCTGCCGGATGCTTTCCAGCGCTTCCCGGAGGTAGCGCTCTCCGTTCCACACGGGCATGACGATCGAGAGCCAGGGGTCGCGCGCCGCCATCGATCAGGGTGCCGGCTTGCGCGCCAGCGTGACGAACTCGTTGTACTTGAAGACGCCGCCGGTGAACCGGGGCAAGGGAAACGAATAGCGGGCCTCCACCTCGAGCCCGGCGGAGCGGAGCAGGGCCTCGACCTTATCGAAGTCCATGAACTCCTCGTGGGTCGGATCCGATCGGAACCCGGCCTCCTGGGGAGTGAGCACCACCACCCGGCCTCCGCGACGCAGCAGATCGAGATACTCGCGAACCAGCTCCATCGCCTGGGCCGAATTCATGTGCTCGAGGACGTGCGAGAAGAGCAGGCTGTCGAAGCGCCCGGGCGTCGCCCAGGCGGAGGCGCGCAGCTCCCCGGTGGTGAAGGCCGTCAGGCCGCGGCCACGGGCGATCTCCACCGCCCGGCGGTTGTGGTCCACGCCGACGCTGTTCCCGCGCAGGTGCTCGAGGTTGCGTCCGACTCCGCAGCCGACCTCCAGGGTGAGCCCGAGTCGCAGACGCCGGAGATGCGCGCGATACGGCCGCTGCACGTCGAGCAACCGCTTCCACCAGGCGCTCTCGCTGCTGAAGCGCCGCTCCGCGTAGCTGGCATCCTCGGTGTTCATCTCACGCCGTCAATCGCCTGGGGACGCTGCGCAGCCCGGAAGCGCCGGACGTCTCCGCGCGGTCTCCTTGCTCGTGATACTCGGCGTCCTCGTTCACCCTCCAGAGGTCGTAGAGCGGGCCGCCCGCGAGGATGTTCTTCACGCAGAGCATCGCCGTCATCATGGCGTGGTCCTGGTTGTTGTACTTGTGCATTCCGTTCCGCCCCACCAGGTGCAGGGTGGGGAAGCGCGAATCGATCTCGCGCCGGATCTGCTCCACGTTCGCCGCATACCCGTCGTCGTAGACCGGGTACGCCTTGGGCTGGCGCACCACGCAACCGTCCGCGACGTCCTGGGCGGAGCCGAGACCGATCTGCTGCAGCTCCTTCTTGCCCAGGGCGATCAGGTCGGCGTCGCTCATCGTCCAGAGCCCGTCGCCCTCGAAACAGAAGTACTCCAGGCCGTAGCACGCCATCGAAGGATCGGGCACCATCTCCGGCGACCAGGACTTGAAGTTCTGCACGCGCCCCACGCGGACGGCCGGATCGTGGATGTAGATCCAATTGTCGTCGAAGAGCTGGCGGTCCTTCAGGATCAGCACCACGGTGAGGAAGTCGCGATAGCGCAGCCGCTCGGCCGCCTTTCGCGTCTCCTCCTCCAGCCGGGGCGTGAGCCCGAGCACCAGCTCGCGCAGCGGCGCCGAGGAGATCACGTGCGCGGCCCGCGTCTCGTGCCGGACGCCGGCCCGGTCCACGTGCGTCAGGATCCATTCGCGCCCTCCGGCGTCGAAGGCGCAGCCCACCACCTTCTCGCCCATCCGGACCTTGCCGCCCAACTCGCGCACGCGCCGCGCGCAGGCCTCCCAGATCATCCCCGGTCCCTTGCGGGGGTACCGGAACGACTCGATCAGCGTCTTGATCACGGCCGAGCCCTGCTTCGGCTTGCGCCGGGGAAGGAGCGCGTTCCAGATCGCCGAGCCGAGCGCGAGACCCTTGATCCGCTGGGCCGCCCAGTCCGCCGAGATGTCCTTGCAGCTCATGCCCCACACCTTCTCGGTGTAGGTGCGGAAGAAGATCCCGAAGAGGCGGCGGCCGAACTGGTTGCTCACCCAGTCCTCGACGCTCCTCGGGTTGCGCACGGGAAAGAGGCGGGCCTTCAGATAAGAGAGGACGCAGAGCGCCGACTCGACCAGGCCGAGCTTCAGCAGCGCGTCGCCGGCGCGGAGGGGATAGGAGAAGAACTTCCCGCGGTAGAAGATCCGTGACGAGCGCGGCCGCTCCAGCAGATCGTGGGGCAACAGCTCCGTCCAGAGGTCCTCGACCTCCTTCGACTTGGAGAAGAACCGGTGCCCTCCGATGTCGAAGTGATAGCCCTTGTAGTGGGCCGTCCGGGCGATCCCGCCCACCAGCTCCGGGTCGGACTCGATCACTGTGACGGGCACGGCTTGCTTGGAGAGGAGATACGCGGCCGTGAGCCCGGCGGGACCGGCGCCGATGATCGCAACCGTCTTTTCGCGCATGCGCGCGGATTCTCGCCCGCAGTCGCGTGCCCTGCCAAGGAAACATCCGGGGCAGGAAGCGTGCGTCCGTCGCGAATCCGCATACACTGTGCGCATGCGGCGCGTGCTGATCGCGGACGACGAAGAGGCGATCCGCCACGTCCTCTCCGAGCTCCTGACGGAGCGCGGCTACGAGGTCCGCGCCGTCGCCGACGGGGAGGAAGCGGTCCGGGAGTTGGCCTCCAGCGACTACGACGCGCTGGTCACCGACGTGCGGATGCCGAAGATGAACGGCCTGGATCTGGTGCGAGCGGCGCAGACCTCCTCGCCGGAGACCACCATCATCGTGATGAGCGCCTACGGCTCGCATGATCTGGCCATCGAGGCGATGAAGGCTGGCGCGTACGACTACCTGGGCAAGCCTTTCCGCCCTGACGAGGTCCTCCTCGTCCTGCGCAAGGCGGAAGAGCGCGAGCGGCTCCGCCGCGAGAACCTCCGCCTGCGGCAGGAGATGTCGCGGCGCGCCCCGCAGCTGGTCGCCGAGGGACCGGCGATGAAGGACGTGCTCCGGGTGGTGCAGAAGGTCGCGCCCATGCCCACCACGGTCCTCATCGAAGGGGAGAGCGGGACGGGGAAGGAGCTGGTCGCCCGGGCGCTGCACGATCTGTCGCCGCGGGCCGAGCGCACCTTCGTGGCGGTGAACTGCGGAGCGATCCCCGGGCAGCTGATCGAGAGCGAGCTGTTCGGGCACGCCAAGGGCGCCTTCACCGACGCCAGCAGCGCCAAGCGCGGCCTGTTCGAGGAGGCGGACGGCGGGACCCTGCTGCTCGACGAGATCGGCGAGCTGCCGCTGCCGGTGCAACCCGCCTTGCTCCGCGTGCTCCAGGAGGGAGAGGTGCGCCGGGTCGGCGACGCCCGCTCCACCCGGGTGGACGTCCGGCTGCTGGCGGCCACCAACCGCGATCTCGCAGCACAGGTGCAGGCAGGCCGCTTCCGGGAAGACCTCTACTACCGGCTCAACGTGGTGCAGCTCCGGCTTCCACCTCTGCGCGACCGCCAGGACGAGATCGCCGCGCTCTCCGAGCGCCTGCTCGCGCGGCACGCGGAGCGGATCGGGACCTCGCCGCGGCGGCTCTCACCGCGCGCGCTGGAAGTCCTGAAAGGGTATCGCTGGCCGGGCAACGTCCGCGAGCTGGAGAACGCTCTGGAGCGCGCGCTGGTGCTCTCCGAGGACGAGGAGATCGGGCCCGAGTCGCTGCCGGACGCCGTGCAGCGCGCGGTCCCGCCGGAGCCGCTGCCGGCTCGGCTCGATGCCGACGATCTCTCGGTCAAGCGCGCGCAGCGCGTGCTCGAGGCGGACCTGATCCGGCGCGCGCTCGAGCGCACCCAGGGGAACCGCACCCGGGCGGCGGAGCTGCTCGAGCTCTCGCCGCGCGCGCTGCTCTACAAGATCCGCGATTACGGTTTGGAATAGCCCCGAGTCGCGCGGGTATTCGAATGCAGTGCGTTGGGGTGCGGGTGACTGCGTCGCCGCACCACGTTTCCTCCTCCTGAAATGTGATCTCCACGGAAGCAAAGCAGGCGCAATGACGGGTCAGTGAGGGGTCATTGACGGCTCAACGCGTCCGGTTCCTTGACTGCCTACACGATGCCAAAGCAAGGATGAATCACTGCTCGCGGAGGGGCCGCGTGAATCGAGTTCAGAAGTTCCGGGAAGCGGCGTTGATGGCGAAGGCCGAGTTGGCTCGCAAGGCCGGCGTCTCCGAGTCGACCGTCGACCGGATCGAGGCCGGCCACGACTGCCGGATGGAGACCAAGCGCAAGATCCTCATCGCGCTCGGCCTCAGCATCCAGGAGAGCGGAAAACTCTTCCCCCGCCACAACGGCGTGACGCGGCTGCGCGCGGGGAGACCGTGATGATGGAAGTTTTTGCTGACATCTCGCCCGATGCTAGCGTCGACCCAGGGCTGCTGACGTCCGGAGAGGGGGGCTGACGGCCATGGCCAAGAGCAAGCTCGCGCTCGGACTCGACATCGGCTCTTCATCGGTGAAGCTGGTCCAGCTGAAGGAGGCGAAGCGCGGCTACATCCTGGAAGCGTTCGGCGTCGCCGCGCTGCCGCCCGAGGCCATCGTCGACGGCGCGTTGATGAACTCCACCGCCATCGTCGAGGCCATCCGCGGGCTGGTGTCCCAGTACAAGCTGAAGAACCGCGAAGCCGCCATCGGGGTCTCCGGGCACTCGGTCATCATCAAGAAGATCAGCATGCCGAAGATGACCCAGGAGGAGCTCGAGGAGAGCATCCAGTGGGAAGCGGAGCAGTACATCCCCTTCGACGTCAAGGACGTGAACATCGACGTGCAGATCCTCACGCCGGCCGACGTGGACACGGGCACCGGCCAGATGGACGTGCTCCTGGTGGCGGCGAAGAAGGACATGATCAACGACTACACCTCTGTGGTGTCGGAGGCGGGCCTCACGCCGGTGGTGGTA
>Ga0209488_10004398_pt1 | contig 11037 bp, 11 predicted proteins | sample Rivendell_Oct201_8_FD_188349 | JGI IMG/M metagenome (GOLD analysis project Ga0209488, IMG submission 188349) | Vadose zone soil microbial communities from the Eel River Critical Zone Observatory, Northern California, USA -... | ecosystem: Environmental > Terrestrial > Soil > Vadose zone >... | reverse complement strand
ATAGATGACTCCAACCGACGAACTCGCCGGCGCAAACATTTGTTGAGCCGCAAACCCCACCCACCTAGTAATAACGTGGGATTGGTCCGTCCTGCGGTGTCGTGTTGTTTCCCAAGTCGAAGAACACTTCATCCACGTAGCACCAGCCCCAGCCCTCGGGAGGATCATAACCCTCGATGATCGGGTGACCTGTTGCCCGATAATGACCGGTTGCATGACGACCTGGCGATTGATCGCAACAACCAACGTGTCCGCAGGTCCGGCAGATTCTGAGGTGAACCCATTTGCTACCGGTTTTCAAACATTCCTCGCAGCCGCGCGCGCTTGGTGTAACCCTCCTAATGGTGCCCAGATGCGAGCAACTTTTATTCATGATCATTACCCACCTTTACTGCGCCTCAACCCCTACTCTACCTTGGCTAACGGAGCTAGTCGTCTGCTCTCTATGTCGACCGTACGTCGTCATCGCAATGCCTGCTTGTTGTCCTTTTCCTTAAAAGCCTGGCGCCGCCGTCACGGCAAATGCCACCAGCGCAACAAGCTTTAGCGGGACGTTAATAGCATTGGCCCTATCGGTGGAAGTCCTCGCTTACGCATGCGCCGCGAAAGGAGCTTCGCTCTGCGCAGGGTGGTGCTCGAAGGAAGACATACCCGAGGATTTCAACACTTCCTGTGCACGCGAAATCTCCTGATTGTCCCCATGGACCATCAGCATGAATTTGTTCGCCCTTAACGCCGTTTCATAACGCAATACGGAGTCCTTGGGAATGCCAATCGACATCAGAGCACCAGCCAGCGCACTGACACCACCCACCACCACTGCGCCTTGGAGGCCGCTGAAAAGCATCGCCGCGAGCGGGCCCAGAATGATTATGTGGCCCACGATGGGAACGAACATCAGCGCCGAACCGAATAGCACTCCCATCAAGCCACCCCAGAACGCTCCATATTTGCCGAAAATCCTGGCCCGATCGCCGGCGTTGAGAAAGCCAATGACATGTTCCTCGGTCTCGTAATCCTTGCCGATGATCGAGATCTTTTTCACGTCGAAACCGGAGCGCTGCAACGCCTTCACAGCATTTTCCGCCTGGGTGTGCTGGTCATACAGTGCAACGGCGATATCGGGATTATTTGTCGACATAATGAAATCCTTTGTTAGGTTTAAATACTTTACTTTGACTCGCGCCGAGCGCAACACGCTCAGCACCGCAACGGCGCTCAACAAGTAAGCGGTTCCGTCTCATTCGGTGCTCTTTTTTCATTACCACCAGATACCACTAGTGGATCCTTACGAGAAAACACTGCGCCACTCTATAAGAAGTATCTATAGAACCTAGGTATCGGTTCCGCCATGGAATGGAAAATAAAACACGCGGAGCGTGGACTCATGGTGGCAAACTCGGTTGTGCCGATGGCAAAGCCGGCGACGGCGAGTGCGAAATGCACCAACCCCGTTCGAAGGCGAGCAGGCGCTATGGTTTTGATCTCACAGACGTAATCAAGTTTTGTTCGCCCAGACAGAGCAGCAGCCGCTCCCGGCTACGCTCTTGCCGGGGAAGATATTGCAGCGCTCTGAGGATCGGCCGCCTGTCCTTGAAACTGCGCACAACTAGCGCATTTCTGATCCGGTTTGGCTGAATCGTTGACATAACCCAGGGCCTTTGCTGTCGGGTCACTGGGATCCACCGGCGGCAGGGTGGCTGCCACTGCAGGGTTAATCCCCAAGTCCAGTGCGACTAAAAACGGCGTGGCCTTCAGCGCACTGTCGATGAGCGCACGGCGCGAACCAATCCATTGCATTGTCATGCTCCTCTAGTTCTAAACATTAGTTACTGAACTCTTTTGTGGCCGTCCAGGACTCCGGTAATGAAGAACGCGGCTCCGCGAAATGCGGCAGTGAACGGATGTCTGACAAGAGATCGTCGATCGCATCGAGCGAAATGTGATCGTGACGTTATTGACGAGCTTCCCGTCGACGATCTTTTGCGTCACGCCCGCCATCGAGAAAGACCGGATAATGACAGTTATCGAGCCCGCAATGAATCGGATCAGCCGGCCCGCTTGTCCGGACCTGGGATTATCCCAATGGAAGTTTCAATGGTCAGACGCGCTTCCTGCGCACGGTTCATGATCAACTGAATGTCGTGCTCGAGCGTTTCAGTTCTGGCGAGGCGCTCGCCGCCGATGATTTCGCGCCAGACGATTTCCAATTCACGTGCCTGCGCCTCATTACAGGGCGGCCGCTCAGTACTGTGAAAACAGACGCCGGATATTAGCTGCTAGGCGATCCGCCAGTCCCCCTTCATGCTGCTCCTTGACGTCATCGTGGCCGAGCACAGTGCGATTAGCCAGCTGTAGCCTCGCCAAGGTTTCGCTGAGTTCCTCGGCGATGGCGGGCCGAGCCTTGAGGAGTGGGGAGAGCGCGTGCTTCGATATCTCGTAAATTACGGTCCGGGTAAGTGCGGTGACTTGGTCATTCAGCGGCTCACCGGTCAGCAGTCCGTTCTCGCCGAAATAGTCGCCGGTCGCTAATCGGACGACCTCGATCTCGCGGCCGTTCTGCTCCGTTGAGCGAACCGCAACACCGTAGCTGACAACGAATAGTGCTTGCAAGATCGTGCCGACCCCTGCGATCACCTCGCCCGGCTTATAATTCTTCCGTTGCATTTGCGACGCCAATGCGGCCTTTTCCTGGGCAGTCAAGGTCGAGAAAAGCGAGATCCCCGCAAGCAGACGTTCAGGAACTCCCACCTGCTCCTTCTCCTCAAAAGAGGAATACCTCGGCGAGCTGGCGAGACGGGGCGAGAATCTGGCTCCGACCACTGCCGCCGCACGATAGACCCGGTCGTATAGCTCATTTTGCGCCTGGCCAACGTCGCTCACGTCCGCGACCGAATAAGACATCTCGAAATCGATCATCTCCGCGCTGAGATCCTTGATCGTGACGCTCGGCTCGGGCGTGCGCAGGATATGGGTGCTGCTGAGCAGCACTTCTTTCAGTAAGGTGCAACCCGCGGCGGGTGTTAGCGAGGGCTCCAATTTGACGTGAATGCTGGCACGGTGAATCTTAGTTGGCGTGCTGCAATTCACCAGCTTCGATTTCGCAATGACGCTGTTCGGAATGATTGCCACATCCTGATTGCCTGTCAAGATGCGCGTCGCGCGCCAATTGGTCTCGATTACGGTTCCCTGGACGATATCGTCCAGGATGACCCAGTCGCCCACCCGATAAGGGCGCTCAATGTTAAGAACGATGCCGGAGAAAACATCCCCAAGTGAGCTCTGCAGCGCTAGACCGAGAATGATCGCCACAGCGCCGGACGTCGCCAGCAGGCCTCTCACGGGCAGATCGAAAACTTCGGCGACGATTGCGAGAACGGCCGCGAGGTAGATGAGAGCGGCCAATAAGTCCTGAATAAGTTTCGATTCGCGCGGCTGTCGCTCCAGCACCACGAACGCACGCAAGAATCCGACTGCAAGCCATGCCGCGCCAAGCCACCAGAAGGCTTCCAACGCGCCGACAAACAGACGCCGTGGTTCGCCCCCGCCACCCAAGCCAGGGCGATAGGGAACGACTCCACCCGCCAGCATCAGGGCCGTGACAACGGCAAAGACCAGAAGCCGAATTAGAAAACGCATCAGCAATCACAATTAGCCGCTCGGTCGTGTCCGCCGAGCGGATACGACCGGCAGTCGCCGATCGCAGATATGCGCATCGCCCGCGTCATTTACGATTGCTGGAGCGTGATGTTCATACCGTTGGCGGACAGGTTGAATCGAAGCCCGCCGGTCTGGGAGTGAAGCTTGATGACGACGCCATTTTTGTTCTTGAGATAGGCGACCGAGCCGCCCTCTATAACCGTCACGCCGGCTGTGACTGCAGAATAGCTGCCGCTGAGATCCGCCGGACTGGACAGATTGTAAACCTCTCCCTCAGCGGTAATGCCAGCGCCCCCTACATCAGCGATCGAAACGCCCGACAATTTGAACTTGTACTGTTTTTGGTCTTTGCTGTAGTAAAGCGTCCCGTGACCCCAGGTATAGCCGATGCCGATGGCAACCGAGCCGCCACTGAGCCACACGTAAGCGGATGGTATAGCCTGCTCCGCAACGGGGGACGCGGCGGAGTCGCCTTCTGCGGCCACCGCAACGGTAGACACAAAGGCGGTCGCGAAGAGACTCAAGAATAGCTTATGCATGAAACTTACTCCTCAGATAGTGATACATGTGAACTGATTCGCGATTGTTTGCCGTCTGGCCCGCGAGTTCGCGGTCGATGGGCGACGGAAGTCGGGGAATCTCCTTGCAGGGCGTCCAGAAGAATGCGGGCATGATTGATGAGAGGATCCCGCGCACCATAAACGAGGGTGACTAATTTGCCGCGACCGGACTCGCGCAACTTCGACATCAGGACGTTTCGCGATAATTCTCGTTCATAACGGCGGCGAAATTCGACAAATCGCTGCGGGCGATGGCCGAACCAAAGCCGCAACTTAGGGCTCGGGGCAATATCTTTCATCCAGCAACACAGATGAGCCGTCGATTTCTTGACACCTCGAGGCCACAATCGATCAACCAATATGCGTGAGCCATCCGAGGAACTCGCGGAATCGTAAGCGCGCTTAATCTTGAATGCCATTTGTTCGCCTCAGACGGTCTTTAGGTATTGGAACGGGGGGAGTTCGCAAACCATGGGGCAGTCACGATGCATCTGAGCCATTCGTGAGTCATCAACGCAACACTTCGACAACATGGCCGCCGCTCCACGTGATTGCAATTACAGTCCACATCACCAATTCATTCTGATTACACCATCGGTCAGCGCGTCGAACTATTGAACGATGGTGTCGGCCGAGTGTCTTCACTCACGTGGCATCGATATCCTCGCGTGGTGGATCTCAATCGATCTTCAGATCTGCGGCTTGGCAACTCCGATCGCGAGTCCTGTTTCCGCATGGCGTAGAGCGCGTAGAAGCCCATTCACCGAGGTTAAGGTACCGCCAGTGTCCACGTCACCAAGCAATCTCACGGTTACTTCCTGGAGCACCCAACCGTTACCGTCTGGATCGCAGAATGAAGCGTAGGAGCCGTAACTGCGTCGCTGTGGTTGCAGGCCGTTGAGAATGCCTTTTCGATCGGCGTGGTGGAATAGGCCGCCGGGGTCGTGGAATGGTTCGCCCACTGGTATACGGCGATCGAGTAGCTGGGTGCGCGCCACCACAATGTCGGACACGATGAGATGGAGGTTTTGCGCCGACCCGGGAGCGGCCGTTGTAATTCCTCGGCCAAACATGATCGAGCAGGACGAGCCGGGAGGCGTGAACTGCACGGCCCGATAGTCATTACTCACATCGATATCCAGATCAAGCCGCCAGCCCAGCTCGCCGTAAAAGTGCTTAGCACGGTCCACGTCCGAGACGGGGATGACAATCACTTCTATTCTCATTTCGACCGGTTGCGATCTTGGGTTTTCCATTGTTGCTTCGCTGTGCGCCGGCGGGCCGTTCATGCCGAGTTCCTCAGGGGGAAGTAATTGACCAGATCTCATTTTACAGGGGCATGCAGCCGAATCGATTGGACGATGGTATTGGTGGATCCGCAGAGAAAGGTTTAGTCGGATGAGTTGGCGCCGCTCGTCGCAACGTCTCGATTGACGTTGAAACGGATGTTGTTGGCAGTGGCTGCTGCAGCTTCATTGGACTCTGCCGCAACGACGCTACACGTTCGATCAAGATCGTTGGACGCAGTGCCCTCGCGAATCAAAAACAGTCTGGCGGAGTCGAACAGCCACTGAGGCGCCCCATTCTGCGCGTCAATACCTACGTACAATCGACGCGCGCACCTGCGCCAGTCATAACTGCAAGCACATGAAGATCTCAGCCGAACTACGGGGCGCTGGATCCCGATAAGTGGTGGTTACGATGAGTCGAGCGCAACGAGTATGAAGCAGAAGACGCACGCGCTGTTTTTGCTAATCGCGTGGTGCTGTGGCGCGCAAGCGGGCGTGCGACAACCGTTCGAAGAACTCGCAGAAGACTGGGGTGGCATCCGCAGCGTTCTAGGCGAGAAGGGTGTCGACTTTCGCATCGGTTACGTTTCCGAGACGGCGACGAATGTGCAAGGAGGTGCTCACGAACTCTGGCGGTATGCAGATCAGTGGACTTTCGCCGCAGCACTGGATTTGCAAACGCTTTTGGGAATTGATCAAGCACAGTTCAAAATAACAATAACCGATCGGAACGGTCGAAATCTTAGTAGGGACGCTAATCTCGGGTCTCTGCAGGAAGTGCAGGAGATCTATGGTCGTGGGCAGACATGGCACTGGACTCAGTTCTCTTACGATCAGAAATATTTGAACGGAATGATTGACTGGAAGATCGGACGACTCGTGAGTGGCGAAGACTTCGCCGATTTCTCGTGCAACTTCATCAACCTGGCGTTATGTGGGCCGCCGCCGGGAAACATGGCCGTGAACTATTGGTACAATTGGCCGGTGAGCCAATGGGCGACTCGGTTAAAAGCGGCGTTCAAAGGCTTTGGTTACGTCGAACTAGGCGTCTTCGAGTTTAATCGAAACTATCTTCTAACCAGGAACGGCCTGAACCTCGGTGACCCAGGCGGCGCTAGCGGTGTACTGGTGCCGTTCGAAGTAGGCTGGCAGCCGACCATTGGCGAGCGGCTGAATGGAAGCTACAAGTTTGGTGGCTGGTATAACTCATCCAAAGGCCCGGATGTTGTTGAGAACACTGCGCGCCGGCCGCTGGTGATCGATGGCGGTCAGCCCTACATGCGCGACGGTGAATACGGCGAATACGTTAATTTTAGTCAGCAACTGACGGCGCCTCTGGGCGATTCGAAAAGAGGGCTGGGTGCGTTTTTCAACGCCACGTTCGCGGATCGACGGACCTCGACGCTCGATAGCCAGATCTCGGCGGGTTTGCTCTATACCGGACCGTTCGCTTCGCGAAGCGCCGACGTGTTGGGCGTGGCGTTCGGACGCACCCACGTCAATAGCCGTATCGCTGCCGCCGCGTCGCTGTTCAACGCAACGAATGCAGGCACATTGCCGATTCGCGGATCGGAATATGTGGGCGAGGTGTTTTACGGCGTGAAGATAGCGAGGTGGCTGGAGTTGCGCCCCGATATCCAGTACGTCGCCCAGCCGGGCGGCATCGCTCACAGCAGAGACGACGTGATTGTCGGGATAAGAGTGTCAGTCAACCTATGAATTCGGGCACCGTGATATAAGCACACGGCTGGGGCTTGGGCGATTAAAGAGGAGGTCAGCATGAGCGAAATATCACATTCAGAAGTGACGCGCCGCACCTTGTGTAGCGGGGGCATTGCGGCGGCGGCGAGCATTGGTGGAATACCTTCTGCGCTTGGCGCGTCGGCGGGCGGTTCAGCTAACACCTACCTCGACGTGACTTGCAAGACCATCCGAGCCGATGGTGTCGACATTTTTTATCGAGAGGCCGGCGCGGAGCATTCGCCTGTACTGCTGTTGCTGCACGGATTCCCGAATTCTTCGCTGATGTTCCAACAGCTCATGCCGCGCTTGGCTGATCGCTTCCGGCTAATAGCGCCGGATATCCCTTCATTCGGTTTTACCGCGATTCCGGCGGAGCGCCGCTACTCGTATACCTTTGAGAGTTTTGCGACGACGATCGGCGCTTTCACAGACGCGCTAGGCTTGAAGCATTACGGCATGTATGTGTTTGATTTTGGTGCTCCGATCGGATTTCGCCACGCGCTTGCTCACCCGGAACGCATCATGGGCATTATTTCTCAAAACGGTAATGCCTATGAGGAAGGTCTCGGAGCGTCGTTTTGGAAGCCGGTGCGCGCGGCATGGAAGGATCCGAGCGATGCGAATCGCGCCTTGTTGCGTTCACGGATAGGTTTTGAGGGAATCAAGAGCCTTTACTTGACGGGCGTGCGGGATTCTCTGTCGATTCCGCCAGAAAACTATTGGCTCGACTCGGCACTCGCGGCTCGGCCAGGGATTACGGACATTCAAGTCGATCTCAAGATTGACTATGAGACAAACATTCAGCTTTATCCTAAATTTCAGGAGTTTTTACGTCAGTCTCAGGTTCCCATCTTGGCGATTTGGGGTGAGAACGATCTTGCTTTCATTCCTGCGGGGGCGCACGCGTTTCTGCGCGACAGTCCTCACGCTGTCGTGCGCCTGCTCGATACTGGGCACTTCGCGCTGATAACCCACCTCAGCGACATTACCGCCGCAATCCGAAACTGGCCGCTTGCCAAGTAACGGGTCCAGAAAGTATCGGAGGCTGCGATTCGTATCCGTTCGGTCAATACCATGATCCAAATGTCAATTGATCGTGTGGTCTTGGCGTGGTAGTCGCCCGAAAAGCGAAATAAATGGGGGCGAGACGGAGCGAGGCTCTGAGGGGGCGATTCCGGAGGGCAAACAACAGTAGTGCGCCAATAACAAGGAATGATCGCGGCACAATCCCCCCTCAACGCAGCAAATACCGCCAACCGTTGGGCCGACGGCATTTGCTTTGAATGCATTGTTCTCGACGCCTCGGAAGCGTGTCTCCTCCAATTTCGTCGGTGCGTATTACGCGGCGTTCGCGACACTCAGGTATTTCAGGAGAGTTTTCGCCGCAACAGTCGAAGACGCCGGGTTCTGTCCGGTTATAACTCGGCCATCTACTATCGCGAAGGGCTGCCAGTTTGGAACCTTTTCGAATAGCGCTCCCACCCGTTTAAGTTCATCCTCGACCAAGAAGGGCACCACTTTCGTGAGATGAACCTCCTCTTCTTCCCCGTTGGTGAAACCCGTAACACGCTTACCTTTGACCAGCGGAACTCCTTGGTACATCACGCGATGAAACACTGCCGGCGAGTGGCAGACAGCGGCCACCGGCTTGCCGGAGTTGTAGAAGGACTCGATCAGCGCAATGGAAACAGGATTGTCGACCAGATCCCACATCGGACCATGCCCGCCGACGTAAAAGATGGTGTCGAAGCCCTCAGACCGCATGTCAGCAAGCTTCACAGTATTTGCGAGCACCTTTTGTGCCGCCCGGTCTTGCTTGAACCGCGTCATGGCCGGGGTCTGATTCTCCGGAAGATCGCTCTTCGGATCGATTGGTGGCTGTCCACCTTTGGGAGATGCCAGTGTTAGGTCGACGCCCGCGTCCAGAAACGTGTAATACGGTGCCGCGAACTCCTCTAACCAAAATCCTGTTTTTCGGCCGGTGTCACCGAGCGTGTCATGCGATGTCAAAACCATGAGAATTTTCATTCAGCGCTCCTCTGTTGTCACTTCGATCAATATAGCGAGCGAGGAAGAGCAACGCGCTTGTACGTTGGTATCGTAGATACCAAAGTACCGGGTTCTACGCCGCGCGGTCGCAACTCCGCGCGTAAGCACGCCTGGAAGCATTCATCGATCCGGTCTCTCACGCCAAGTAATCGCCATTAAGACGAGAGCCAAATCGAAGTTATGGAATGCCTAAGCGACATGGCCCATGGGAGCCTTCGCTGCATGGAAGCGCCAGCGATAGGGGCGGGCAAAGCGCAAGTGGAGAGGACTGGTCGGTGACGTCAGCCGTTCTGATCAGCGGTAGGAGTCAGTGTCGTAGCCATCTTCACCAAGTCCGCAAAAGAATGGGCTCTCATCTTCTGCATCACTCGGCCCCGATGTGCCTTCACTGTGATCTCGCTGATGCCGAGCTCCCCGCCCACCTGCTTATTTAACAGACCGCGGACCACCAACGCCATGACCTGCCGCTCGCGACGGCTGAGCGATGCGTAGGCGTCACGAATTGACCGCATCTTCGCCTCATGACCTAACGCAGCGCGGCTGCGCTCGATGGCTTGGCGGATCGCGCTCAACAATACCTCGTCGCCGAATGGCTTGGTCAAGAACTCCACGGCACCCGCCTTCATCGCCTGGACCGTCATCGGCACATCACCGTAACCCGTGATGAATATGATCGGCATATCAATTTGCTCGGCAACGATGCGCTTCTGTAGGTCGAGACCATTGAGGTCCGGAAGCGTAATGTCTAATACCAGGCAACTCGGAGCGATCAGTCGTGGGCAAGAAAGAAATTCTTGTGCGGACGAGAATGTCTGCGGCCGCCAGCCGGCGAAGCGGATCATCAATTCCAGCGATTCGCGCACCGAGACATCGTCGTCTACGACGAACACCATTGGGATCGCCTGTGAGGTGCGCGATAACCGCGACTTACGGACAGGGGAGTTCGCTGAACCCATACACACCTCCCAGCTACTCGAGCGCAGCATTGAGCGCCTCGAACAGTGCCGCGTCGCTGAATGGTTTAAGCAGGCACTCCACGGCACCTTGCTCCACCACTCGCTGGCGAACAGTCGGATCCCCGTGAGCGGTGATGAAAATGATCGGAATATCCTGCCGGGAAAGCTTCAATTCACGCTGCAGATCGGGGCCGCTCAACCCCGGCATGGCAATATCTAGAATCAGACATCTAGTCTGGTCGCAGCAATCAGAATCGAGAAAACCCTCAGCCGACGAGAACGCGCGAACCGTGAAGCCGAATTGCCGAAGCAAGTCGGGTAGCGACTCGCGCACGGACTCGTCATCATCGACGACGGATATGAGCGGACGGGCAGTCATCGACGAATCCTCATCGCGCGCGGCAAATCCGCAGGTTCAAGAGCCCATAAGGCTGGTCGGAATGGAGAGTGCCTTCCGGGCGCTCTTCCAGTGACACTATCAAACGCCGCTTTCACGAGAAATGTCCACGACCAGACGGCCCTTCTGTAATACAAACCGATGCAAGCTCGACCGCAAGTTCGCCAGTTGGGGCAGCGTCGAACCCACCACGCGGATCAGCCTGCCCAATCCGGGAGCGTACAAGTGAAGCGGCTGGCCTCAACTGCAGCCCCGTCGATGCCCTCCCCACGGGGCGATCATGGTCCGCTCGTCTCGTCACGTCGATAATACTTTGGTGTTGGTCCCGCAGCCGAGCCAGCACTTGCGAATACCTTCGGCGCATCGGAGCTGTTATCGACGAG
>Ga0209488_10004397_pt1 | contig 11037 bp, 10 predicted proteins | sample Rivendell_Oct201_8_FD_188349 | JGI IMG/M metagenome (GOLD analysis project Ga0209488, IMG submission 188349) | Vadose zone soil microbial communities from the Eel River Critical Zone Observatory, Northern California, USA -... | ecosystem: Environmental > Terrestrial > Soil > Vadose zone >... | reverse complement strand
GCTCACTCTCCAGTAGATCGAATGGAATGGCAGCGCAATTCAACTTTATGAACGGGCGTCCGCAACGCGCGCTCAGATTGTGAACCGCGCGCGCGATCAATTCTTTGCCGGTGCCGGTTTCTCCCTGTATTAGAACCGTCGAATCCGTAGGCGCGACCTGCTCGACTTGTTCAAGCACTGATTCGAGAGCAGGGCTGTTGCCTATAATCTGCTCGAATCTGCGAGAATTACGGTCCAGATCGACGAGCCCCAATGTTGCAACAGCTCCCACGAAGTACCTCCTAGCCTACCCGGATGCATGCTTGCGCTGTCGGCCTCAATTCTCCAGAGCCGCACGAACACTCTCGAGCAGGACCTCGTCGTCGAATGGCTTTGCCAAAAACTCCACTGCGCCTGCTCGCAAGGCTTGCATCCGCATTTTTTCGTCGCCATGTGCCGTGACGAAGATGATGGGAATTCTGCAACGCTCATTTTTCAACTTCGCCTGTAGCTCAAGGCCTGACATCCCTGGCATACGGATGTCCGCGATCAGACAGGCAATCTGCTGCCGTTGCTCGGATTTCAGGAATTCCTCGGCTGATCGAAAAGCTTGTGCTGGCAAGCCAACCGCTTTCAGCAGGCCCTGCAATGCGCCGCGCATCAGCTCATCATCATCAAGGATGGCGACTAGTCTGGGCTTTATCTGGGTGACCATGACGGCAATTCTGCAGCGTCGGCCAAAGTGGCGCAATTATACCTTGGTATAGGATCCCGGAAGCTACCTCTTGCCTGGCAGGAGCTCCAGATCTGCGGCCATTCTGACCAATTCCGCCAATGATTCGGCCTCCATTTTCCGCATCACATGGCCCCGATGAATCTTAATGGTGATTTCGCTGGTGCCAAGTTCAGAAGCTATCTGCTTGTTGAGCCTGCCCGACACCACAAGGCCCATGACCTCGCGCTCGCGTGTGGTCAGCGCCGCGTAGCGCTTTCGCAACTCGGCAAGTTCACCGTATCGTTGGCGCATCGACCGGTCCCGATCCAGAGCCTGGTGAACCGCATCCAGCAACTCCTCATCGCGGAAAGGCTTCGTCAAGAACTCAACGGCACCAGATTTCATGGCTTTCACGGTCATCGGAATATCTCCATGGCCGGTAATGAAAATGATGGGAATTGAAACGCCCATGTGAGCCAACTCTTGTTGAAATTCCAAGCCGTTGATTCCAGGAAGTCTCACGTCCAGCACCAGGCAGCTTGGTCCGTCTGGACGCCCGCTGCGCAGGAAATCTTGCGGCTTCGCAAAAGACTCGGATCGCAAGCCCACCGATTTAAGCAGACCTTCGATCGCCGCTCGCATACCGGCATCATCATCAATGATGAATACCGTGGGAGCGCCTGCGGCCGTCATTCATGTGCCTCGACTTTGCTGGAGAGCGTGAAATAAAAGCTTGCACCACGCGGAGAGTTGTTTTCAGCCCACAGGCGGCCACCATGCGATTCAACAATGGAACGGCTGATGCGAAGTCCCATGCCGGTGCCGTCGAGCTTGGTGGTAAAGAAGGCGTCAAAGATCTGCTCCGCCTGCTGCGCGGGAAGCCCCACGCCGGTATCGCTGACTGACAGCAAGACCTGCTCCTTTTCCGCTAGTGACCTGAGCATGAGTCTCCGCGTACCGTCTATATTTTTCATCGCCTCGATGCCATTCGTCATGAGATTCATCAGCACCTGCTGCAATTGCACGCGATCTCCCGTGACCTGGGGAAGATCCGTCGACAGATCCGCTCCCACTACTATGTTGTATCGCGTTGCCTCGCTATGCAGGAAGACGATCATCTCTCGAACGACGTCATTTACGTCAACTAGCTCTCGTCGCGAAGTGCTCTTCTTGAAGAACAGTCGGATCCGGCTGATGATTTCTGCCGCGCGGGTTGTGTCTTTAACGACTCGCAAGGCAGCCTCGCGCGCCTCTTCCAGGTCGGGTTGCTCGCGCGTAAGCCAGCGCAAGCAGGTATTGGCATCTGTGACCGCTGCTGCAATCGGTTGATTTACTTCGTGCGCCAGCGAGGCAGTCAACTCTCCCATGGTAGTCGCGCGGCTGACGCGCGTGAGCTCCGCCTCCGCCTGACGCCTCGCTTCTTCAGCCTGCTTGCGCTCGTGGCTTTCTGCATCCAATGCGTTGTTGGTTTTCTGGAGTTCTTGAACTGTTCCTTTTAGGTCATCACGCGCCCGCCTGAGCGATTCTGTGGCACTGCTTTGCGCAGCGCTCAGCGAGCCGACAAATAGGGCTGACACGGTAAAAGCGACAAAGCGTGGTATCTCCTCGGGTTTTGCGGCGAGCGAATGCATGGGGTGCAGGAAGTAATAATAGAAAGCGAAACTGGAGAGCGTGGTCGCGAGCAATCCCGGCCCGGCTCCTCCGAACCATGAACTCAGCATCACCGCGCAAAGAAACAGTGACACCGGAGCAGATTCCAAATGAAGCGCCTGCGACCGCGAAATGATCAGTGCTCCGGTAACCGACAGCACAGCAATTCCGTAGGCCCAAATCAAAGACGGCTTGGACCACAGAAGAGGATTGGATCTGGACATATTTCTCCCCAAGCAATAGATGCTTCCGATCGTCTCATCGGTAAGGCCCGGCATCAGCCTCCCGTAGAGATAGAGACTGGTAGTGTTGCCGCATCCCGTTCATTGGACGGCCTGCCAACAGTTCGACAGGGTTTACGTGCCACCTGCATCGACTATAGCGCGTGAATCGACACAGCCTCTTCTCTACCAGCCACTTCCAAGCGGTTTCGTCACGTCAGCTTCTGGCACAGCGATTGCTTTGGTCAGTGTCGTCTGCGGTTTGGGCAAATGACGGGAGATAGTCAAATCATGGTTCGTGCAAGCGGCCTGGATAAAGACTCTGATGCAGCGCTGGTCACCGCCACAAGGTGCGGCGATATGCTGGCCTTCGAGAGATTGGTTCTGCGCTACAAACCCAGAATTTTTGCCGTGGCGAAACGGATAACCAAGAACCGCGAGGATGCCGAAGACGTTGTACAGGAGAGTTTTCACAAGGCCTTCCGTCATCTCAACAATTTTCAAGAAAAATCGCGCTTCTCCACTTGGGTGACGCGCATCGCCATGAACGAAGCCTTCATGTTGTTGCGGCGAAGACGAGCTATTTCGGGAATCATGCCCCAGGGGCTGGATGACGGTGCTGAATCTTTTTCGACGAAATTCGTCGACCTGCAGCCTAGCCCCGAAGAGTCATGCTGCCAGCGCGAACGCAAGGAAATATTGACCGAAGCGATCAATCGCTTAGGTCCAACAATTCGCAGGACGATTTTGCTCCGCGACATCGAAGAACGCTCGATCGAAGAAACGGCTCAGATTCTAGGTGCTTCTGTTGGCGTCGTTAAATCACGACTCTTTCAAGGACGCCGGAAGCTACGCGCAACCGTGATTTCTAGGCTCATGTGGGAAGTCTATACGTCCGGTCCGGTCGAAGCTTATAACAAGCCAACGAGTGCTCACGGCCAATTTGCAAGTTGAAAGCCAAACTTTAGCGGAAGGGCGATTCATCATGAAACCAATCACTCCGGAAAAAAGCAAGCTGGGCTTTATCGGTATCGGATATATGGGCCGGCCGATTGCGCGGAGGTTGCTTGAATCCGGCCTGCAACTGAGCGCCTATGACCGGGACCGCGGCAAAGCGGAGGAACTGATTCAATATGGCGGAAGCGTCGCGAAAAGCGTTTCGGACCTGGCCTCCAGTAGCAGCGTCATTCTCTCCTGCCTACCGAGTGATGAAGCTGTCCTGGACATTTATAAAGGACCGGGCGGCGCATGCGCCAACATGAGTCCCGGTTCAGTGATCATCGACATGAGCACCGTGTATCCAGAAACCTCGCGGGAACTATCGAGACTGGGTTCCGAGCGGGGAATTAAAGTGCTCGATGTAACGATATCCGGAAGTGTTCCCGCTGCGGAGCAGGGATCTTTGACCTTATTCGGGGGTGGAGACCAGGAATGCTTTAACGCCGCCGAGTCGATCTTTCGTGTGCTCGCCCGAAAATACTTTTACCTTGGGCCGAGCGGGTCCGGAGCTACGATGAAGTTGGTCGTGAATACCCTGTTGGGAACCGGAATGCAGGCGATTGCTGAGGCGGTTGCGCTGGGAGAAAAGGCCGGCCTTGATCGCCATCGTTTGCTCGATGTTCTGTCGGAGACTGCGGTGGTCGCTCCGGCGCATCTGGGAAAACTACAGCGGGCGATGCATGGCGACTACAGCCCGCAATTTCCGCTAAGGCTGATGAACAAGGACTTCGGGCTGATTTTTTATCTCGCGGCAGCTGTAGGGGCGCGAATGCCTGCAACTGAAGCCGCATTTGAGGTAAATGCAAGGCAATCGGAGCAAGGACAAGAGCAAGACTTCTCAGCAGTAATTCTGCAAATGGAAAAGCAAGCACATCTGGCGATGGAAAAGTTGCGCTAGCTGCGGGAATTCCATCTCCACAGATGTGCTCGAGCTGAGGAACAAAAATGATTCAACTGAAAGTGAATGAAGCGGATCAGTCCTTCAACGGAGACCCAGAAATGCCCCTGCTCTGGTATCTGCGCGACGTTTTGGGGCTGACGGCATCGAAGTTTGGTTGCGGCGTCGGGCTCTGCGGCGCATGTACAGTCCACGTGAACGGAAAAGCGACGCGATCCTGTGTAACAGCGATGCGCGACACGGCCGGAAAAGAAGTCACGACCATCGAAGGCCTTGAGAAAGACGGACTGCATCCCGTGCAGAAGGCCTGGATGCAAATCAACGTTCCGCAATGTGGTTATTGCCAGGTCGGGCAGATCATGCAGGCGTCGGCTTTTCTGGCCAGCAAGAAGAAACCAACCGATCACGAAATCGATGACGCGATGTCCGGCAATATCTGCCGTTGCGGAACCTATCAGCGCATTCGCGCGGCAATCAAAGCGGCGGCGGAGGAAATGGCATGAGTGCGATTGAAAATGTCAGCCGTCGCAGATTTTTAGCAGGAGGCGCCATCGCAACAGGCGCGCTTGTGCTCGGGGTCCATTATTACCCCAAGCTGTCGGGCGGCGACAAACTCCGGCACGGCAGCAACGCCGATCGCGCCATATTACACCCCAGCGTTTACCTGGGAATCAATCCAGACGGCACGGTGTGGATCGTCGCCAGCCGCTCGGAGATGGGCACGACAAGCCGCACCACTTTACCTCTGGTGGTCGCGGATGAACTGGACGCGGATTGGAAGCGGGTAAAAATCGAGCAGGCCATCGGCGACCAACGATATGGTGACCAAAATACGGATGGATCGCACTCGATCCGTTCGTACTACGAGGTCATGCGCGAAGCAGGAGCAACGGCGCGATTCATGCTGATTCAAGCTGCGGCGCAGGAGTGGGGAGTTCCAGCAGCAGACTGTCAAACCGATTTACACGCGGTTGTCCACCGCTCGACCAACCGGAGAGCGGGTTACGGCGAACTCGCAAGGGCAGCAGCAAAACTACCGGTTCCGAAAAAAGAAGATTTGCAGCTCAAAGCGAAGAGCGCCTGGCGGTATATCGGGAAAGGAGACGTTAGCTACGACCTCGAAGCGCTGGTGACCGGGAAAGCTATTTATGGGATGGATGCCCGGGCGGATGGCATGGTGTACGCGTCGGTGGAGCGCCCGCCGGTTCTCGGCGGCAAGGTGAAGTCGTACGACGACAAGGAAGCCTTGAAAGTCGCTGGCGTGCGTCAGATTGTTCCGATCGATCCATTCCAGGCTGCGCCAGCGTTTCAACCCCTTGGCGGTATCGCGGTAGTTGCGGATAACACCTGGGCCGCGTTTCAAGGCCGCAAGAAGCTGAATATTTCCTGGGACAATGGAGCAAACGAAACATACAACTCGGACCAATACAAGAACCAGTTGCGAGCGACTTCGCACAGTCCGTGCAAGGTGGTGCGCAACGTCGGCGACGCGGATGCGGTTTTCGCCAAAGGCGGAGCAAAGGTACACCAGGCGGACTACTACGTTCCTCTTTTGGCGCACGCTGCGATGGAGCCGCTGGTAGCCCTTGCGGAATTTAAAGACGGCAAAGCAATGTTGTGGGCTCCGACGCAGAATCCTCAAGCTGCACAGGACATCGTCTCGAAAGAGTTGGGAATAGCGAAAGAAGACGTGATCTGCAATGTAACTCTGCTCGGTGGAGGATTTGGGCGCAAGTCAAAGCCCGATTACGTAGCGGAAGCTGCGGTGTTGTCCAAAAAGACCGGCCGTCCGGTGAAAGTGGTCTGGACGCGCGAGGACGATATCAAGTTCGACTATTACAACGCAGTTGCTGCCATGTACATGAAGGCATCTGTAGGCGCGCACGGAAAGCCAACTGCGTGGCTGCAACGATCGGTTTTCCCTCCGATTCCATCGATTTTTGATGTGAATGCGGTTTACGGCGATCCCGGCCATCTGCAGCAGGGCTGGACGGACATTCCTTACGATCTGCCGAACCTTCGCGTTGAGAACGGCCCGGCCAAAGCCCACGTGCGTATTGGCTGGTTACGCTCTGTGGCGAATATCTATCACGCATTTGCCATTCAATGCTTTACGGATGAACTTGCCCATGCGGCAGGCCGCGACCCGCTCGATTATTTACTCGATCTGATCGGGAACCCGCGCACGATCGATTTCAAGGGCGTGGAGTACCCAAATTACGGAGCTTCAATGGAAGCCTATCCCTGGGAAACCGGACGTCTACGTCGCGTTACGGAGATGGTCGCAGAAAAATCCGGATGGGGAAAACGCAAACACGGAAAGGGGACTGGCGTCGGAATTGCGGCGCACCGTAGCTTCCTCACGTACGTGGCTACAGTCGTTGAAGTCGAGGTGAATGATCAGGGTGAAGTTCGAATTCCGCGCGTTGATATGGCCCTGGACGCGGGCCTGGTGGTGAACCCAGAAGCGACCCGTGCCCAGTTCGAGGGAGCCGCGGTTTTCGGCGCCAGTGTCGTGCGAAGCGGCGAGATTACGGCTAGCAATGGCGCAATCAATCAATCGAATTTTCAGGACTATCCGGTAGCTCGGATTAACGAGGCGCCTTACCAAACGAATGTATACATCGTAGAGAACGATGCCCCTCCAGCCGGCGTCGGCGAGCCAGGAGTGCCGCCATTTGTTGCTGCACTCTGCAACGCAATTTTCGCCGCAACAGGCAAGCGAGTGCGGGACCTGCCGATCGCAAAACTCGGCCTAAGCTGATGCCTGTTGGGCGCAGAGCAAGGCACGCACAAGGACTCGATGGAAGAAATCAAGGAAGGAAAAAGCATGTTACGCAACCAATATCGATCTTTAATTTACACCGCTACTATTCTGACTGCGCTGGTTGGCCCGCTTCCGATTGTGCGGGCCAATCCGGGTCCTGACCGCGCCGCCGCTAATGCCATGTTCCGGACAAAATGTGCAATGTGCCACGGTCAAGATGGAGCTGGCTCCGCGGTTGGAAAGAGTATGAACGTTCCGGATCTTCGCTCGCCGGTAGTCCAGAAGTCGTCCGACGCGGAACTCGCTCAACTCATTGCCAATGGCAAGGCCGGAATGCCTGCCTTCAAGGGTTCGCTCAGCGAAGACCAGATTCATGACTTGGTGACGCACATTCGTTCGCTGCATCAAAAGAAGTAATTCGCACCCGGCCTGCGCCTCTCCGAGCGGGTGGCAATGTGGCTCCATTCTTTCAACATCGAGAGTAGATTATGAATGACCAGAAGAATCAACCCAGACAAGAGAAAGTAAATAATCCGCATCTGGCAGTGAGCTCCGCGGACTCCAGCATTTCCCGGCGTGGCTTCCTCGGGTTCGCAGCGGTGTCAGTTTTCTTGGCGGGAACTGACCAACAGGCATCGCGCCCGGAATCCAGGAATGGCATTCCTTACCGAACCCTGGGCCGCAGCAATGAGAAGGTCTCAATCGTTGGGCTCGGGGGCTATCATCTTGGCAAACAGGCGGATCCGCAAGAAAGCATTCGCATCATCCGCACCGGCCTTGATGAGGGAATTAATTTTCTCGACAACTGCTGGGACTACAACGGCGGCGAGAGCGAAATCCGCATGGGCAACGCGCTGCGCGACGGCTATCGGCAAAAAGCGTTTCTCATGTCCAAGATCGACGGGCGCAGCAAAGCCGCCGCTTCCAGCCAGATCGACGAGTCGCTGCGCCGCCTGCAGACAGACCGAATCGATCTTCTCCAGTTCCACGAAGTAATCCGGGAAAACGATCCGGACCGCATTCTTGCGGAAGGTGGAGCGATGGAGGCCGTACTTCAAGCACAAAAGGCAGGTAAGATCCGCTTTATCGGTTTCACCGGCCACAAGAGTCCGGACATTCATCTGAAAATGTTGGCGACTGCTTCCCAGCACAAGTTCACCTTCGATGCGGTTCAAATGCCGCTCAACGTAATGGACGCGCACTTCAATAGTTTCGAAAAGAGAGTTTTGCCTGTTCTGCTCAAGAACCGCATCGGCGTGCTCGGTATGAAGCCTATGGGCGACCACTTTATTCTCGAAAGCAAAACAGCCACGCCTGTGGAATGCCTGCATTACGCGATGAATCTCCCGACCAGTGTCGTTATTACGGGCTGCGATTCGCTTTCGATTCTTCAGCAGGCGCTGCAGGCGGCCCGCAGTTTCAAGCCGCTCGACTCGTCCGAAGTTGCGTCTCTTCTGGCAAAAACTGTGAAAGCAGCGGCAGACGGCCAATTCGAGTTATATAAAACGAGTCACCAATTTGACGGCACCTACGCCAACCCACAATGGCTCGGATGACGTCAGCGCGGAAAAAGGTTAGAGGAAGAACTTGGAAAAATTCTGGAGGTTAACCATGAACAAGAACAAGAAAGAACTTTCTGCACGTGCGGCTGGAGATATTTCGCTCGGAGGCGAAACTTCTGTGTATCGTCTCGGCTTCGGAGCGATGCGTATTACCGGCGAAGGCATCTGGGGACCACCAAGAGATCGCAAAGGGGCGTTAGCGGTTCTTCGCCGGGCCGTGGAGCTTGGCATCAATTTCATCGATACCGCGGATTCCTATGGCCCGTACGTGAGCGAGGAGCTGATTGCAGAAGCGCTATTTCCTTACCCGGTCGACCTTATAATCGCGACCAAGGGAGGCTGGAACCGTCCCGGCCCGGATCAGTGGACCCATGACGCAAGTCCCTCACACCTTCGCAGCGCGGTTGAGGGCAGCCTCAAAAGACTGCGGCTGGACCGTATCGACGTCTATCAACTGCACATTCCAGATCCTGCAATCTCGTTTGAGGCATCTGTGGAAACCCTGGCTCAGTTGCGAGACGAGGGCAAGATTCGTCTGGTCGCGTTGTCCAACGTCACGCGAGAGCACATCGAGCGAGCACGCAGAATTGTGCCTATCGTTTCTGTGCAGAACCGCTATAGCTTTGCGGATCGTGAATGGGACTACGTGGTGGATTATTGTGAGCGCAATGAAATCGCTTTTATACCGTGGTTCCCTCTGGGAGCTGGCAAAATGGCCGGTGCAGCGCTTGATCGAATCGCAAAAGCGCACGGTGCAAGCCCCACGCAGATAGCTCTCGCTTGGCTCCTGCGGCGCTCTCCCATTATGCTGCCAATACCAGGAACCTCCTCGATCGAGCACCTTGAGCAAAACGTTGCGGCTGCTTCTCTGCGCTTACCTGAGGAAGACTACCAAAAACTTTCTAGCGTTCCGGAGCTGGTTGCATCGCGGTGACCCGTTTTTGCTGGCCAAGATAGCGCTAGACGGCGCAGAAACAACAGTTCATTAGAAAGCCGACAGCCGAATGTGCTTTCGCGGCTTGCGAAAGGTGCGGTGTCACGAGCAGTTCTCGAATCCTATTCACAAGCTTGCTGTCAGATATTTGTTTAAGCTCTTGCTCCGCACGGCTCGAAATATTTTTGACATCTTGTACGGTCGACCACCCAGATGCGAAATGAGTTCCGGAAGTTTAAGCCCATTCACAAGTGAACATCACAAGCTCAATTCACCAATCATCCCAATGTGTGGCAACGCTGCCACAAAATCGCTGGGGAAAGTTCTAAGATCGTCGCCTTGGGGGAGCCACCTCCTTGCGCTCAAGTGTTTTTAAGATTTTCACGCACATTTTGTCTTCCGGAAAAGCATAATGCCATGCGGTTGAGAGACGGTTCTGCATCGGTAGAGTGCCGATAGTTTTTCGACCTGAATCAAAAGCCCCGATTGGGCTAGAATTTCACTGCAGGAGCTACGATCATGCCTTCTTCCACCACCACAGCGGCCAAAGCTGCGCAGTCCACGCAGCCTCTCTCACCCGAAGAATTGCGCAAAGTTCATGCTTATTGGCGCGCCGCGAATTACCTTTCCGTCGGGCAAATCTATCTTTTTGCCAATCCCTTGTTGCACGAACCGCTGCAGTTGAAGCACATCAAGCCCCGCTTGCTTGGGCACTGGGGAACAACTCCCGGATTGAATTTCATTTATGTCCATCTGAATCGCCTGATCAAGAAACACGACCTCGATGTGATCTATGTCGCGGGTCCGGGACACGGCGGTCCGGGCTTGGTCGCCAATACCTATCTGGAAGGAACTTACAGCGAAGTGTATCCGCATATCCCGCAGAATGCAGAGGGGCTGCAGCATCTCTTCAAGCAATTCTCGTTTCCCGGGGGCATTCCGAGTCACGTTGCCCCGGAAACACCGGGATCGATTCACGAAGGCGGCGAACTCGGTTACTCCGTTGCGCATGCGTATGGTGCGGCGTTCGACAATCCCGATTTGCTGGTGTGCTGCGTCGTTGGAGACGGCGAAGCGGAAACCGGCCCATTGGCGGCAAGTTGGCATGCAAACAAATTTTTAAACCCTGCGCGCGATGGCGCCGTCCTGCCGATTCTGCATTTGAACGGATACAAAATTGCCAATCCCACACTGCTCGGCCGCCTGGATGACGCAACTCTCACGCAACTATTCACCGGCTACGGCTATAAACCGTATTTCGTCGAAGGCCGCGAACCAGAAGCGATGCATCAACTCATGGCGCAAACGATGG
>Ga0209488_10004396_pt1 | contig 11039 bp, 13 predicted proteins | sample Rivendell_Oct201_8_FD_188349 | JGI IMG/M metagenome (GOLD analysis project Ga0209488, IMG submission 188349) | Vadose zone soil microbial communities from the Eel River Critical Zone Observatory, Northern California, USA -... | ecosystem: Environmental > Terrestrial > Soil > Vadose zone >... | reverse complement strand
TCCGACCTGTCTCATCCTCGAAGAGTCGCCGGCGCTCCTTGGCCTCGCTCATCTGCCATTGGCAGGATAGAAGCATTTTCCATTTAGATGGCAACATATCCTGCGTTTCGGATGTAAGTTGGCGCACTCCTGGGTGTGAAGCAGTTGGGCAGGACGCCGACGCGCTAACCAGTTTGCTTCGACACTTGGCTCGGCGACGTTTCGGAGCAGCGTTTTCAGCTTGGCGAACACCTGCTGGATAGTTGAGGTCAGGGCGGCAGGAACAGAAGCCTCGCGGCGACGAATGGCCCGGCGCACCGCATAGCCCTTGTGGCTGCCGAGATTGTCCATGATGACCATGTCGCCGGGCTTGAGCGCGGCATCGAGTGCCTTCCGTCGAGAGAGCATCCTCCCGCCGGTACCGAAGGGATCCGGGATCGGGATTGCATCTACGGTGCGGTCGTCACACGCCGACTGCGTGCCATGGGCATCGGGGACAAGCCCATTGCACCGGCCTCACCCTGGCAGAATGGCTGGTGCGAAATTGGCGATTGCCGCGGGGATTTGCCTTGTTGATGTCAACATGGCTCTGGCCTGCACCGAGCGCGAGTGCAGCGATGTGTACGGGCCAGCTTCGTCCAAATTGCCTTAGACAGATGCCGAGGCGGGTTGACCAGCGGAAGCATCCCATTTGTCGAATTCGCGCACCAACTTGATCAACTGCTTGAGCAGCACAGACGTGTCATTCTTGCGATAGCTCATGATGATCGGCGAGATCATCTTCGGCTCGTCGAGATCGATGAAACATACGTCGTCTCGTCCCAGGCGTCGCACTGAGGCCGGCACGATGCAGATGCCTCCACCGGAGGCCACCAACCCGAGCGCGGTCTGCAATTCCCTCGCTTCCATCGCAATCCTCGGCTCAATGCCTGCATCGCGGTAGAATGAGAGCACCTGATCCGCGTAGCTTGGCCGCGGTGACTTGGGGTAAACGATAAGCGGCTCATCCGCCACCACGCGTAACCGTAGTTTTCCTTTCCTGGCCGCCAATTTGTGTCGGCGTGGTGCCGCGAGGCACAGACGTTCTTCGCGGATGACGCTGCGGACGATCGCCTCGTCGTCGAAGCGCAGCCGGCCGAAGCCCACATCGATACGTCCGTCCTTCAAGGCCGCGACCTGTTCGAGCGTCGTCATCTCCAGAAGATTGACTTCCGCGCCGGGCACGATGATGCGGAAACGGCGGATCAGTTCCGGCAGCGCGTCGTACAGGGTGGACGCGACGAAGCCGATGTTGAATTGCAGCACCATGCCCTTGGCGATCCGCTTGGTCATCGCACGCATCTCGTCGATGCGCTGCAGAATCTGACGTCCCTGTTCAAAAAGGTATCGGCCCGGCTCGGTCAACGTAAGCGGTCGACCACGATCGAGCAGCCGCACCCCCAGCTCTTCCTCGAGCTGTTGCACCTGGCGGCTCAACGGAGGTTGCGCAATGTGGAGCTTTTCAGCGGCGCGACTGAACGAGCCTTCCGCCGCGACAGTTGTGAAATAACGCAGATGACGGAGCTCCATGGGATTGCCCTCTAAAACGGCTCCATACCTTCAGGGTATCAAAATAGACACAATCGATCCTGTGCTTCAAGCGGGTCCGGGCTTACACATTTTCCAACCAAGGATAACACCCGTGCCGATTGCCGCCGCCAGAATTGAAAATGTTGAGGCCATCCTCGTCGACCTTCCGACGATCCGCCCGCATCAGCTGTCGATGACGACGATGAAGGGGCAGACGTTGATGATCCTTCGAATCCGCATGTCGGACGGGATTGTTGGCGTCGGCGAGGGTACGACGATCGGCGGGCTCGCCTACGGGCCGGAGAGCCCTGAAGGTATGAAGCTCGCGATCGACACCTATTTCGCTCCGATCCTCCTTCAAAGCGATCCGAACCGGATCAGTCGCACAATGGGCGCGATCAACAAGGCGGTTCAGGGAAACAACTTCGCGAAATGTGCCGTCGAAACAGCGCTTATCGATGCGCTTGGCAAGCGGAGCCAGGTCACCGCCGCGGAATTGATGGGGGGGCGCGTCCATGACCGGCTGCCCGTCGCCTGGACTTTGGCAAGCGGCGATACCGCGACGGACATTGCCGAAGCTGAAGAGATGCTCGCGAGGCGGCGGCATAATATTTTCAAGCTGAAGATCGGCCGGGGTGACCCGCGGAACAGCATTGCCCATGTAGCCGCGATCAAGAAGGCGTTGGGGGATCGGGCAAGCATCCGCGTGGATGTCAACCAGGCCTGGAGCGAGGCTATTGCGTCGAAGTGCTTGCCACTGCTCAGCGATGCTGGGGTCGACCTGATCGAGCAGCCGATTGCGCTGAGAAACGTCAAGGGCCTGGCGCGGCTCGCGCGGCAAACCTGCGTGGCGATCATGGCCGATGAAGCGCTAAGCGGCCCGGAAACAGCATTCCAGCTCGCCCAATCGGCGGCAGCCGACGTGTTTGCCCTGAAGATTGCGCAATCCGGCGGCCTGTTCGCCACCGCCAAGGTCGCTGCGATCGGCGAGGCTGCAGGTATCGGTCTCTACGGCGGCACAATGCTGGAAGGTGCGGTTGGAACTGCCGCGTCCGCGCAGCTCTTTTCGACTCTTTCCCAGCTCGAATGGGGCACCGAACTGTTCGGGCCGCTCCTTCTCACCGAGGAAATCCTCGAAGAGCCACTCGAGTACAGCGAGTTCAGCCTGAAAGTGCCGACGGGCGATGGTCTGGGAATCTCGATCGATGAGGACCGCCTCAATTGCTTCCGTCGGGACCGCGCAGAGCGCAGCTTCCATGTGCTGCCCAATCGCAAGACGGGGTCGTAGCAATGCTGTTCCAGGTCGAAATGGATGTACGGCTACCGCACGACTTCCCGGCCGAGAAGGCCGAAGCGCTCAAGCAAACCGAGCGTGCCCGCGCACAGGAGCTGCAACGCGCGGGTATCTGGCGGCACCTATGGCGGGTGGCCGGCCGCTATTCGAACGTCAGTATATTCGATGTGTCCGGCCCACAGGATCTGCACGACATCCTGTCCAGTTTGCCGCTCTTTCCGTTCATGGACATGCGGATCACTCCGCTCTGTCGTCACCCTTCATCTGTCCACGACGATGATCGATAGATCTCGGATCAATTGAGTTTCATCAAAGGGAGAACGCCAATGCCTGCCAATCTGATCAACAAAGCCACCATCAAGGAACTCGCTGCGAAGGCCGCTGGGCTTGACAACGATCAAGGCGATCCACGCCTCAAGGAGGTGTTTAATCGGTTGCTTCATGACGTCATGGTCGCCATTGACGATCTCGACGTGTCCATGAACGAGTTCTGGAGCGCAATCGCCTATATCGGCGAGGCGGCCAAGGCGAATGAGCTGGGCCTGGTCGTGCCCGGCACCGCGCTCGAACACTTCCTGGATCTACGTCTTGACGAAGCCGAGCGCCGCGCCGGTCTCGGCGGCGGCACGACCCGCACGATCGAGGGTCCGCTCTACGTCGCCGGTGCTCCGCTGGTGAAGGGGGAGGCGCGTCTCGACGACGGCACGGACGAAGGCGAGATCCTGTTCATGGAGGGCCAGGTGTTCGACATCGCAAAGAATCCGGTGGCCGGCGCAATCGTCGACGTTTGGCACGCCAATTCATTCGGCTTCTACTCATTCTTCGGTCCGCCGCAGTCGCCCTACAACCTGCGTCGGCGCATCGAGACCGATCGCGAAGGTCGCTACCGCTTCCGTTCGATCATGCCGTCGGGCTACGGCTGCCCGCCCGGCTCGAATACGGAGCAGCTGCTGACGAAGCTCGGTCGCCATGGCCAGCGTCCGGCACATATCCATTTCTTTGTGACGGCGCCGGGCTGTCGCCAGCTCACGACGCAGATCAACATCGACGGCGACAAGTACCTGCACGATGATTTCGCTTTCGGAACCCGGAATGATCTGATCCCGCCGGTCGAGCGTGTGTCGAACGCCGAGGAAATCCACAAGGCCGGCCTCAACAAGCCGTTCGCCCGTATTCGGTTCGATTTCAAATTGACCCGGGAAACCGCCAGCGCGCCGAGCACGATCGTGCATCGCGAGCATGCGGTCGCCGCCTGAGGCCAGTCTCAAGCGCCGGGAACGCCGGTCCACCACACAAGCGGAGTGACGCCCATGTCAGACAAGGTTATCGAACGCCTGGAAGCCTCCGTCGAGGATAACTCCGAGACTGGCGTCTTCCGCTGCCGTCGCGACATCTTCACGGACCTCGAGCTGTTCGAGCTGGAGATGAAGCACATCTGGGAGGGGAACTGGATCTATCTTGCTCACGAGAGCCAGATACCCAACAACAACGACTACATCACCGGCTACATCGGCCGCCAGCCGATCGTCATCTCGCGGGATCGCAAAGGTGAGCTTCACGCTTTCCTCAACGCATGCTCGCATCGTGGCGCCATGATCTGTCGTCACAAGCGCGGCAACAAGTCGAGCTATACCTGTCCGTTCCACGGCTGGACCTTCAACAACACCGGCAAGTTGCTCAAGGCGAAGGATCCAGAGGGCGCGGGATATCCGGAGAACTTCAACAAGAACGGCTCGCATGACCTGACGAAGGTTGCGCGTTTCGAGAACTATCGCGGGTTCCTGTTCGGAAGTCTCAACGCCGGTGTGATGCCGCTCGAGGAGCATCTGGGCGAAGCAAGGAAGATCATCGATCTGATCGTCGACCAGTCGCCGGAAGGCCTGGAGGTATTGCGCGGGAATTCATCGTACATCTACGACGGCAATTGGAAGCTGCAAACCGAGAACGGCGCGGATGGCTATCATGTCGCGTCCGTGCACTGGAACTATGCAGCGACCACAAACCAGCGCAAGGCGGCCGCAGAGGCAACGGCGACCAAGGACGAGATCCGAGCCATGGATGCGGGCGGCTGGGCCAAGCAGGGCGGCGGCTTTTACTCCTTCGAGCACGGACATCTGCTGTTGTGGACCAACTGGGCGAATCCCCAGGATCGGCCGCTTTACGAAAGGCGCGATGAACTGGTCGCCAAGTTCGGCGAGGCCCGTGCGGATTGGATGATCGAGAAATCACGGAACCTCTGCCTCTATCCGAACATCTATTTGATGGACCAGTTCTCGTCGCAGATCCGCATGTATCGGCCGATCTCTGTCGACAAGACAGAGGTGACGATCTACTGCATCGCGCCGAAAGGCGAGAGCGCCGAGGCTCGTGCGCGCCGGATTCGCCAGTACGAGGATTTCTTCAACGCGTCCGGCATGGCGACGCCGGATGATCTCGAAGAGTTTCGCTCCTGTCAGATCGGCTATGGCGCGCGGAACGCCCCATGGAACGATCTGTCGCGCGGCGCCGCGCACTGGATCAACGGCCCCGACAGGGACGCCGACGCGATCGGACTGAAGCCGCTGCTCAGCGGCGCCAAGACCGAGGACGAAGGTTTGTTTGTGGTCCAGCACCGCTATTGGAAGGACGCGCTCGTCAAGGCGGTCGCCGGCTAACGCCCCGCTTCGACTGAGGTCGCGCCAACGGGTGCGATCATCTCCAGATCACTTCACCAACATCCATGACCGCAATCATGGGGGAGGATGCCTATGTCTGCCATTCCGATGCCCGTCCCGAAAGGTCGGCCCGTCACCATCGAGCAAGTCCAGGCTTTCCTGTATTCAGAGGCCCGTTGCCTCGATGACAAGGACTGGGACGGTTGGCTTGCGCATTATGCGCCGACCGCCACTTTCTGGATGCCGGCGTGGGACGATGACGACACTCTGACCGAAGATCCCCAGCGCGAAATTTCACTGATCTGGTACGGCTCGAAGCAGGGTCTTGAAGATCGGGTGTTCCGCATCCGAACCGAGCGATCGAGCGCGACGAGCCTGCCCGAGCCTCGCACGTCGCACAACATCACCAACGTGGAACTGCTGGAAGCAGGAGACGGTCTTGTAAAGGTACGCTTCAACTGGGTCTCGTTGAGTTTTCGTTACAAGACGACCGACACCTATTTCGGTGCTTCGTTCTACACCATCGATACCTCGGGTGAGAACTTCGCAATCACCGAGAAGAAGGTCGTGCTGAAGAACGACTACATCCATCACGTGGTCGATATCTACCACATCTGAAAAGGCAAGTCGGGAGGAACCAAGACATGGTGCACCGTATTGCGCTCAATTTCGAGGATGGGGTGACGCGCTTCATCGAGGCGCGGTCCGACGAGCTGGTGGCCGACGCTGCCTATCGCGCCGGTCTCAACATTCCGCTTGATTGCCGGGACGGCGCCTGCGGCACTTGCAAGTGCCATTGTGAGTCCGGCGATTATAGTCTTGGCAGTTACATAGACGATGCGCTGACCGAGGAGGAAGCGGCTGAGCGGCTGGTTCTTACCTGCCAGATGAAGGCAAAATCCGATTGCGTGCTTCGCATTCCGGCTTCCTCGACCATCTGCAAAGTGAAAATTGGCTCGATGTCGGCCGAGATCGAATCGGTCCAACAGCTTTCCCCCTCCTCGATAGGCTTTTCGCTCGCGCTGAAGGATCCGGACGGGATGCACTATCTGCCCGGGCAATACGTTAACGTCTCGGTCCCGGGCACAACGCAAACGCGCTCCTACTCCTTTTCGTCCATGCCGCGCGCAGGAGTCGTCCAGTTCCTGGTGCGCAACATCCCCGGTGGATTGATGTCATCCTATCTGGCCGGGCAGGCCAAGGCAGGAGACGTCGTCACCATCGCGGGTCCAATCGGAAGTTTCTACCTGCGCGATGTCACAAGGCCGGTGTTGTTTCTTGCCGGCGGCACCGGACTGGCGCCATTTCTGGCGATGCTTGAGGAACTGGAACGTGGGGGCGCGAACCAGCCGATCCACATGGTCTATGGTGTCACCAACGATGCCGACCTCGTCGAGCTCGATAAGCTGGAAGCCTTTGCTACGAAGATTCCAAACTTCACCTTCACCACCGTCGTCGCCGCCGAAGACAGCACGCATCCGCGGAAAGGTTACGTCACCCACCATCTGCCTGATACAGCGTTGAACGGTGGCAATGTGGACGTCTACCTCTGTGGCCCACCGCCCATGGTCGACGCTGTGCGCGCGCACCTCCATGAGAAGGGTGTCGTTCCCACGAGTTTCCATTACGAGAAATTCTCTCCATCTGAGGCGCACAAATGAGTTCCGCATCCCGCTTTGCGCACAAAAGCATGGTTGTCACCGGAGCGGCCCAAGGCATAGGCAAACAGGTTGCGATCGATGCAGCTGGCGAGGGCGCGCGGGTCACATTGATCGACCGATCGCCGCTCGTCGAGTCCGTTGCCGCTGAGATTACCCGTTCTGGAGGTCAGGCCGTCGCCATGATCGCGGATCTGGAAACCTGGGACGGCAATGTCGAGGCGATGAAGGCGGCACACAAGGCGCATGGAGCCATCGACATTCTGGTAACGAACGTCGGCGGCGCAATCTGGATGAAGCCGTTCCAGCACTTCGACGAGAAACAGATCGTGGCTGAAGTGCAGCGCTCGCTGTTTCCCACGCTCTGGGGCTGCCGTGCGGCACTACCCTACATGCTCGATCAAGGTCGAGGCGCGATAGTAAATGTCTCGTCAGTCGCAACGAAGGGAGTAAACCGCGCTCCGTATTCCGCGGCGAAGGGCGCTGTGAATGCGTTGACCGCATCGCTCGGCTTCGAATTGGGGACAAAGAATATCCGCGTCAACGCGGTCGCCCCAGGAGGGACGACTGCGCCGCCCCGCGCCGTACCACGCAATGCGGCTGCCCCGAGTGACGATGAGAAAGGCTGGATCGAGGAGGTTGTCGCCCAGACGATCGGGTCAAGTCATATGAGGCGATATGGCCTCTTGCGTGAAATGTCGGCCGCCATCCTCTTCCTCGCGTCGGACGCCGCCTCCTATATTACTGGCACCGTGCTGCCGGTCGGCGGCGGCGACCAGGGGCAATAGAGGAACCAGAATGCGCCCGATCATCATCTCCGTTGCAATCACCGGCTCGGTTCCGCGCAAGAAAGACAATCCGGCGCTGCCGGTCCTGCCGGCAGAGCAGATCGAATCCACGCAAGCAGCCTACGAGGCCGGGGCGACGTTGGTCCACATCCACGTGCGCAACGATGATGAGTCCCCGTCCTCGGATCCCGATCGGTTCGCTGAGGTTCAGGCGGGCGTGCGCAAGCACTGCCCAGGCATGATTGTACAGTTTTCGACAGGGGGCCGGGGGCGCGATCCCGCCGCGCGTGGCTTATCGCTCGTCCATCGGCCGGATATGGCCTCGCTCTCGACCGGATCCACGAACTTCCCCACGATCGTGTACGAGAATCCTGCCGCGTTGGTGCTCGATCTTGCAACTCGAATGAAGCAGTTCGAGATTGCGCCCGAGATCGAGATATTCGACCTGTCGCACATTCACGGTGCGAAGCGGCTGATCGATGCCGGCCTTATGTCGCCGAGACCGCACGTGCAATTCGTTATGGGAGTCCAGAACGCGCTGCCCGCAGACGAACATCTGCTCGATATTCTGCTTTTGGAAACCAGGCGCGTCATTCCCGGCGCGACCTGGACCGCGGCCGGTATCGGTCGCCATCAATCGCAGGTCTTGGAATGGGCCTTGCAGCGCGGCGCGAATGCGGTGCGTACGGGCATGGAGGACAACATTCGGATCAGCAAGGATCGCCTCGCATCCGGCAATGCCGAGCTCGTAAGCATCGCGGTAGGTTTGATCCAAAAGCATGGCTTCAGGCCGGCGACACCGGCCGAGGCGCGGACCGCGCTTGGCCTTCGCGCGGCCCGGTGATCGGTGGCCTTCTGAGGGTTGAGCGCCGGGATTCCCGAAACGTCACTTCAGATCTGATTGGCTCTGGCAGCTTCCAGCGAAGCCGGCTCATGAAGACTACGGCTTGAAGCATTGCGCTCGGGGCGCGGAAGAAGTCGAGCTCATTCGGCCCCAAATTCCTGAGCAAACCTGGCGCGCGGATGACAGCGCGTGAGGTTGTCCGACGTCATACTCGATGGGTATCAAAATAGACGCAAACGATCCTGTCTTGGGCGAGTATCGATCGGTACTGTGGTTCTCGAGAGGGAGGACCACGTCATGACCGTCTTAACGGTTCGATTTTCAGAAACTCGTCAATCCGCGCCCATTTAGTCGGTTCCAGAACACAGTTTCGGTGCTTGGTTTTCCCGCCGACGCCGCTGAGGGTTTTGATACAGCTGCGGTCGGCTTCATCGCACCGACGCTGAAGCTCTCACCAGCCAGGAGCGCGCCGTGATCGTCTGCAGCTGTAACGTCCTGAGCGACGGTCAAGTGAGATGCGCGATCGCAACCGCTGTATCCAGTGCGCGGATCAGCCACGTCTACGCGTCGCTCGGCTGCGCGGCGAAATGCGGCCGCTGCGCCCATACCATCAAGATCATACTTGAGGATACCTTCGCGCCGCTGGCGAAAGAGTCTGTGAGCTAGACTAGATCTGCTGGTCGACTCAGGCCCGCGAGAGCCAATCTCGACGCTGTTCTGGGGGAGACACGAGGTCGGCGTGAATTTGCGGTGCTGTATGAGCAAGATCCGTGAGAGCAGGGGAGATCGTCAGTTAGAGGTCAATGCCCCCACCTGTCGCACTCGGGCGACCTCTGCCGGGTACCGGGCGACGGCATGCTGGTCGAATTCGCAAGTGCTGTCGACGCCGTGACCTTCGCGGTCGGCACGCGCGCAGCCCGTTGCCTCAGATTTTGCGAGACTGATCCTCCCTGCGAGGGCTGCTTCTTTATTTGGAAACGACTGCCAAGCTATTGAAATTGCTAGGGGCGTTTCAAAACCGACCTTGCGGGAATGGCCGCTTCTGGCGCAAAGCGGACGTCCGGTAGGACGCCGGGTCGCCTAAGAGCCAAGAGCGGGTGCGTTTTCGCGCGAGCCAGATTAGTTGCCTCGGCAAGCAGGGTAAGCACAACGGCGGCCGCTAGTCGGTCGGTCTTTTTGCCGGCCCGCGCCCACTTCGACAGGCGTCACCATCCCCAACTCTGCAAATTCACCTCATCCTGCGTTGGTCAATGCGCATCGTTCCGGATGGTGTTCCCGCTCGGTCACCTCTCGATAACGTGAATATATGACGAGCATCATTCTATTGACCGACGAAGACGTGCGACTAATTCAAAATCTGCTCAAATTCCTGATGAGGAGAATTTCAGTGATGAAACAGGCCAAACATTCAATCAAGTCTCATCGCTATGAACTCGTGCATGGCGAAGACGCCGACTTTATCGCCTATCAACGGAAGTTTGGCGATAGCCTTTGGCAGACGGTTTCAACATGGATGATCCCGCGTACGGAGTATCGGTAGCCGATCTTTCTTAGAAACCTGCCTGTCGTTGTGATGGACCTTACCACTGGAGACCGACCGATTTCTCAGCTCGGTCGACGCAACTCATGCAATCCGAGGAGGTTTACGATGCGTACGAGCGAGCGAACAGAACGATCGAATATGACTTACCAAAACAAATTCCCAACTCTCAACTGATCGTCTATCCGGATTCGGGCCACGGTTCGCTATTTCAGTTGCCGGAACTTTTTGTGACCAATGGGCGGATATTCCTCGACGGACCCCTTGCGGCCACCGAGACCAAGAGAGCTCCCTGACACGCAGCGCTCGAACCCGCGAGTTCTGCGGCCCGCTCCAACAAAGCCGAGGCAAGTAGTGAAGATCGCAATCCTAGATGACTACCAGAACGTCGCGCTGAGCATCGCCGATTGGTCCGCGGTCGCCAAAAAGGCAGACATCACAGTCTTCAACGATCATATCGACCAAACCGACGCATTAATCGAAAGGCTCCTGCCGTTCGACGCTATTTGCGTCATGCGCGAGCGCACGCCCTTGCGCCGCGACATCATCGAACGTCTGCCGCGGCTGAGGTTCATTGCTTCGACGGGCCCGCGCAACATCTCCATCGATATTGCCGCCGCCAACGAGCACGGTATTTTGGTCGCCAACACGGGCTACAGATCGACGCCGACGATCGAATTGACTTGGGCGCTGATTCTGGCCAGCGCCCGTCA